>Ga0182021_10000787_pt1 | contig 35394 bp, 31 predicted proteins | sample 612E3MmetaG_FD_120493 | JGI IMG/M metagenome (GOLD analysis project Ga0182021, IMG submission 120493) | Permafrost microbial communities from Stordalen Mire, Sweden - 612E3M metaG (Illumina Assembly) | ecosystem: Environmental > Terrestrial > Soil > Wetlands > Permafrost | place: Sweden...
GAAAAGCCACAAAAGGGGCTTGTACTTTCTGTAGTAAGTTCTCAGTTCCGTCAATAAACGGGTTGATAGAATCGTATAACGGTCCTTGTTCCCCTTGCCCTGACATATCCGGATCATCATCCTGTCGCTGTCTATGTCTTTAAGCTTCAGATTTACTACTTCACTTACGCGTAACCCGGCCGCGTATGTAGTCATCAACATCACTCTGTGTTTAAGGTTTGACGTACATTGAAACAGCCTTGTTATCTCCTCCACACTCAGAACCTCTGGCAGCTTTGACTGTGTTTTCATAGGCGGGATCCCCAGATGCATCGAGTCTATTCCCAGCGTTTGCGTGTAGAAAAATCTTAGCGCTGATACTATGACATTGCAGGTGCCCCAAGAGAGTTTTCGGTCATCCATAAGGTGCAGAAGATATGCCTGTATCTTCTCCTTTTCAATCAGGTCCGGAGACCGTTTGTAATACCTGGCTAAGCCTGCAACCGCCGACACATACGCTTCCTGTGTATTCGGTGCAAACCTCCTCAGTTTCATGTCGTCGATCATCTTTTGACGCAGCGGTTTCATACAATACCTCCTTGGTTTAGTTGATAGGAATATTGTATGAAGGCAAAAAAGAAATTGAATATACTCCTGACGGAGGGGCTTATTGTGCGGACTGGAATCCTGCCGCGTCAGCGGCTTAGTTCAATCACAGAAATGTGGAGCTACACATTTCTGTGAGAAGTCCCGAATATTGCAAAGTATATCAGGACGGTGGTCTCTGGAACACTTAGCAGGGCAGTCACCACTTCAAAAGTTGCTATCTCTACTCGTCTTTTCAGCTCAGTCGCGCTCTTTCATGTTTTCATCTCGCTTATAGTTAAAAGCAGGCCAGATGATAAATATCACTATAACCGCCGTTATCAAAAGACAATATAGAGCCTTTGCAAAAGCATGCCAATCTTGCTGCAACAAATCCAAGACAATTCGGAAGGTCAGATTTCCGGTAAAGACTAAATAGCTGAGTATCAACAAGATGACAATCATTGCGCAAACAAGATAATTCAGTCCTTTCAGCAATTTTTCTTTTTTAAGCAACTTTTGGATCTCCGCTTCTTGCCGCAGCCTTTCATCAGTGTCTTGAATTTCATCTGTTAAGTGTTGGCAGCGATGCTTGTAAATTGGGAATCTTGATAAAAATCTTGATCCGTGTAATTTGACCAGCTCTTCCAATTTTGATTGGACATTAATCCCGCAGCTGGGGCAATAGTCTGTATCAAGTCCTATATCTTCACTGCAGCCCGGACACTGCATGGATAGCCTATCACCGCAACTGCTGCAAAATCTGCTGCCCTGCTTATTTTCACAATTGCACTTTGGACATATTATCCCGGCCAACACAAATTTAGTTTTGTCATCAGTGAGAACAACCCTCGACCCACAAAAGTCACAAGATCTGCTCGTATCCGGAATATTTCCCCCGCAGTTTGGACAATTAAGCGCATGAATTCCTGCCATATATTCCCTCCTCTATTCCTATAGTTTCGATAACCAATCAGCTCTTTTAGTTTCGAACTCCTGCTGGGTTATGGCTCCTTTATCCAGCAACTCCTTAAGTTTGTTGATCTTGGCAAAGACATCGTCATTGGTGTCGGACTGTGATGAACCATCTGACCGAAAGGCTTCCTTTATCATTCCCGGAAGCATCATCCCCATGCCCACTCCGGCACCCAATCCAACACCGGTACCGGCTGCCCCACCAGGTTGTTTTGCTGCCTCTTCTATAGACCTGGCTGTCTTATACTTCATATAGGTTCCAATGTCCCCTATGGTGTTCATCGATGTTTTTTCATCGACAACTCGCTGAACATCCTCGGGCAGTGTTATGGAATTTATAAAGAAGTCGACCAATTCCAGACCACAAGCTCCAAAATCATCGGCGACAACAATTTTGAGGATTGCCCCGAGGGCATCATAGTGTTTTGGGAGGTCGAAAATGCTTTTGATCTGATCGGCAAGAACATTGATCAATCTGGATGTTGCGATGCTTTTTAGGTAGTCCTGAACATCGACGTCGAGAAAGATCTTCTGCGTGCCGACCATCCGGTTGAGGAAGAGACTCGGATCTTTTATTTGCACGGAGTACATTCCATGGGAACGGAGTCTGACCATCTGGAGTTCGGGATCGCGAAAAAGGATGGGTTCCTTTGTCCCCCACTTAAGGTTTCTGAAGAGCTTCATGTTTAGAAAATATACTTCTGCCCGGAAAGGGCTATCAGGGCCGTAACCGAAAGAGGTGATAAATTTGGTTAACCCAGGAATATTTTGTGTCTTGAGAACATGTCTGCCGGGAGTAAACACCATCTGTGCTTTGCCATCCCGGAAGAATATTGCATTTTGACTTTCCCGGACAGTCAATTGTGCCCCCCATTTGATCTCCGTAGGGCCATCGGCAGGGAGTCTGACAACCATCGCATCCCCTTTATCATCAAAAAACTCGATAACTTCCATCAGCTTCGGCATTTATTTAACCTCCGTCATTAAATTCTCTCTATCTCTTATGCTTGCACTCAGTACAGAAAGGAGTGCCCTAACTGATGAGCAATCAGTTCTGAGATGTTCATAGCTACGCAATGAATTGATCTTTTGAACAAGATGATCTAATTCTTCCCTTATATCCAGATCATATTGATACAGTCTGTCCAGGTCGGCCGTATTAACCTGCACGACATCGAAGAAGCCGGACTCTCCGCAGGCAGCGAACCGTATCTGATTTGCTGCGATGTCTATATCTATTTTGATTCTGTCGAGTTCGTTGATAAAATCCATCTTCTTGTCATCCATCTGTTGTCGGATGATCCCATTTATCGGCTCTTTCAGCCGATCCAATTGTTTTGCAATTTCAAGGCGCAAGAGTTTGTCTGTATCCCTGCGACTTTCTTTCGCCGAATATCCCGTATATCCGGGGATAATCGATCCGATCTTCTCAATAAAGTTTTCGTCATTATATCGGGACATAAAATCACCTCGTTCTTAATTTAGGGTCTGTACGATTCCAGCTATATTCCGCTGGTTTCTTGGAGCTGTGCACATCAGTTTCATGGCCAAGGGGTATTGTGGATAACGATATATAGGACGAGAACCGCAACTATAAGCGCCGTAATTATGTTCCAGTAAAAGAACTTACTGGAAGCAACTTCGGTCTCTGCATGAATATCGTTTTGCAAAAATGGATACGGTTCGGCCCTGAGGCCATGGGCCCTTGCCACATTCCTCATGTTGCCATCGGTGGTAAGCACAGTTAAATTGGTTCCTGCTTCTTCTTTCAGCTTCAGTGCACATCCAACTATTTTGTTGTCGGAAATGCTGGCGAGATCGTAAACTGTCTGGTACCGATTACAAATTAATACTATTGCCCCGCTTGTTGTTTTTGCTCCGGATGCGATATTTTGACCGCTCCCTAACTTATCCAGTGTCCGCGCGATTCTTCTCGCTGATGATGCAGTAGCTGAATTCGAACTATTCTTAAGCCCATCCAACTCCCTGATTACGGCTGTTGGGATTACGATCTGACTTTTCCCCAACTTGTAAAAAATGTCCGGATCTTTAATCAACACCGAGGTATCGATCACATACGTCTTTTGTTTCTGGTTCATATTCCTTAGCCTCCTTGCTTTATCGCTCTGTCATATTCATAAATTCTTATAACTCCGAAATCAAGTCTTTGGAAATATTCAATGCACATTTTTTTCATGGGGAACTTACATCGTGCGAGGTCCGCAAAGGGCGCGTGTGACTCATACTTGTATCAAATATTTTCGCTATAAGTTACGGAAAGCAGACAGACGTGGTAGTGCATTACTCGACAAGGTTCTGGATTTAGACAACAGTCTCAAAATCAACTGATTTTGAGACGCAAAAATGCCCGACGGCAGATGCTTGAGTTTCAGGCAATCGCGTTCGTAAAATTTGAAGGGGTTTTGAGACAGTTGTAGGATCCCGGTCTGGAGTGAGATGTGGGCATGATAAAACGTCACTCAGCAGTCGAGTTGAATTTGAATTGCCTGCCTGTCATTTTCTGCTAGCATTCCCTATGCGGAACCCGTCGCAATCAACCCGTCCAGCCTTGTAGTTGCTTATGATCCGAGCGGCTGTGGCCGGAGAAGTCTTTCCAATCTTAGCAACGGTTCTAACAGATCGACTTGTATCATCTATATATACATCTAAGATCCGTTTTATGTCGATCGGTGCCAATCCCTTGCGCCCGATCCGTTTCCCTTTCGCCCTTGCATTTGCGACACCGGCTATAACTCTCTCTCTGATTAGTTCCCGTTCGAATTCAGCCATAGCGGCTATAACGTGGAACATCAGGCGACCGGATGGCGTCGAAAGATCGATGTTCTCCTAAAATGAGACAAAGATGATGCCCAGGCTATTCAGCTCATCGAGCGAAGTGACAAGATGTTTGAGACTTCTCCCCCTGCGGTCGAGTTTCCAAACTGCTATCATGTCTATCTGCCTTTTTTTGGCGGCATCCATCAATTGATCCAATGAAGACCTTCGATCCTTTACTCCGCTGATTCGGTCAACATACTCTCCAGCGATATCGATATCGCGGGCTCTGCAATATTCGCGAAGTGCCCGCAACTGCATCTCCGGATCTTGTTTATCTACAGTAGATATTCGTGCATATAGAGCTGCTTTCATCTGTATTTGTCCAATTTTTGGATTATATGCTTTTTATAAGCTGGGGAATTGCCTCTGTTGGCATCCAACTCAAGTACTATTCTATTTCAATGCCTCGCCGTAGTGCCGTTTAACCCGGATATGCCAATCGACATTTAATTATCAGCCCTACGAGGACAGATTCCTCAAAATGTACAGTCCGATCCATGTGCACAATGCAGGAACCATGGTGTAATGAAGGAAATCTAGAGCACGAAGAACCTGCATAAAAAGAGTCAAATCCTGTGGAGACAGAATGTCATCTCGGACGATTATTTCATTACAAGCCACCTGATCACGAATCTCTATCAGCTCCTTATCGCCGAGCCCTTGAAAAATTGGACAGGCACGATGGGCACAATAAATCATTCCCCAAATACAAACACATAACAAGAAGTTTAATATCATAATCATTAGCTGTTTTATGTTCTGAGAGGCCGAAAGTCAAGAGGAATTGCCTCTGTTCTGAGACCCAGGAGCAACAAATCTTTCTCCTGCCTTCCGTGCTGAGAGACGAGTAAAGCAATTCTACTAGCGCCGTCTGAGAATTCTCGTCTGCCAGAAGTGTCTGCCCATGTATTGAAGTAAATGACCCAAAAGATCCGGCTCTGCTTCTTTACCCTATTAATGAAACTCTATCAGAAGAGATACCCTTATTGTTTTATAAGATTAATGTCTCTCTCACCAGCACAAAAAAGTTATGGCTGCAAGCTGAGTATGATTGGGACCGTCGGACTGGCCATCTCAATCTTTCTGATAGAGTCAAGTGAAATCCACAATTCTTTCTTCTTGGTCACAATATGGTCACAGGTTGGCCATTAGCAATATAGGAGAAGTGTAAGTTGAGATTACGTATTTAAACGATACTTCCATTGTCGTTGCCTGAAAGCATCGCGGCCTCCTTCCAGAACTTTCAACGCTCGTTCGCGGATTATCGGATTCTCGATTGAACCAGAAATGTAAGCGATCTTACCATCAGTTCTCTGAGCAATAATAATTTGTTCAGCATCGCTATTAATCACTACATTACCATTATTTGATGCCAGAAAAATCTGCCGATGGCTTTTTGCTTGCCTGATTGACTTGACTAGCTCATCCATTATGTATTCATTATCAAGATGATCGTCGTGAGAATCTATAATAATAGGCTTATCGCCTTGTGCAAGATAAATTTTTATTAATACCGTAGCTTTTTGACCAAGGGATAGTTTGGTAAGCGATGTATTTTTATATTTAACCGTCGGCACAACGCCAAAATAATTTCCATATAAGAAGTTGTAGAAATCACCAATGGTGATAGCCTGGGATGTTTTAATCTTACTGCGATATTCCCTATTCAGCTTTTCGATCTCTTCGACAAAATTAGCAATGATGTTTTCGTTCCCATTCAATATTGAATCAATAAGAGCTAATAAATTATTGAATATTGAATCTCTGCCTCCGGCGCTCACCACAACCTTTCTATTATCCATTATCTCTTCCGCAGCCTGTTTAAAACTTTCAGTGATAAATTGAATCTTTACGTCAAACGTCAAATCGGAAAGGACCTCAGCTTTTTGTGCCGAAAAAGCTTTTATAATTTCGGCGTATTTTTTCTTTTGGAGAATGACGGCTTCAATTAATTGGCTGAGCAATTCTTTTCGATCCTCTATTTTTGTCTTTAATAATTCCTTATTTGTCGCAAAACGGGTTTGCATTACCAGGAGAGCGGCCATTAAGGCTTTTAACTCGCGCTTTCCCTCAAGAAGTTTGGCATGATCCCTAACACCACTTTCATAGGCTTGAAGTGCTTTTTGAGCTACTTCAATGCGCTGAACAATTTCGGTAATTTTAGCTTTTACAATTTCTAAACGAGTAGTAAGTTGACGTTGGTGTTTATAGGAAATCGTGTCGAAGGCCTCCGATATTTCCAACTGTGTAAGCAATGTGTTTATTTGCAAGATAGTTTCATTAAATGCTACGACATCGTCAATGATAAAGTGAAGTGATTTTATAAGGAGATTCTTGAGATTTACAAGATCATCCCTTTGCAATTTCAACGTGGCAATTTTCTTTTGTTTATCCTTGGCAATTTGTATTTTATCCGGGCTTAATGCTTTTTCCAGCTCGTTGAGACGTGTTTCAACATCTTTTAATTCAGCATCCTTTTGTTTTAAATCGACATTAATTTTTTGGAGCACATCTTCGCTGGTTTGCTTCTCAAGATTAATTACCTCTTTATTTTTTCCTATAATATTCTCCTGAATTTGATCAATGCCTGCTAACAGTTCATCAAACTCAAATGAAATCACGGTATCTTTAACTTGTGGACTGTCGAATATCAGGGATTTAATATGAACATCGAGATCAGAATCAGCGCCTATATAATGCTCAAGTTCACCCTGAGCTACATAGACAATTTCGCTATCCTCGAAGAACATACCATTTTTTATATCTTTAGCAAATGTGTTACCGTCCCTGAAGGTAAGTGTAGTTGTAAGTGCCGGATTGTGATCAGCAATACGCTTTACAAAAGAATTAGGATCACTCGTGTTGCAACGGTCTTTATAGCAATTTGCAATAAGATCGACAAGAGCGGTTTTCCCACTGCCCTTACCCCCAGTGACTGCTATTAACCCGGTATTGAGCGGAATGTCAGTGGCTTGTATTGAAAGCTCATCGCAGATTGCTGACGGAGTTATTTTAATATTAGTAAGAGTATAGTTACTCTTTATTGGCGTTGGGTCATCTTGCTGTATCATTACGCGGTCGTCTGGCTCATAGAGTAGCTGCTTAAGACCTTCAAAAGTTGGATCTGCTTTAATCCAGCAGTATCGTAATTCACAACCACAGTTATCACTGCAATCGTGGCTTTCAACTCCTCTGAAAGCACAGGGGTGACCTATTTCATCAACTTTATGCGCGTCTGATCCGTGAATACATGGTTTACAGGTCTTAAACTCCTCGATAAATTTATCGACTCCTTCGGTATATGGATCTTTACCAAGACACCAACTCCTAGTTCTTGCGTTAGATGAAAAGACCATGTCCGATTTCTGAAGTAGGCCTTTTCGGATATGGTGGTCTTGGCCATCCCAATCGATAAGACTTGAGAGTTCCTCCGGAAAAACTAAAATGTACTTACCCTTAAAGCGGCTATTATTTAATCCTTTTGTAATGCTCTCATGACTTACAACGGCATTCATTGCGCCAATTTCAAGAGGGCTAAGCCCGCTTTCTTTAAACTTTTTGTGATCATGAATTAATTTCTTCCCAAGCTCCTCAATATTAGAAAGCTTGAGTTTTCTAGTATCATCCTGGTCTTGAGGATTCCCTTCATAAAAGAAATCAATATCGTGTAAAAAGTGCTCTTCAATATCTTTAACGCTCACCTCGTCAGAGAAAATAATATGAAAGTTTAAACGCCTTGGCTCTTTACCATCTTTCTTGCTTGATATAACGCTATTCAATCTAAATTCAATATTGGGAAGAATTGTATCAATGTTTGAAAGTCTGCCCTGCGTTTTAAATTCTTTTAGTTTCTTGTACCCTTCAATTGAAAAATAATCCGTTATGGCAATAACGGCTAAATCCAACGATTCTAATTTTGATAAAAAGCCCTCCCAATCGGGACTGCTGTCAGCTTTTGGATATCCATTGTTGAGGATGGTAAGAGGGCTATGAATGTGCAGGTCCCATTTACGCCATATGGAGCCTTTTGCATAATTGTTTGCCATATCGCTGCTATATTAGCGCAATATAGCCATAATTGCAAAGAGTTAGGCGATCTAATGCAGTGTTAGTTAAAAGAGAACGCTCTTACCAGACTAATTTATCTTTCGACCATTCCTCATCGAAACTCGAAAATATGGCGGCATCCATGACACAGGGGAAAATGCCACTGGCCGCACAAATCTTCTGAAAACCATCCAGAACAAAATTATAGTAATTCTTATCCGCCAAGGCGGTAGCTGATAATTTTATCGGAAAGCCGAACTCAGTGAGCCACTTGGTGATCCGGCTGTCCACCGGGATTTCATATCTTGTGAGACCCAGTGATTGCAGGAGATTTCTCGACTCTTTCGGACCGAAACCTTTCAGGTGGTCAATAATAATATCGGCGGATTTCCTTTCTGTGTCTGGCGTTTGGTTGTTGGTCATATCGTCAACTAATGCCTGCATGATTTTCCAGCCGTCATTTTCCAGCCAGTTGAAGTTTAAGGCAACCTCTTCGCCGATTGTTTTGCCTCATCTCAACCCTCCCAATGCCGTTATGGATTCTTCGACCATTTTTGGCAGATCGCTAGCTGCCTGACATTTTGCATAATTCAATGGGAAAGGCTTGGTGGAAATAAATTTTGTCACAGAACCATCCGGGCCTGACCGCTGTTGAGTCGTGAGCAAACATGAAATCATGGCTTCCCAGAAAAGATCTTTTGAGAATGGAGGCAGGACTTTCTTGAGGTTGCGTTCAATCCGGTTGAAAACAAAAGCGTTGTTTTTTTGAGCGTCATAAAATGATTTAACCTTTTGAATGTCGCCGTCTTCAATTTGCCATAATAGTTTCATATTAATCGTTGATATTGTTTATTGGTCCCAAAGGCCTCAGATTATATTTCACAAACATTACCTTCGCCAAACCACCCCTTCGCCGTAACAATTGTTAGAGCCGACGGATTATAAAAGAAAACTGCTAAATTTTCTTTTGTACGCGTGCAACAAACGTAAAATATTTTCTTAGTACGTTCTCTAACACTATCAGGACCATTACCTTCAAATAATCCTTGAAAATTATAATTGTTCCATCCTCCGTTATCCAAAATAACTAAAACATTATCGAATTCGGTACCTTTAACCTTATGTTGAGTAGAAAATGGCGTATAACCTTCAAGATAATTGTATAAATGTTGAAATTCTAAATACTTAACGTTTTTTACACGATTATAAAGATATTCTTTCTCAGAAACAAATCTTGCAAACGCGTCATCTTTTTTACAAATGCCGAATTCATCAGCCTTATTGATAATCTCCTCTATAGTTTTATCTCCAACATCGGTCAATTCTTGAATTCTCTCTTGTAACTTCATTTTATCTGCAATCGATGCTATTCTATATTCCGTAACTCTTATGAACTCATTGTATTGTTTTGCTTGGTAAAATGAAATATTACTTTGGATTTTAAAAAGATATTTAATTAAATCATCCCTCTTAGAACCTTTTTTGCTTTCATCAGTTTTATCTTGCTTTTTATCATCAATTAAAGATTCTTTGTCTAAATATATTTTTCTAACTTCTGAAAAGGGTAGGTCTTTTAATTGGTTAAATAGTTCTCTCGTTGTGGCATCTGCCAACAATATATCTTTTTTTAATTGTTTCCGCCGATTCTTTAATTGAAACTTATCCACCACCTGGTCGAAAGTATCTGTTTCACTCACCTCGATAGGAGCTTTGCTTTTCTTATTGTCCTTTATTTTATTTGAAAGTTCATTTTTTAATTTTATTACCGGGTCTCTATCGTAGATCTCCATTAACCCCGAAAAGCCCGCCTTTGGCGCTATCAAATTATGAGTCAAATTTAATATTTTTGTTTGCTTGGCATTCTCGAAATTCCAACCTATTTTCGTTCTTACTAAGTCCAGGTCGTCTTTGTCAGAATAATAGAATTGTATCTTGCCTTCTTTGATTATATTGTCTATCATATTTGGAGCATTTATATCTGTTGATGGGACCTGGATAATCCCATCTGTTCTTAACTTATTGGCAAGTTCAATAACTGCGCGCGGATTTCTTCTATTTTGTTCTTTCTTTACCTCTTTTACTTTTCCAGCTTCGTCTCCTTTATATAGATCCAAATTCCCAACTCCATCGTCATAGATAGATTGCATGGCATCGCCAAAAAAACCGATTATGTTTTTCTTTTTGCTCTGTTTTATATGAACAAGGAGAATTTCAACTACACTGGCATTGGTATCTTGATACTCGTCTATGAGAATGAATTTGAATTTATCTTTCAAGATATCACATAGCTTAGGGTATGTTTTGAATATATAATTAGCCAATATTAAGACTTCATCGTGAGAAACAATTCCGTCCTTCAACTTTAAATATTCTTTATACTGTATGCCATTTTCCAAGGCATCAAAATATGATTCCGGAACAGGCGTATCTTCCGGATTCTTAATTCCGGCCATTTGATCATCATTTATCAAGGCCACTAAAGACCTTTTTAATTCTGTCCGAAAATGCTTTATATTGTCCCACAAGAAATCGTGGATAGTAGATACACTCAAATTTTGATGGGCTACCCGTTCTTCAATTTCTTTAACAGCTGCATTTGTATAGGTGATGCAAGCTATTCTGGACGTCGGCTCTTCTGCGATTACTTGTTTTATGGCCTGCACCAAGGAATAGGTTTTCCCGCTACCCGCGCCACCACTCAGCAAGAAGTTTTCGCCGTTGTCAATATGCCTGAATATTTCCCGAACTTCAGGTTCTAATCCCAATCCTAATCTTTCTTTAGCCATAATAATCCTTGGTTAATGTAGTCCGGCATTTCCCAGTTACTGAATTGTTTTCCGGCCGTCGTCTCGCTATTCAATAATATTTCTATGGCGAATGGCGGTTTCTTATCTATACACCGGTCCGCTAAGTCGTAGGCATCTTTTGTCGAATCTTCAAAGTCGGCGATGTTCTTTAAACTTCCAAAAGTATCTTTTTTGCCGATGATGAATTTGCGATTCAAATGAAAGAACGCATCTTCGAAACTCCTTGAATGGTACTGGACGCCTTCCGGGTTTTTCTCACTGGTTTGATACGTACAGACTAGATACCCATCTTTTCCTTTGCTCCATTTTTTTGTTTTCGGATCTTTATTGATTACCATATTTTCTAATGATACGTCCTTGAAAGCGTCAAGCTTATTTGATCCATAAAAATGATTTAAAGAAGCATTTGTTGTAATTGCCGCATCCGCGTCATTGATTTTACACTTTGTTCTATCGCTCTTTGCTGAATCTATGTCCGTAATAATTAGCGATTTAACACCGATAAAATCAATAAACTTGTCGAATATGTGTGAATAGTTGCCGACTTCGATAATAGATATATTTTGCGAAAGCAGAGGATTTTCCTGGTTTTCTTGATCAACCTTTTTCATCATTGCGGGCAGTAAAATTCTTTCAGTGTCGCCTTCAATAAAGATTGCCTTGTCGGCAAAGAAAAGTTCTGACCGATGCAGTGTCAAATATTGTTTCAAGAACTTGTAATTTTTCTCCTCACCACCAGCTTTGTATTCTTTTTCTAAATCGCTTAAGTTTTTAGCGATAACTCTGTTATTTTCTCTTTTTAAATATTTGATGTCATCAAAGTCACTTTCGACGACAATATGAGAAGAGTGCGTACTAAGGATATATTGCAAATCCCTTTTTTCGCCATCATCTCGCTTTATTCCATCTTTTAATAAATCTTTTATATTTTTGATGAAGATATATTGCATTTGAGGGTGGGTATGAGCTTCCGGTTCTTCAATGAAAAGTAAGTTTATATCAGCGGGCTTTTCTGTTCTCCCTCGTCTAAATTCATTTAATAATATTTCAATCTCAAAAATCATACTGATCAGGTTCATATAGCCCAGACCGTTATAACTCTCGGGCAGATCATGGGTATCATGCTCGTACATGACAGTCGTATTGCCTTCTAAAAGCTCCCTGTGTTGCAAGGTTGAAGTTATTTTGATCAGTGTGTCATCTTGCTTGATACCGCCAAACTTTTTCACTTTTTCTATTACGTCGTTAAATAGCCCTTTGTATATTTCGCCTAGTTTGTCATCTGTGTCACACAGCGCATCTTTAAATTTGTCAATTTCGTCCTGCTGTTGTTCATCAGCCTCTATTTTTTTGTAAATTTTGGAAGAAAGAGAAGATAGTGATTTATCTGGCTCTTTATTGGAAACATCCCGATTGGCTTTGATGAATTTATAATTGATGACATCCTTGAGTGATATTTTCGCTTTTTCCAAGTCGATAAAAATCAGATCATTCTCTTGCTGATCCTGAATGTTAAATTCGATGGTTTTTTTATATAGGCTGAAATAATCCGCATGATTCTCTCTGAGGAAGTCATATAGATCTCTGGATACTTTTTTCTTTTCCTGTTCTTTTATGAATATGCCGAAATCACTTTTTAACTTTTTTAACTTATCTAATACAAGAACGTATTCGAATAAAAGGACGATCATTTTATTTTCCGGGTCTAAATCCATCATCAACTTGCTGATGTTAGAAAGATTGTCACTTTCATCATATTCAATGAATAATTTTAGAGTTATGCCAATCGGTTTATATGATTCCTCAGGAATAGCCGTTTCAACCGTTCTCTTTAATTCGTCTTTAAAATCTATATTGAAATCGTCGCTGGAAAACTTGACTGAATTTAAAAACTTATCCATTACCGACAATAAAGAAGTTTTCCCGCAATTATTCTTTCCAATAATTAAAGACAGGTCATCTTCTATATCAATAGAAAAATCCCTCAATAGTCTGTAATTACTGACTTTAATTTTGTTTATTTTCATAATTTCCCCCTATTGAAGTAAGGAATAAAATGATATGCTTTGTGATCCGAGTATCTCTAATGCGACCACTCCTCATAAGATAAAATGAAACGGTTCAGTTCCTCTTTGAGGCTTTTCCATTTGGGCAGATATTTCGTCATTAGCGTAGTAAAATTATCATTGTGCTTCTTCTCGATCAAGTGGATAAGCTCATGTACTACGACATATTCGATGCAGGCAATCGGCTTCTTAGCCAGCTCTAAATTGATCAATATCCGCGCTTGCTTATGATTGCAAGTCCCCCACCGTGTCTTCATCCGCAGAATGCCCCAATGCTCGACCTTCATGCCAATCTTCTTCTGCCACTTAGTGATCAGATTATCAACAACCTTGTGCAAAGCTTTGCGGTACCAATCCACCATCACTTCCTGGCGCTTGGCGACTGAACTCCTCGGCCGGACCTGTAAAATGATCTTATTCTTACCTTTTAAAAAAACAGCCGGGACCTCGTCTTTATAAACCACTTCCAGCCGGTATTGTTTGCCGAAAAAGTAGTGGCTCTCCCCGGTCACATAATCACGCGCAGTCTGCCGCTCTTGGCCGACAAATTTAGCTTGCTGCTTTTTGATCCAGGGAAGCCTCAAAGCCAAAAGCGTCCGGATAGCGTCATCTTTCATGTGTTCGGGGGCGGTTACGCGCACCCGGCCATTGGGCGGCAGGACCGAGAGATGCAGATTCTTGACCGGCTTTCTGACAACCAAAGCTTCAACGGTGCCAAGTTGTAAGTATGAATTAGTATTCATTCTGTTTCTTAATAATCTCAAGCAGGTTCTTTGCATCCTCGTCAGCGAGATCAGGCAGAACTTTTCCGATTTCGATCCTGATCGCTTTTTCTTTCAGCCGGTTGCCACGCCAATCGGCTTGTCTCGCTTCCATGACCGCTTCGTGCACCTGAACGGCCTTCGCGACATCCTGGCCGAGATTGTCATATAAGGCGCGCTTGGCTGGCGTATCGATCCGCACATCCACCGATTGGTCCATCGGATTCTTAACTTGCTTGGTCAGCGCGATTATTTTTTTCAGATAGTCCCGATAGGCGATGTCATCCTGCTTGCGCTTCTTGACCAATTCGTCCAGCAGCTCGGACATCCGCAAATAATACTTCGGATTGGTCGGCATTTCATCTATGATCAGTTTGCGGACGTTATTCTCAATCGTCTCCGCCATGGCCTCCTGACTTTTCTGGACCGTTTCCGGCAACAGTCCCAAAGCCTCCTCGCCTTTTTTCACGATCAGATCCACCAATGTCATGTCGTCAAACGCCGATAACTTTTCGCTCTCCTCGGCGGCGATATAGCGGTCGATCAGAATACGCATTGCCGGTTCGTACTTCTTGAGGTCGATATAGTCGCCACTGGCGAGTTTTACTTCCATACGTGCTTGCTCATAGAGCTTAACTTCTCGTTCGATAGCTTCAGCCTGCTTTTTGGTGTAGCCGGCGCTGGTCATGTCATTGGCCAGATCGGCGTAAGTGCGCAGCAAGTGGCTGGCGGATTTGTACAGCTTCACCCGCTTGATTTCGTTTTCCTTGAGCGCATAAGGATTTCCCACATCACCGCAGAAATAGCGGATAAAGGCAGCGGAATCTTTTGGCGGAGCGACCGGTTCGCACAAAGCCCGGACCATTTCCAAGGCTTCGTCCAAATCTTTCTTGCCTTCGACAAAGCGGTCTTTCAATAGTCCGAGAACGTCTGCCTTGTCATAACCGGCCAGAGCGCCGGCCGTATACTCAGTCACCGCTTTTTCCAGCTTCTTGAACAGATCGCGATAATCGACGATATAGCCGTACTCTTTATCGTCGCCGTCCAAACGGTTGACACGGCAAATAGCTTGGAACAGGCCATGATCCTGCATGTTCCTGTCGATGTAGAGATATGTCGCCGGCGGAGCGTCAAAGCCGGTCAAAAGCTTATCGACCACGATCAATAGTTGCATCTGGCCGGGAGTATTGATAAATTTCTTTTTGACCTCTTTTTCAAAATCTTCCGTGCTTTTCCCGTTGAGCATCTTTTGATAGATGGCATATTCACGGGTATCAGTAGACAATGCGCCCGGTTCATATGAAGTTACGACGGCGCATTTGGAAAAGCCTTGCGCCTGGAATATTTCGTAATACTGGCAAGCCTCATAGATGCTGCTGGCCACCAGCATGGCATTGCCCCGGCCGCTGGCTAAGCGGTCTTTCTTATAGAAATCATCCAGGATATCGAAGACCACCTTCTCCAATCTAGACTTGGAGGAAAGCAAGCTTTGCATCGTGCCCCAGCGCCGTTTGAGTTCGGCTTTGGCGACATCGGTCAGTCCTTGGGTGCGTTCCTCAAACCAATCATCGATCTTGCTCTGGGATTTTATATTTTGATCCACGCGGCGGGCCTCGTAGCGCAGATCCAAAACCACCTTGTCGGCCACCGCTTCGTTATATTTATACGTATGGATATAGTTGCCCCAGGTTGCCTGACTATTGGCTTTGTCAATTATGAGCAATGGGGTGCCGGTAAAACCGACAAATGTAGCATTGGGCAAGATCTCCTTCATCGCGTCGTGCAGCTTGCCGGTATGTGAACGATGACACTCATCGACGAACACAAACAAATTGCCCTTAGCTGAAAAATCTTTGGGCAAGTTCTTTCTGATTTCCGCCATATCAATCTCAAGATCGCCTTTGGCATTCAAGCGGCCAAATTTATGGACCAGCGAACACAACAGCCATTTATCTTTTTTATTCAACTCCACCAATAATGACCTGGCGCTTTTGACGCGATAGACCTGCTCGTCCACGCCTTTGAACACGCTTTCGATCTGCTGGTCCAGTTCGGTGCGGTCGGTCAGAAGCAGCACGCGCGAGTCGTCGATGTTTTCATGTATCCATTTGGCGAGCCAAACCATGGATAAGCTTTTCCCACTGCCTTGCGTATGCCAAATGATTCCGCCTTCACGGCGCTTGGCGTAATCTTGCGCTGACTTTACGCCAAAATATTGATTGTGCCGGCAAGTCTTTTTGATCCCACTGTCGAAAACGACAAAGTCATGGATGATTTCCAAGAGCCGCGTTTTATCGCATAACTGCAAAATTGCCCGATCTAACCTTGATTCACTTTCAAGACCGGCTTCTTTCCAGGACAAGTAATATTCTTCCGTAGTTTCCGTCGTTCCATAACGCAAGCCTTCGGTATCGTTGCCGGCCATAAGCAATTGCACGGTACCAAAGAATGTTTTTATGAATTCTTCTTTTTGATTGCCGATGTTTTGGCGGACGCCCTCCGAGACCGAAACAATGCTTCTTTTCAGCTCAATCACGCCGACTGCGATGCCGTTCACATACAGCACGATATCTGGGCGCTTGGTCCGATTGCCTTTGATCCTCACTTCCTCGGCGATAGCAAAGTCGTTCTTCTCAGGATTATTCCAATCAATCGGCCAAACAGTCACATGATTCTCACCCCACCCTTCGCGGACTCTGATGCCGTAGCGCAGCAAACTGTATGTATCTTTATTCAGATCATACAAACTTAAATGCGGACGATTAGCGGATTTTGTAAGTTCTTTGATCGCCTTACCGATTAAGGAAGCACTATAGCCGGCGCGCGTTAAATATGATCGCAAGAGTTCTTCTTCAATATTGCTATTCTCTTCTCGCTCTTCCCAATTGCCTAAGTAGTCATAATTCAACCTGTTTTTATCGGTAAACAGCTTGACGATGCGGTTTTGGGTTTTTCTCTCTATTTGGCCGACTTTGGGCGATTGGAAATTATCCATATTTTCAAATTAATCTGATCTTACCGGTTAATAAAGTTTGCATCATGCCTTGTTTTATATTTTGGTATTTAGCAAGCTGCGATTCTAATTTATTAATTTCATTGTCCATGTCTGATAAGATATTAGCGATAGCAGCTTGCTCGGGTTTAGCGGGAGGAAAATGCGTTTCAATTCTTTCAATAGTTTTAGCGTTCAAACTGGGTACTCCAGAAGCCTCATTGTATGAATACCAATCGATGAGTTGAAATTTATAGAAAATGAATTTTGCATCATTGCTATTATCGATTTCTGTATAGAAAAGCGTATCAACTGTCCAAAAAGGCGTGTCCATGTATTGTGGTATATCTATTGTTCCTTTTCTTCCGATTAATACTGAAGGTTTGTCATACAAGTATTCATTCGTCCTACCAATTTCTCCACCGGTCGCCAATATTGGATATTTACCATTGATTGCAATAACATTTCTTTGGCTTTTTCCATGTCGAACTTTAAGAACCTGATCAAGCTTTTTTAAATTCCACTCCCCACTAAACCCCGGCAGCCGACGCTTGCCAGTAAGCAATTCCTGCATTACGCCTTGCTTTACATCCTTTTTCTTGTTGATCAGCTTCTCTAACTTTTCAACCAACGCATCGACGTCGGAAAGCGTCGCAGCAATAGCGGTTTGTTCTTCAGGTTTTGGAGGATATGGGATTTGGAAATTGTTTAAAGTTTTGTTTATTATTTGATTAATAGTTGCACCGAGGCTCTGGTTAATTTGTCGTTGTACCAAATTTGAAAGAATTAAATAAAATATAAACGGTTGACACTCGTCCGATCTAAACACAGACATAAAAGCGCCGAATGTTTCGCCAACGGCTTTTCCCTTGATTAAGGCGGATTTACCGATGAGATCTCGACTCCCGTTTCTAACGCATATCAGGATGTCGTTTTCTTTCAAAATTAATTTTTCATTGATGACCTTATCGACATAAACATTGTCGTTGTATGAAAGTTTATTGTTTTGGATATTAGAAGAGCGATATACAAGTGTGCCATAACCGACGACGTCATGAGGCGAATAGGTTAACCCGATAATTGAGTCTCCGATATCCCCTAACTTTTTTACATCCCAATCCTCCGGAATCAAGCCGACCTCGGTTTGTTTGTAGCCTTTTGGAATTGTATCTGTGGTAGCTGTCATATTATTTCCTATTAATCAGATCATAGGCCAAGCTTGCAAGAGAGATATAATGGATCGCCAAATTCTTATCTAAATCACGCGCCGGTGTATGTGCTTTTTCGTTTCGTAAAAATTGAATAGCCATATGTAAAAACTTGATGCCCTCAAAGAAATCTTTTTCTGCATCATCGGCTGGCTGATGTCCAAAGATGGTCACGTAATTTGCAGCGCTAAAAGCGTCGGTTGCCCTCTCTTTTCCCGACACATCTCTCAATTTTTTTCTAACTATTTTATAAGCTTCCTCTACCGCATTAAAATAATGTCCGTCATTTAGTAATTTCTGGACATGATCAAAAATATCTTTTTGTAAGACGATATTAATATTGCCATCCTTGAAAGAAGCTTCGGATTTATTCTCTTTTTCATCTATCTTTCCACCCAACAATCTCTTAGCCACTACCTTGCCAGCCTTGATTCGAGCTTCCGGATAATCATCTTTTTTTAGATTGCCTATATCGATTTGATTTTCAAGATAATCAGCTAGTTTTAAAATGCTGTTGCCAACAATTTTATCATCCGCTTTTAACCATAGGCCTCTTATGCGATTGGCCTTTGACCCACTGGCATAGTTATATTTCTCGTGATAGATATCTATACTAAGATCATCCCTGAAAAAATCACCCATAGACCTATCGGAAAAATTCAAAACATAACCGCTTTCCATTTGGAAAAGCTTCTCAAGTATTTGTTTTTCGTTTGTTGTTAAATTTGCCATAGCTATTTCAAAGTAAAGCCCATCTTAGCAAGATGCTTTGTGACTTTCTTCATTAGATCAGCCGCTTCGTCTGATATCTTCGGCATCGGTTCGGCGTAGCGTTCGGCTAATTCCTTGACGCGACCGGCGAGAGTTTGCGAAAGAAGATCCACTTCTCCAGAAAGTCTGGCAGATAGTTCATCCATCCACTTGCGTTCTATGACCAGCTTCTTTATTTCTTCTTCGGTTAAGGTCGGATACTTAACGATTATTTTTTTCTCCAAATCATTTTCGGCGTCTTTGATTGTCTTTTTGGTGTCGGCTTCTTTTTCAAACAAAGCTAAATATGTTTCCAGCATTGCCAGTTCGTCAGCATCATCCAAACTGTTTTTTATTTCCTTGATCCGCCTCTGCACATTGGCCTTGCTGATCTTGTCATTATCGATCACTTCCGAAAGCAAACCGTCCTCACCACCATGTTCGTCCTTGAGCGCATCCATATCAACGCCAACCTGTTCCAGCGTGGCCTTTAATCCATCAATTTTGGCTTGCTCTCTGGCAAAATATGTTTTAATGGCCAATGAGATTGGAATCAACCGGCCTTCCAGCCCGTAAAGGCCGGCGACTTCTCTCTTTTTCGTGGTTCCGTCTTTTTTTTTCGTCTCGTTGGTGAGACGCATCACTTCCTTCCCGGCTTTCCAGCCGTCAACCGTAATAATATGCGCATCATCCAGCATCGCTTCTTCCCAGTAATTCATTAAGTGCTGATAAATGTCGTATTTATCGATCAGATGTAAATCCGCATAGACTGACAGCAGATCATCAGATATGTTTTGGATGATAGCTTTTGGATGGTTGGCAGTGGTGATAGTTTTCAGAAAAGCAGTGGAATGTTTTCGCCACTTGGCAAAGGTGTCCATCACTGTTTGGTGGAAAGCTTCAAATTCCGAATGATTCAGAATAGTCTTGTTGATTTCCTCGCTGGCAATCAACAATTCGCTGTAGCCTTTGCGCTCATGGGCTTTAAAGAGCTTTCTTCTGAGCGTCGGGCAAATATCCCAATAGGCGGATAAAGGGGTGATATCGGCATTCGGAATCCCGCCTTGGAGATGGGCTTCAATGTCTTGGATGTCTTCCAGTTCTTGCGTATCAATGTAGCGTGGGAGGTTAAGGTTATATTCGTTTCCTTGTATTTCTTTATTTCCCACAAAGCGCGAAAATTTGGGAGTTTCCAATTTGCCTTTCCAGGTGTCCACGATCTTGCGGATGTCTTGCTCGCGTAAGCGGTTCTTGTTACCGTCTTTGACAAAGCCCTTGGAGGCATCGATCATAAAGATGCCTTTACGGTCATTGGCTCCGGATTTATCCAATACGATGATGCAGGCCGGAATGCCGGTGCCGTAGAAAAGGTTGGCTGGCAAACCGATAATGCCCTTGATATAGCCACGTTTGATAATATTCTTACGGATTTCCGCTTCGGCATTGCCCCGGAACAAAACGCCGTGCGGCAAAATGATCGCCCCGGTGCCGGTGCTCTTGAGCGATTTCAAAATATGCAAAAGAAATGCATAGTCACCGCTTTTCTGTGGAGGAATGCCGAAACCGTCAAAACGTTCGTACAGGTCTTCCTCCGGATTAAACCCAGTCCGCCATGCTTTATATGAGAACGGCGGATTAGCGACGACGTAATCGAACGTGGTGAGAACTCCTTTGTTGACGAATAGTGGATTGGAAAGCGTGCTGTGCCCTTTTTTTATCACGGCCGTCGGCTTGGCGTGCAGCCACATATTCAGAATAGCCAGGCCGGCTGTGGCGTTATCCAGTTCTTGCCCGAAGATAGCTATACCTTTTGGAGTTTCGTCGGCGACTTTCAAAAGCAGCGAGCCGCTGCCGCAAGTCGGATCATAGACCGCCTGCATGGTGCCCGTGGCTTTATTGGCGTCTATCACTTTGGCTATGATGCGCGAGACTTCGGCCGGCGTATAAAACTGCCCTTTGCTTTTGCCGGATTCCACGGCAAAATGTTTCATCAGATATTCGTAAGCATCGCCTAATAGATCGTCGCCTTCGGCCCGGTTCTTGCTAAAATTCAGATCCGGATTTTCAAAGATAGCGATCAGATTGGACAATCTGTCCTGCATATCTTTGCCTTTGCCCAGCTTATCCTCGTCGTTGAAATTGACCTCGTCGATCACACCGGTGAGGTCATTGGCTGCCGCCAGCTTGCTTAGCACTATATCGATGCCTTCGCCGATTCCAGGCTTGCCCTTGAGTTTGACCAGATCATCAAAGCTCCCGCCGGGGGGAATTTCAACTAATTGGTTTTTTTTGCCGGCGTATTTATCCGAAACATAACGGACAAAGAGAAGCACCAAAACATAATCCTTATATTGCGAAGCGTCCATACCGCCGCGCAGTTCATCGCAGGCTTGCCAGATCGAGCTATAGAGTTGTGATTTTTTTATCGCCATATAATTTTATTTTCCAGTTCGACTTTAATATCAAATATTTATCTAAACAAGCATCTTGATTATATCCCAAAAGCCGGGTTTATTGAAATGATATTCCAGTATGCCGTTTTGCCTGTGACCCGGTGTTTTTTAGCCTTACCGTTATCGTCATAAAAGCCCACCTTAACCGTCTTCCTTTCAGCCTTTATGCTGGTTAAATGAGCACACCAGACAACGATCCGGACCGGATCACTCCCTCAAGCTGTTCTGTCGACGGGGATCATCCTGTTGACCTGCAATGGGCCTGCTATTGGCTCTGTGGATGAGAGGGAAGGCATTGTGTCAGCCAATAGATGAACCGATCGACCAATTAAATTAAAAACAATACTCAGCCCCCAAAAAATATATCTTAAAAGGATTAAGATGCCGTCGGCAAATGCTCGTCTTTATTGTCGGAATAAATCTCGTGCTAACTCCGTACTTGTGATTTGACGTGATATTATCCATATTTCTCAATATGACTACCCTCTAGAACTGTGGGTCCGATCCCCTCATCACCTTCTGTCCTATTGACTTGACCCGTCGCGCAAATTTGTCCAATTTGTCCATCAAATACTGCGTGTCATAATCGTGCAACGCGGACAAAATGGAGAAAGTGGACAATCCCGCTAACACAGAAGAGATGAACAAAATTAAGAATCAAGTGGCGTTTCGTTTTTCGATAGGTTTTTTCTTGATTATCTGACAGACCTCCATGGACAATCCATGGACAACTTTTTTTGATATATTCATGAGGTACAAACCATTACAGCTCAACCCCTCACACGGTTTATTATCTTTATAATGGCTTCAAATAGATAAAAAAAAGGCTCACATCTCTGTGAACCCTTGTTAATTAAAGCTCCTGGGGAGAGATTCGAACTCCCGACCAAGTGGTTAACAGCCACCAGCCTCTCGTCTTTACTGTGGAGGTCGCCTGTTTCTTCGTTTAGGGGTTAGCCCTTTCGCATTCTTCGAAGGAAGCCGTATATGTCCCCTTCTTGATGTAGTAAGCTATATTCTTCGTCCTGCAGAACGCTATGACCTCTTTGGCGCAGGAATTATAAAAAACCCCGTAATTGGGGTATTCAGATACTTTGGCATTGTAATTTAGCCTCCCGAAAATAATCTTATCGACGAAGGAGACCTCACTTAGTATCTTCCCGATCCCCTGCTTCACCATATTTGGAGTCGGATACGGCTCAATGCTCACCCAAGTCTTTGCACCGGCTATATGCAGCTTTTTCAGCCCCTGTATCCGCTCATTATAGTCTGCTGTATATGGTTCGTATCTCTGCCTAAAATCCTCATGCAGGGAGACCAGCGTGATACCATATTCAATATTAATCGAATAGTTTTCATAATTTTTTAAATCGTCAGGGTATACCCCTTTTGTGAGGGTTGTGACTTTTATCCCGGATTCATTGACCTTCTTTATTATTTTTAGGGAGAGTTCCGTAACCTCCGGATAGCCGCACATGAAGGGATCGCTGCTGAAACAAAGGTGTACCCATTTAATTTCGTCCTTCAGCTTCGGAATCTCTTTGTCTAGAAGTTCAAGGGCGTTCCGGACAATCTTTGGCTCGATCCATTTCTCATATGTCTCGCATTGGCCATACCGCTTTGCCATCAACATTGCGTAACAAGGGAAGTTACAGCCGTGTGCGCACCCTTTAATGTGATTTATAGTGTAATCTCCGTATTCAACCTTACTCTTGTACAACAACGATTTTCTGTCCACCGTCTCCATTGTCATGTCTCCTTGCAATTAATTACGTCCCGTATTTATGGTGTAATCTTCGTACTCAACCCTACGCAGGTACAACAACTATTTTCTGTCCACTGTGACCCCACCGGGTATTGCCTCTATCCCTCAGCTGGGGGACTACTACAGCATCGCGTCTAATATGCGTACCATATTCATTCTTAACCTCCATTATTCAAAGATTTTTACAGGCTTCGGCTGCACTGGCAATTTCCCAAACATCCCACTTTGCTACATCCTCACCTCCCTTTCTTCTTCCGGCATCTGCAGCTAAATGAATAATACCTTTGTGCCCTTCGTACGCATTATTTCAAATGCTCGCAATATTCGCGGATGCCCGTTTCTGACCATCACGACCACTTATTTAGGAATAATCGCTACTATTTCTGGCTATCTCCGAAACAGGGGGTCGCGACCTTCTTCTGGAGCGATTTTGACTTTCCCAGGGTGAAACGAAATGAATCAAGGATTTTCATCACCGTTCTAGGTTTTACAGGGATTGCAAGGCCGGCGAAATTGAAGCTGCAGTCGAACTGGCCACAGAAAACAACATAAGCACCAACTACGGGGTGCATCATGTTCTAGCTTATACCGGCGACACCGGCGGACCCATCGCTCCCCTGGCCTGCTGGCCGAAGCTGCCACCTCCGGATTTGGCGGTTTACGCGCAGTTTGGAGGTTTCAATGAAAGCCGAGGAATCGATGGAGTTGCAGGCAAATCTCAAAGCGCTTAATCTATCGACCATGGCTCGCGACATGGATGGGTTCGTAAGGCAAGCCCGCGAAACAGGCATCGGCTATGACGAGTTTCTCCTCAATCTGACTTTCGCAGAGCTTCAAGCCAGATCGGAAAGCAGGTTGAACCGCCGCATAAGGGAGGCGAAGTTCCCCATTATAAAGCCCCTGGAGACCTTCGATCTTGCAGCAGTACCGGAGCTGGACCTTCGGCTGTTTCGGGAACTTACGGCAGAAGGCTGTATAAAGGAGTGCCGACATGTCATCTTTCTTGGAAGAAGCGGCACTGGCAAGACCTATATGGCCACCGCCCTGGGGATAGAAGCCTGTAAAAACAACTTCCGGACCCGCTTTGTCACCTGTTATGGCTTGGTCAACGAACTGATCTAAGCAAGGCAGCGGAGGACGTTGCAGCGTCGTATCCAGAGGTATATTCGCTACGATCCGCTCATTCTGGATGAACTGGGGTATATCCCAGGAGCGGAGCTACTGTTTCAGGTCCTGGCGGAAAGACATGAAAAAGGGTTAGTTATGATCACAACTAACCTCGGGTTTGCCGACTGGACTCAGGTATTTGGCGATCCGGTAATGACCGCGGCGCTGCTGGATCGGCTGACACATAAAGCCCATATCATCAACTGCACCTCGGACAGTTATCGGCTGAAGCAGAGCCTTAAGGAAAGAAAAAAACATGGAGGCAAGGAGAAATAGCTATGGAAACCACAGTGTACATCCTCAAAAAGGCAGACTCGAAACGGTTGAAGTCGCATTCACCAGAGACAATACGACCTGGTTCAGGCGGCAATGCCGATGATATCTGGATGATAACAGATCTTGACGGCGATATGCTGATCAGCGAGTGCGGTTGCACCTATCCACTCAGGGTTCCTGATACTTCGAGGGCTGATGTCGGGTATGACCGGAAAAAAAGGCCACTGAGACGCCAGTACGAATAAACGGCGGGATGATTACGCCAAATCATCCTTGATTATCAACTATCTCAGGGTGGTCAATATTCGGTGATCACAGATGGTCAAATTTCGGTTGCTTTTTCGAAGCGGGACCAGTTGCTTCACTTGTCAATGTCTGGCCAAATTATTGTTGCTATTCCCATTGAAAATATGCAACTGTTTCTTTCTGAAACATGGCTGTTCCATCATCCAGGCGGTTCTTGAAAAAACACATTCGCAGTGGCACAGCAGCGGCTTGTTGCTGATACTTACTGAAATTAATGATTTGACCGACCAGTAAACAAACCGATTAATCCTAGAGTGTATAAAAAATGGCAGAAATGTCCCAGGAAGCAATGGGTTAAAGCCCGGAAGTTTCTACGCTTTCAATCGGAGGCGTAATGGCCTTATACCAATCATAGCATTCGAAAAGACCTCTGCTCCGCTTATTCCAGATGTGAATGATCGATGCAAAAGTAATATCAAATATATATGCAAATAACGGAAATAAAGGAGATTACAAATGTCTTACAAAAGAAAGCTTAGTTCACGTCTGGCTGCCCATGACATTAAAACTTTACTGATCTCTCCACTTTTTGTGAATATTGGGACCTTTTATGCGGGTAAGATTATATCTTCATTTGGCGAGAGGATTTTCGAGGTGCTCGATGCAACACCAGAAGAGCTGGATGACATCCGTGGCATCGGCCCAAAGCGTTTAGAGAACATTCGGGATGGCTGGCGTAAGTTGAAAAGGCTAATACGGTTGATTAATCACTTGGACCGTACCAATAAAACAAAAGGAGGAGATAGTGAGAGCGGGGTTAATTCTGAAAAAAAGGGATCTTAAGGTATCGATTTATCTTGCGACTGGACTGGAAACCGGTAAGGCTATCTTTAATGCTTACTTTGCTAAAGGGCAGGTCAATATCGCTACGCGGAAGAGAGTGATGATGCGACGCCTGGCCAAGCTTGTAGAGGCTGACATCATCCGGACCGGAGTCAGCCCGTTGATTCATGGCACGCTCTATTATTTGAGTCCTAAAGGGGCACAATTTGTCGCATCGCGTACCAGCTGGCCCTTGGAAGGCATTTGGATCAACTTCAATAGTGCTACTGCTGAACATGATCTTTTATGCTCGCGCGTTGCCAAACTGATTGTCAAGGAGGCGAACGAAGATGGTCGGTATGAATTGAATTATCTTATGATTGAAACCGAACTCAAGTCAGGTGCCAAGCTTAAGAAGGGAGTCTACTTCGAAGACATTATTTTTGGGATACAGGTGCAACGCAACAAAATACAGTTCTCTCTCGAGGGAGACTGCGGAACTGTTTCCCGAAAGGATTTCTTGGGGAAAATCGGTTACTTCAGTAACACGATCCTTGTACTCACGACAACGTTGGAAAGACTGAATCTCCTGCAGCAATACTTGAAGCAGGAAGGCGTGAGCAAGCACGTTTATCTTGCAACGTTCGATCACTTCTTTAATAAAGGGCTCCTGCACTGCGAGTGGCACACTAATTTTTCCGATGCTTTGATTACCCTTCCAATTTAATACGCATCGTCGATGATTTGGTGGACACTTACGTTAAAAAAAATATATATATCGAATAGGCTATAAGCAATCTATAAAATGAAACAATATCAGTATGTTATTGAATATCTTATTATGGGGTGCTACATATGACGCAGTACAGGATGCAGTATAGGGTGCAGTACATATGTGATGATCCATCCTCAGTATGGGCGTGAAATGATGCCACCCCGGCTGAGCACTCATCTTTTAAAAGGATTTATGGCATTAAATAGCCCGATGCCAATACTTATGTTCAAGGCATAAGTCGTGATAGTTAATAGATATTAAGGAAGGGAGCCATGCGTATAGGTTTTTTTGCTGAAGAAGTGAATTTGCCCTATTGCATTGAACCGCACATGAAAAGACATCCGCGTAAGCATAGGATCAAAGATCAGAATCCGCGGATAATTACAGCAAGGTTCGATTCCAAATGTTACGAGACGGGCACTTGGATATTACAACATGAGCTTTGCCTATACGATCCTAGCATCAAACGTGTTTTTAATCTGGATTCCAGCTTTGCAACACAATACAGGTTGTCACAATCGAAGTGATATTATGTTAATCATAATAGAAATAATTGAAGCAAATAATGATGCTGTAAGGGTCTGCATGGTTATGAAAAGAATAGCTGAGGGAGTGAATCTGACAGATAGTGTTGTGCTTATGATTCTACAAAAGACTGAAGCAAGGCTATTAACTGGATCATATCAATTGAAAGGAGATCTTCTCCCCCCCATAGGGGGGCCTGTCAAGTATTTTGTGTAAACGCCTTTTTTGGTATTATCATGCCAAAGGCATTCTTCCTCAAAAAGTATAACAAATTGGTTCAGGGCTGATTTCCAGTCCCGTATCGGCATTGTCCATTTTTTAGCTATGTTCCTGAGCGCCAGATATAGCAGTTTGAAGGCCGATTCATCACTTGGGAACGAGCCCCGATTTTTCGTGACCTTGCGCAGTGACATATTCAGTGATTCTATCGCATTGGTCGTGTATATTACCTTCCTGATTTCTGGCGGATACCCAAACAACGGAATTATTCGCTCCCAATTATTTCGCCAAGAGACGCTGATCCTCGGATACTCGTTGTCCCATTTTCTGCTGAATTCCTCAAGGTTCGTCGCCGCCTGTTCCGCTGTCGCCGCGGCATAGATCGTTTTAAGATCGGCGGCTACTTCCTTGCGCCGTTTCCATGATACATATTTCAAACTGTTTCGTTCCATGTGCACCATCCATAATTGCACCTGCGTAAACGGATACTCTGCCTCTATTGCTACCGGAAATCCCTTTAAGCCATCTACACAGGCAATGAAGATTTCGTTCACCCCTCGGTTCTTAAGCTCTGTGACTATCTGCATCCAGAACTTTGCCCCCTCTGTCTCAGCAGTCCACATCCCAAGGACTTCTTTTACTCCTTCCAGAGTTATTCCTACAGCCAGGTATATAGCTCTGTTTTGTATCTGGCCGTTATGCCGGACTTTGACCCTTATGGCGTCCATGTAAACTATGGGATCTAAAGCGTCAAGGCCACGGCTCTGCCAACCCTTCAATTTTTCCTCTACGGCATCAGTTACCGTAGAAATCGGCGTCGGCGATACTTCAACTCCGTAGATTTCTTCAAGATGGCTCTGAATATCACGGGTCATCATTCCCCGCGAATAAAGTGAAATGATTTTGTCGTCAAACCCGTTGAACCGGGTCGGCCCCTTCGGCACAATCTGCGGCTCGAAGGTCCCTTTCCGATCCCGTGGAACTTTGAGCGGTATTTCTCCCCGATCTCCAGTTACAGTCTTTTTTGAAGTGCCGTTTCGGCTGTTGACGCTGTGCCTTCCCTTTATTTCGTGCTTGCCCATAGCCCAGATTATGTGTCATCTCGCCCTGCATACAACGCTCCAGGACAACCTTGGTCAGCTGCTTTAATAGTCCGTTCTCCCCAAGTATGTCTTCAGGGCTCTTATAATTCTTCAATAACTCGTCTAACAGTTCGTTTCTGATTTCCAACTTTCTCTCCTTCGTCGTGATAGGTTTTCTATCCTACCCTTTGAAGGCTATTTACACAAATTATTTTACACCCTCCTAGGCGATTCCGGAGGATCTGCCTCCATCTCCCTTGCAACATCGTAGCGAACCTGTTGCCATTCCCACTGAGAATCTGCAACTGTCTCTTTCTGAAACATCGTTGTTAATAAGGGGTTCTTGCGCTGCGAGTGGCACCCTAATTTTTCCGATGCCTTGATTACCTTCCAATTTAATACGCATCGTCGATGATTTAGTGGACACTTACGTTAAAAAAATATCGAATAGGCTATAAGCAAGCTATAAAATAACACAATATCAGTATGTTATTGAATGTCTTGTTATGGGGTGCTGCATATGACGCAGTACAGAATGCAGTACAGAATGCAGTATGGGGTGCAGTACATATGTGATGATCCGTACTCAGAATGGGCCTGCAATGATGCCTGCCCCGGACTAAACACTCATACTTTCAAAATATTTACTACATTAATATACCTATGCCCTCTTTATGTACAAGGCATGAGTTGTGATTGTCAAGTAACGTTCCCCCAAGAATTTCTGAGTTATGGCTACAAAATGTTTACATGATGACTACATGATGGATACAAGATGGATACTGACATTTGCACGAGCCAATGTCGATCCCAAATGTATTATAAATACGAACAGTAAACGGTCAGGAAAGACCGTAACTTAAGGAGGTACTTAAGAAATGGAGAAAGATGAGATTGTCGGGTTGGACGGTGGGTATTCGGGCACGAAAGTTATGACAGCAGCTCAAAGCTTCATGTTCCCTTCCGCCGTTGGGCCTGCAAGGGAACTATCCTTCACGTTGCCAAATAGCCATGACATCGCGGAAGAGACGGTCACAATCGACGGAGCAACATATTTCACTGGTAAAAAAGCTGAGCATTGTTGTGACACGATGCTTTACCAACTGACCAGGGATTGGTTGAAGAGCGTCAATTATTTAGCACTGCTCCATACTGCTCTCCGCCGCGCCATCAAGTTTTCCCAGCCTAATTCAGAGATATTCGTTGTCTCGGGTCTGCCTGTCGATTATATGAAAGACAAGGAAACGGCCGAAGGTCAGATTAGGGCGGTGGCAAAGACCCTGGGGATAAAGCTCAGTGGGGTAAAAATCCTACCTCAACCTTTCGGTACGTTCTTCGATTTCATTCTCGACGAAAATGGGGAGCCGACAGTCACTGAGAGGATAGGCATGATCGGAGTGATTGACATCGGACAAAACACGACAGATTATATCCTTATTCGCAATCTCAGAGACAATATTGAACGGGCTAATGGCAGCCTCACGATGGGCGTTTTCGGAATTATCGATGGGGTAAGACGGGATCTTATGCAAATGTTCAGTCGCGACAATTTGAGGTATGCAGAAGTTGAAGCTTGCATCCGCAAAAGTAAGTCTATAAGAATCAACGGAGAGGATAAAGACGTCTCTGATGTTGTTAATGCCCACATCAGCAATACCGCACAGAGCATTATGGGTGAGATCAAGTCTCGCTGGTCAAAAGAAGGTGATGTCGACTTGATTTTGTTGACCGGCGGTGGCTGCATCCTTCTAAGGGAAGAACTCAAAAAGATTTCTCATACTGTTAAGATTATGCCCGGGGCTCAAAGGGCAAATGCTAGGGGCTACTATAAGTATGGATTGCTCTTAAGAAAGGGGCAAGGGCAATATGAGCAGAAAGGCTAGGAAGTTTGCTTTTTGGCTCCACCCCGGAGACAAGCGTCAGGCTGTTTGCATGGACAGACTCGAGATGATACTTGAACAAATGCGACAGGGAGTAAAAAAAAAAGGGACTCTGTCGGCGGTAATCGCGGACGCTCTATTTTATTCTTTTTTTTGCGATCCGAATAGGACTGTTGGCGGGGAAAATGAATTTCGCCTATCGAATGAAATCATCGGCCCACCGGCTCCTTCCCAGATGACAGCCTTGGAGCAGCCGACTCTGAATAATGATTCATTGGAGATCGATTTAAAAGAAGGTGACGACACGGACGACATAGTAAATGGCCTGCTGCATTTAACCTCTCGTCTATAAGCCGGTGAAAAAGATAGGGCTAAAATCCTTTTATCTCCCGCTCAATTCGTTAAAAGTATAAGTTGCCTGTTTCTCATACGCATATTAGTGAAGACGGACGGCGAGTGCTTGTGATACTGTGGCGACGGAAAAGGATGACTGAATAAAAAGGTAACTAAAAATGTGGCGCTGCAGGATAATTGTTAAAAACGAGAAAATGATTCTCCATAAGCGTCAGCAAAGTAATATATTCATACGGTGGGTCATAAAAGGAGGATCACTAAACATGCTGAATGAAAAAGGCCATTTCGAATTACAACCTATCAAGAGAGGAGATATTGCATTGTTTGACCAGTTTTTAGACGAATTAACACTGGAAGAACTAACTGAACCAAAGCACATCGATTTGCCAGATTGCGACAAACCTGATATGGACATCAGTGGACGATAGTGCAAGATCTACAGTCCCAAGGGGACGCGTTGCAATTCTCACAGTGGAATTGCAACGCGCCCCCATAACAACATCATATTTTATATTACGGCTCAATTCTTAACAAAAAGTGCCACCTGGTTGCACTTCATAATGAATAACAGGGAAACCCTATAATGAAAAAATTCATATTTATGCACAAAGAGATAAGCGTCACACCCTGTCTGCAACACTCGATCCTTAAACCAAAAGGAGATACAATATGAAATTCAACGTATTACAGCAAAGTAATGGACAATTCTTAATATGGGTAAACAAAAAAAAGGGAAGTTGGGGACTATCTCTGTTTTGTGATGCAATACAAACAGACACCTCCTCTAACAGCGTATGGTTTATAAAAAATGGAGAAATGATTGCAATGACACCACAAAACGAATTCGATCCAAAGGAGGTAACATTTGATAACAATTAAAAAAAGCTGTCATATCACGTTCCGAGCGACCCCGGAAAAATAAAAACATGCTTGTATAGAGATCGGCGGCAAGGTTGTTTAAGGCACAACAAGGGAAGATCCAATCAGATCTGGGAAGCCGACGTTTATCGCCATGATCGCGAGGAATTGACTGTTACCAGATTTGCACGTTTTAATACTTGGACCAACAGTGAAGGCTTTCACAAGAAAATTACTTTCCCGAATGGCACACCGTCAATGACGCAATGGCTACTGCATCTCCAGATAATCGCAGAAGTGGATCAGCAGTATTTCATTATAGGTGTTATCTTGGTGGATCATAAAAGTTACTTGATGAGTGCCACGACATCGTGGACTCTCATCAGGTTAGTGGCGTAATTTATAAGCATATTCAGCTACCTGAGTTTTATCGAGATAGAGTTTTAGTTTCTGCTCTTTGACGTCGATAGTAGCCACCACGTATTCATATTCCAGTTCGGAAGGCACGATAAATATTTCTCCAAAGACATTCAGTTTCTTGTCGCTTTTAATAAATCGGACCACATGATACCGACCATTCTCGGGCTTTTTCTGCGGGTGTTTAGGTGATTCTTCCTGCTGTGGGAACCTGAGCTTTTTTGTAGATGATTTAAGGGCCTTCAGCGGTGTTTTACCCCCAAGCTTACTGTATCGATAGGAACGGTTATGGCGTTGTTCAAAGGCAAAAGAACCGGCCGCGAGTTCATTATCAGTAGTAATAACGGTCTTATTAAGAAACTTTTGATGGTAATGATCATTAAACTTCTCGATCACTCCGTTGCGCCACGGTTCAGCAACCGGTATAAACCAAGGCTCCACATCATTCATCAGACATAATCTGATCAAAGGACCCATTCCACGAGGATATTGCTGGCTCCCGTAGAAAGACATGTTATTATCGATCTTAAGTGGTCTGGTATCCCGATACGAATCCAGATGCTCCATAAGCCATCGATTACACTTTGCCCTGACTTAGACAGCGACGGATGCAATCCACATCTGCCCGTTGCCACATCAACAACATTGAGGCTGTAAAAGCGCACTGGCCCTTTCAAGTAGCACGGCCCAACGTGATCCGCCTGATGACTCTGATTTGGTAAAAGGGCTGGAAGCTTCGGGTATTCCTTGCCTTGGGATACATACTTGCCAGTCCGCCGATGCGTAAGCTCATTTCCGTTTAGAATACGGTTAATAGTTCTCAGAGAAGGCACTGGATTGACTCCGAGATCTTGCATCTCCCAATAAATGGCCTGCGCTCCGCAAAACAGATTATTGTTGTACAGGTTGAGACGAACCATCTTGACGATTTCCTCAATCTCTGTCGAGGTATGTGATGGATTGTGGATTGGACGCCTGCAAAGATCCTCATTCCAAGCGTCGTTGTCTTCTGTATGGCGCGCCACCCATTTGTAAAGCCAGGATTTCTACTGACCAAGAGAAGCACAGATTGCTTCTGGTTTCTCTCCATTGAAAAAACGCTGAACGGCCCACATCCGGACCTGTCCTATCTTATCTCTCATGGACACCTCCAATGCCGCTTTGGATGTCTGAGAGTATAAAATGTGATGACTATTCGATTGTCAAAGAACTAAAATGTCCACGATGTCATGGCATCAATATTTGTCCACGATGTCGTGGCACTCATCAGTTACTCATTGACCCCTTTTACAAATTTATCGGATGCTTCATATTTTTACACATTGCACAGACGCTGTTAGTTGTGTAAATCGGCATCGAATATTGACCTGCACCAGACGGTCAGCTTTTTTTTAGCTTCTCGTCTGGATTCTCCAACTATCGTTTCCAGTTTCAACGATATCACAGTGATGTGTGACCTTGTCCAGAAGAGCAGTTATCAAGCCCAATATGAGCGCGATACCGCGGGATGCGCCAGACTCCTCCCAAAACACATTTGTAATCCAAAGGAGGACATCATTGCTGGCATGCCATAATCTTACCCGTCGGAGTCGTATGACGAATTTACCGGAACTTGGGAGGCCGATCCCAATGAGGATAGTTCTGAATAAGCGGTGACCAAGAATAGCTAGGTCACCGGAAACCACACCAGCAGAACAATATCCGTAAGCCCACAAAGAGTAACTGTCAATCGGGCAAGCAGGAAGGAACTATCATTCAGTGTGGCATTCTTTGCATATAGTAGACCTCGGCGATCAGATACTTAAGAGAAACTATCTCTCATTCAGCATCGCGCGGGTAATATCATTACATGAAGCAGTTATCGATCAATGATCCTAAACCAATGATGGGATGTGAAGCTTCACAGATCGCGGAAACCGGTGGGAATCAATTTGAGTGATTTAAATAAATATTCTTCCCTGGATGGCATTAGCCAAGTATCAGCCATGTTGGGTGTAAAGCCCAAAACTGTCTATGGATGGGTGGCGTTAGATCTCATCCCGCACTATAAATTCTCAAAAGCGGTTCGATTCGATCTCGACCAAGTTGCAGATTGGGCAAAAACTTGCCGGAGAGGCCCGAAGTTGTGCGATAATAGGGATACCCAAACCGTTGCAGACCTCGAAGGAGGTGCGAATCAAATGGGTCTGCACAAAAGAAAGAATTCTCCGTTTTGGCAAGCATCGTACGTCGTCAAATATCCGGATGGACATGAAGAAAGGAAGTATAAGAGCCTCGAAACGACTGAAAAGGAAGAAGCAGTAATCAGATTTGCCAAGATACTTCAAAGCATTAAAGATGGAAGCTATTTCGTCGAGCGAAAGCCTACCCCGACAGTCGCGGAGCCTATCCCGACAGTCGCGGATCTCATTAACCGCTATCTGTTAGAGGAAGTGATTCTTCATACGTCCAAGTCGCAGGTTCGTGAAAAATCGATTGCACGAAATCTGATAATCGAGTTCGGAAGCAAGCTGGTCTCAGAGTTAAAAAAATCGGATGTCAGAAAATACAGAACCGAGCGTATAAGTGGCGAACTAAAGTTCGGCGGAAGAACAGTCGGACAGCCAGGCGTAAAAAAAGAATTATCCTTTTTACGAGCTGTCTGGAACACGGCGCTCGAAGAATGGGATGAGGATTATGACGGGTATTTCGCACGGAACAGGATTAACCCTGTTTCCAAAAGAACCATGACCCGTCTTAAGGAAAACGAAAGAATGCGATACCTGACAGAGGACGAAGCTAAGAAGCTAGCACCTCACCTTCCTCACTGGCTTGTACCGATTATAGTGGCGGCGGTGGATACAGGGCTTAGACGGGAGAATATTGTAAACCTTCGTGTTTCGGAAGTTGACTTGACCAAGCAACGTCTCAACATTCCCGGAGTCACGATGAAAAATGGATCTCCGCTTCCAAAAAAAATGACTCCCAGACTTCACGCAATCGTAGAAGCTGCTATCAAAAACCGCAAAGTGAAGAGCCCTTATGTATTCATTCAGCCTGATGGGAAGCCATATAGTTGCGATCAGGTCAGCAAAGCATTCGAGAGGGCTTGTAAAAAAGCCGAGATAGAAGACCTGCATTTTCACGATCTGAGACACGATTTTGCAACGTTTCTGATCAACAACGGGGCCACTCTCTACCAAGTGCAGCTCGCTCTGGGTCAAAAAGACGGCAGAATGGCTCAGAGGTATGCGCATTTAGATCCGAATAACCTCAATGTGACCGATATATTCGGTGATGGCGGTAGCGGTGCGATCATCGCCGCCGGCGCAGAGCGTGTTGACACAGTGTTGACACCCGTGTTGACACTCGCCGGCAAGCACCAAGAGGTTGAGTCAACAACCTCTTGATATAATTGTGTTTTGTGGTAGTCCCAACGGGATTTGAACCCGTGTCTTAGCCTTGAGAGGGCTATGTCCTAGGCCTCTAGACGATGGGACCATATCACTGGGGGACAAGGATTCGAACCTTGATAGGCAGAGTCAGAGTCTGCAGTCCTGCCGTTGAA
>Ga0182021_10000788_pt1 | contig 35373 bp, 20 predicted proteins | sample 612E3MmetaG_FD_120493 | JGI IMG/M metagenome (GOLD analysis project Ga0182021, IMG submission 120493) | Permafrost microbial communities from Stordalen Mire, Sweden - 612E3M metaG (Illumina Assembly) | ecosystem: Environmental > Terrestrial > Soil > Wetlands > Permafrost | place: Sweden...
AGTCTACCTTGTGAACCGCTCTGCAACTATCGGCGGTATGATGTCTCATCTCGATAAAACTTTTCCTACAGGTGATTGTGCAACATGTATCGTTTCGCCTAAACTGGTCGAATGTTCCAGAAACCTTAATATAGAAATTCTCACGCTTTCGGAGTTGGAAAAAATCGAGGGAGATCCGGGAAATTTTAAAGTCACGATAAAAAAATCACCGCGATACATCGATGATAAAATCTGTAACGATTGCGGAGAATGCACGAAGGTGTGCCCAGTTGAAGTAAGCGATAAGTTTAACCGCGATCTCGGCACACGAAAAGCGATACAAAAGTATTATGCGCAGGCAGTTCCCAACAAACCTAATATATTGAAACTTGGACATTCCCCTTGCAAAATGAAATGTCCGGCTAATATCAATGTTCAGGGATACATTCAATTAATAAAGAAGAAAGAATATCTCAAAGCTGTAAACCTTATTCGTGAAAGGAATCCTCTTGCCGCTATATGCGGACGTGTCTGCCCTGCTCCATGCGAGACAGCATGCACGCGCTCTAGAGTTGACAGCTCCCTGGCAATCAGACAATTAAAAAGATTCGCATCCGATCAGGAAATAAAATTGTATAGGTCCGGGAAGTTGAAACTGCCCGAACAAAAAAAATCTCCTTCAGATGCAAAGAAGATCGCTGTTGTAGGCGGAGGGCCGGCAGGATTGACTGCGGCAGGTGATTTGGCCGATAAAGGATTCGCTGTAACTGTATATGAATCAAGGGACTCTGCAGGAGGAATGCTTTATTGCGGAATTCCCCGATACAGACTTCCAAAAGATATACTTGATTATGAAGTAGAGTTGATAAAACGTAAAGGTGTTAAATTTGTTTTGAATTGTTCTATCGGTAAGGACAAAACTTTTTCTGAATTGAAAAAAGAAAATGCGGCAGTTTTTATCAGTGCCGGTGCGCATATCAGTAGAAAGTTAGGCATAGGCGGCGAAGATAAAAAAGGTGTGGATTACGGGGTAGAATTCCTCAGGCAGGCAGTTAACGAAAAAAACAGACTGCGGGTCAAAGAGAATGTCGTGGTTATCGGGGGAGGCAATGTCGCAGTTGATGTGGCAAGAACTGCGCTCAGGCTCGGCGCTAAAAGAGTGGAACTCGTTTCGCTCGAGCAGCGCAATGAAATGCCTGCATATAAAGATGAAATTAAAGCAACCTTAGAGGAAGGGATTGTAATACGAAACGGATGGGGTCCAAATCAAATACTTGGCAATGGATCCGTTACCGGATTAGAACTGAAACAATGTATTTCCGTATTCGATACAAACGGCAAGTTTAAACCGTCCTACGATGAAAATAATACCATTACAACAGATGCCGATCAAGTAATCGTAGCTATAGGACAGATGATAGATGGCGACCTGACTAAGCACATCGGGATTGATATTGAACGCGGATGTTTCAAAGTGAATCCTATAACGCTTGAAACTTCGGTGGAAGGAATCTTCGCAGGCGGCGATAATGCATCCGGACCGGGCAGTGTCATAGAAGCCGTTGCCGCCGGAAAACGTGCCGCAGAATCGATCGATCGCTATCTGAACAATGAAGATATGCTGCCCGACCGATTCGAACATTCACTGAAACCATTTCCGGAAGAATTGCTCCCCTCTGCAAAGAAAGTCTCAAAAAAGAAACGTGCTTCTGCTGATGAACTTACAGTTGAAAACCGCATAAATAGTTTTAACGAGATCGAATATCCTTTTTCAGAAGACGATGCAATTAAAGAAGCTGAAAGATGTTTAAACTGCGCTCAGTGCTCTGAATGTATGGAATGTGTTTCAGCATGCGAAAAGAAAGCAGTCGATCACGGTATGAGCGAGGAAAAAGTAGAACTGGAAGTAGGTGCGGTCATACTTACTCCCGGCTTCGATGAATTTGATGCAGAGCAAAAAGGAGAATACGGATTTAACCGCTATCCAAATGTCCTTACCAGCGTCCAATTTGAGCGTATGCTTTCCGCTGCAGGTCCGTATCTTGGCCATGTTGTGCGCAGGGACAATGGCAAAGATGCAAAACGGATAGCATGGATTCAATGCGTGGGTTCCCGCGAATCAAAACCCGGAAACGAATACTGCTCGTCCATATGCTGCATGGCGACAACCAAACAAGCAATGCTTGCTTCCGAGCATCTTAGCGGGTTGCAGGGAATGATCTTTAACATGGATATCAGGGCGCATGGAAAAGATTTTGACCAGTATTATGAACGCGCGCATGAAATGAAGAATATCGAATATATTAAAAGCATGCCTTCCCGAATTATTCAGATACCCCGCTCGAACGATTTGCGATTAGTCTATGTGGACCCTGTAAAGGGTTACACTGAAAAGGAGTTTGATCTCGTTGTTCTGGCTGTCGGCCTGGAGCCCAAAATATCTGTTACTGAAAGTGTACGCAAACTTGGAATTGAAATTAACGAATACGGGTTCTGCAAAACAGACAGGCTGTCACCATTGGTTACATCCAAGTCCGGCGTGTTTGTCGGAGGAGCATTCCAGGAACCAAAGGATATTCCCGAAACAGTTGTGCAGGCAAGCGCTGCTGCTGCAATGGCGATGGAATTATTGTCGTCTTCAAAAAATACTCTAATTACATCGAAAGAATATCCGTACGAACATGATGTGACCGATGAAAAACCGAGAATAGGTGTATTTGTCTGTCATTGCGGCATCAATATAGCCGGAACAGTCGATGTGGAGAAGGTAACGGAATCGATTAAGAATGAGCCCGGAGTCGTGTTCGCCTCGCATACGATGTATACATGCTCCGATGCAAGTTTGTCGAATATAAAAGAGCAAATAGTAAAGTACAGATTAAATAGAGTTGTCGTGGCTTCGTGCACTCCGAGAACACATGAGCCTCTCTTCCGCGAAACCTTAAGGGAAGCGGGACTTAATCCTTACCTGTTTGAACTTGCAAACATTAGGGACCAGTGTTCCTGGGTTCATTCATCAGAACCTGAAAATGCAACTGTAAAAGCAGTCGAGCTTGTAAAGATGTCCATCTCGAGGGCATTCAGGTTGATGCCTCTTGAAGGAGAGAAGATCCCAATTCATCAGAATGCAATTATCATCGGAGGTGGTGTTAGCGGAATGTCTGCCGCGCTTTCGCTCGCCGAGCAAGGTTATGATGTCGATTTGATCGAAAAGTCTTCACAGTTAGGCGGGAATTTGGCTCTTGTCCATTCCACTCTCGAAAATGAGAACCTCAATAAATTCAAAGATGATCTTATTGAGAAATTTAGTACGCATAGGAACATCGACTATTACCTTAATTCTACAATTGAAAGCGTTACAGGTCATATCGGGGAATTTAAAATCCATATTACGAAGGACGGAAAACCGAAAGAATTTACTTGTGGAGCTATAATAATTGCAACAGGCGCAAGGCCTTCCGAAACAAAAGAATATACCTATGGAACCGTCAAAAACGTAATAACACAAGTAGAATTGGAGAGTTCGCTTAACAGTGGTAAAATTGAAAAAAGAGGCCGGACGTATGTAATGATCCAATGCGTGGGTTCGCGCAATTCGGAAAATCCATATTGTAGCAGAATTTGCTGTTCAATGGCAATCAAGAATGCATTAAAAATTAAAAGAGAAGATCCGACTGCAAACATTTATGTCCTCTACAGGGACATTAGAACTTATGGATTCAGGGAAATTTATTATAAACAAGCACGCGAAGCCGGCGTGGTCTTCATAAGGTATGATGAAAATAATCTGCCTATTGTATCGGATGTCAACGGCATGTTGAGTTCGGTGAAAGTGGAAAGCCCGGATTTTCCTGAACCTATTCTCATAGAAGCCGACCAGCTTATCTTAAGCACGGGAATTAAAGCCGAGAGGGGCAATAAAGTACTTTCAGATATGCTTAAGGTGCCGCTTAATGCAAACGGATTTTATGTAGAAGCCCATATGAAATTAAGGCCTGTGGATTTTGCCACAGAAGGATTGTTTGTATGCGGATTGGCTCATTCACCGAAAATGATCGACGAGAATATTTCGCAGGCAAAAGCTGCTGCCGCTCGTGCTGCAACGATTTTATCAAAGACCCATTTGGAAGTGGGGGCACAGGTTTCGATTGTAAATCAAAATAAATGCATATCGTGTATGACTTGTGTGAATGCATGTCCATACGGCGCTCCATACTGCAATTATAACCACAAAGCAGAAATTGAAAGAGCGAAATGTATGGGCTGCGGAATATGCGCATCCGAATGCCCTGCACGCGCAATTCAACTTAATCATTTCAAGTCGAACCACTTCAAGGCTATGATAGACAATTTATTTAATGTAGAAGAAACCGTATAAAGATGAACGATAAGACATTTGAACCGAAAATTATAGCCTTTTGCTGTCATTACTGCGCTTATGCATCGGCTGATTTGGCTGGTTCGATGCGGCTGCAATATCCATCAGGAGTGCGTATTATACGTACACCTTGCACAGGAAGACTCGAAGTGGAATATTATATGAGAGCATTTGAAAACGGCGCTGATGGAGTACTCGTTGCAGGATGCCTCGAAGGCGGATGCCATTTTATAGAAGGAAATTTATTCGCTAAAAAGCGGGTCAGCGCTATCAGGGACATCCTTCAAGAAAGCGGCATCGAGAAAGAACGCCTGCGAATGGTAAACATATCTGCTGCAATGGCTGCTAATTTAGCGGCAGTCATAAACGAAATGGTAAACACAATTAAAGAACTCGGTCCCAATCCTATTCGAAAAACAAATAACGGGCCGGACATTGAATTTTGGGAATCCATCCCTCCGGGAAAAGAATTTGAAACGCTTAATTCACGGCAATAAATTATTTAAAAAATGGATTTACAATGATAGTCGCTCAAAGAAAAAAAATACCGGAAATATTTAATGTAATTCAAGAACACAAAAGTGTTTTGGTTCTCGGATGCGGTACTTGTGTTACTGTATGCCTTGCCGGAGGCGAACGCGAGGTTTCAATCATATCCTCAGCGCTAAGAATTGCATCGCGCAAAGCAGGCAAGAAAATTAAAGTCAACGAATTTACTATTGAACGCCAGTGCGACAATGTTTTTATAGAAGGCGCTACTGAAGAAATCAAGAAAAACGATGCGGTCCTTTCATTAGGTTGCGGAGCAGGAGTTCAGGCAATAGCTGAACGTTACCCAGATACTCCAGTCTACGCAGGCCTCAACACAGCTTTCCTTGGTATTCTTGAATCGAGAGGGGTATGGACGGAAAAATGCATGCAATGCGGTGAGTGTGTCTTATCTGATTTTGGTGGCATATGCCCGGTGACGCGTTGTGCAAAACACATGCTCAATGGTCCTTGCGGCGGCTCGCGTGAAGATAGATGTGAAATTAGAGCCGATCAACCTTGTGCGTGGCAACTCATTTATAAGAGGCTAAAAAATATCGATCAGTTAGATAAAATTGCTAAGGAGCATCCTATTAAGGATTGGAGTAAAAGTATTGACGGCGGCAGTCGGACAATAATTCGGGAAGATCACAGGATATAAAAAGTGTTATTTGTGATATGAATTTTATGGTTTTAAATCCATAATTGGTTAGCGGTAAAAATAGTCCTCTTTCTCACAATAATATTGAAAACTTTACTGTTGTGTATAATTCCGAAATTGCATGTTTCCAATGCATTATCATATTCGAGTTTTGATTATCCAATTGCCATAAAAAGAAAAAGCCCGGACTAGCCGGGCATTTTCATTATTGCAGCGAAGACAGCATCCCGCCTTCGGCCGAATTTCGTTCGACCGTCCTTTGATGCTTTCAATTAACTTAAGTTTCACTCTATTATAATGAAAGCAGAAAACCCCGAGCGATTTGAAATTTCTTTTATATACTGTGTTATTTTGTTTGCTGGAACTTTACGCTTTAATATTGCGTTCTTAGAAAACGAGAAATGAATTATTCTTCTTGATTTTTTACTTCGATGTTTGACATTATCAGATCAATTTAGTATAATAAGTCAAAGCAAAAGCGATCAAGTTCACGAAAAAATGATGAAAAACATTGTTCCAACACATAAAACGATTACCGCATCGATGATGCAGGTGGATTGTTGTTGCTGCTGTTGTAATCAACTTCGCGCAACGACGTTGGAAATTGGTATTTTATCGACATAACTGATTGTATATCGCCTCGATGAGATCTTTCCTCAAACGCACGTTGCGGTTGAGGGAATGAGAAGATGAGGCGGTTTTCGTTTTGACCATACAACCTCTTCTGGGAAATTCCCGGAAGGGGTTTTTTCGTTTTATACCCCATCTCTCTTCTCAACACGATAATCCAAGGTGTTATCAATGAATTGAACATATTCATGAGAACACAAGAAGTATTTATATATGAGTACAAGAACAAAAAACCAATTGCTTTCATTCATCAATCACATATTTCAGAAAGGAATTACCATGAGCACCACAAAACCTAAATTTGAAACCCTTCAGCTCCATGCCGGACAAGTTGTTGATAAAACAACGAACTCACGCGCCGTTCCGATCTATCAGACGACATCCTATGTCTTCAATGATGCCGATCATGCCGGACGGCTCTTTGGTTTGCAGGAATTTGGGAATATCTATAGCCGTATCATGAACCCCACAGTCGCTGTCTTTGAGGAACGCATAGCAGTTCTTGAAGGCGGTGTCGGCGCACTTGCAACATCATCCGGACAGGCAGCGCAATTTCTTGCACTCACCACGATCGCTCAAGCTGGAGAAAATATTGTTTCATCAAGCCTGCTTTATGGAGGGACATATAACCAATTCAAAGTAACATTGCCTCGCCTTGGTATCAATGTGAAGTTCGCTGATGGCGACAACCCGGATGCAATAGAAAAATTGATCGACAAAAAAACCAAAGCAATATATGTTGAAACCATCGGTAACCCGCGGTTGAATGTTCCCGATTTCGAGGCGCTTGCTAAGGTTGCACACAAACATGGAATCCCGCTCGTTGTGGACAACACATTTGGTCAGGGCGGATATCTTGCCAACCCGATCGCCTACGGTGCCGATATAGTAGTGCATTCAGCAACGAAGTGGATCGGTGGTCATGGAACATCTATCGGCGGTGTGATTGTGGATTCCGGAAAATTTGATTGGGGAAACGGTAACTTTCCCATTTTTACTGAACCGAGCCCGGGATATCACAACCTCAATTTTTGGGAAGCCTTTGGATCAAAGAGCCAATTCGGGAACATTGCATTTATTATTCGAGCACGCGTGGAGCAATTGCGCGATATAGGTGCAGCACTCAGTCCGTTTAATGCGTTTCTCTTTATACAGGGACTTGAGACACTTTCACTCCGTGCTGAAAGACATAATGCCAATGCGCTGGCACTCGCACAGTATTTGGAAAAACATAAACAAGTCGATTGGGTCTGGTATCCTGGATTAGAAAGCCACCCGTACCATAAGAGTGCAAAGAAATATTTACGGACAGGACAATTCGGCGGAGTTCTTGCATTCGGTGTAAAAGGCGGTGTTGCTGCCGGACGCAAGCTCATTGATAATGTCAAGCTTGCAAGTCTGCTTGCTAATGTGGGAGATGCGAAAACACTCATTATTCATCCGGCTTCTACAACTCATCAGCAATTAAGCGATGAAGAACAGAAGACATCAGGTGTTCTTCCGGAAATGGTCCGGGTATCAGTCGGCATTGAGTATATCGACGACATCATTGCAGATTTCGAACAAGCATTGGCAGCGTCGGCGACGATAAAATGAGCAAAAATAAAAATCTCGCTTGGGCGAGATTTTTCTCTAGAAAACGAACTTAACTCAATCACATTCACATTTCATACAGGAGATACTATGAAAGCAAACAATATTCTTGAAACCATCGGCAGAACACCGCATGTTCGCATCAACCGACTTTTTGGCGATAAAGAAGTCTGGGTGAAATTAGAACGCTCGAACCCGGGTGGAAGCATCAAAGACCGCATTGCTCTTTCGATGATCGAAGATGCAGAAAAGCGCGGCATCTTAAAACCGGATTCCGTTATCATCGAACCGACATCAGGCAACACGGGAATCGGACTTGCACTTGTTGCTGCAGTGAAAAAATACAAACTCATTCTCGTGATGCCGGAATCATTTTCCATCGAGCGCCGCCGATTGATGGCAGCGTATGGCGCGACATTCGATCTGACACCGCGCGAGAAAGGCATGCCCGGCGCCATCGAGCGGGCAAAAGAACTTGCAGCCTCCACGCCGAAATCGTGGATCCCGCAGCAATTCGAGAACGAAGCAAACATTGAAATCCACAAGAAGACAACGGCAAAGGAAATTCAGGAAGATTTTCCCGATGGGTTTGACTTCATTATCACCGGAGTTGGAACGGGCGGACACATTACTGCTGTTGCAGAAGAATTAAAAAAAAATCATCCAAAGCTGAAAGTGTTTGCGGTAGAGCCGGCAGCATCGCCCGTCATCAGCGGCGGAAAACCTTCGCCGCACCCGATTCAGGGAATCGGCGCGGGATTCATTCCGAAGAATCTTCACCTGCTTGCCATCGACGGCGTTATTCAGGTCACGAAAGAAGAAGCGTACGAATATACACAGCGCGCCGCGAAAGAGGAAGGAATTCTCATCGGTGTTTCATCCGGTGCAGCATTAGCAGCAGTTGCAAAAAAACTTCCGGATTTACGACCCGGAGGAAGAATCCTCACATTCAACTATGATACAGGAGAGCGGTATCTCTCAGTCGACGGACTCTTTCCGGCATAGTACGTATGTGAGTTCACTGCTCTTTGGAGCCGGCACGTTGTGCATGCCGGCCCGGAGAGTAACTGTTTATCAAGAACTTTTTCAGAAGAATACTGGTTTATTACATAAGGAGAAATGAGATGAGCACAACAAGACAAACACTCGATCACAGCGCTTTGAAATTCAACCAAATAGCTATCATTACATTCGCATTGCTGGGTTTCATTCTTAACCAACCGATTTTACCTGCTTTTGTTGCAGTTGTGCTTCTTGCAGGTTCTATCAATAAAAAGTTTGCATTGTTTAAATTAACATACGCATACATCATAAAAGCATCAGGGTTTCTAAAACCGAATATCATAGAAGACTCGCCGGCGCCGCACGAATTTGCTCAGTTTTTTGGAGGGACTGTATTGGCAATCGGAAGCATATTTCATTATAGCGGCTTAGCATTGACAGGATGGATATTTGCATGGGTTGTTATCATCCTTGCTTCGGCGAATCTGTTTTTTGGATTCTGTGCAGGTTGCTTTGTGTATTACCAGCTTGGAAAACTCGGTGTGCCGGGATTTCGGACTCAATCATAGAAGAAGAATATATTTATGATTAGCATCGTAATGCAGCGTTTGGTTATTTCAGCAATAATTTTATCTGTGTTTATTGGGTCTGGGAAAACGTATTGTTTTTATAAAAAATGGAAAATCAGTACGCATTCAACAAGAAAATACTTGCAAGGAATTTTTAAGACCGGCAAGCCTGTCTTACTCTATTTTTGGACATCCGATTGTGCTCAATGCAAACCACAGGAGCGGCAAATCGAAAAAGCAATAGCCGGTTTGCGCCAGTCGGGGAAAATATTAGAAGTTCAAAAATATAATGCTCTTGAGGAACTAGTATTGGCAAAAGAAATGCAGGTGATGACAGTACCTACGACCGTACTGCTGGATTCCCAAGGAGCTGTTACTGCATGGAACGCAGGTTTGACACAGGCTCAAAAGCTCGTCGAGCAATTCGAAATAATCCAAACGTAAGTCGAGTGAAGTTCAATTGATTGTTCACTTAAGAAATGATATATTATTTCAAGATAGATTTGTTCTTCAACATATTCTGACTCTTATCAAGAACGGCTGAGGGAATAGGCCCTGTGATGCCGTAGCAACCGGTTCCATTGTTATGGAATGTCAGGTGCTAATTCCTACTCTGCTTTTGGCAGAGGAAGATGAGTGGAAGACGGATACTTCAACCTCGTAACCTCTTCTGTTCATCAGTTGAGGTTTTTTCATTTATATACAACCATATCATAAAGGGTATTTATTGTATGCGACTACAGACTATTGCAATCCATTCGGGTGTCGATAAAGACACTGCTTACAACAGCGTTATAACACCGATTTATCAAACATCGACTTTTCGTTTTGAAGATATCGGAAAAACAAAGGGGTATGATTATACACGCACCGCGAATCCTACACGAAAAGCTTTGGAAGAAAACATTGCTGCACTCGAAGGAGGGCTCACCGCAAAAGCTACTGCTACAGGCATGGCTGCAACAATGACTGCTCTTCATTTTCTTCATTCCGAAGACCACATCATAAGTACCAACGATTGTTACGGCGGGACTGAAAGGCTTCTTCGCACATATGCAGAACTTTTCAATTTTCAGATAACGTATGTAGATATGTCGGATTTGAATGAAGTCCGGTCGGCTATTCGTCCGAATACAAAAGGTGTATGGATTGAAACCCCGAGCAATCCGCTCCTTAATATTGTAGACATAAAAGCATTAACAGAAATCGCTCATTCATGCCATGCGCTTGCCTTCGTTGACAATACATTTCTGTCGCCCTATTATCAACGTCCATTTGAATTGGGTGCGGATGTCATTATCCATTCCACAACAAAATATCTCAATGGACACAGCGATGTAGTTGGCGGTGCTATCGTGGTGAATAAACCAGAACTTGTTGACCGTGTTCAAACCCTGGTCAATGCGCTTGGTGTCGGTGCATCGCCGTTCGATTGCTGGCTCGTCCTACGCGGCATTAAAACTTTGATCCCGCGGATGAAAATGCATGAAGAGAACGCCAACGCTGTCTCTAAGTTCTTAAGTCAGCACAAGAATGTGAAGAAAGTGTTTTATCCGGGATTACCATCGCATCCGGGGCATGAATTAGCGAAGCGCCAACAGCGTGGTTTTGGCGGTATGGTTTCTTTTGAAATAAAAGGAGGATTACAAGAAGCGAATGCGGTTATCCGATCTACAAAAATATTTGCACTTGCAGAATCGCTTGGCGGCATTGAATCACTCATCTGCCATCCGCAAACTATGACGCACGCATCTATGTTTCCGGAATTGAGAGAGAAAGCAGGCATCAACGAACGCGTTATTCGTTTATCTGTCGGTATTGAAGATGTGAACGACTTAATCGAAGATCTCGATCAAGCGCTTAATCATATAAACTCGTAATTGAATCTGTCTGAGAAGGAGGGAACTTATGTTGCTAATAATTTGTCTACTATTGTAAGCACCGGCATAGATTATGCGAATAATGGAATCAAAACAGCAAGAGTTTTTCGTTGCGAAATAAATAAAATGAAAGGACAATGAAATATAGAACCTTGATGACCGTTTAAGCGAGTTATTATTTCGCCGAGATAAACATGTCGGTTCAATGTATCTCAAGTGACATATTCGTTTTTGTAAATCATTCAATACCACCTGCGCATCTGCGCGGTAGAACTTCCCCCTTTCACGGGAGGTGATACAAGGTGGTATATTTTTTGTCTTCATCGATCGTTTACAACAGAGGAAACTTTTTTCTGGAGAATGGATTCAAAATGGCCAAAATAAATTTTCACGCTTCATTTTTACAAAGTATATATTTTATAATCTATTTAATTCTGTCTTCTGTTATAATATTTACCCCGATAATAATCAGGGGATCTGTATATATAACAGAAAAATTTATTCTTGATGAAGAAATAGCCGAGGTATTTCTTCTTTGCATTTTGTTTTCTCTGAGTATTATGATATTTAAATTATATAAACAAGAAGCTTTTAAACAAGAAGAATTCATTAAAAAAATGAAAAATGATAAAAAGACAACCGAGGAAAAGCTTTTTGATTCATTAAGTTATATTGGTAAAGTAAATGTCCAAATTGAAGAAATTAAATCAATTTTTAATACTACAAACACATATCCGGAAACAAAAAATGATTTTAAAAAAACCTTTCGTTTTCTTAGCGAACGTGTTCTTGGAATTGTAAACACAAATTGGGCTTTATTGAGAATAATTAACAGCAATACCCAGAGAACAATCAGCGAGTGCTTTGAAACAAGGCAGGGCTTTTCTTGTCAGTATCCTCACGTGAGCAATAAAATGATCCTTGAAAAACAACTCATTTCGCCCTTTACGACTATCAATTCGAATTCTCAAAATTTAAATATCCTTGTTTGTTGTACTATGCCCATCGATAAGATTGACAATGATCAACGTGTTTTTATTCAAGCTATTATAAATGAGATTATTATGCTATTCATTATTTTAAATTCCTCATATTACAAAAACGGAAATAATATATATGAAGAAAATATGTCTAATGAAAAACAGAAAAATAATAATTTACATCCGATAACGACGTAAATCTGAATCGGAAATGTATCTCGATGGAGAATCAAATGTTGACAAAACAGAATAAGAAACGGATGTATAGCATTCTCTTGACCTGCATCGTGCTATTATCGATAGGCAGTTTTGCTGATGAGAGTATAAGAGATACTACTCTCATTCCTCTCACTACAGTCTTTTATGGAATGGGCAGGCATATGGTCGGTTCATTCACATATAATTACGGACTTAATTATATCGTCGGGACGGCTGCTACATACGGATTGGTGGAAAGTGGGGTAGATTGGAGATGGTACCGAAATGCCAAAGATCATTCATGGATTTCCAATACAGGTCGTATATCGGTTGTTACAGGGCCAATCATCTCGGTAGCAGTTCCGCTCGGATTATACTTGTATGGACGATCCGAAAGAGATATTGATATGCAAATTACGGGACTGGCAATGGGTCAGGCTGCGATAGATGCCGCAGTCATTACATCGGTGCTCAAAGCGTTTACCGGACGGGCAGGTCCACAACATAATTTGGGACAAAATGATTATAGCAATGACTTCAGATTCGGATTTTTACGAGGAGGAATTTATCAAGGTTGGCCCAGCAGCCATACCGCGACAGCATTTGCCATGGCGACTACATTCATAGGTCTGTACCCCGATAATATGGCCGTCAAAATTGGCGGGTTGACTTATGCGACATTGATCGGGGTCGGGGTCTCGACTAATATCCATTGGCTTTCCGATGTTGTAGCAGGCGGGTTGATTGGATATGCTATTGGGACAATTGTTGGGAATGATTTTAGAAGCCTTTTGGATCATACGACAGAAGAAAAACCGTATGGCCTGCACATAACTCCGACAGGATTAATGTTTACATACAGTTTTTAATGAAGTTCCTGCGTACCATTATTCCCATGATTGGTTGCTAATATCGACCCTCCTGCCAATACCTGTGTAAAACCCAAACTTTCTATTAAATTATTCATTGCTTGCAATATATTTGAATGCTACCGTTCTTACATTTTATATTCTATTTCAAATGAAAGGACACCTGAATCGATTTTTGCACACTTTGTTGATGGATGTTCAATTCCAGAATCGGTCCTGCCAAAGGACGAGGTTTGCTGCCGACACCTGCAAACGGCATGAAATCTTCCTTTTGTTCAGCCTCTGAAATCAAATTCATTGTATAAGAGGAATTGGATCCCAATTTTTTTCCATTGATTTGAATGTTTTCCGGTTTACTTTTTTCAGGCAAGTTCAGCCGAATGACCCAGTCCCGCGATGAGATTGCGTCTCTATAGCTTCCTTGAACCTTGTCAACGAATAGTTGTATTTTTTCATTGTCTCTGGACAATGTCACTAATGTTTTACAGAAAGCATTTTTCTGATAATCGGGCGAAAGTCCGTCGTCCTCGTAAAGAACACGTGTTGTGCTTGTTTTTTGTTCTATCGGAACGAAAGCATCGACAATTATCTTATCCCACGGATGCTCGGTCGTATATTGCATTTGCGGCAATGAAAAAACAATACCGCCATTCCGGACATAGATGGGACACTTCCACAATATTGGATCCAGATTTTCGATTTTTGGACCCTTCAGAATTTTTCCAGTCCATATATCCTGCCAATTCCCAGGCGGAATCCAGACTTTGAAGACCTGCTCAACATCGATAGTCTGTATTGCCTGGAAATGCGCAGCACCCATATTTTCAAAAAATTCAATTTTGATGGAATAGGAGCGGCCGGGTTCTAAATCTTTTGTTATCGGATAGTCGGTGGCAGCCTGATCATGCCAGGCATCGACGACAAGGGTATCGTCGATCCACACACGTACTCCATCATCTGAAATTACTTTCAATTTCAAAGTTTTTCCTTTCTTTGGAGCGTGAACTGCCCCTGTCCAACGTACCGAAAAGTGATCGGGAGGGATTCTGGGATCCGGACTTCCCGTACCCCAGACAAAATTCAACACGGAATCAACGCGGATAAAAACCGGTTTCCCTTTTAAGTCCTGGTTATCAAAGTACTCACCCGTAAGACCTGGCTTTCCATCGAGGGTCTGAAAAAAATCAGATGACAAGACAATGTCTCTTGTTTTACTGATTGCGAAAGGAGCGACCAGTAAATCCTCTCCAAAGAGAAACTGTTTGTCCCGTCTGGCTTCAGGTTCATCAGACCATTCCAGATCGCAGCGACGCATGATGGGTGTACCATCTTCGTAAGAGCGGCGTCCGGCAGCATAGAGGATTGGCAATAAACGATATCTTAGACGGATATATTCGGAAACGATGCGTTCAGCTTCTTCGCCGTAATCCCAGGGATAACGTGTCAATCCGCGCGTGCAATGAAGTCGTGTGACCGGTGAAAAGACTCCAAATTGTACCCACCGTATATATTGGTCGGGTTCCGGGTTTCCCGATGTATGTCCTCCCAGATCCTCATTAACATAGGGCATCATACGATAGATGCCGCTGTTGACACCGTTGGCCACACCCATTTCCAGATACTCCCATCGAGATTTTTGATCGCCGGTCCACCAGATAGGGAAACGGTGAGATGCAGGATGCGATGGTGAATTCCAGAAACCGTTATCGATGCCATCCACATTCGACATGATCAAAGGCCGTCTGTCGGGATGAAATTTCTCTGTAATATCATGATAGAGGCGCATGCCCCAGACTTCTTTGCTGATGCCGGGCATCGGTTCGTGAAGTCCGGTGATCCAGTTGCGGTCGTACCACCAGACATCGATACCTTCTTTCAAGAGACTTGTGAGGCCATTCCATCGGTATTGAATTTCTGCAGGATCCAATGCTGATCCGGTTTGTGCTTCGGGATGGTCGTTGTACATGAGACGCACATGCTTCTCATGCGCTCTGTCGATAAATCTTTTCATATCCGGGAATAATGTATCATTCACGTCGTAACCGTGTGAGGCACCGAGTCGCCAGTCGGTATCGACGACAAACATATCCAATGGTATTTGTTTTTTTCGATACGTGTCGATGGTCAGAAACGCCGACTCTTCGCTATAAGCAAAATAACGGCTGTTCCACAAACCGAAAGCAAAAAGCGGAGGCAGTGGAGTAGGTCCGGTGAGTTTCAGGAAATCGTTCCTAAAAGTATTATAATGTCCTTTTTCAAGAAGGAAAACGTACACATCCTGCGCATCATTGGTTGTGTCCCAACCTGAAGTGGGATGGGGCTTGAATTTTTCAGGTGGCGGCGTCGCACCCCATTCAGGTGGAATTAACCGCGGGCTGTCGGCAAGAAACCAGAATTGATTATCGCTCACAGGTCCCGGAAAAAAACTCATGTCTGGTATTCCCTTGAATTGATATTGAGTTTTCCCATTCTTTAAACGAATGAAAATACCTTCCAGTGAACGAGAGTGATTTGGTATTTCAATCCGGCATTTAGAGGTCGTGAGGATCGTCTGGTTTTCTTCTTTTTGAATCTCGATCAACATTCCGGGCCATTTACGATCAACCACGGTAAAAGTGTTACGATCTTCAAATCCCTTCGGCCCTTTTTGCTCGATCCTGATGAGATTCTCTGAAAGAACTTGAATTCGTATGTCGCCCGCAATCGCTTCATGGAATTGTGCCCACAAGGGTCGCAAGAAAAAAAAATCAGTAAAAAAGAAAAGAAAAAGAAGTGTCTTTCGCAATGAATTCATGATATTTTTTCCTACCTGTATGAAATTATCGGGCCGCCCAACAACACAGTGATCCGCCGCCTGATATATATATTTTTACGTCTAGAGTAAGAGTCTGTTAAGCAAAAAGCACCTCTTTGAGAAAATGGTACACAGTTTCTTGTTCAGATGCAATAAGTGTGCAACGAATCCCATCCAAAGGATTTCTTTTGCAACTGGTAGCAGGGGCATGCCATTTCGTTCAGTCACAACTCCTTTATATTTTTAACTGAGAAAGCCTTTAAAAGCGATTCGTTCATCGGTGAAACGATGGGTTGATTCTGGCCGCATTTTTTCATTCCTTTCTACAAATGAAATGTGATGAATTCTATTTCTTATTTTCAGCCCTATTTTGGAATGCAAGGTCCTGAAACAACACCAATGCATCCGGCATTTGGAATCAGGGTTACTTCAATGCAGAATTTACCTGTTCTCTTAAGAAAGGTACTAATTCGGTAAAAAATCAGTTCGACCTGTGGAAGTTCCAATGATATTAAACGGCTTATCGTTGCGTTGGAAGAGAAGCGAGACGCACAGACCTTTGATTTAATAAATGGAGATGATATGAAACCGACCATCCGGTTATTTCTTTTTTTTGTGTTGGCTGAATTCTTTTTTCTGCATTATGCAACCATGACCCAGGCAGCAGATAAAAACTATTCTGTCGCGGTTGCTCAAAGCTTTATTAAAAGAGTGCCTGACCCAGACAGTATCCACTGGGTCGGTCAAACCTATCACTTTACCTGGCAAGCCGGCTATGCAATGTTTGCCATGGAAAAGATGTGGCGTGCAACCAGCGACGTAAGATATTTTAACTATATAAAAAGATATGTCGATCAACAGGTGGACGAGAATGGTGATATACCCGATTTTTCTCCTAGCGCATTGGATAACTTTTTGCCCGGGTATGCAATTATTTTTATGTATGAACAGACACATTTTGAAAAGTACAAGAGGGCAGCAAAAAAAGTCCGTGATGGATTTATCCATTATCCCCGGAATTCAGACGGTGGTTTCTGGCATGCAAACTGGGCTAAACATCAAATGTGGGTAGATGGTGTTTTCATGGGACAAATGTTCCTCGCCAGATATGGTAGTGTTATGGGCGATAGTGCTTATGCCTTCGAGGAGGTGACAAAACAAATGAAACTTGCCTTGATGCATTGCCTGAAACCGAACGGACTTTTACTGCATGGCTGGGATGAATCGAGGGAAGCAAGCTGGGCAAATAAAGAAACCGGATTAGCTCCCGAAGTATGGAGCGAAGGTCTTGGCTGGTATGCTGTTTTGTTGGCAGACGTATTTGATTTTTTGCCTAAACCGCATACGGATTATCCATATCTCATGTCGGCGCTTCAAAAACTTTGCAAAGGATTAAAAAATGTCCAAGACTCCACAACCGGTATGTGGTGCCAGGTGGTTGACAAACCCTATGTCACTGATAACTGGAACGAGACTTCGGGAACCGGCATGTTTCTTTATCTGATAAAAAAATCAATTGATAAAGGATATATAAGCTCCGAAGAATATTCTCCTGTTGTAAAAAAGGCTTATGAAGGGATAATCAAAAAAACCAGGACAAACGAAAAAGGTTTTATTGACCTGATTGATTGTAGCAGCATCGGAATTAAAAACGACTATCAAGAATATATTGCACAACCAAAAGAAGTTAGCACGTACGCTGCTTTTAGTTCTTTTCTCATTGGCACCTGTATTATGGAAAAGCCAAAGAAAGAATGAGTTTTCTAATGTCATAGTGGGAGACATTCTAGACTCTAAAATAATATATAGATATGATGTAAAAGATAATGTAAAAATATGGGCCAAATCCCTTATGCATAGCGGCTAGACTATTTGTTTTTCAAACCGCTCAATGAAAACACATCAAATTGAATTCGATTGGCCGAAATGAATTTGAATGACGACTTTGCTCAAGGAGAACTCAGTCCAGTTAGGATTACTTTTGCCATTTGCCATTAGGGATTTGTCAGCCAAGAAAAAAAATGTTTCACACATAATATCTTTGAAGCTAATCTTCTTGGCCATGATGTTTTAATGCTTAGGCAAATAGAATAGATAATGGAAAACAGCACAGTAATTATATTGATATAAACAAGCTGGGGCAATGCAAAATGCAGATCGAAGGTTGATTCGTTCTCCAGATGATAGGACACTAAATGACCTAAATACTATCATTAAATCACTACATAAAATTAACAGTACCCTTTCATTATTTTGTTTTTATCACAATAATATTTTTTAAATACGAGGTTCTACAATGAATAAAATTATTAGGAACATGTTTTTAGCAATATGCATACTTACTGTGTGCACGGGCTTTCAGAAAAAGAAAAGTTACATAACAACGCCCGATGGAATTATCGCTTTGATAGATTCTTTAAACGTCCAACTCCATGTCCTTGGAGAAAATATTATCAGGATTGAGTGCAGGCCCATTAAGGAAGTTCAAAAGCATCAAAGTCTGGTTGTTGTGAACCCATTGCCTGAAAAGGTATATTGGTCACTAAAAGAGGAAAAGGGAGTTGTTGTCCTATCCACTTCTTCCCTTCAAGCGAAAGTTGATTTAACTTCCGGGAACATACAATTCCTCGATGCTAAAGGAAACACCCTGCTTCAGGAGAGCGGAAGAGAAATTGATCGCGTAGATGTGATAGGTGAAAAGACCAACAGCATCAGGCAAAAATTTATGCTTTCGCAAGACGAGGCAATGTACGGTTTGGGGCAGCACCAAGAGGGCAATATGAACCTTCGGGGCAAAACCGTCGATCTCTACCAGAACAATATGAAAGTATCCGTTCCGATGCTGATATCATCAAAAGGGTATGGAATCCTCTGGGATAATTATTCATTATCCAAATTCATGGATGATTCAAAAGATATGGAGTTATGGTCTGAAGTTGGCGATGGTGTCGACTATTACTTTATCGCTGGCCATAATACAGATGAAGTCATATCAGGTTACCGCAAGCTTACCGGTCAGGCTCCTTTGTTTCCAAAATGGGCGTATGGCTTTTTCCAGTCAAAGGAACGATATAAATCTCAGGATGAGATACTTGGAATTGTTAATGAGTTCCGGCAGCGGCAAATTCCCATGGATGTTATTGTCCAGGACTGGTACTACTGGGATCCGCAGAAATGGGGCTCACATTACATGAACCGGACCCGGTATCCGGACCCGGCTAAAATGACAAGCGAGGTACATAATAAAAATGCGAAGGTCATTATTTCAGTATGGGCAAAATTTGATTCGACGAGTACAAATTATTCAGAAATGGATCAAAAAGGATTTTTATGGAAATCCACATGGGAAAGCAGCAGGTACTACAACGCATACAATCCGGAAGCTCGGTCGTTGTATTGGAGACAGATGAAAGATTCATTGTTTGCAAAGGGATTCGACGGCTGGTGGCTCGATGCCACTGAACCCGAAACAGGTGATATGAGATATGATGAAACCAAGAAAATAATGAATAACAATCTAGGTACCGGGGCTCGCTATCTCAATGCATATCCACTGATGACAACAACTGCTGTTTACAATGGACAGCGACAGACAACCTCTGACAAGCGCGTCTATATTCTCACCCGTTCGGCATTCCCAGGCCAACAGCGCAATGCTACTACAACCTGGTCAGGCGATATTACTGCCAGTTGGGATGTTTTTCATAAGCAAATATCCGCCGGCCTTAATTTTTGCTTCACTGGGATACCTTATTGGACAACTGATATAGGTGGTTTTACTGTCTTGGTCCCGGGAGGATGCAACAATGATATGTATAGGGAATTGTTCACGCGTTGGTATCAGTACGGCACATTCTGTCCGATTTTTCGTGTTCACGGCAGTAGCACACCACGTGAGATGTGGCGATTCGGTGATAAAGGATCCTGGTCATACGAAACTCAGCTGAAGTTCGATAACCTTCGCTACAGACTGATGCCTTATATTTATTCACTTGGATGGAAAGTGACTCATGACAATTATACGATCATGCGTGGATTGGTATTTGATTTTACACAAGACAGCAAGGTATATAATATCGACGATCAGTTTATGTTCGGTCCTTCCATACTCGTGAACCCTGTAATGGAGGCGATGTATTATCCGTGGGTCCAAGCCGATTCCGGAAGGATCATCCCATCGAAGTACCTGCTTGATATCAATGGCAAACCAGGCCTAACAGGCGAGTATTATGAGGGTATGGATTTCAATAAACTTTTTACCACCAGGACGGATCAAATAATTGATTTCAATTGGGGTAATGACGAGCCCGCCAAAGGAATGACACCGGATACTTTTTCTATACGATGGAAAGGTCAATTAATCGCTCCGGAAACCGGAGAATATACTATTAATACACTTACAGACGATGGTGTACGTCTGTATGTAAATAACCATCTGATAATCGATTATTGGCAGGATCAGGCCCCGCTCATCCAATCGGGAAAAATAGTTCTCGAAGCCGGTAAAAGATATGAAATGAAGCTTGAATATTATGAGAATCTGATGGGTGCAGTTGCCCAGTTACGTTGGATTCTCCCTTCTGAGCAGAAGGTCAACGATATTAAACTCCCAGAAAAAACGAGGAAAGTCTATTTACCTGGTCCGACACAATGGACCGATTTCTGGACAGGTAAGACAATTTCAGGAGGACAGACTATTATCGCCCCCGCTCCAATCGAAATAATGCCTTTGTATGTGAAAGCTGGCTCAATAATTCCGATGGGTCCGTTTCTTCAATACACGACAGAAAAACCAGCCGATCCGCTCGAGCTGCGTATATATCCAGGTGCCGACGCAAAATTTGAATTATATGAAGATGAAAATGACAACTATAATTATGAGAAAGGAAAATATTCGATAATACCATTTTTATGGAATGATAAAGAGAAGACTTTAACCATCGGTGAACGCCAGGGTGAGTTCAATGGTATGCCCAGGGAAAGGACAATCAATATTGAAATGGTAAATCAATCTGTCGGAATAGGGATAGAACCTTCGAAAACTTATAAAGCAATACACTATTCTGGAAATAATATTAAAGAGAAAATGGATTAAGGATGATAAGAAGGAGTTGTGTGATGAAACAATTAAACGTAGTTTTATTTTTATTATTGTTTTGTATTGTATGTGCTAATGCGCAAGCGAAAAATTCTAAAGAGCAGTTACCTGGTAAAGGATTAAACCAGCATCCTTTTTTATATGTTGGAGAATGGGATATTCGCCATCCCGAAGCTCAATCTATGTTCCTCGTCCGCGATGGCAAGGTTGTTTGGCAATATTCGATTCCGCAGCACACAGAATCAGAAGGCATTCAGGAATTTGATGATGTTACTATGCTTGCCAGCGGTAACATTGTGTATGCATGTATGTCCGGCGCGGGGATTATCACTCCTGAAAAGAAAATAATATGGGAATTTAGATGCCCTAAAGGTACTGAAACACATTCATGCCAACCCATAGGGAAAGATAGTGTATTGATGGTACTAAACGGCAATCCTGCTAAAGTATTGATAATTAATACTGCCACTCATAAAATCTTGAAAGAGATTTTAATCCCCACAGCTACTACTGGCACTCATGGACAGTTTCGCCATGTAAGAATAACACAAAAAGGTACAATTATAGTCCCTCAATTAACAGAAAACAAGGTGGTTGAGTACACATTGGATGGCAAAGAAGTATGGTCAATTAATGCAAAATCTCCATGGTCGGCTATTCGATTACATAATGGTAATACGCTCATATCCGGAGATTGGTCCGGTTATACCCGCGAAGTAAATATGAAAGGCGAAATAGTCTGGGAACTTTCACAGGTTGATGTGCCTTTCAAATTATTCAATAACCAAACAGCCAACAGGCTTGCCAATGGAAATACGGTTATCTGTAATTGGTGTGCAGGTAATCCAAAAACGGAAGAATGGGCAGGTACAATTCAGGTTTTTGAAGTAACGCCAGAGAAGAAAGTAGTTTGGGCATTGTCTTCATGGGAAAATCCTGATTTAGGGCCATGCACCTACATTCAACTGCTCGACGAACCTGGAAATCCTGACAATGGCGAATTACAGAGGTAAAAAAAATGAAAAACAAATCAATGATTATACAATTGTTCTTAAAGGAGTTACGCATACATAATCGTATTACATGGCAAAAACTATTGACCATTGTTATTGGATTGGTTGCTACCCTCTGGTTTTTGATAAGGGTAATCCCCAAACCGGCACGGGCTGCCTATCCATGTCAGCGGGCAGCTTTTCCGATAGCAACAGGTTTTTTATTGTGGTTATATAGCCTGCTCGCAATAAAGCCATTAATGAATACGATAAGGAATACTTATCCACGCAGATTGTGGCTAGGTTCTATAATAGCAATACTGACCATGACAGGTTTTCTATTTTGGACGATGGCTTTTTTTAGTACGGATGGCAATGCTGTTTCAAAAGATACAGCTACCAGTTACGATTTTGTTCCTGCAAAATCGAATGAACCCAAAGGAATTGCCAAAGGAATTTTCCCGGGCAGGGTGGTTTGGGCCCACGATCCCAAAACCACAAAATGGAAAGGGAATTGGAAATCGAAAACCGATCAATATTGGCTCGATGAAAATACCGATCAGCAAAGGGTGGAAGCAATGCTGGCAACCACTTTGACAAAATTGACTGGTAAGCGCATCGAAGAAAATGCATGGGAAGCCATCTTTAAGCACTACAATACGAACTGTCGGGGGCTTAAGAATAGAGGTTATAAAGAAGGCGAAGTAATTGGTTTGAAGATAAATCTTAATAACTGCGAAGGACCCAACAAGATTGATAATTATAGCGATGCATCACCCCAGTTTGTATTGGCGATGGTTCGGCAGTTAGTTCATCAAGCGCATGTATCACCCAAAGATATAATAATTTATGATGTCCGGCGTTTCATTCCTTCATATCTTCTTACTAAAGTGTGGAAGGAATTTAAAGAAGTGCGTTTTATTCAGGTGGATAAACCTAAAGATGATCAGGCCAAAAATTCTGTCTATGGCGATTATCACGGGTTAGAAGTACCCATTTGGATGGAAGGAATTACCTACTCAAATGGGAAATATGACAAAGCCCGCTTTATACCCAAACAAATTTACGATGCTACTTATATTATCAATATGGCCTTGCTCAAAGGCCATTCTTATCCGTACAACACTATGGAAGATGGAGATGAAGGTCAAACCGGAATTTCTATGTGTGGCAAAAATCATTTTGGTTCCATACAAGGTACATGGGAATTACATGCAGCCATAAACACGAACCAGGAAGCGGTAAAAAACGCATATTCACCTATTGTGGATCTGGCAGCTTCTCCCAACATTGGTGCTAAAACCATTCTCTTCGTGTTGGATGGGTTGTACAGTGGAAGAAAATGGAGAACCTACCCGGTGCATTTTCCAAATCCTCCTTTTAATAATGTGGTTGAACCATATGAAAACGCCAGTTGGCCAGCCAGTATATTGGCGTCAATGGATGGCGTAGCGCTCGATTGCGTTGGGCTTGATATTTATCATTCACAAATAAAAAACAACAACGATAGTACCGGTCATTCCCGGATACTCCTGCGGAACAATGCTGATGATTATTTATTTGAAATGGCACAGGCCAACAACCCGCCTTCTGGCACCAAATACATGCAAAACGGTAAACATGTGCAGAGTTTGGGTGTGCATGAGCACTGGGACAGCGATTCCAGCAGAAGGTATTCTCGAAATCTAGATCCTCTAAAAGGAAAAGGAATCGAACTCATTTATTTGCCATTGTGAGTCTTTGGAAGACGTATAAAATCTCAGCATATACTACTACAAACAACAATTTTAATCCGTGCACAAGAAGAATAATTTTATAACAATTGGATTTTATTAGCATGACTAAAATAATAATAATTCTTATAACCTGTTTAGATATAGGTTTTAATATCTTCAATACAACCTTCGCACAGAGTGCAATGATTACTATTTCAGCGAGGAAATGTGCAAGCCTCAATGGCAAGTGGAAGGTCATTATTGACCCAACCGATATTGGGAATTGGCGTCAGGTATGGAAAGAAAAAAAACCCGAGAGAAAAACTGATTTTGTTGAGTATTCATTTGAAGAAGGACCTGAATTAAATGTGCCAGGAGATTATAACACTCAAAAGCCTGAGCTTACTTATTTTGAGGGGACAGTGTGGTACAAAAAAACATTTATGCATAGTAGTAATAAGAACAAGAGGCTTTTTCTTCATTTTGGAGCTATAAATTATCTGGCCGATGTCTATCTGAACGGAAATCTATTAGGTAAACATGAAGGTGGATTTACTCCTTTCCAATATGAAATTACGGATACAGTTAAAGAAGGTAAAAATACCATCGTTGTAAGAGTAAATAACCAACGGTTGAAAGATGGAATTCCGGGATTGGGCTATGATTGGTTTAATTACGGAGGTATTACAAGAGATGTAAATTTAGTAGAAACAGACAAGTCGTTTATCGAAGATTACTTAATCCAACTCAAAAAACATTCACTCCATGAAGTTCTGGGTTGGATTAAATTAAACGGAAATATTCTTTCACAAAAAGTTAGTATCAAAATTCCTGAGCTAGGAGTTGACTTTACAACCAATTCAAATAATAAAGGTTTGGCAGAGGTTAAATTTTCTTCAAAGTTTAAACTCTGGTCGCCTGAGAATCCCAAACTATACACCGTATTTATTCAGAGTGAAACCGACACTATTGTTGATAACATTGGATTTAGAAGTATTGAAACAGCGGGAGCAAAAATAGTATTAAACGGCAAACCGGTCTTTTTAAAAGGAATCAACATCCACGAAGAAAATCCTCTCAGAGCAGCAAGAGCTTTTTCAGAATCAGATGCCTTAGTATTATTGACCTGGGCAAAAGAATTAGGATGTAACTTTGTACGTATGGCACATTATCCACATAATGAATACATGGTTCAACTGGCTGAAAAAATGGGATTAATGGTTTGGGATGAGATACCTGTTTACCAGCATATTGAGTTTTCTACTCCGGGAGTAACCGATAAAATTAATTTAATGATGAGAGAAATGATTCGAAGGGATAAAAATCGCTGCGGAGTTGTCATTTGGAGTTTATCGAATGAGACCTATCATTTCACACCTAATCGAGACAGCGCCTTAATTAAACTTGCAGAACAATGCAAACATTTGGATTCAACCCGTCTCATTACTTCTGCCATTTGTACCCAGGGATATGAAAATAATGCATTTAATGTATGGGATACACTGTATCGTCATTTCGATATAATGTCAATAAATGAATACTTAGGTTGGTATTCACCTTGGCAGGCGTGCCCTCAAGATGTAAAGTGGAAAATAATTTGCAGCGATAAGCCTATAGTGATATCGGAGTTTGGCGGTGAAGCTCTGTACGGCAGTAATTATGGACCGAAAGATGAAGCTGCCTCTTGGAGTGAAGAATATCAGGAACAGATTTATAAGGACCAAATAAAAATGTTGAGGACAATTCCAAACTTAAGCGGGATTTGTCCCTGGCTCTTAGTAGATTATCGTTCATTATCGAGATTGCACCCTGTATATCAGAACGGATGGAACCGCAAAGGATTATTATCTGACTGTGGAGATAAAAAGAAAGCTTGGTATATCTTAAAAAAGTATTACGATAGTATAAAGAATGATTACTGACCGTTGCACAAGATAGTAAAAATAAAACATGGTGTAATTTAATGAGTTGCATTCAAAATAAATGAGACTAATACTATTTAGTTTTTTATTAGCAACTTTTAACGTCGTTTTCGGGCAGGGAAACCTGTTATTTATCAAAAATCTGAAGTGCGAAAACTTGCAGGATCCAATTGGAATTGAAACATTACAACCTGCATTCAGTTGGCAATTGAAAGCAGATGCTAACAACCAAAAACAATCTTCCTATCGAATCATTGTTTCCGACAACCCTAATGAATTATCAGAAAATAAAGGCAATATATGGGACACAAAAAAGATATTTTCTGACAAAAATTATCAAATAATGTATGAAGGCAAACCGCTCCTGTCTTCCCTTAAATATTATTGGAAAGTTATGGTTTGGGATGCTTCTGGCAAACCTTCTGTTTGGAGCGAAACAGCTATATGGCAAATGGGATTGTTAACTTCGGACGATTGGGGCAAAGCACAATGGATAGGATATGAAGACATTCCGGATTCCATGCGGGTTTTTCCCGGTACTCACTTTGGAGGAAAAGAGCTTGGCAATAAATGCCTGCACCGGCCTGTCATTCCATTATTTCGAAAAGAATTTGAATTAAAGAAGAAAACCGCTTCCGCCCAGTTATTTATTACCGGTTTAGGCCAATACGAAGCGTATATAAATGGGACAAAAGTCGGGAACAGTTTCCTTACGCCAGGCTGGACGCAATACGATAAAACAATACTCTATAATACTTACGATGTAAGCAATTTGATAAAGCCGGGTACAAATGCAATCGCAGCCATTGTTGGCAACGGCTTTTATAACATCAACCGGGAACGCTACCGAAAATTGGCAATCGCTTATGGAATGCCTAAAATGATTTGTAAGCTTAAAATAACTTTTATAGATGAGACGGAAAAAATAATCGAATCTGGGAGAGATTGGAAAACTGCACCATCTCCGATTACATTTTGCAGCATTTATGGAGGCGAAGATTATGATGCACGTATCGAACAGGAAGGTTGGAATAAGCCTGGATTTGCCGATGACCAATGGAAAAACGCTTTACTCGTGAAAGCTCCGAAAGGTATGCTAAAAACTTCTTCGGATTATCCCATTGAAGTGAAGGACACTATCTTGGTAAAACAAATTATAAAACAGGGCGAAGGGAAATACGTATATGACTTTGGCCAAAATGCATCTGGAATTATCGAATTAAAAGTGAAGGGCATGAAAAGCAGGGAAATTATTCTCACACCTGGCGAATTATTAGACAAAACAAAAGCCCCTTACCAGGATGCTTCAGGTAAACCTTACTATTTCAAATATACCTTAAAAGGAAATGGTGACGAAATTTGGTCTCCACGGTTTACATATTATGGTTTCCGTTATGTGGAGATTAAAGGTGCAGTTCCTCAAACAGAAAAAAAAGACAGCCTTCCGAAAATTATTACTATAAAATTTCTTCATACGCGGAACAGTTCTCCAGCAAACGGTTCTTTCCAATGTTCCGATACACTTTTCAACCAAATATATACACTTATTCATTGGGCTATAAAAAGCAATCTTCAGAGTGTGTTGACCGACTGTCCGCATCGCGAAAAACTCGGTTGGCTGGAACAAACCTTTTTGATGGGCAGCTCGATTAATTACAATTTTAATATCCAGCACCTCTACCAGAAGATAGTTGCCGACATGATGGATGCCCAAACGGAAAATGGGCTTGTACCTGATATAGCGCCGGAATATGTGGTATTCGAAGGTGGTTTCAGGGACTCGCCCGAATGGGGCAGCGCTTCTATAATGCTGCCATGGTTTCTTTATAAATTTTATGGCGATACGGCCACTATATCGAAAGCGTGGCCTATGATGACAAAATATATCGTTTACCTCGGATCGAAATCCGATCATCATATCATTTCGCATGGATTAGGCGACTGGTATGATATGGGCCCTGAATTGCCCGGTGAAGCCCAACTTACTCCAAAATCGCTTACGGCAACATCTATCTATTTTTATGATGTGAAACTGCTTTCCCAAATGGCAGGCATTTTGAATAAAAGTATGGATAAACAGTATTATAAAAAACTTTCCGAAGAAATTAAGGAGGCTTTTAACAACAAGTTTTTCAACGAACAAACTAGAGTATATTCCACCGGTAGTCAAACCGCTATGTCTATGCCGTTGTGTTTTGGAATGATAGATGAAAAGTATCATGCACAAGTGCTGAAAAATCTTACAGATACAATCGTGGCACATGGTAAAGTGCTCACAGCCGGCGATATTGGGTTTCACTGCGTGGTGCAGGCCCTTACTGAAGGAAGTGCATCGCAATTGCTCTTCGATATGAACCACAGAAACGATGTGCCGGGTTATGGGTTTCAACTAAAAAAAGGAGCAACCGCTTTAGCCGAATCATGGCAAGCACTCGAATTTGTGTCGAATAACCATTTTATGCTCGGTCATATTATGGAATGGTTTTACAGCGGTATCGGGGGAATCAGACAGGATGAAAATTCATTTGCATTTAAAACCATAGTAATAAATCCGGAAATAGTTGGGAATATGACCCATGCACGGACAACATTCGAATCGCCAAACGGCACCATTCTCGCCGAATGGGAAAAAGATGAGAAACAATTTGAGCTATTGGTCGAAATACCCGTAAATTCCACTGCAAAAATTTATTTACCAGGTTCAGATATTTCGAAAGTCACTGAAAGCGACAAGTTCTTGTACCAAATAAAAGAAATTCAATTTCTTGGAATAGAACACAACAAAATAGTTTTAGAAGTAGGTTCAGGGATATATAGATTTAAAGTGAAGCTATGAGGAGTCGCCGGAGGAGCGTGTAGGTCGCAGGGCGGGGCGAAACCAGCAAAGGAAAAACACTTTTTACTGAAGCAAGTTAATGAAATGTAAATTTCATATATTCATGCGATTAATTTCATGGGCGGCCCGTCGGGATCGTGTTGACTCATATTAAAAAGTAAATTCTTTCTTTAGTAACCAATTACATTAGGATCATAAAAAACGACGACCATGAGAATAAAAAAACTTTTTGTGAGCTTTATTTTATTATTTCTCTCTATAAATATAACATATTCGCAATCGACCATCAGGGAAAAATTGTTGTTTGACCTTGGCTGGAAATTTCACTTAGGTGATTTAAACTCAGCAAAAGATCCATTATTCGACGATGCCTCATGGCGTTCTATCAACCTGCCGCACGACTGGAGTATTGAAGGTGATTTTAATAGCCAATACGCAAGTTGCACAGGCTATCTTCCCGGCGGATTTGGATGGTACCGGAAAACATTTGACATCCCCCAGGCTTACAAGGGTAAAACCATAACGATCCAATTTGACGGGGTGTATTGCAACAGCGAGGTTTGGGTCAATGGCAAATATGTTGGGAAACATTTCTACGGCTACACCAGTTTTTACTATAACCTTAGCCCATATATTGAGGTTGGTAAGAAGAATGTTATTGCTGTGCGCGTTGACCACATGAAAAATGCCGATACACGGTGGTACAGCGGTTCGGGTATCTACCGACACGTATGGCTTACAGCTACAGATAACGTGCATGTGGCACAATGGGGCACACATGTTTTAACTCCTGAAGTTACTCCTTCTGTCGCTAAGATAACTTTGAAAACAATTGTGGCCAATGATAACAAAGTCAGGAAAACAATAAAGCTGCAATCATCCTTGCTTAACGTGGGTGGAAAAGAAGTTGACAAGGTTGAAACTGACATCCAGCTATCAGACAGTTTAATTTCTGTTGACCAGACATTCAATATAAATAATCCTGTTTTGTGGAATACAGAAAATCCTTACCTGTATAAAATCAAAACAAAACTTTTATCGGGGACTTCTGTCATCGATGAATATGAAACGCCATTTGGCGTTCGGACAATCAAATTCGATCCGGATAAAGGATTCTTCCTTAACGGGGTAAACACTAAACTCAAGGGTGTTTGCCTACATCATGATGGAGGCTGCGTTGGGGCTGCTGTTCCCGAAAAAATATGGAGAATCCGGCTCGAAAAACTTAAAGCAGTTGGCTGTAATGCCATTCGTACCAGCCATAACCCAGTAGCACCTGAATTTCTTGATTTATGCGACCAAATGGGTTTTCTGGTATTGGACGAAGCATTCGATGAATGGGAATACCCGAAACGTAAATGGATTGATGGCTGGAATCAGACTACATCAGGCTATGACGGGTATCCTGATATTTTTGAACAATGGGGCGAAAAAGATTTGTATACAATGGTGTACCGTGATAAAAATCATCCCTCTATTATAATCTGGAGTATCGGTAATGAAGTTGATTACAATAATGATCCATATTCCGATCCGAGTAATCCAAATTATAGTCCTGATAAACCGGATGCCTCCCGAATGATCGATATCGCCCGTACATTTGTTAATGTGGTTAAAAGTATCGACACATCGAGACCTGTGAGTATGGCAATAGCCAATGTAGCAACTTCAAACAAATTGGGATTGCCACGAGTATTGGATATTGCCGGGTACAACTATACAGAAGGGGCTTACCAGGATGACCATAGAAAATATCCTGGCCGGATTATTTTTGGCAGCGAAAACTCCCACAATTATTCGGCATGGTTAGCCGTTAAGAACAACGAATTCATTAGCTCTCAATTTCTGTGGACAGGCGTGGATTATATGGGTGAGGCAGGTAAATTCCCTCTTCATGCCGCAACTTCGGGATTACTTGATCTGACTTCTTTTGAAAAACCGGTTTATTACTGGCGTCAGGCTATGTGGTCGGGAAAACCTATGTTGTATCTCACAGCCCGAAAAATGAAAGCTTCGGACCAAGAATCCATCGATCCAATGTCAAATTTGGCAGGATTTTTAAATTCGTCTGATCAAAATGCACATTGGAATTATAATGTCGGGGATTCAGTTTTGGTAATGGCTTTTACTAATTGTATAGAAGCAGAACTATCCATTAATGGAAAGTCATTTGGAAAAAAGAAATCGGATCCGTCCAACTCTTGTTTATGGTGGTATGTTCCATACCAAACCGGCGAAGTAAAAGCTATAGCGAAAGGATCGGATAACAAAACGCTGACGGCTATGCTGAGAAAAGTTTATGAACCGGTAAAAATAATGCTCAAACCTGACGCAACAAAGATAAAAGCCAACAACCAGGATATTGCTATTGTTGAAGTTCAACTTCTTGATAAAAACGATAACAGGGCGCTTTTGGCTGATAACATGATTAATTTTGAAGTGAGTGGAGAAGGTAAAATTATCGGGGTTGATAATGGCGATGCTTCAAGTCTGGATAATTACAAGTTACCCAAACGTATGGCTCATTTTGGCCGCTGTATTGTCATTGTGCAAACCACCGGAAAGAGCGGGACTGTTAGGCTGACAGCTAAGTCGGAAGGATTACCGGATGCTTTTGCAGAGATAGTAAGCGAGTAATTTTCTTGTAAGCTCTGTGGGCCAGAACTTGCCTATATGCAAATTGAAAGATAGCATTGGCTAGCGTGAGCATTCTTTGAAACTATCGCTAATTCTCTCTTTCTTGAAAAATTCTAAAGTTGGTTTTTATGAAAAATTCAATTCGTTTATTACTCCTTCTACTTCAAAGCCAAGGCATTAAAGATCAGAAGGTCGAATTTGTAAAAGAAAAAAAATTGTAAAGAGTGTTTTTTTGCGCAACAAAGTATTTTTGGATTTTATACTAAAGTTGAGTGGAAAATCATTTTAAGAAGAAAATAATCTATTATCGAATTAACAATTAAGGGTAAGAACGATGAGATCGAGTATTAAGTGTGCAATGTTTGTATTACCATTTATTATGGCCTATTCAGCCAGGGGGCAAATTCAACAACAGTCTCCAGCGAGAGAAAAACTGCTGATGGATTTCGGTTGGCGTTTTGCTCTTGGACATGCTTACGATACCAAAAAGGATTTCGATAACGGCAGCGGTTACTTTTCATACTTTGCAAAGACGGGGTATGGTGATGGAGCCGCATCAAAAGATTTTGATGACCGCGGCTGGCGTAAACTTGATCTACCGCACGATTGGTGCGTTGAACTCCCATTTGATGCCCGTGGCGGACATAGTCACGGATATAAGGCTATCGGCCGCGATTTCCCTGAAAACAGCGTGGGTTGGTACCGGAAAAGTTTTTATATCCCTGGATCTGATCTGGGCAAACGCATCTCTATTGAATTCGATGGTGTGCACCGTAATTCCATCGTTTGGATCAACGGGTTTTACCTGGGCACTGAACATAGTGGTTACACAAGTTTTAGTTATGATATTACCAATTACCTCGACTATGACGGCGACAACATCGTTGCGGTGCGGGTAGATGCTACCATGGAAGAAGGCTGGTATTACGAAGGGGCTGGAATTTACCGCCACGTTTGGCTTTCAAAGACATCCCCCTTGCATATAGCACGTTATGGAACATTTATCACTACCGATATGAAAGAAAAGGCTGCGCTTATTACAGTGCGCACAACTGTTAATAATGAATCGGATAAAATTGCTATGTTCGATATCGAAGAAACCATTATTAATGCCGAAGGGAAAACCATTGGTACCGGCAAATTGCTTCGATTGGCGCTCCACCCAAGGGAACAAAAAGAATATTACATTAAATATACAATAGATAATCCTACATTATGGACCATCGAAACACCATACCTGCATAAACTTGAAACAGTAATCCGTTCAGCAGATAAAGATGTTGATTCCTATGAAACTACTTTTGGGATCCGCACTGTTAGGTTCGACGCAAATGAAGGTTTTTTCCTAAATGGCAAACATGTTAAAATTGTGGGAGCATGTCTTCATCAGGATCATGCAGGGGTGGGAACGGCCATCCCCGATGCTTTGCAGGCATACAGGGTTAAAAGATTAAAGGAAATGGGTGATAACGGTATCCGTACATCGCACAACCCGCCAACACCTGAATTATTGGATGCTTGCGACCGGTTAGGCATGCTTGTGCTTGACGAGAATCGCCTTATGGGCTCCAATGAAGAACATTTCAGTTGTCTTGAACGCCTTATAAAGCGCGACCGGAATCATCCCAGCGTGGTTTTATGGTCGTTTGGTAACGAAGAATGGGCCATTGAAACGAACATGAAAGGCTCACTTATAACAAATAGCATGCAGGCCTATGCCCAAATGTTCGACTCTTCGCGTGCTTTTACAGTTGCCGCCAGTGGTGGTTGGGATGAGGGTAGTGGGACTATTTCCCAGGTAATAGGTTACAACTACATTGGTCATGGAAATATTGATGAACATCATGCCAAATTTCCCTGGCAGGCAGGTATAGGTTCAGAAGAAACCAATACCCATCAAACACGGGGTATTTATATCACCGATGATGAGAAAGCCTATACAGGCCCGTTCAATGAACCGCCGAGAAATTTAGGAGCTGAATTTGTCTGGAAATATTATGCTGACCGTCCATTCCTTTCCGGATTGTTTTATTGGACAGGTTTCGACTATCGGGGAGAATCGAACCCATATAATTGGCCTGCAGTGATCAATCAATCGGGAAGTTTCGATTTGTGTGGTTTTCAAAAAGATATTTTTTATTACTTCAAATCGTGGTGGGGAAATGAACCGGTATTGCATATTTTCCCACACTGGAATTGGAAAGGTTATGAAGGGAAAGAGATTACTGTTAACGTTTTTAGTAACTGCGAGCAGGTAGAAATGTTCCTCAATATAAAAAGTCTTGGAAAACAAACTATGCCAATCAACGGGCATCTCGAATGGAAAGTAATATACCAGCCTGGCATATTGATGGCCAAAGGATATAAAAGCGAAAAAGAAATATTAACCAATAAAGTGCAAACTACAGGCGATGTGGCAACTCTCCAACTCTCAGCCGATCGGAATACAATCAATGCAGATGGGGAAGATGTATCAATTATTACAGTTCAGGTAAACGACAAAAATGGTTTATCAGTGCCAACTGCTGATAACCAAATCAGTTTTACGCTAGATGGTCCCGGGAAAATAATTGGCATAGGCAATGGAGACCCAACAAGTCACGAAGCTGAAAGGTTTTTTGAAAATGTGAAAACAGCAAAAATTGTGAATCTGAAAGAACTGGCTGTGAATAATCTGAACGATCGGCCTGAAGTAGCTGCCGGATTTAACGACTCGACATGGAAACCTGCCCTAAGAAGTCAACGAAGCGATGATTGGCACGTTTATATCGACACGCTTCTCGTCATTCGAGGAACGTTCGAATTATCCGATCTTACAAACGAGACCGAAGTAAATCTATTTACAAAAAGTATTGTTGAGAATCAGTCGATATATGTCAATGGGCATTTGCTTGCATCCAATATCAAGCGCGATGCTCCGAACCAATCGTATCGGCTCGACCACAAAATAATTACATCTGGAAGAAATGAATATGCTGTTACGGGACAACGATTCAGGAAAACACACCAATGGGATGAACCGAATACTGATCCGGGTTTAATCCAGACAATTTCTCTTTCACCTCAATGGAAGCGTAGCTTATTTAACGGTTTGGCTCAAGTAATTGTGCAATCGGCAAAGCATCCGGGTGAGTTGGTACTGAAGGCTACGGCAGAAGGATTGCAGCAAGCAGTAATAAAAATTCAAGCTCAACCGGTCATTCTGCAGTCGGCAGTACCTGCAGAGTAAATTCTAGTGCGGAAGACTGGTATTCAACGGAACCGTTCTGAGCTCAAATAAAAAACCATTTAAGGGATAGAAACATGCTGAACATCAAGCGTACAAATTTTGACAGAAGAATTAGATTCTCTGTCTTAGCTGTTATAATCCTTACACAGGTTGTTATATTCGCTCCCGCGCAAGAAAAAACAGAAGCGAAAGGAGGTACAACAGGCTATCAGAATTTCAATGTCGAGGTATTTTGCTGTATTCAGGATGAGCAAAAAATGATAGCCGATCCTCAATGGCTTGAAGAGAGCTGGAATTTAATCACACGTTCTATCAAGATTAACAAAGTGTATGTTGAGACCTACAGAGATATTGAAATCATGCCAGAGGCAAATGTTAAGAAACTTAAAAATTTCTTCGCCGGCAAAGGTGTAAAGGTTTCTGGCGGTATTATGGCGTCTGTCGCCAGCCCTCCCGGTGATCGTCTCAACGGGTTCTGCTATTCGAATCCCATTGACCGGGAAAAGTTCCGAAAAATCGTAGCGTACACTGCTTCCCTTTTCGATGAAATTATTTTCGATGACCTGTTCATTTTTAACTGCCGATGTGAACTGTGCCAAAAGGCAAAAGGAAACTTGACATGGGAAGAATATCGCCTGAAAGTTATGAAGGAGGTTGGAGAGACCCTTGTGGTCAAGAATGCCCGGAGTGTCAATTCGAAAATCCATCTCATTTTCAAACCGCCTAATTGGTATGAACAATATCAGTTTTGTGGATACAACCTTGAATCACAACCCAAAGTTTTTGATGAAATCTGGGCCGGCACTGAAACAAGGGATCCGGAAAACACCACTCAGTACCTTCAACAGTATCAGAGCTATGGCATCATGCGTTACTTCGAACA
>Ga0182021_10000789_pt1 | contig 35363 bp, 41 predicted proteins | sample 612E3MmetaG_FD_120493 | JGI IMG/M metagenome (GOLD analysis project Ga0182021, IMG submission 120493) | Permafrost microbial communities from Stordalen Mire, Sweden - 612E3M metaG (Illumina Assembly) | ecosystem: Environmental > Terrestrial > Soil > Wetlands > Permafrost | place: Sweden...
CCTACTATAACACCGACACCTTCTCCTACTCCTGCTCCCACTGAAATCCCAACGCCCACACCTACCCCAACTTTAAGCCCAACTCCAAGTCCTTCTCCAACGCCATATCCTTCTCCCTTACCCACCCTGACAACTACACCTACAGCAACCCCAACTCCCACCCTTTCTGCAACTCCTACAGCTCCAACCCCAAGTCCAAGCGAAATCCCAGCGCAGTCCACAGGAACGCCACTATACCTCTATGCATTGGCAGTTATCGTGATCTTAGCAATCAGCACTACTGCATTAATAATTAAGAAAAAAAAGTAACAACCAGAGATGACTTTTTTGACGCCAGCAAAATATTGACCCATCTTAGAAGAATAAGAGCCTGATTTTTCATGTATGAATCACACCTTGTTTATACTATTAATAGAAAAACCAAGAACAAGCTCGGTTTGAAGCCGGATTGAAAGAATTTAATGTTAATTCACTCTTACATATCTAAGAATGAATTAACATATTACAAAAACAATTAAGGGTTAATTCTTTCTTCATTTACCAATTATAATTTTCAAAGGTTAGATTGCATTGAGCATTTTCTTAGCTAAGTTAGACGCGCCCAGCTTAGAGTAATGAAGCGCAGTCTTATAATCCAACCAACCAAAGAACTCCATAAGATCAGCCTCGGTAAACTCATACTCGCTCCTAAGTTGACTAGCGCGTTCTGATCTAAACCAATGCTGCCATAGATGGATAGTGTCGCATAGCTTCTCACCGGTCACTCTATCGTTAAAAGGAATATTCAACCCTAACTGATTGAATAGCGATTTAGGAATTTCATCGTTCAAGCGCCTTATGAATTTGTAACCCCAGCTTACCGTTAAAGGCGCGTGTGTTTTGTATGGGCTTGAGAAAAGGCAGCCATCCTTTGACATTTCAAGATAAGCTAAAAGCTCATTTGAAAGGGGTTCTTTCAGCAACATTGGAAAGGGCTTTCGTGTCGCTTCTATATGTTGCCTAAAACTTGATCCGTCAGGGGTCTTAATTTTTTTCCAGCGTTTCTCTAGCTTCATGTTTGAAACCAGAATAAACTTTTTGCGTTTGTTAACGCTAAAGTTTTCTTTCGCTATCGCTAGAACCTCTCCAGCTCTGCCACCGTCTTAATTAGAGCTGTTAAGTACATTTCGTTTCTCGGTGAACCAGCATATTTAGTTAGTTCTTGGATCGCAGCCCAACCGCAAAACTCAAGCACATAATCATAAACGTTTAGCCTATGATAGACACCAAGTTTTCTGTTAAATAATACTGGTTCTGGAGCGTTAAAAGTGCTACTCATATTCATTATTCCTCTTGCTTGAGATATTCGCATACGCTTGACTTAGATCGACCTAAAACAAACGCGATCTCTTGCATACTACATCCTCTATCCCTTAATGATTCAGCGTTTTCTTTGTCTATTTCATCAAAGTTTCTAGGTTGCGGTTTACACAGTCTCAAAAATTTAATGCAACACCAGTAAAGAGTTAGTTTAGATTCCATGCCAAAACATTGGTTATGTGCCTTAATGTCTAAGGGCAATTGATCTTCTAAATAGGCTATGAATTGACCTAAACTAATTTCTTTTGTTTTATTTTCTTTTTGTTTTTCCATATTCATTTTTTCTCCATTTTTGCTCTTTTTTAATCGCCAAATACTTTCTCATCAAATACACTATTTTGCTTTCATAATCCCGTTTTTCCTTCTCAAAATTCCGAGATTTAGCCATGCTCGAGACCTTCTTTTTTTGGGTTGTTTCCGGTTCGTATTTTTTCTTCTAACCTCTCCAAGTTTCTCAAAAAATGACGTGTGATAAGCCAAGTTCCGATAGTGCTTCCAGCTCCCACAAACAAGCCGGTTATCATAGAATTAAGAAGCGTATTCCAGTCTAACATCAAATAAACAAGCTCCTCATAGTTTCTAAGGAAAAGCCAAAAAAAGAAAAAGGGAAGGTACGCGGGATACTTAGCCACAATACGATAAGAATATTAAATAGAATGCACCTAAATTTATCAAACTAATAAAATAATTTAAAATCTCATCATAGCGGGAAAACCTCGCTTTATGTGATTAACAAATACATAATTAAATAATAAATCATTAGGAGTTGCACACTTACGGGAACATCCCAAACATTTACGATAAAGTACGTTATTCATGCAAGATTTGAAATTGAAGGTGTAGTTGAAAAACCCGATGTTATAGGCGCAGTTTTCGGGCAAACAGAAGGACTTTTCGGTCCAGAACTTGACCTCAGAGAACTTCAGAAAACAGGACGTATTGGAAGAATAGAAATCGACTTACACTCGAAAAACGATCACACAACCGGATCAATAACTATACCCACCAGTTTGGATAGAGTTTCCACAGCTTTAATTGCTGCCAGTATAGAAAGCATCAACCGCGTCGGCCCATGCCAAGCTAAAGTTAGCTTAGAGCGAGTTGAAGACATAAGAGAAGCACGCAGAAAAATAATTATCGACAGAGCAAAAGAAATCTTGCATAAGTGGACTATTGAGTCGATGCCAAGCGTAGATGAGGTTTACAAAGAAATTTCTGAAACTATGAAAGTTGGCAAAGTTGAGAAGTACGGTCCCGAAGATTTGCCTGCTGGTCCAGGGTTAGATGACGCCAAAGAAATCTATGTCGTAGAAGGACGTGCGGACATTATTAATTTAATGCGTTGCGGAATCTTTAACACTGTTGCTCTTGAAGGAGCTAAGGTGCCTGAATCAATAAAGAAGCTAACTAAAGAAAGAATCGCCACAGCATTGCTGGACGGCGACAGAGGCGGCGACCTAATACTAAAAGAGCTACAACAAGTAACCAACGTTAAGTTTGTTGGTCGTGCTCCAAGGGGCAAAGAAATTGAGGAATGCAACTGCAAAGAAATCGCTGAAGCCATAGAAAATAAAGTTCCAGTAGCAGAAGCTGTAGGCGGCAAACCAATCAAGAAACCTGAACCACCAGTGCCACACCACATAAAAGTTGAAGTCCCTGAACCAGTAGGTCAAGCAGCCAAAGCATTGCTTGGCACGCTTGAAGCAGTTCTGCTTAACGACAAATTCGAATTCATCGAGCACTTACCCGTAAGCCAACTAGCAGAAAAACTCCAGCAAGTAACGGGAGTTGACACGGTAGTTTTCGACGGCATAATCACACAGAGAATCGTTGACATAGCTGCTGACAAAAACATTAGACGCATCGTTGCATCACGGATCTCCGAAGCGGTAAAACCAGCATTAAACGTTGAACTCGTAACTTTCCAAGACGCAGTTCCACAAGCTTAAACGTAATCCATTAAGCTTTTGATTTCTCCACTTTCTTTCGTTTCTTTTTTAATCAAGTCTTTTTCGGTTACTTTGAAGAAACCAAGGATTCTTACTGCTACAGGAACCACCTGATTGGTTATGTAGTAGTCAACATCTACCTCATCATATTTAGCGAAAACGTATGGTTTCACACGGCTGTAAAAACGCCCACTACCTGACAGTATAACAAAGCCTACTTTGTCGCCGCCGCTTAGCCGCCAACCTTTTTCTTTAAGCATCTTAGCAGCCTCCACATGTGGAGCACGAATAGCATATTGCTCAGGCGATTTAGTCAAGGTTTTCCAAATGATAAGTTCCTTAAAAGGAACTTTTCTCTGCTTCAACTCCAAAATAACTTCGTGCACATAATCAACTGCGTTTTTAGGCGATTGCTCTTTTAAAATTATTCCAAGCACATGCTCCTGCACTTTCTTAGCTACCTGAGCCCAGTCACCGCGAATAACCTCTAAACCCACAATATCCAATGTGCCATCGTCAAGGAGCCCAGCGTACCGTTTTTTTGCTTCTGTGAAGAAAATGCGTTTGTAAACTTCGCTGACCTCCACTTCCAAACCTAATTCTTCCCCGATTTCGACTTTAAGTTCCTTGAGTTTTTTCTCATCATTGGTTAAAAATAAGCTGTCTGTGTCGCCGTAAATGATCGTTAAGCCTTTTTCTTGTGCTAATCTTGTTGCGTTCAAAATCGAATGTCTGCCCCAAGCGGAGGCCGCTTCAGCTACGGGTTTAATATACCATCTTGCGCCAATCCAACCAGCGTAACCATAAGCGGCGTTTGTGATGATTTTTACTGCTTTTTGCCTTGCATCCAAAATACTGAACTCAACAGTGCCCGGGCTTAAAGTCTTCATTTGCTTGCGTATTTTGCCTCTTACTTCGATGAGGTAAGTTAAGGCTTCTTTGTAGAAGCCAGATGGTGCTTTGCGGAATCGATGCTTAACTTCTGGTGCTTCGTAAACTCCGTTTGGCGGTTCAGGTTCGTCAGGCGCCACGTAGGTGTCAGGTGAAAGGTTGTACCTTATCATTATGTTGGGGTACATTGATTTGAAGTCTAAAACCGCGATGTTATCATGCAGTCCCGGTTTTGGCTGAAGCACCAATCCTCCAGCGTAAGGACGATAAGGCTGTTCAATGCGTCTTGGAATCAATTCGCCTATTTTCCGTGTCTGCTTAATCAAAAACCACTCCACTCTAAAACCAACTGCGGCAGTCATCACATGGTCAAGCGGCAAACTTACAAGACTTGAAAGCTGAGTCGCGAAATCAAGCAACAAAGTTGCGGAACCATGAATTTTCCTGGCATTGTTCAAGCTGAATTCTTCTAGAGCTGTTCTTTTTTCTGGTTGATCCCAATAATCGGCAAATTCAACATCCTCAATTTCTTTTGCCAACCCATCTTTCATTACACCCAAATAATACGCCAAGTTGGCAAGGGTCTTAACCTTCACTTCTGGAAAAACATCCATGAAATCTGCGAGATCAACATTGGCGATGCCTGTAAATGAAACGTGACCATAAATGCTAGTATGCGGCTTTTTTTTTCCACGGTCCACGTCAAAGGTTCTTTGGAGCCTGTGACTTCTTTTAACCAAGTAGTCCCAATGCTGAGCGTTTCCTCCAAAACTAACGATTATGTCTGGGTCAAATTGGCAAACATAATCAATGAACTTTTGAATGATTGGCTTATCGTTTTTGTCCTCACCCGCCAGAAACTGTTTTTCTTCGCCGTCGCTGGCAACCGTTGATATTATTATTACTGGGTTTCTATCTGGTTTAGGCGAGCCTTCTCGACTGTAACTAATCATTGAGAAACTAAGCATTTTCAATTGCGGCTTGTCAACACGGTCTAGTTGTATTGGATTAGATTTTGCCACATAAACTTTGTCAACTCTTACGTCCGATTTCTTTTCTTCTTCTACCTCCATTTCATGCCAAGCGCACGGAGCAACATTATTGTCGATAAGGTACCGCATGGCAACGCGAATGTCATCCTCGAAGCATTCTTTTACTCCTTCGAAGCTTCGAAGTGCTTTTGCAAGCCTCACGGTTTCGGTTGCAACCTTACAGCAAACTTTTATTGCCTGCACAGGCTTGCCAAAGAACCTCCGTGCTTCAACTTCCGCCTTCACAATTGAAGACGGATAAGCATTCATGATTTCAACTGCAGTCTTCGATGGGTCACATCCATCTTGAACTACCACATAAAAGTAAGCATTAAAATTTCTCTCAATAACTAGCACTCGGTTGCCGTTTGCATCGATTCCCCAAAGCCACAGCTCACAACATCCACCATCAATTTTTGGATTAATGTCCAGAAGCCAAAAAGACACGTTCACAGGCAATCCGCCAATTATAAGTTAGAGCAAATTTGCATTTAAACATTTAAAGGGAGAAAATGAAAAGAAAAGAAAAGAAATATTGTTTTCACTCTGGACCAAGCATAAATTTTGATGAGTACATGTTATAATTTGTTACTTGAACTTTACCTTTAATCAATTCGTCGATTTCGTTAATTGTGTTTAGCTAGTACGCCCATTTCAGACGCCTTTAATGAATCTATATCTTTCCAAAACGTTAAGACCGTTAATTTGTTTGAGTCATCATCTGACAGCAAAGTCATAAATCCCCGAAACCCGTGGGTACGTTGAACTGAATATTCTAAAGCATGATCTATCTTCGGAAATGCTTCTCCACGTTTTCCATTCTTAAAATGCCATATTGACATTCTGACTAAAAGCATTCGAATTCACCTAAAACAATTTTGTAATGCCTTTCTTATATAGCTTAATCCGCGAAAATGTAATGAAATTTTTTGTACCTAAATGAGTCACTGGACCCATGAATCAATTAAAAAATTGATTGTTGCTATTTAACTACTTCAACGAAGGGGGAAGTGGGTTTTGATTTCGGAGCCTATTTTCCGGATGTTATGAAGATGCCGCCAAGAGTGATAACGAAACCGCCGAGAATGACTCCAATGTCATAATTGAGCAACGATCCGCTTGCAACCATAATGATGAATCCGATTACCATTGGTATCATGCCATAAATGGTCTGCATTTTCTTCTCTCGTGAATTATATCCCATCCATGAAAAGACACCCGTTGCAATGACAAAGACAACTCCGACAATTCATGCAGTTGCATTTCCAAATGCAAAATATCCGATGGCAAAGATCTCTTCCTAGCGGTAATTGAATTCCACTGTCTTACGTTATCATAATTTAAGGTTTGCTCAAAAATGTGGAAACAAAACAGAGTAAAACGGAAACAAAATCAAAAGAGTTAGTTTTAAGTTATTGAGCGCGAAATATTTTTTGATTATTTATGGGTTCTCAAGAAGTTCTAATTGAAGCGCAAGGGTTAACAAAAAAATTTTATGATTTCACAGCGGTCGATCACATTGACTTCAAAGTGTACAGAGGAGAATGCGTCGGTTTTTTGGGACCCAACGGGGCAGGAAAAACCACAACAGTTCGCATGATGTACTGTTTTTTGCCCCAACATCAGGAGAATTAATAGTTGCAGGATTTAGCGTAAACTCACAGTGTAGAGAAATAAAAAGCATAGTGGTGTGGCGCCTCAAGAAGACAATTTAGACCCCGACTTCACAGTTATAAAAAACCTGACAGTTGATTGCCGCTACTTTGACATACCAAAAGATGAAGCGCAAAAAAGAGCAAATGAACAACTAAAGTTTTTCCAGCTTGATGAAAAACGAGGCGTACCCATAGCGGCTCTGTCTGGAGGAATGAAGCGCCGCCTTATTTTTGCGAGGGCTCTGATTAATCAGCCTCAAATTCTTCTTTTAGATGAACCCACCACGGGCTTGACCCTCAGGCGCGGCATCTGGCTTGGGATGAAGTGCGCAACTTGAAGAAAAAAGGTGTCACAATAATTTTAACTACACATTATATGGATGAGGCGGCGGTGCTGTGCGACCGCATTTTGATTGTTGACAAAGGAAAAATTATCGAAGAAGGTAAGCCTGCAGAATTGGTAAAGAAGCATGCGGGTGAAGAAGTGTTGGAGGTTGATTATGACGAGAAGCTTTTGCCGACTTTAAAAGAGGCTTTTCCTGATGCACAGTTTGAGCGGTTGGGTGATCGAATGCAAATCTTTACTGGTAAACCGCATGGTGTTTTTGAAGGCTTCCTAAAAGAGCATCCCATGCAGAACGTGGCTATACGTAACGCGAATCTTGAGGACGTTTTCCTTAAATTGACTGGAAGAGGCTTGAGAGAAGAATGACCAGCCCGAATCTTCGCAAGTCTCCAGCACGCTTCGGCGTTCCAAAATTAACTTATAGGGTATGGAAGGTTTGGCGTCGAAACTTCGATGTATTCACAAAGACAATTGCAACTAATTTTTTGCCTTCGCTACTTGAGCCTATCTTGTACTTGGTGGCTTTTGGCTTTGGCTTAGACGGTTTTATCCCGAGTATTCAAGGTCAACCTTACATCAAATTTATTGCGCCGGCCCTAGTAGCGATTGCCGTAATGAATGGCGCATTTTTCGAGTGCACCTTTGCCTCTTTTGTAAGGATGTATTACCAAAAAACCTTCGACGCTATAGTTGCTACACCTGTAAGTGTTGAAGAAGTCGTTGCAGGCGAACTCCTGTGGGGAGCAACCCGCGCAACAATAAACGCAACCTTCGTACTGGGAGTAATAGCGGCTTTCGGCTTAATTTCAAGCCCACTATTTTTGTTAGTTGTGCCCATTGCGTTCTTTGGCGGATTAATGTTTGGCGCCATCGCAATGTGCTTCACAGCAGTTGCACCCAACATTGACTTCTTTAATTTTCCCACATTTCTGTTTTTGACGTCCATGTTCTTTTTGAGCGGCACATTCTTCCCAATAACCTCTTTGCCATCGGCCGCCCAAGGAACCGCCTTAGCTGTTTTGCCGCTAACGCAGGTAGTGAACATTACTAGAAGTGTAGTTTCGGGGCATCTTGAACCAATATTGGGCTTAAACCCTGCATCGCTTATTCTTGTAAGTTTGGCTTGGATAATTGTGGTCACAGTCTTCTTTTTTGTTTTGAGCATCAATTTGATGAAGAAGCGGTTAACGGGATAAGCTTTGTAATTTCTGAAAAGAAGAAAAGTATTACGCTTAAATATCAACTTAAAATGATATTGTAAGCAATATTGGATGATTAATTATGCGTTTAGTCGTGCGGATAGGCGGCTCAGTGGTTGCTTCACCAGTTAATACCGAGTTGATGAGCAAATACGCTGATCTCATTAAAACTGTAAAAACGCAGGGTCATGAGGTTGCGGTTGTTCTTGGAGGCGGCGCCTTAGCGCGAGAATTTATTAAAATTGCCAAAGAACTTGGACTTGAGATGCAAGCACAGGATGAGATTGCCATTTCTTGTTCACGATTGTTTGCGCAGCTTTTCCTAAAAAAACTAGGTGATATGGGATGCAGCAAAGTCGCAATAACGCTTGACGATGCCCAAGCATGCTTAGCTGAGGGCAAGATTGTTGTTATGGGCGGTCTCAAGCCTGGAATCACCACAGACGCAGTTGCAGCCTTGGCGGCTGAACGAATAAACGCCGATTTGCTGGTTAAAAGCACCGATCAAGAAGGAGTTTACACCAAAGACCCCAGAACAAATAAAGACGCAGTGAAACTGGATAACTTGACATTTGACGATTTCTCCAAGATTTTTGAGGGAAGTGTCCACAAAGCTGGCATTCATCAAATCATAGACCCTGAAGCCATTAAAGTTCTAAAACGTCACCGCCTTAAACTCATCGTTGTTAATGGGTTTAAGCCTGAGAATGTTTTGGCAGCGATTGAAGGCAAGAACGTGGGCACAATAATAAGTTAAATTCGTTTCATCCTGCCAAAATTTAAATTACCCAAAATCATATATTTCATTAATCGCAACCTATCGGGTAAGTGCGTACAATAATTTAATAATTAAAAAGTAATTTTTTTTGGCAAAAACGCAAGAAAACAAGGAAGTTCTTACAAGCCAACCTGAGCGAGCCTTTCCAATTGCTTGTATAGGAGCTTCTGCAGGTGGTTTAGATGCCATCAAAAAGTTGCTTGAAAATTTACAGCTAGACACCGGCTTAGCTTTCGTAGTTATTCAGCACCTTGCTACAAACCAAGAAAGCATGCTTCCCGAAATTCTGGCTCGCTTCACCCAGATGCCTGTTAATAAAATCGAGGGCGGAATGAAAATTGAACCAAACCTGGTTTATGTAATTCCCGCTGGAAAAATCATAACAATCCAAAATGGTCACATAAAGCTTCAACCGAAAGGAGTTTATCTTAAACCGATTGATGTGTTTTTGTGTTCTCTCGCTATAGAAAGGAAAACTCATGCAATCGGAATTATACTTTCAGGGACAGGAAACGATGGAACCGAGGGATTAAAAGCGATTAAAGCTGAAGGTGGAATCACATTTGCTCAGGAACCCAAAACAGCTCAGTATTCTGACATGCCCAAAAGCGCTATGAATGCTGAAGCCGTGGACTTCGTACTTCCTCCAGAACGGATAGCAGAAGAAATAAGCAGCATCGCCAAACATCCAGAGATCACCCGTCAAAAAATTGAGTCAGAAGAAAGCAAACCTCAAGAAGTTGAAAATAATCAACAAGCAATATTTACTATGCTTAGGGCTGCATTTGGCGTCAACTTTGCTAACTACAAAAAAACGACAATTAACCGGCGGATTAGCCGTCGAATGATCCTCAATAATATTGAAACCTTAAGCAGATATGTTGAATTTCTACGGAAACATCCTGAAGAGCAACAAGCATTATTTGATAACATGCTCATCAATGTAACAGACTTCTTTAGAGAACCAAACACATTCTTATGTTTAAAAGAAGTTTTTCCAGAACTTGCCGGGAGAAAGCAGCATAGTCAAACGATAAGGGTTTGGATTCCAGGTTGTTCAACAGGTGAAGAAGTATATTCAATGGCTATAGCATTAACAGAATTCATAGAAGAGAAGAAACTTGATCTTCAAATATTAATTTTCGGAACAGATGTTAACGCAAAAAACATCGAGAAGGCCCGGCGAGGCATCTATCTTAAAACTATGTCAAACACCGTCTCTGAAGATCGATTAAAACGGTTCTTCGTGAGCTCAAACGGAAATTATCAAGTAATAAAAACGATTCGAGACAATGTGTTTTCGCAAAACATGACATTATGCAAGACCCCCCTTTTCCAACATGGACTTAATTGCCTGTCGTAATTTACTCATTTACCTAGAGCCTTACCCACAGGAAAGGATAATGGCTATTATTAGTTATGCCTTGAAGCCAAATGGATATCTTGTTTTAGGCGAATCAGAAAGTGTAGGCAAATTCACAAGCTCATTTGAACCTATAACCAAAAGAGGCGTAGTTTTTAAGAAAAAATTCGGACAACCCAAAGTCGAGTTACCTGTGCAAACACCTAATCCATTCTCTAAAGAAATTGCAGCCATGAGATTGCCCAAAAAAATTGATACTCAAAATTTGTTAAATGAAGAGATTGACCAGTTACTATTAGCACAGTTTACTCCTCCTTCGTTATTAGTTAACAATAACTCGGACATCATTGTTGTGCGTGGGCAAGTTAATCCTTATGTTTCAATAGAGTCTGGAACACCCAGCTTTAGCATAACTAAGCTTTTGCGAAAAGAAATTCGCCCCACAGTTCAAACTACATTGTACCGAGCCAAAAACTTGAGAAAGATGTTAAGGAAATAGTGCATTTTGAATATCAAGGGCAACAAAAAACCGTTAACATTCAAGTTAAGCCCTTAAAGTTATCAAATTATGAAGAACCCTTCTTCCTCATAATATTCGAGGAAAAAGAAAAACATCCAGTTGATGTGCAAACGACCCAGTCAGCGCCTTCAAGCCACAACTTAATGGTGGCTAAAGATCAACAAATAAAAGAGCTAAGCGAAGACTTAGAATCCACAAAGGAAACATTGCAAAGTGTTATTGAACAGCAGGAAGCTGTCAATGAAGAGTTACGTTCAGCCAATGAAGAAGTTCAATCAAGCAATGAAGAGTTATTGAGCACAAATGAAGAATTGGAAACATCTAAGGAAGAGTTGCAATCAGGTAATGAAGAACTAAACACGTTAAATGACAGCTTAAACAGCGAAATCAATTCCCAAAGAATTAAATGAAGACTTGACTAACCTGATGAATAATGTTGACACAACGGTGGTTATTGTAGGTCTTGATTTTAAGATCAAACGTTTTACAGCTTCAACGCTAGAACTTTTAAGACTTACAACCGAAGACGCTGGGCATTTAATTACAGGTATTCGCTTGGGTATTCCAGTGGAAGATTTGCAAAAACCCCTTTTGAAAGTAATTAACAAAAAAGAAGTCGTTAGAGAAGAAATCAACGCTGGAAAAGACCGCTGGTACCTAATCCGCATTAGACCATTTATTACGGAAGAGAACAAAAATGGGGGAGCCGTCTTATCCTTTGCAGATATCAGCGAAATAAGAATTTTATCACACCAAGTTAAGGAACAAGCGGATAAGTTAGCTCAATCTGAAATTTTAGCAACAATCGGTAAAACCGCTGGCATGGTTGGCCACGACATACGCAACCCACTACAGGCTATTCAGGTGACATTTATTTGGCTAAAGCAGACATGGCTTCTTGACCTGACAGCGAAGGAAAAAAGAGTACTGTTGAGAGTTTGGATGAGATAGGAAAATACATGCAACGGGCGAAAGACATCAGCATTGAAACCGTGCTAACAGACATAGTTATGGAAGACATGATTCACTACGGCGAGTTATCATCGGCTTTGTGGCAGATGGGTTTGGACGCGCCTCACATGGGTTTTTGACGATACAAACGCATTCGTCCATAGATTAGTAAGGTTTATAGAACAAAATATCCATTGTATTTGTAGCGATTTTTAAAAACTAATTGTAGTGGAGGTGAATTTTTTTGCCAGATATAGTTGATGCCGCAATGGCTTCAGGTATGACAAAGCTTGCTGAAGCAGTAAAAGCCGCAGGGCTCGTTGATACCTTGAAGGGTCCAGGTCCATTCACGTTTTTTGCACCCACTGATGAAGCATTCAATAAAATCCCGAAAGCCGACGGGATATACTCATGAAAGATACAGCCAAGTTGAAGGAAGTCTTGACTTTACATGTGTGTGAAGGAAAAATGATGACTGCTGATTTGAAGGAGCACGAGTTCTTGCTAGCGCTTAACGGTGAAGAACTCCGAATAGACGCTAAAGGTTGGCACATGCATAAGAACATGAAGGTTAACGGTGCAAATATCATCAAGCCAGACTTAGTGGTGGACAACGGAGTTTGCCATGCCATAGACAAGGTTTTGATGCCAAAAATGTCGATGGTTAGCAAGCCAATGTAAAAAGAAAGGTGTATGTTACAACAAACATCCATTTTTTAAATATTCTTAATTCATAATCAGAGGCAAAATAATTTTGTTTTAGAGATATTGCTTTATTTTCTCTGCCAGATCATCAAGTTTGGCGCTGTCAACAGGTTTTAAGTCGCTAAAACGCGGCATTTTTTGTCCCTCAAATCTTGGAACAACATGAACGTGAATGTGAAATATGTCTTGACCTGCCGCTTTGCCATTTTGTTGAATTATGCTGATGCCATCGGCGTTGGTTGCTTGTTTTATTGCTGGAGAAATCTGTTTGGCGACGACATGAATTTGGCTTAGTTCTGTTATTGGAATATCAAAAATGTCAACATAGTGAGCCTTGGTTATCACGAGTGTGTGCCCCAAGTTTAATGGTCGTATATCAAGAAAAGCTATGATGGTTTCGTCTTCGTAGATAATGCTTGATGGAGCTTGTTTTTGAACGATTTTGCAGAATATACATGATTCATCGAACGCCAAAGCATGCCACCGTCAATTTATTTGATTGCAATCAGTTTATATGAATGGCACTTCATATTTCTTTCACTCACATTTGAGGTTAAAAAAAATGAGCACTTTAGATAAGGTACGCGAAGAAGTAGGCAAAGTACAAGACCCCGAAACAGGACAATCTTTCGCTGAAATGCAAATGATTCAAAGCGTCAAAGAAACCACGCCAGGCGAATTCACAGTAGAATTTGTACCGACAAGCCCATTTTGCCCAATCGCCTTCAAGCTTGCCGCCGACATCAAAGCCGCAGCAAAAACTGTTCCAGGCGTCAAAAAAGCAACCGTTTTCTGCCGCGGACATGCGATGGAACAACAAATCAACGAAATGACCAACAAAGAATAAACAATTTAACAATTTTTTATTTAGGTTCTTTATTCAATTTTTGAAAAAGTTTTGTCAGTCTATTTCATTCTGCTAAACGCCCATGTTCCGATTGCAATCATTATTGCATCAAAGAGGGCTACGATTCCTATGTCTATCCATAGGGGCTGAATCTGAAGGGGCGTCCAAGCGGATCCTAATATTACACTTCTTAAAGCATCAACACCGTAAGTTAACGGGTTCCATGCGGCTACAGTTGTTAACCAGTTTGGAAGATTGATTCCTGGACCTTTAAGGGGGAACAACGCGCCGCTCAAAAAGAACAAGGGCAAATTAATGAACGTCTGGATAGCGCCAAAAGACTCTAAAGTACCTATGAAACTTGCGATTGTTAATCCGATGCTTACTAAACCAAAAGTAATAAGCACCATAATGGGCAGGGCATAAATTACTGTCACTGGATCAATAGATACTCCTATGGCTATGCCTATAACAAAAACCATTATGCACTGAATAAATGAGGATGTGCTGTCACCAACCATTTTTCCCAGAAAAATAGTGAAACGTGAAACTGGAGAAACAAGAATTTCCTTCATGAAACCAAATTCTTTGTCCCAAAGTACGCTAATTCCCATAAACATGGAAGTGAAAAGCAATGTTTGACCAACAATGCCTGGAAAAATCACCTGTTGATAGCTTAAGCCTGGAATTGCAAACCGCAAACCAAAACCCGCGCCGAAAATGGCCAACCAAAGCAGCGGTTGAATGAACATGCTAAGAAGTCTTGTTCTATCACGCAGAAACCGCTTAACTTCCCGCAGCCAAAGAGTGTAGAAACCTCGAATCTCAGTCATTTTATTGATCTCCGCTGTATAGCTGCCATCCCATGAAGTTCTTTACCTGAATCTTCCCGAATAGATTTACCCGTGTAATGCAAGAATACATCTTCAAGATTGGGTTCACGTAAAACTATCGATTCAACATAAATGTTATTTTGCGTTGCTAACTCCATGATTCGCGGCATTACCGCTTTTCCGTTGCGAACAGTGATTTCAAGCGAGCCATCAACAATTTGCTTTTTCTCCAGTCCCAGCCATTTAGTTACCAGCTGTGAAAGCCCATCAATGTTGTTTGATTTTACAGCTACAACATCTCCTTCCAACGTTTCTTTTAGTTTAGGAGGAGAATCTAAAACTACGATTTTGCCGTGATCCATAATGGCTATGCGGTCTGAAAGCCTATCCGCTTCATCCATGTAGTGGGTGGTCAAAACCACAGTTATGTCTTGAGACTCTTTTAGTTGGTGAATGTATTTCCAAATGTGGTCTCTTGTTTGTGGATCAAGCCCGACTGTTGGTTCATCTAAAAACAGTACTTTTGGGTAATGAATTAAACCGCGGCCAATTTCCAGCCGTCGTCTCATGCCACCGGAGTAGGTGCGAAGCAAATCGTTGGCTCTATCTTCCAACTCAACAAGTTTTAGAACCCGGTTTATTCGATCTTTCTGCTCGGATGCTGGAACCCCATAGAGGTTAGCGTGCATGTAGAGGTTTTCTCTTCCAGTTAACCTATCGTCGATGCTGGGTTCTTGAAAAACAATGCCGATTGATTTGCGAACTTTGTTGGCTTCTTTTACAATATCAAATCCATTAACGGTGGCTGTTCCAGATGTTGGCTTAAGAATTGTGCAAAGCATGGATATTGCCGTGGTTTTTCCTGCCCCGTTAGGTCCAAGCAAACCAAAGATTTCGCCAGATTCAACACTTATGTCTAATTTGTCTACTGCCTTCAGTAAACCGTATGCTTTTGTTAATTGGTGGGTTTCGATGACGTGGGACATTTTTTGGTTTTCTCTTTTCAGCTATTGGAAACGTAAGGTGGATTTAAGGGTTATTTATAACGTTTAACGCTTTTTTACTTGGTCAGTTGATCTTTCTTTTGAATCCCATTTAAACGTTAACAAGATGTGCCTGCTGATTGTTAGGATTAACTGCATTTATTAAAAAACCAGACAAAATCAGCATAGCTAAACGAACACGCTTTTAAGCACGGAAAGCAATTGTTTTCAAATATCTAAAACAGAGGTTTACTGTTTGGGAAAGAAAAAAGTCTTAAACGAAGGCGCAATCGGCGAGTTAGTTTATCCTGGACAAGGCGAAATTTTAGGCGTAGTTATAAAGCTGCTCGGTTTTGACCGCATCTTAGTTAAATGCCAAGATGGCGCTGAACGTTTATGCCGTATCCGAGGAAAAATGAAGAGACGAGTTTGGATACGTGAAGGCGACATCGTTATAGTTTCACCTTGGGATTTCCAAAGTGACAAACGCGGCGACGTAGTTTGGCGATACACTCATTCACAAGCAGATACACTAAGACGCAAAGGCATCTTAACCATTTAATCTCCAATTTTAACACTTTATTTATCATGTCATATGAACGATAGCTTGCCTCCTGGTTTTTTGTTTAATTGCTTTTAAATACCCTGAAGTAGTTAGCTTGCTTGAACAATATGTCCCGAAAAGCCCAAGAACGCCTTGCACATAACGAACGAAGAATCGAAAGAAGAGACAAAATGCTAGATCATGACAAGTCAAAAGAAAGAGCCACAGTGGAAGAGGTTTTTGACCAAACCACACGCATGGTTGTCTTTGACATGCTCAATAGCGGTGTATTCTATGAGCTTAATGGCGTTGTTAGTTCAGGCAAGGAAGCCCGCGTTTACTGGGCCACAACCAAAGAAGGCACGGATTTAGCAGTAAAAATTTACTTAACTTCCTCTGCCGAGTTCAAAAGAGGCATGCACAAATACATTGAAGGCGACCCACGCTTCAAAGATGTCAAACATGACACTCGGTCGCTGATGGCTGTTTGGGCACAGAAGGAGTTTCGGAATTTAGGAGAAGCTTATGCGGCAAAGGTGCGTGTGCCAAAGCCCATAGCCGTAAAAAGCAATGTTGTTGTTATGGAATTTATTGGGAAAGAGGGTGTTAGTGCGCCTTCTTTGAAGGAGCAGCCGCCAGCTAACCCTGAGCGTGTTTACAAAATCATAGTTAATTCCGTTAAACGTCTCTACCAGAAGGCGAAGATAGTCCACGGAGACTTAAGCGAGTATAATATTATGACGTGGAAGGGCAGACCCATAATTTTTGATGTATCCCAGTCCGTTTCAATTCAGCACCCAATGGCTGACTTCATGCTTATCCGCGATTTAACGAATGTGAATAGGTTCTTTAGTAGGTTAGAAGTTAAAGTTATTCCAGTCGAAATGCTTCATAAAATGGTTGTTGGTAAATAATGTCACGTCCAGACATGTTTGTAAAAATTCCAAAAGAACGCGTTGGCATACTAATTGGTCCAGAAGGCAAAGTTAAGCAATACATCGAAGAGAAACTTCAAGTTAAGCTTGAAATTGACACTGAAGGCAACGTCACTCTTGCACTCTCAGAAAAAGCAACCGACCCATCACTGATATTAAAAGCTAAAGACATTGTAACCGCCATCGGCAGAGGCTTTCCGCCTGAAGTAGCTTACCGCCTGATACGAAATGAAGACGACATCTTCGACCTCATAGATTTACGCGTCATTTTTGGACGGTCAGAATCAGATATTAAACGCATAAAGGGCAGAATCATCGGCGCAGAAGGCAAAACAAGAAAGTTAATTGAAGAATTAACCGAGGCAGACGTAGTAGTTTACGGCCATACAGTTGGGATAATTGGCAGTTTTTCAGAAGCCGATGCAGCACGAAACGCGGTCCAGATGATTATTGAAGGCTGCGAGCACCACACAATGTACAATTATTTGCAGAAGAAACGTACAGAACTCAAAAAGGAAAAGCTTCAATTGTGGGAGAAGCCAGAAGAAAGATAATTAATTTTTTTTTCTTCAGTTTCTAAAGTTTAAAGAACTAATGTGCGAATACGAAAATTGAAAAATTCTTTCACAGTGCCTAAAGGGTTTGCGAAACAGTTTAAAACAGGCATACAACCTATCCTTAATAATTATAGAAATGTTGGTGGAATATTGAGCGACAATTACGCACCCTTAGTTGGAGACAACTATGCTCCTGATAAAATAAGAGTAATCATTCCAGTAGGTGGAAAAGCAACACGCCTCTTGCCGTTGACGGCTGAAACAAGCAAAGCATGCCTCCGCTTACTAAACAGACCGCTAGTTGAGTTTTCATTGTTGTCGCTTGCAAGCCAGGGCATACGCAACTTTATCTTCGGAGTAAAAGGTTACACCAACTATCGAGACTTATACGATTATTTTGAATCAGGCTACGGATTCAGCGCACGCTACAACATCAAACCACGCATCCACATAAAATACCAACCAAACGTGGAAGATTTTGGAAGCGCTGATTCAGCAAGAATAAACATGGAATATTATGAACTCAACAATCCAGTCTTTGCAGTGCAAGGCGACAACATTTTTGATATAAATGTAAAAAGCCTAATTGACTTCCATAAACAAAAATGCTCAGCATTAACTATTGTGCTGAGGGAAGTTGAAAACCTGGAGGGGTTAGGCATAGCGGATATTGACAAAAACGGACGCATACAACGGTTTGTCGAGAAGCCTTTGCCCAAAGACGCACCCAGCAACCTTGCCAATACAGGCTTGTACGTGCTTTCACCCGAAGTGAAAAAGATTTTCAAGGAAAAAGGCGTCCAACAGATAATGAAGGAGAAAAACAGATTGGATTTCGGCTACGACTTCATTCCTTATGTGATCCAATCTGGACGTCCAGTTTATGGTTACACTTTGAAAGGCGCATGGTTTGACGTGGGAACACCTAAAAGCTATTTAGAAGCCATGAAAAACCTGTTGCGGGGCAAGTTCTCCACTCTAAGAGATTTCGGCGGAAGATTAAAAGAAGAAGAAAATGCAATCTGGGTCCAAGGAGAAAGCGGAGATTCAGAAAAACGCCGACAAGAAATCATCCAAAAAATAAAACAAAAGAAAATTACCTTAGAAGGGGCGGTTTTGATCGGTAGACACTGCCAAATTGAAGATGGCGCCCGGATAGTGGATTCATGCATTGACAACTTTACAAGAATAGGCAAAAACGCCGTAGTAGCTAACTCCGCAGTAATGGACAGAGTCATAATTGGAGACAACGCTGAAGTGTACGACAGCATAATTGGCCGGCATGTAGTTGTAAAATCAAGCCAGCACAAACCAACAAAAATAACCGCCATCTCAGTAATTGCCGACGATGTTAAACTCGAAGAAGGCTGCTCTCTAACCGCAACAAAAATTTATCCGCATCAGACAATTCGAGGAGAATTCCAGAACCAAACAATAATTGCGAACTAGCAGATCACAAATTGACCGAATTCTGCTCAAAGAAGAACAACAGCCAACACTACGCAACTGTTGTTGTTCTACCAACGACTGCTTTAGCTATATTTTCAACTTGGAAGAATAAGAAAAACGCATTCCCTCAAACTTCTTTTTTTAACAAAAATTAAGCCTTAAACCATTTGAAAATCAAATACTTCACTTTTTCTGCAGCTAAATCTGGCACAGCAATAATAAATCGTTTGCGCACAGTTGTGGCCAGCCGTCCCGCCTTGACGATTTCTGTGGCTGAAATGTCTGAGCCTGCCTTCTTCACCGAAACCATGTAAGGTGCGTGTTCAACGCCTGGACCATACTTGTAAACTGCAAAGTCGCAGCCAAACTTTATTCCAGGAGTAACAATTAAGCTGCTATCCCTAAGGTCATGATAAACAGCGTATTTCTCTTCGAACTCATCATACAACTGTTTAGCTTTCTGCTTAAGTTTTTTAAGGCTAACACTGACCTCGTCAGGGTTCTCGTGAATAGTTATCTTTTTGTTCTCAAAAAGGTACAAGCCTTCCATCAAATCCAAAATTAGCGGTGCGTCGAACTCGGGAATTTTTGGTTTAGGAATCCCAAGCGGCTTACCATAGTAACCTGCCTTGTAAAGTTGGGAGCCATCCGTGGAATCCCAAACAACTAAAAAGTTCTCGATAAGTTCAACTTTGATTTTTGGCATCGAAATCGCTCTTTACATGATGAACGATAGCATTCGTGCTACATCGGCTGCATCTTCAGCTTTATCAGCGGAGTTTTCCAGCAATTGAAGAACATCTCTTAGAAGCAACAGTACTGGAACTTCAAGTTTTCCGCTGAGAACTTTTATGGTTAAAGCTCTGTATTGGTCATCAACGATGCGTTCAGCGATTTCAACGTCTTTAGCTTTTTCCAGTGTCTTTTGTGAACCATAATTTAGGACCATCATTGTTTCTCTAAGTTTAAGCACTGAGTCTAATACAGCTAAAGAAAGTTTAATGATATCTTTTTTGATTTCTGGCTGAATATTCCAATTATGCTCCATGATCTCCACAAGATAATAAGCGATCCCTTCAGAGAAATCGGCAATTTCACTTGATAAATTTGTAAATCTTAAAAAGTCTTCGCGGGCAGTTAAAATGGCACCTATCTCAGCTAGTTCTTGCGATACCATACGTCTTGCCTTAATAACTTCTTCTTCGCCTGTTCTGATATCGCTGAAGAGTTTTCTTGCGTTTTCCTTGTCGCCGCTTGCAAAATACTCTGCTAATTGAGGAATTTTTCTTGAAATATCTACAACTTTACGTAAATTATCGTTGCAAGCGTTCATTGCTCGCCTTTTAACGCGCTCTTCTGTTTCTGATGGAAGTACCACTCGTTTCTCTCCCCGCTCATAACCATCTCTAATTTAACATTTGTAAATATCAAGCATGCATTAAAAAAGATAGCTACTTAAGTTTTGATAATGTTCCCCAACTGCTCAAAGTTTATTTTTCCGTCAAAATATTTGTGCAACTGTTCAGGCAAATCCTTGATTGATGTTCGCACCTGCTGCCAAGTATCACGGTCTCTTATGGTTACTGTGTCTTCCTTTAACGAGTCATAGTCTATTGTTATGCCTAATTGTACTCCTGCTTCATCAGCTCTCGCATAACGCCGACCAATTGAACCTGTTTCGTCAAGTTCAGTCATCAAACCCTCGCAAGCCAACATCCGCTGCACTTGTAACGCTTTGGTGTCTAAGCCATCTTTATTCATTAATGGATAAACTCCGACTTGAATGGGCGCAATGGATCTTGGAAAACTCATGACAACACGGTCGTCTTTAACGCCGTAAGCGTACTCTAATGCAACATAGAAGAGCCTGTCAGAGCCGAAGCTGGGTTCCACAACGTGAGGTATGAAGCGTGTGCCGCGAACAATGGTCTTTTGGCGGCTGATGTCAACTTGTTCTGGAAACACCTGGTAGTTGCCTGCCATGTAGCTGCCTTGTTTTTGCATGGCAACTGTAACCTCTTGCGCTGGAACTTTAGCAAGCAAAACCGCCACTTTTCCTGCATCTCCCTTATACACTGGACCAAGTTTAGCCATAATGGGCTTAACGGTGAGCTCTTCTTTCTCAACTGGAGTAGCGTATTCCTTGTAAACGGTCATGTCGACGCCGCTGGCTTTCATGTGACAGGACAAGTCGTAATCTGTGCGGTAAGCGTGACCTGAGACTTCTACCCAGCCCCAACGATCAACAAGAACTTCTTGATCGAAGCTTTGACTGGAATAATGAGCTTTCTCCCAAGTTAGTTTCTCAATAAACCGTTGCTTCTCAACTGGAACTCCAAGGTCAACTAGAAGTTTTTTTGCCATCGCCATGAAAAATGCTTGCCATTCAGAACGGATTACTTTTTGGTCAAGGGCTTCTCTAACTGTTAGGGTTGTTGTCTCTTCGCATTCTTTGAGCCGTATCTCACATAGTAGAATAGGTAAGACTTCGTTTTCTACTTCAGGAAGGAAACGGCAGCATGGCTCTTCTGGATCAAAGAAGAATTCTAAATCGGAAATCGTGAACTCTCGTAGCCTAATGAGCCCTTGCCTTGGCGAAATCTCGTTACGCAAAGCATGACCAATTGCGATTACTCCAAAAGGAAGTCGCTCTCTAGCTGCAGTATAAAGCCTATTAAACTCAACGAAAATGTTTTGGGCTGCCTCTGGCCTGCCATAACCAACAGAGCCCGAGTAAGGACCAATCGTTGTTTCAAACATGGTTAAGTAGCGTTGGGGTTCGCCGAATTTGCCGCTGCAGTCAGGGCAAACAACACCATGACGCTCAAGCTCTACTTTAATTTGATCTAAACTCATTTTTTCTGCTTCAGCCGAGGTAATGCCTTTTTCTTCAAGCAAGTGGTCAGCTCGGAAACGAGTGTGGCAGTTTTGGCATTCAACCATAGGCTCCTTAAAATGATCTACGTGACCTGAAGCTTCAAACACTTTGCCGGGAGCAATAACGGATGACTCCATCTCGTAAATGCCGATTTTTTTTACAAAAAGCTCTCTTAGTTTAGCTTCAATATTTTGTTTCAAACGTGAGCCAAGTGGACCGTAAGTTACAAAGCCGCCGCTTCCGCCATAAATCTCAAATGATGGCCAGAAAAATCCTCTACGTTTTGCTAACTCGTTAATTGCTGTGAATTTGTCGCATTCTGGTTTGGAACATTTGACTTCGTCGTTCAATTTGCGTTACCTTTTTTATGCTTAGTGCTGTAAATAGATTAAAAGGTTACTAACAAAATATTCGTGTTTTATTTCTCTTTATTGATTGCATCAATCTATTTGCTTAAGTAGCTTATGTTTGTTTTTTGGAGCAGCATGCTAAGCTCATTTCTTCATTAAAGCTTTTGATAGTTTTTTGTTACAAAGAGCTTAGAACTTTGTAATGCTCCAATAAGTTGGCTATTTACTCAAGTTGCAGAGAGTTTGTTTCGTAGACTTGGGCGTGTATTTGGGTAAAGTATATACTATTTGTCCCCCGACCGCTATTTTACATTTTAGCTCGGTCATTTAGTTCACCAAAACTATAGGAGTTGGTGCACCTTTATAATCGCTTTGCCTTTTTCGTTTTTGTTTTGTTTACTCTATTGTGATTTTTTTTACTTTCACACACCCTCTCCTGTCTCCAAATGTTGCTTCAACAACACTGCTTTAAATGAAAAAAGCATAGTGTTGATTTCTGGAGAGATTACATTATGGGAAAAACAGTTCCAACATACAGAATGGCAATTGAAGAAGAAATACAACAGTGGAAACCATTCCGTGACGGATTAGCAAGCGATGATGAAAAACAAGCCTTCGACATCATTATGGATTTATGCCGAGTTCAAGCTATGGCTGGAAGCAACGCCTGCAACCCGATACTGTTTGAGCCTATGGTGATGAGCGTGCTTCTGGGTCAGCAAAAGCAGATAAGAACTCTTCAGAGGAAAATCGATGCTTTGATTGTATCTTCACTTCCAATCGAGAAGCCCGAGTGAACCCCCATTTATTCTCTAAATGTGCTGTAACCTTCAAGGTCAAACTTCATTGTTTTGCTTTTGAAAAACTTGCCTGTTGCAGATTTGTAAAAGCCCTTCATCTTTAATTTACCATTGTAACCTTCACCTTTTAGCTCTAACGCTGTAGTTTTAGCATCATTCATAGCATCACATTTTGGGTTGTCTTCACTTAGCACGAAGGGAAAGCGAACGTTGCTGTTAGTGAAATAGCAATACTTGTCGGGAAGACCGACTCCTACAGCGGTTAAGGTCACAGGTCTGCGCCCATGATTAATTGCTGTAACTGTTAACATAGGATGAGAAACTTGATTGCCCAAAGCCATCAAACTAAAAGACATTGTAACACTTATTTTATAATGAAATTGCAATGTATAGCTGACGTTTTTTCTTATTCATTATGACAGCCTTGTTCATTAATCCGAAGAGCTAAGTTTTAAGTTTTGCCATCGCCAAATTGCTTTGATTGTTAACACTGAATAAATAAAAGACTTTAATATAAGAAAGGTACAACGATAAAAACAATGCATAAGCAATATGTTATTTGACCTATCCAACCCGACATTCCAATTCATAGTTGCTACCTTACTGACCATCTTAATGCTCATAATTGCTATATTTGCTTACTTAAGAAGGCATCCAAGTAAGTCTTTAACGTATAAAGTTATCAACGTAATACCGCTTGTCCTGTGTCTTTTTTATCTGAGCAAACAATCCTCCAGCTATATAGTCCAACCAATTTTATTCATGAAAGTCCAAGGCAGACTCTTGGGCTGTAATAGCTTTATCTCTTGAATTGGTTCCCACAGCTTTAAGTTTAGACGCTATTTTTTGTTGCATTTCGAAAAGAGTTCCTGAAACTTCTTCCATATAAATACCCTCAAACTAGCAATATTGCGCTTCTAGGTGAAGAGAGCGAATACTGCGACCAAAATTGTATTAGCAAGATTCACGGCTTACCATAAGTATTAGCTTAAATTATTTATTAGCACTATGAATTTTATTGTGAACTTGAAATTCATGTTTTTAGCTAACAATAAAACAGGTGCACCAAAACCACCTACTTATCGATGCAAACATAATAACAATCTTATAGTCGACAAGAATATGGCTCTATTTTTTAGGTAAAAGTTCATTAAGATCATAACTAGCCACGCATACAACGCTGTCAGCGCCGCCATAATAGAGTAAGAGTTGGTTATCCATTATGACTTGTCCACAGCTGAACACCACATTTGGAACTTGTCCAAAACGTTCATAGTCTTCTTTAGGCCTCAAAATTGGCTCTTTGGAGCGGTATAGAACTTGCTCGGGATTGTTCTTGTCAAGTAATGCAATGCCAAGGGAGTAAACTTTGTCCACACTCACTCCATGGTAGATGAAAAGCCACCCTTCATTTATCAGAATTGGAGGGCCTGCTGCGCCGACCTTCCAGGCATCCCAATCGTTTGAACTTGGACCTAAAACAAATTTTAATCCATGCCAGTGTTGAAGGTCATGCGAACGAGCTATGCATATATCCGGTTCCAAACGGTGAAACATCACATATTCTCCTTTTACCTTTTGTGGAAATATTACTGCATCTTTATTGAAAATTCCCGGAAAAGCCAGAAGCTTTTCGCCCCAATTCCATTTCCTATCAAGAAAATCAGAAACATCAATAGACGTTAAACCAATCTGATAGACTCTGCGCTGTGAATGCATTCCAAAAGCAGTATACGCCATAATTAATGAGCCATCTACCATGGTCAAACGTGGATCCTCACATCCTTCATTTTCGCACTCGTTTGCTGGACTAAAAACTGGAGTAGGCAAACGTTCATCTATATGATATCCGTCCGAAGAGGAAGCTAAGCCTATGCGAGAAATATTGTCAGTACCCATTGCACGATAGAGAATGTGAACACGGTTGTCTGCGGCGAACGCAGCTGCATTGAAAACTTGACGTGACTCCCATCCATGAGCACCTATACCCTCAAGAATAGGATTATTTTGAAATCGTTTCAACTTTTTTCCCCAAATCCCGTTGCCAAATAGGTAAGATTCAAGGTACTTAACTCACTTGTGAAAGCTAACATAATATTCAAGATATGAATTGTAAATACACATTTAAATCGCCATTTTCCCGCTTAGGAATGTCGAGTGTTTTTAGTCCCCATTTTACAAAAGTGCAGCGAAGAGATTTTCTAATCTACCCAAGTTTTGCCATCCACGAACGTGCGATCTGACAATCTTTAAACAAGTTGTTGCTTTTTGTTATCACAATTCTTTAAGAGTTTCATGTAGGAAGATATTAGATGGATAAGGCTAGTTTGTATGGATTTTGCTGAAGCAATAGAATTTTCGCAGAAATTTCCCACTGTTCATCCAAAAATATTCAAAGGGTTCAATGAATGGGGGATTTGGGATGCAGAAACAGAAGGTTATGTAGTTCTAACAGATGCAGCTTCAGATAGTCAACTATGTTTCAATCAATTGGAAGATTACGTTAAATGCCACAACTTAAGAATAGATCAGGTTAAGGATTATTTGATGATTGCTACGCTTTTTTAAATTCCACGGTGGAAAATGACTGACGCGTTGCCTAATTCGTATTGCTATTTGTGTCTCTCAAGAACAGCGTGGATACACTTTCTCAAATAGTCATTAAGCCCGCAGTTAATTCGCAATTCGAAAGAAGAAAACTCCTTTCTTTTGGGGCAACAGGTGGAATGGAAACACAGCTCATCAACAGAGCCTGTTGGTAATAAAATAATTGACATAAACTGGCTAAAATTGAAACGTGCCAGGAATTTTGGTGGGAACGTCTAATTTAAAGAATTTTAGAACATTGTTGCCGCCTTCTGTGATGTCGCAAATCACTTTATTGCTATATCCAGTTTCTTTAATAATTAAATTCTGGTTAACAAGTAGTTGTAAACAATCTTTTAGTAAACGCCGTTTAATCTTAAATTCAGACATTATCGTGGTGAGTTTTAGTGGACCTTTCTGCGCGGCGACTTGCAATATGAACAAACATTCCTCAAGTTTGCTGGATTTCACAAGTGGTCTTTGCATGTAATCGTCAAAGGCCGTCAGAACATGAACTGTATGAATGTGTTTGGCAGGAATATGTTTAGCAGGAACATTCTTTACACATTTTACTGCAACTTTGTTCATCTTTTTTCTAACTCGACTAATTTATTATTTAAAATCCTATGAATATGGGAATCTACTATTGCCTGAGCTATTTTTGGGTCGACGCAACCTTTTGTGTTATTGCTGCCGTTTATTCCGGCTCTTACAAGGAATATCTGCTGGATCTATTTTGTCTTGGCGATCCACGTTCTTACTGCTTCTTCGACAGTGCGGGATAGGTCCCCCTTTTTTCCCGCCGAACCTCTCGACTGTTTTCAATCTGAGTTGCTTTTCCAATTCATCTGGAAGATCCACACTGATGCGCCCCATTCAATAATCCGCCTGAATTTAGATTTTTTGCACGGTTCAAGTGTAAGATGTTTTTCCAACAAGCGAACAGCCAACCGCCACATTTTATTCTTATTTTTGTTTTTATTTTTTCATTCTCATGTCCACTTATTAGCTTGTCAGCATAAGTTACTATTTGCTTACACACTTATACGTGTATTGATTTAAACTAACAGCAAAACATCCGGCAACGCATGTAGCGAAAAGGGCAAAATAGAGATAGTCAACCCAAAAGTTATTTTTTTAAAATATATTCTGGAAAATAACTTGATTCTGATTTAGCCTTTCTTCTCTATGGGACAAAAAAATTAAAGGCTTTGGTTGGCTATTCAAGCGAAACTAATTTACAGTTGACAGATTAGCTTGCTGCTACAATTAGAACTTGCTCTGTCAAGAACGCTGTCAATCTTTCTGAACCATCACTTGCTTTCTTGTGATTGGCTACATGATTTTTTATGGCTCGGTTCATGGCTTTCAAATCGGGCACAACCAAAATTTCGAAACCACAGCCACACTTGATAATAGGCATACGTTTTTTAAGCGCAGCAAATTTGTCGTTATGATCTTCGCTAAAAATAAAGTTGCTTTCTTGAATGCTCTTTTTTTTCATACTCATTTCCTTAACCAGAACGGTAACTTATATGAGTTAATCCACATAGTATATAAAAAATTGTAGTAGGCACAGCACAGTCACAAGTATACTGCAAATATCAATATTTTTCTTCATAACATATAGCTTTTAATTCATTTTTGAATATAAATATCTAATTTGTTAATAAAAAGCATAATTGCTTGAATTAAACAACAGTAAATTGCAAAAAGCTTATAAGTTCTCTCTGCATAACATGCAGATATATACAATTAAATTAAACAAAAAGAAGGCTCGAAAATGAGACGTTCAAAACTGGAAATGTACATTGCCATCTTAAACGTGTTGGCAAATAAAGGACCGCTAAAGTTGACACACATCATGTACAAAGCTAACCTCAACTGCATCGTACTCAGAGACAATCTTGATTTTCTAATCAAGCAAGAACTGATCGTAGAACGAACTATAAGAAGAGATCACACAGTTTTTGCAGTTACCCAACGCGGCATAAATGTACTGAAGTATTTCAAAGAACTTACAAAAGCATTACCATTCATAGAAGAAACCCGAAGGCAAATAACGCCACAGCTCTACTAAACCTTCAAACACACTCCAGACAAATCAGCTTCCCCCAAGAATCTTCTATTCTCTTAACCACCTCAACCACCAAATCAAACGCTCCACATACGTTTGCCGTAACCCTGAGGTTAGATTGTTGAGTTGAGCGCTTAAAACCTTAAGGCTTTTTACTCATTAACTTTTCACTAATTAGCGACAGCAAATCACTGGGACTAACAGGTTTTACCACATAGGCATCAATGCCCATATCCAGAGCCTAAGCGCCTAAATCCAAAGACGGAAAACCCGTAATCATTATTTTAACAGAGTTAAACAATGGTCACTTATTTTTTCAAGAAGATTGATTCCATCCATATCGGGGAGAAGAAAATCAATCAACACCACATCGTAGAATCGCTTACTTATCTTTTCTATTGCCTCTTTACCTGTTTCGGCAGTTTCAGTTACGTACCCTGCTTTTTGAAGTAATTTACTAAATGTTCTTAGAACAGATATATCATCGTCCACGATTAATACTACTTCATTCAAACCTTTACCCTCGACGTGTAGATTAGCTTGTGACTAATCCATTTATAGATATTTGATAAAAGCTTTATTGGAAAAAATCTTTGAGTATTCTTTTGTCTTAATTTTGTTTGAAGGTCATTTACCGTTTAGCTTTTTGGGGGCAAACGCACATTGTAAGTTGAATCTTTACCCCAAAATCGAGCTACTTCTGGGGAACAATCGGGGATCCTTTGTGAGGTCTGTAAATTATGAAACTATCTTCTTCTTCGATTTTAATGGTGAGCTGATATTTCATTAGAATATCTTGCATACAGGTTCTTGTTTCTTCGTCAAGTGTAGCTTTAATCTGTATTTGATACTCGCCACTCATCTGAGTGTAAGAGTTAGGCGGTATTATTTCTAAATAATGACCATCGAGATTAGTACATTTTTCAAAAAGTTCCTTTAAGACTAATATTGCTTCTTCACGCTTCAAATAAATCCCAATAAATTTAGCATTAATTTGTTATAAAGCTTTAGGATTCTAACTCGCTATTTGATTAAGAGTGCTATGGCTATTGTCTCAGTAACTCAATCGGCAGTAAATTCCAATTCGGGTATCTCGTTAATCTCTTACATTTACATATCTATTTTAATAGTCATTGTTCTTGCACTAACAACTGGGATCTTAATGCTGAGAAAGAAGAAACGAAAAGCTTAGAGCAGAAATTCCTTAAAATCCACCATTAATAGTTTTGAATCAAAAATATTAAAACAGTTTCAAAAGGTAGTTTTTAAAAGATAAACTTGATTCTCGAGCTTGTATTTTGGATCGATCTCAGACTCAATCTAGTAAATCAGAAATTAAGTGTGGAGATTAAGTGTAAAAAAACTAATAAGAATGGACTTAAAGGAAATTTCAAATGACTGTTAACTAGATTGCGAAGAAGGTTTTTGTGAAATCGTCGTATCAAAGTTCTCTTTGCTCGATCAAAAGTGTTGAAGGTCGAAAGCATCTTCGAAGAATAATTCTACGAACTCGCTTCTTAATCTTTTCTGTTTTGAGGGCTTCTTTATCTATTTTCTCTAATACTCGATTTGAAAGGGATGCTTACAGGGTGTTTGTGCATAGAGTCTTACCTCTTATGATATTTGCCGTTTGCTAATATCTAACAATTGCTGTTAAGGGTTAACAACAGCCTTTTTCAGTAAAAGAAGCCCAATTCAGCCTTAATGATTCAAAACGATAATAACAATTGCAATTATGCACGGCATCCCGATTTCGAAAAGATACACATAGCGTTCTTGCAGCACTACAGCAAGGATCCTGTATTTGGTGAAGCTCGGTATGCTGAATGGGTTAGGCTCTCTGGTTTGGATGAAACCCAAAGCTACTCTGCTCAAGGCGCAGCTCGTGCAGCTAAGTCTAAACAGAGTTTTGAGTGGGCAAAGTTCCTTCTTCAGTTTGTCAAGGAAGACCAGGATGCCCGCTACTACAAAGTTGAAGCCCTGTTTCCTGTTGAAAGCATGAACGGTGGTCCTCCGTTTACTAGAGAGGAAATTTTGCAGGCTGCCCGATCGTTAAGGGGTAAGCCCAGTAAAAGGTAAATGAATTGAGCAACTTCCAGATTATCAACAGTAATTTCAGGCGCACCCTCAGGGGTAATTTTAAGATTTTTTTGTGTTGCTTCATCTTTTTTGTGTTGCTTCATCTAAATCAATTAGTCCCCAAGCAGAAATCCCAAAGACTCTACAATTAGTAATAATTGCTCTATTCAATGTAATTCCAATTATTCGTGCCCCGCTTAGATTCGCCCCACTCAAGTTCACCCCACTAAAATCTGTTATTTTAAGACGTGTTCCGCGAAGATTTGCTTCTCTAAGGTCTGCTCCTTTTAGGTCTGTTCCAATAAGGAAAGATAGTCCAAGGTTTGCTTTGTTAAGATTAGCTCTACTGAGGGTTGCTCTACCAAGATCTAATCCGCTAAGCTTATGACTTTGTTTGTCTTGTAATTTTGCCTGTCAATTATGTCCTTATTTTCAACAGATAATACGAAAAGAGTTACCGCTGGATACTTTATGCAATTAGCTTTAATGTCGAAACCTTGCATCACTTAAGTTACTTAAGGAGTAAAAAAAGCGTATACGTTTAAAAAACTCAAGAAAAGTCAAAGAAAGAACTAAGGAATTATTCTGTTTCAATCTTTTAGTTTTTCTGCTTCTTCTTTCTGTTGTTTTTTGTATTCTTCTATGATTTGAGGCAGTTTCTTCAGGTTTGCTTTGATTGTTTCTTCCTCTTCAGGTGTAGTTTCCGAAAGCCTTTTTGCGTTTTCTTCGTTGCCTCGTTCTTCTGCTTCTTCGTGGCTTTTCCGCATTTGTGTTTCAATGGTTTTACGTTGACTATCACTTAGTCTTTGCATCATAGCCCATAAATCAGCAATTTCCTTGTCTCGCGCCTTGTCTCGTTCGTACCATCCGTTAACTTCTTGTTTCAAAGAATTGTTCTGATACTTGACTTCATTGATTTGTTTCTTGTCTTCTTCCAGCTTTTTCTCGGTTTCAGCTTTCACTTGCTCTACTGTCTGCGGAATAAGCCACGGCAAAGCATCAAGATAAGCGCGTAAAAACTCGTCTATGTCGTGGTTGCTGTAATGCTTATCCCCACCTTTGACTTTATGACCTAACAATGGTGAAGCTATGTTTGGATTAACTTTAGCATTTTCTAATGCAGTTTGAAGTAAATCTCGCATGTCCTGTGCGCTAAACCGCTTTTTATCTAAGTCTTGCCAAGCAAGAAAGCTTGCTTCATCAAAACTCACAACCTTCAATTGGCTACCTTTTCCAGTCGCCCAATTATGTGCGTAAGTCACGAAAATGTATGAGTCATCGGATATGGCGAGGTTTAATTCTTTTAGTTCCTGTTTGTATCTTTCAAGCTTCTTCACCGCAAACGAATGAAGAAATCCAACGTGTTTCACGCCTTTGTATCTGCCTTTTCCAGCCCCTTTCAACCGTGCACCTTCAATAACAAAGTAAAATGGAACTTTCCGCGAGATTTCAGCATCTTCTTCAGGTGTACGGCTGACTTGTCCTTTTGCTTCATCACGAAGCTGTTTAAGCATTAATTCAGTGGATTTCAGATCTTTCCACTTTAACATAGTAACTGTCCCACGTCTTAGAGGAGAACTTTCTAAAAACCACAAAATTGCCCTGTCTCTGTGGCTAGTCATTACCTCATCGAGTTCAACGATATCTTGAAGTTTCGGAGTGCGTTTTTTAGGCTCAGGTAATTCTATGCCTTGTCCAACATTTGAGTTTAGTTCACGCCAATTAGCTTTGTAGAAGCTTTTCACTGATGCAAGCAGCAGTACTTGAGTTGTAACTGTTAAGTCGGTGTTAAACAGATAATTGTTAAGTAATGCTTCAGCTTGGAATTCTTTTGGTGTGGTTACGCTTCGCAATCCTTCAATTTTAAATTCAATGAGTTCATCCGGGTTTTTGTTAACTGCGTCACAGTACCGTTTTAGATGTTTAAGATACATGTTTTTGGTGTTTTCGGCTCTGATTGTGTTTATTCATGTTTTTACACTTGCAAATTGTAGCATCCAAGGGATTAGCTCTTCTGTCATGCGACTCAAACAAATACACCTCGGACAGCATTAAAACTCTTTGATTCCCAAACGATTTTTCCATAATCGCTATCGGGGAATTTGGGTAAAGTATATAATCGCTTAAGTCTATCTCAAGCGTTCAATAGTGGTGCAAAAAGCCAAAATGCAGCCTCCAAGACCAAAATTAAGTTGGAAGACAGCCTTGTTCCCACTGCTAGGTTTACTGGGTTTTTTCATCTACATTTACGTCTTTAAAGTAAACATTTTGGGCATATTAGAAACTGCAAAAAGCGCTGATCCAGTCATCTACTCTGTAGCTATAGTGTTTGGGATGTTGGATGTTTTGTTTTTCACCTTTTCCTGGCGTGTATTAACCAATCACCTTTCCATCAGAATTCCTGTTTTTCGAGCTTACCTTTACGTTTGGTACGGCATATACGTTGACACCATAGTTCCAGCACAGTCCATTAGTGGGGAGGTAACCCGCACTTACCTATGCACAAGAGACAAATGTGGCCCATTCGGAAAAGTTGTAGCTTCACTTTACACCCACAGGCTACTCGGGATGGCGCTAAATGTAGTTGCTCTAATTGCAGGTATAATCTTGCTTACCTTCGGCGGAAACGTAAACCCATTAGTGTTTAATGCACTCATTTTAGTCGCCGCTGCAATAGTTGGAATAATCAGCCTCATGATTATTTTAGGTTTCAAACCTCGATGGACATTGAAAATCATCAACTTTGTCGCAAATCTTGCCCATAAAATCACTAGAGGAAGAATCAAAGTTGAAAAATTAAAGGAAGAAGCCATTGGAATTACAGAACATTTCCACGAAGCCATGAAAGAGTTCAGGCACAATCCAAAAGCTTTAGCTGGTTCCGTATTTTATTTACTTATTTCATGGTTCTTCAGCTTAAGCATACCTTACCTTGTTTTTATGTCACTTGGACACCCAGTTTCACTGAGCATAATTATTGTCACTTCAGCCATATTCTTAGCCGTAAAAGCAATACCGATTGGAATGCCATTTGAAGTTGGGCTTCCAGAAGCCGTAATGACAACACTTTACATTTCTATGGGCATTTATGGTCCTTTAGCTGCCACTGCCACAATACTTACAAGAATCATAACTTTGTGGTTCCGTTTCTTCATAGGGTTCGCCTCTCAACAATGGCTTGAACTTAAACCAACAGTATCCACGACTCTAGATACAGAAAAAACTAAAAGCCCACTTCCACCGTAATGTGCATAAGACCACAAATGGAAATAACAATTGAAACCGCATCTATCAAGCTGCTTGATAAACTCGTTGAAATTGAAGGGCAATGTTTTGACCAAGAAGCCTTCTCGAAACGGCAAATAGCCTATTTGCTGACAGGCTACAACACCATAGCATTTGTCGCTAAAGTAAACAGCGAGATTGCAGGATTCATAATAGCACAAGTAGAAGTCGAAAATGACGTCTTATATGGACATATTATAACGATAAATGTGGTGCCAAGCTACCGAAGGAAAGGAATTGGAAGAAAAATGCTCCAAGAAATTGAAGTCATGCTCAGGCAGAAGGGCATAATGGAGTGCCATTTAGAAGTTCGCGAAAATAACTCTGCAGCATTGCATCTTTACCAGAATAGTATGTACCAAAAAGTAGGCAAGCTGGAAAAATACTATGGGAAAGCCAACGGCTTATACCTCAAAAAAACCTTGTAAAATCATCATATCCCTTAAAAATAAAGCGCTTACTCTGTTGAGGAACAAACGTTTAAAAATGATAATGTCGGTAAATATGGTGGTGGAGAAGAGTGGGCGATTCTCGAGGAAGAAAGTCAAACGAGCAAACACTTGTCCGAACCATCGTCGTCTTAATACGCAATACTACGTGGCGATGCGGCAAGCTGGAAAAATCCATTGTACGAAACCTTTACAAACGCCATGAAAACTTTGGGAAAGTAGAAGTTTCAGTTAAAGAAATAATGCTTAACCTCAACATCACTGGCGAAAAAAAAGACGAGTGCTTGGATGCATTACGAAGGCTTGAAAAAAGAAATATAGTGAAATTGACACCACTATAACCAACTTTTATTTTTTTTTACTGCTTTTGAAGCTCTGCGATGAATTTAGGTGAAATAGGCGAGATTTTCCGCAAGAAACTATTTCAAAAGTTCCCGTTCACTTGGAGGCTGCTTGATTAAGCCATGCTTCATCAACAATTCAGTTGATTGCCTTGCATTTTGAATAATCACGGAAGCGCGCTCATACAACTCTTGCTTGCTGGGCTTAACCCTTGCTACACCCTGCTCAATTGATTTCAAGGCGCATGCAACAGCTTCTCTTGGGAAAACTTCCCATTCATCCATTCTTGGCAAAATATCCTTCTCAGTAATTCCTCGTTCTTCAGCATAATTTGCCAGTTCCTGCGCGGCTGCAATGCACATGTCATCAGTGATTGTTTTTGCTTTAACGTCCAAGACTCCGCGGAAAATTCCTGGGAAGCCTAAACTGTTGTTTACTTGGTTTGGAAAATCGCTTCTACCTGTCGCTACAATTCTCGCTCCAGCTTCCTCAGCGTCCCACGGCCAAATTTCAGGTATTGGGTTAGCACACGCAAATATTATTGAGTTTGTTGCCATGGTTTTAATCCATTCTTTCTTTATGGTGCCTGGACCAGGTTTTGACGCGGCAACAACAGCATCTACACCTTTGAAGGCTTCGGCAACGTCGCCAGTTCTTCCTTCAGAATTAGTTTTCTGTGTAACATCATATTTCCACGGGTCGTCTTCATTGGTAATGTCTTTTCTGCCTTTGTAAACGACTCCTTTGCTGTCGGCAAGTATTATGTTGCCTGGTTTAACACCCCATTTCATAAGCACATAAGCTGTCCGAATATTAGCCGCTCCCGAACCAACCAAAGTTATCAAGCTTTCACGCGGTTTCTTGCCTACAATTTTGAAAGCGTTAATCAACCCAGCCAAAATTACAGTGGCTGTCCCCTGTTGGTCATCATGCCAAACAGGAATGTTCATTTGCTCACGAGCACTCTCAAGAACATGAAAACACTTTGGCTTTTCAATATCCTCTAGATTAATTCCGCCGAAACTCGGCTCAAGTGCCTTACAAATCTTAACTATTTCATCTGGATCTTTGGTTTTTAGACATATAGGAAATGCGTCAACACCGCCCAAATATTTGAAAATCAAGGCTTTGCCCTCCATTACGGGCATGGCAGCTTCAGGACCGATATCGCCTAAACCCAATACGCGGGTTCCATCTGTAACGACCGCAACGTAATTCCAGCGGTTAGTAAGCTCAAACGACTTGTCAGGATCAGCTTGGATTTCCCTGCAAGGCGCCGCTACACCTGGCGTGTACCAGATTGCAAAGTCGTCAACGCTTCTGATTGTGCATTTGGGGATAACCTGCATTTTTCCCTCATAAAACCTATGCATTGGAGGAGACAACTGAGTGGGCTTTTTAGCCTTCGCAAGCAACTCATCCACAGTTGGCTTCGCTTTTTCTGTTGAAACCAAAATTCATTTCTCCTATTCAACCGCTAAATTAACAACGGGTAGTTTTAAGCGTTTCCAAAAAATAATTTAAATAAAATGAAAAAATAATAAAAAAGGAAAAAGTTTCTAAACTCAACACTTTGAAGCTTAGTATCTTGGTCTGTAACCGCCGCCGCTGCCGCCACCGCG
>Ga0182021_10000790_pt1 | contig 35361 bp, 21 predicted proteins | sample 612E3MmetaG_FD_120493 | JGI IMG/M metagenome (GOLD analysis project Ga0182021, IMG submission 120493) | Permafrost microbial communities from Stordalen Mire, Sweden - 612E3M metaG (Illumina Assembly) | ecosystem: Environmental > Terrestrial > Soil > Wetlands > Permafrost | place: Sweden...
CTGGCGGGCCCGCGCCCGTTTCTGTCCGAGGACCCCTCTAGGGTGAGCCCGTGAGCGGGTTGAGGGTACGTGTGGGCGATCGCCCGGAAGCCCTCGTTGCCGTCCTCGCGGCCGAGCTTGACCGTGCGCGCGTCGACCCGTTCGAGGCCGACGTCGTGGCCGTCTCTGCACCGGGACAGGGCCGCTGGCTCCTGCAGCGCCTCGGACGGGTGCTCGGCGCCAGCAAGGATCAGACGGACGGGGTGAGCGCGCGCATCGAGCTGCCCACACCGAGGAACCTGTTCGCGGAGCTCGAGCGCGACGTCCTGGGCATCACGCCTGGCGACGACCCGTGGGCGACCGACAGGCTCGCGTGGACGATGCTGCGTGCCTTCGAGATCGCCGCGGACGAGCCCTGGTTCCGCGACGTCGCCGTCCACATCTCCGGCACGGACCGCCCTGGGAGACGGTACGGAGCCGCACGGCGCTTCTGCGAGATGTTCGGCCGCTACGCGCGGTGGCGGCCCGAGCTGCTCACCAGTCCCGGACACGGCGGCGACGCCTGGCAGCACCACCTCTGGAACCTCCTGGGCGACCTGGTCGACGGCCCGACCCCGTGGGAACGCACCGCCGAGGCCGCCGCGCGGTTGCGGGACGACCCGACCCTCAGCGGGCTCCCGGGTCACGTCTCCTTGTGGGCACCGCAACGCATCGCACCGTCCGAACGCACGCTCCTCGCCGCTCTCGGTGCCTGCCGCGACGTCACCGTGTGGTGGCCCGCAGCGTCCGTCTCCGGCGAACACCTCCTCACCCGTCGGCTCGGCGTCGCCGGCGCGGCTGCGCTCCGGGCGGTGACGGAGAACGTCCCTGCCGAGCCGGTCGTGGGTCCGCCGAGGGCAACCGAGACGCTCCTGGCGCACCTGCAGGACCAGGTGCGGACGGGCGGTGCCGGGCACACGCCGGCTCGCGGCGACCGCTCGGTCCAGGTCCACCTCAGCCACGGTCTTGATCGGCAGATCGAGGTGCTGCGCGACGTGCTGTGCGACCTCTTCGAGACCACTCCCGACCTGGAGCCACGCGACGTGCTCGTCTGCACGCCACAGCTGCCGGATGTGGCGCCCCTCGTACGTGCGCTGTGCATGCTCGACGCGGAGACCCTCGGCATGCACGCCCACCCCGTCAGCACGCTGCGGGTACGCGTCGCCGACCCGTCCCCGGCCAGCTCGAACCCTGTCCTCGATGTGCTCTGGCGCCTCCTCGACCTCCCGACGTCGAGGGCCGAGCTCGGCGACCTGCTCGCCCTGTGCAGCACGCCACCCGTCGCGCGGAAGTTCCGGTTCGACGATGAGCGCCTCGAGACGCTCGGGGAGCTGCTGGAGCGGGCAGGCGTCCGCTGGGGCATCGACCCCGAGTCGCGCGAGGCGTTCGGGCTGCGGGGCATCAACCAGAACACCTGGGTCGCGGGGCTCAACCGACTCGTGCTGGGCGTGGCCGTCTCGGAACGCGACCTCGCGTACGTGTCGTCCGTGCTCCCGCTCGACATGGTCGACTCCGGCGACCTCGACCTCGTCGGAGCCATCGCGGAGATCTACTCGATCGTCAAGCAGGCCGTCACCGCGTTCGGTGAGCCGGCCACTCCCGTCGAGTGGGTAGCGAGGTTCCGCGACCTGCTGACCCGGCTCGTCGACGTGTCCTCCGACGACGCCTGGCAGCTGGGCCACGCCCAGGTGCTCCTCAGCGAGCTGGCCGCTGCTTCCGGTCCCGACGCGCCCATGATCGGCCTCGGCGACATGCGCCACCTCGTCGCGGACTGGCTCGGGTCCCATCCCCCGCGCTCGACGCTGCTGACAGGCAACCTGACTGTGACAACGCTCGAGGCGCTGCGCCACGTGCCTCACCGTGTCGTGTGCCTGGTCGGCATCGACGAGGCGTCGTTCCCGCGCGCCTCTCGCCGCTCCGGCGACGACCTGCTCGAGCTGGCCACCAACCCCGAGGATCCCCACTCGTCCCTGGACGACAGACAGCTCTTTCTCGACGCACTGATGGCGGCGCAGGATGCGTTCGTCATCATCGGGGGCGGGCGCGACCAGCGCACGAACGAACGGCTGCCGCTCGCCGCTCCGATCATCGACCTTCTGGATGCCGTACGGGACCTCGGCGTGGCTCGCGACGCGGTGGTCGTCGAGCACGCCCTGCAGCCGTACGAGGTCGGGGCCGAGCCGACGTACGACGCGTGCGCGGTGGAAGCCCGCCGGGCGTTGCTGACGGTCCCACGGCCCGTGGCTCACGATCGGTTCGAGACGGCGGGAGTCGAGCGGACGGAACGGCCCTCCGTGGTGACGCTCGCGGAGCTGACCGCGTTCTTCCGGCACCCCGCGCGGGAGTTCCTCAAGCGCCGGGTGGGGTCCTGGTGGGGCATCTCGCGCAGCGAGATCGACACCGATGCCGACGAGGGGCGCAGAGCCGCGCCGACCGAGATCCCCGTACAGCTCGACAGCCTCGACTCATGGGAGCTGGAGAACCGTCTCCTCCAGCTCGCCGTGGCCGGACGGCCGCGCGAGACGATCGTGCAGGCGGAGCTGCGCCGCGGCCAGCTGCCCCCGAACGCTCGTGGCGCGGAGGTCCTGGCGCGAGCCACGTCGCGGGTCGGCGAGGTGCTCGACAACCTCGGTCCATACCTGTCCAACCCTCTCGAGCACGTCGACCTCACCGTGGACCTGCCCAGCGGGGTGCGAGTCACGGGCCGCGTCCCCGTACGTGGCGACACGGTGGTCGAGGCGACCACGTCCAAACCCGCCGACAAGCGGCTGGTCGAACCGTGGCTTCGGCTGCTGATGCTCACTGCGTCGACGGCGGGCGACTGGCGCTCTGTCGTGTGCTCAACACGGCGTGTCGCCACTCTGTCCCCGACATCTCGGGAGAAGTCCGTCAGCCAGCTGGACCACCTGGTCACGTTGATGTTCGACGGCTGGGACCAGCCGCTCCCCCTGCCGCCACGGGTCGGGTTCGAGCTCGCCGACCCGCACGGGGTCGTCGACGACGAACGGCTTCGGAAGATCTGGGGCTACGACGTCGACGCCACGTGGCTGCTGTTCTTCGACGATCTCGCCGCGGTCGAAGACGCAGCCGCGCCACACGGTGGGCTGCGCCGGCTCGCACAGGACACGTACGGGCCGTTGCTGGAGGCGCTGCGATGACCGCCTTCGACCTCGGCGGGACCCTCCCGCTCGGCAGGACGGTCGTGCTGCAGGCGAGCGCCGGAACGGGTAAGACCCACGCCGTCGCGACCCTCGCCGCACGGGCGATCGCCGAGGGCGTCGTGAGCCTCGACCAGCTCATGGTCATCACGTTCTCGAGCGCATCCACGCGAGAGCTGCGCTCGCGGGTGCGGCTGCGCCTGGCTCAGCTTGCGGAGGCGCTCGACAGCGACGTGACGCCCGACGACCCCGCGTGGCTGGCCGTCACCCGGCACACCGAGGTGCCGGACGCGAGGAGGAGGATCGCGGACGCGCTGGTCGGCTTCGACGCGGCGATGATCTGCACGACGCACCAGTTCTGCGACCGCATGCTGGCGGAGCTCGGCATCCTGGCCGACCACGATCCAGAGGCTGTCGCGGTCGAGAACGTGGACGACCTCGTCGAGCAGTCCGTCAACGACGAGTACCTCGCACGCTACGCGCGCACCGACGGCGTCCCGTTCGACTACCCCACGGCCGTCCGGATCGGCAGGTCGGCGGTCGACAATCCCTACCTCCCGCTGGTCCCTGCCGCCGGTACCACCGGGCGGGGCGAGGAACGGAGATCGTTCGCAGACGCGGTGAGGACGAGGGTCGAGCTCCGGAAGCGGAAGGTGGGCCTGTACACGTTCGACGACATGCAGACCCGTCTCCTCGAGGCACTGCGGCATCCTGTCGTCGGAGCAGCTGCGCGGGAACGGGTTCGCGACCGGTTCCCGCTGGTCCTGGTCGACGAGTTCCAGGACACCGACCCGGTCCAGTGGGAGATCCTGCGTGCGGCCTTCGTGAGCGACGAGCCGTCCCGCGCCACCACCGTCGTGCTCATCGGCGACCCGAAGCAGTCGATCTACGGGTTCCGCGGTGCGGGCGTCCACGCCTACCTGGACGCCGTCAGGGACCACGTCACGCAGGACCTCGGCGTGAACCGCCGCACCACGCCGGAGCTCGTCACGGCCGTACAGACCGTGTTCGACGGTGCGCAGCTCGGGGCACCCGAGATCACCGTCGGCCCCGTGGAGAGCCTGATCGATGCGCAACGCCTGGACGTGGACGGGCCCTGGCGGCACGCGATGCGGCTGAGGGTCCAGCCGGGCACGAGCATCCGGTCCTCGAACCATGCCCGCGCCGTCGACGCCGACCTCACCGACGACATCGCGCGCCTTCTCGCCTCGGGTGCGCGCATCGTCGGGCGGGGAGAGGACCGCGCGTTGCGCGCCGACGACATCGCGGTCATCGTGACCAGCAACCGCCGCGGGCGCAGCATCCATGCGCAGCTCGCGAAAGTGGAGATCCCGGCGGTCTTCACGGGCGTGCTCAGCGTGCTGACCTCCCCGGCGGCGGAGGACTGGCGCAAGCTGCTGCTCGCCATCGACCGCCCAAGACAGGCTGCCGTACGTGTCGCTGCGCTCACCGACCTCGTCGGCTGGACGCTCGACGACCTCATCGCCGCGGACGAGGATGCGCTGGCGGAGCTCACCGGCGAGATCCGTCGCTGGGGCCGGCTGCTGCGCAGCGACGGCGTCGCCGGGCTGATGCAACTGCTGCTCGCGGAGGGCCTCGCTGCCCGGGTGGTGCAGCTCCCCGACGGTGACCGGCGACTCACCGACCTTCGTCACGTGGCTGAGCTCCTCCAGTCGGAGCAGCTCCGCTCCGGGCTCATGCCCGCCGGACTTGCCGTCTGGCTCGAGCTCGAGTCCCGCGGGACGGCGAGCCGGAGCGACGACAGGTCGCGGCGGTTGGAGACCGACGACGCAGCCGTACGGATCCTCACCGTCCATCAGGCCAAGGGCCTCGAGTTCGCGGTGGTCTATCTGCCGGAGCTGGCCACACGGTACGTGCCGAGCATCGGCGACAAGCCGATCCAGCTGCACGAGCAGCGCGAGGGCCGGTCCGTACGCGTCCTGGACATCGGCGGCACTGCCGAGCCGGGGCGCACCGAGCGGGAGCAGGCCTACCGCGCGGAGGAGGACGGCGAGGGCCTCAGGGCGCTGTACGTGGCGCTCACCCGCGCCAAGTGCCACGTCACCGCGTGGTGGGGCCGCACGGATCGTACGGCCGAGGCCGCGCTCCACCGCGTCCTGTTCCGCAAGCCGGGGCCCATCGTGCCTTCTCGGGTCGAGGTGCGCGGCGACCTCGATCCTGCCGCCAGGCTGGCCGGCGCCGACATCCTCGTCGAGGAGCTCGGCGGTCGAGGCCGTCGCGCTCCGGCACGTACGCCCCGCACGGTCGGGTCCGTCGAGCCCCTGCGGCTCACGCGCGTCGTGGACGCCGCTTGGCGCCGCACGTCCTACTCGGCCATCACTGCCTCGGCGCACGGCATCTTCTCCACCGAGAGCCCGCTTCTGGTCGACGAGCCACCGACGCCCGCCGACCTCGCTCCCGAGGATGCGGATGGCGACGCGGCGATGCCGCTCCTGACCGACGCGGCCGACGACCCCGCTCTCGACGCACTGTCTCCGATGGCCGAGCTGCCCGGTGGGGTCGCGTTCGGCAGCCTGGTCCACGTCGTCTTCGAGACGTTCGACCCGCACTCCCCCACACCGGCCGACGACCTGGCGAGGATCGTCGCCATCCAGGCGGCCCGCCTGCCCGTCGCGGGCGTCTCGGAGAACGAGCTCGTCGCCGGCTTGCTGCCCGTGCTGGCCACGCCCCTGGGTCCACTGGCCGACGGGCTCACGCTCACCGACATCCCGGCTCGCGACCGGCTCGCCGAGCTCGACTTCGAGCTGCCGCTGGGCAACGAGCGCGGAGGCGGAGACGTGCAGGCCATCGCGGACATCCTCGACGCGTGGCTGCCCGACAACGATCTGTTGCGCGACTACGGCGAACGCCTGAGGCGGGCGCCGGTCGACCAGGCGACTCTGCGCGGCTACCTCACGGGCAGCATCGACGTCGCGCTCCGCGTGGGCGGCCGCTTCCTCGTCATCGACTACAAGACGAACCGGCTCGGTCCTCCCGGCGCCCCGATCGTGCTGCGCAGCTACACGCCCGCCGCGATGGCCGAGGCGATGATGGAGGCGCACTACCCCCTGCAGGCGATGCTCTATGCGGTCGCGCTGCACCGCTTCCTGCGCTGGCGGCAGCCTTCCTACGACCCGGACGTGCACCTGGGCGGGATGCTCTACCTGTTCGTTCGAGGAATGGCGGGGCAGGACACACCCGTCGTCGACGGCATGCCGTGCGGAGTCTTCTCGTGGCGGCCGCCGACGGGTCTCGTCCTCGCCCTCTCCGACGTGCTGGCAGGTGTGCGATGACCGCCGGCCCGTACGTGTCGATCACCGCCACCGGCCTGCTGGTGCCTTTCGCGGAGGCGGGGGTGCTCGACGTCGCCGATGTGCAGGTCTCCAGGAGACTGGCGTTCCTCTACGGCGAGGTGTCTCAGGTGGCCACGCTCGGCCTGGCTCTCGCGGTCCGGGCGTTGAGGCTCGGTGCGGTCTGCGTCGTCGTCGAGTCGGTCGCCGAGGACGTGCTGGCGACCCTCGAGGAACCACCGACGGAACCTCTCCCCTGGCCGAGTGCGAGCGAGTGGACGGCAGTCCTCGCCACCAGCGCGCTCGTCACTGTCGGCGCCGAGGAGACCGGCACCCGTCCCCTGCGGTGGGTCGGAGGCAGGCTGTACCTCGAGCGCTACTGGGCCGATCAGGAGCTGGTCCGTACGGAGCTGCTCCGCCGTGGCACCCTGCCGCCGCCGGTCGTCGACGAGGCTCGGGTGGAGCGGCTCGCCGACGAGCTGTCGGCGGGCGACGCGTTGCCGCCGGGTGAGCCGAACCTGCAGCGGCTCGCGGCCGTCACCGTGGCGAAGTCGTGGCTCACGGTGCTGGCGGGCGGCCCCGGCACCGGCAAGACGACGACGGTGGCGCGGGCGTTGGCCCTTGTCACGGCCGAGCTGGGCAGGCCTCCGGTTGTCGCGCTGGCAGCTCCGTCGGGACGTGCCGCCGCGCGACTGCAGGAGTCTGTACGACAGGTGGTGGCGCAGCTTCCGGTGAGCGACGCCGACCGCGCGGCGATCATGAGCGCGAAGGCGTCCACGCTGCACCGGCTCCTCGGCTGGCAGCCCGGGCGTCGCTACCTCCACACGGCCGAGAACCCGCTGCCGGCCGACGTCGTCGTCGTCGACGAGCTGTCCATGGTGCCGCTCTCGATGATGGCGCGGCTCCTGCCGGCCGTACGCAGCGACGCCCGGCTCGTGCTCGTCGGAGACCCCGAGCAGCTCGCCCCGGTCGAGGCCGGCGCCGTCCTGGCGGACATCGCGGCTGCCGTCGAGGAGCCGCCGTTCGAGGCTGCTCCCCCACCGCTGCCGCTGGTACGGCTGCGACACACCTGGCGTTACCAGGGCGCCATCGAGCAGCTCGCGCAGGCGATCCGCGACGGGGATGCCGATGCTGCGATGGCTGTCCTCCAGGGATCCGACCCGGCTGTACGGATGGTGGTCCTGGACGACGCCGGCCATGTCGCCTCCCCTCAGCTCGCGCGTACGAGAGGCGCCGCGGTCGATGCCGGCACGAGGGCGGTCGCCGCCGCGCGGGACGGTGACATCGATGCGGCGCTGGCGGCGCTGACCTGCCACCGGTTGCTCTGCGCACACCGCACCGGTCCGTACGGTGCCGCTGCCTGGGGGCGCCAGGTCGGTCTGTGGCTGAGCCAGGCGATCCCCGGCTATGGAGCGGGGGGCGAGTGGTACGTCGGGCGACCGCTGCTCGTCACGCGCAACGACCCCGACATCGGCGTCTCCAACGGCGACGCCGGCATCATCGTGAACACGCCGCAGGGTCCCCGCGCCGCGTTCGGCACGATCCCGCCGCTCCTGCTCGCCCCGGCGCAGCTGGAGGACGTCTCGACACTGCACGCGATGACGGTCCACAAGGCTCAGGGCAGCCAGTTCGAGGCCGTAACCATCGTGCTTCCCATGCTTCCCTCGCCGCTGCTGACGCGGGAGCTGCTCTACACCGCCGTGACGAGGGCGAGCGAGCAGGTCACGCTCATCGCCCACCCCGATGCCGTGCGCCAGGCGATCAGCGCCCGCGCACTGCGCGCCTCGGGGCTCCGTTCGCGCCTGTACGAGGCCTGACCGAGGTCAGGCTGGGGAGCGCTCCAGCCAGTTCCGGATGAGGCGGAACGCGATGGAGGCCTCGCCGGGGAGGATGACCGTGCCGGCCGTCACCGCGGCGATGAGCTCGTCCCGGGAGTACCAGCCACCCGACACGATCTCCTCGCCGTCCACGGTGATCTCGGTCGTCACGGCTCGGGCGCGGAAGCCCAGCATGATCGACCGCGGGAACGGCCACGGCTGACTGCCGAAGTACGTCACGTCGTCCACCCGGAGCCCTGACTCCTCGAACACCTCGCGATGTACGGCCTGCTCGAGCGACTCGCCCGCCTCGACGAAGCCGGCGAGGACTGAATGACGACCCGTCGCCCAGACCGCTTGTCGGGCCAGCAGGATCCGGTCGTTCGGGTCGATGATCGCGACGATGATCGCGGGGTCGGTCCGGGGGAAGCGGTCCTTCTCGCAGGACGGGCACCACCGTGCCGTACCGGCGGAAGCCACCGTGGTCGCGGTGCCGCAGGTCGGGCAGAACGACTCCGCGCGGTGCCATGCGGCCAGCGCGCCAGCCATCGCGACCAGCTCTGCCTCGGCGACCGGCAGCAGCGGCCCGGCCTCGCGCAGCGTGTAGCCCGTAGCCACGTCGGAGGTAGGCGTCGCGAAGACCACGCGGTCGGCGTCACGTCCGAGCAGCCAGTGCCGCTCCGGGTCGTAGTCGCCCTCGGCCACGGTCGGAAGGAGCCGCGCCGTCGGCTCCGACTCCGCGGAGCTCGGCCGCCTCCCCAGCACGACGTCGGTGGACAGACCCCACGGATCCGGGACGTCCACACCGCTCATGGCCATGCGGCCCTTGTCGTCGATGCCCAGCACCGCGGCGCCGGGCCACAGCCTGGCCACCGCCGCTGCATCGCGCCGGATCAGATCGAGCCGGTCGATCACGCTCTCGTCACTCCAGTTGGCCACACTGTGTGCCTACAGGACGCGGGAGGACTTCGGCAACCGAAGGTCAGCGGCCGAGACCGGTGACGAGTGCCTCGATACCTGTGCGGTCAGGCAGATCCTCGACGAGATCGAGGCGGTCGTCCCGCACGTGGTAGAAACCCGCGGCGACCCGCGACGGGTCGAGGTCGTGCAGCTCCGCCCAGGCCAGCCTGTACAGCGCGAGCTGCAACGGATCGGGAGGTGACGAGCCGGTCTTCCAGTCCACGACCAGGGCGTCGTAGCCGTCGGGCGTCACGGGGCTCGGCCCGTACGCAGCGTCTATCCGGCCGCGAACCACTTCCGTGCCCACGACGAGCGAGAACGGGAACTCGCACACAGCCGGCAGCACCTCGCCGAAGCGACCCTCCGCGAAGGCTCGGCACATCTCGCGCAGCTCCGCGTCGGGAGTGTCGTCCTCGACATCGCGCAGCTCGTCGGGGTCGATGAGCGTCGCAGAGGCGAAGTGGCGCAGCACCCACTCGTGGAACCGCGTGCCGAACCTCCCGGAGCGCGACGGTGGCATCGGCATCGGCCGGGCCAGCCGTGCGGCCAGGTCGTTGGGATCCGAGACGCCCAGCATGACCTGGGACGCCGTCAACGACTCCGGAAGCTGGACGTCCACCACCCGGATGCGCGCCCGCCGTGACTCCTCGAGCAACGCCGTGACGTCGGTCTCCCAGTCGGCCAGCCGGGCCGCCACCTCGTCGGGGGCCGCGGCGACAAGGGCCGACACCTCGCGGCGCGCCGCCTCAGCATCGTCGGATCCTTGACGCAGCCGGTCGACGATGGCGGCTGCCGCACGCCGCCGCCTCGCATGATCCGGGTCCACCGGCGCCGGCCACGGCACGGCCTGCGTGGCGACGCTCAGCGGGTTCGTGTCGTGCTCGAACGCCGGGGTTCCGTCGCCCCCGAGAGTGAGGAAGTACGGGCTCGGCGCACGCCGCCGTACATCCCCCGCCCGCCACGCGTGGGTCGACGCGACGAGCAGGCGACGCGCACGGGTGACGGCCACGTACGCGAGCCGGTCCTCCGACCGCCGGTTCTCCGCACGCAGCGCCTCGTCGTACGCCTTGAACCCCGCGTCGCTCGCGTCACCCAGTTGCGCGATGGACGCCGCATCACCGCGCAGCTCCGCGGGAAGCGCATGCGCGGCCCGCACCCAGTTGTCGGTGACACGGTCGGACGGGAACGTCTTGTCGCACAGCGCCGGCAGCACGACCATGTCCCACTCGAGCCCCTTCGCCCGGTGGATGGTGAGCAGCTTCACCGAGTCGGCTCGGCTCGGGAGCGCCTGGTCGAGCCCTGTCCCGTGCTCGAGCTCGGCGTCGAGGTAGGCGAGCAGACCGCGGACGGTGGCGTCGGAGTCGACCGTCGTGAAGTCGGCGACCGCGTCGAGGAAGGCGTCCAGCTGGGCGGTCGCGGCCGGCCCACGCGCAGCGACGAGCTCGACCTCGACGCCCAGCGTCGCGACGACCCGCCGCACGAGGTCGCCCACGGGTTCGGTCGCGTGCCGGCGCAGGACGGCCAGCTCGGCTCCGAGCGCGGCGAAGCGCTCGCGCGCCTCCGGCGACACCGGCGTCTCTCCGAGATCCGTCAGGGCCTCCGCGAGCGACACCGACTCGCTGGGGTCGGTGTCGGCGAGCGCTGCGGTCAGGTCGGCCTCAAGGCTCCCATCGCCCACGGCCCACGGTGACTGGGCGCGGGCGAGCTCCTTGGCCCGCCGACCGAGCAGCTCGAGGTCACCGACCCCGATGGCCCAGCGAGGGCCCGTCGCCAGGCGGACGAGATCGGGGTTCGCCGCCACGTCGTCGACGAGCCTCAGGGTGCTGACCACGTCGGCGACCTCGGGCAGGGTGAGAAGGCCTCCGAGCCCTACGATCTCCGCCGGCACGTCCCGGTCGAGCAGGGCCGAGTAGATCGCGCCGATGTCCGCGTTGCGGCGGGCCAGGACGGCCATCTGGTTCCAGTCCTGCACCTCCGACTCGTGCGCGGCGACGATCCGGTCGACGACCCAGGCGACCTCCTCGGGCCAGGTCGAGAACGCGAGGGTCTCCACCTGGCCGGGAGGCGTCCCCTCCGGGGCACGGAGCAGGCGCTGGCCGAGGTCGTACGCGATCGTCTCGTCGGCCCTCAGCGGGGCCGCCAGCTCGTTCGCGACGTCGAGGATGCGGGGGCCGCTGCGGCGGTTGATCGTCAGCGGCAGCACCGTGGCGGATCGACCGTCGGACAGCGGGAAGTCGGTCGGGAACGCGAGGATGTTGCTGGCGGCCGCTCCGCGCCAGCCGTAGATCGCCTGGAAGGGGTCGCCGACGGCGGTGACCGGATGGCCCTGGCCCAGCTCGGGCACCGGACCGGAGAACAGCCCCTTGAGCAGCAGCGCCTGGGCGGCGGACGTGTCCTGGTACTCGTCGAGCAGCACCACCTGGTACTGGTCGCGGAGCTGCTCCGCCACCTGCGGCACCCGGGTTGCGATCCGCGCCGCGGCCGCCATCTGGTCCGAGAACTCGACGTAGCCGAGACGGCGCTTCAGGTCGGAGTACGACCGTACGAGGGACGCCAGCTCGAGGCGCTCGCGCGCGGCCGCCTCGGCACGTTTCACCGACTGGTACACGTTGCCGCGCCACGTGGGCGCCCCCGCGAGCTCGAGCACGAACGCCCGTGCCTGCTCGTCGAGCGCGGCATCGTCGACGAGGTGCGACTGCAGCTGGGAGTCGAGCGCCAGGACACGTTCCGTCACAGACTCCGGGCGCAGCCGCGACAGCTCCTCGAACGGGCCGGCGGCCGCTGCCACGACCCGTGACGCGAGCCTGTACCGGGCCGCTCCCGTGATCATCGTCGGGTCGGTCTCGTATCCGAGCCACAGACCGTGCTCCGACACGAGCCTCGAGGCGAACGAGTCGTACGTGAGGATGACCTGCTCGCCCTCGTCGTCGACGCCGTCGGGGCTGAGCACCCCTGACGACACGAGCGCGGCACGGATCCTCTGCGCGAGCTCGCCCGCGGCCTTGCGGGTGAACGTGAGCCCGAGGACCTGCCCGGGACGTACCTGGCCGGTGCCGACGAGCCACACGACCCGAGCGGCCATGACCGTGGTCTTGCCGGACCCGGCGCCGGCGATCACGACCGTCGGCTCGAGGGGTGCGGTGATCGCGGCCAGCTGCTCGTCACTGAACGGGACGCCGATCGCTTCGACCAGGTCGCCGGGCGCGCTGATGGGCGCGTCGTGGCGGGAGGTACGCCACGCGGCCAGGGAGGTGACGGTGCCGTTCACTCGACCACCTGCCGTCCCTCGCCGCGTCCTGGACAGCTCGACTGGAACGGGCAGTAGCGGCACGACTGGCCGACGGTCGCCACGTACCGGTCCGACGCCAGCACGCGCGCCGCGGTCTCGAGCCGGTGGTGCACCCAGGTCGGATGGTCGGCCTGGTGGCCGACCGATCGGCGCCCCTCCTCGTCGAGCACCGCGACGGATGGCTCCTCCGCGAGGTACGGCTTGTCGACGATCGAGGCCTGCTGAAGGACCTTCGGATAGGGCTGCTGGCCGTCCTGCTTGCGCAGGTAGACGAGCTCGGCAGCGCCGACCTCAGCGTCGCCGGCCAGCTCGGAGAAGGCGCCGAGCTGCGCGGCCAGCTGGTACGCGCCCAGCTGCTCCAGCGAGTCAGCCTCGCCCTGCGTCGGCACGTGGCGGCCGGTCTTGAAGTCGACGATCACGAGCCGCCCGTCACGGGTGAGGTCGAGCCGGTCGACCACGCCGGTCAGGGTCAGGGGCTGCGCAGCGGTGGGCACCTGGACCGAGAACGGCACCTCGACGCCGAGCACCTTCCGGCCCTGCCGCGCCTCGATCCAGCCTGCGAGACGCTCCAGCGACTCGTCCGCCTCGGCCCGCTCCGACGCCGACAGCCAGACGGCGTCGAACGGGATCTGGTCCCAGATCCGTTCGAGGTGCGCACCGAGCTCGGTAGGGCTGATGCCTTCGGCGACGGCGTGCTCGGCGAGGACGTGTACGACGGAACCGAACCCCGCCGCCGACGTCCGCTGCCTGTCGGCTCCTGCGCGGCGCTGGAGGAACCACTGCCGAGGACAGCCGAGGAGCGTGCCGAGCTGGCTGCCCGACAGGGTCACCGGATCGCCCTCTCGGCGCACCGGCCGTCCGCTGGAGCGTTCCGGCAGACCCCACCAGCGCGCGGGGTCGGCGGAAGGTACGACCTGTCGCCCGGCGGGGTCGACCTCGTCCGCGAGCGTCGCGAGGTGTTTCGCCGCCGCGGCTCTGATCGCCGGATGCTCGCCCGGGTCGGCGACGGCCCGACGCAGCTCGCCGACCAGACCCACGAGCGTCAGCGGGCGGCGGGGCCGGCCCGCCACTGCCTGGACGGGCACGCCGAGCTCGTCGAGGAAGCGGGACGGCTGGTCGCCCTCACCGTCGGTGCCTGCGACAGCCGTCACCACGAGCCGGCGCGTGGCGCGCGTGCACGCCACGTAGAACAGGCGGCGTTCGCCCGCCAGCCGCACGCTCGGTGGCGGCGCCTCCACGAGGCCGTCGTCACCGAGCAGGTCCGTCTCGAGCATGCTGTCGCGGCGCCGCGGGTCCGGCCAGATCCCCTCCTGGACACCTGCGACGACGACGAGCGGCCACTCGAGGCCCTTCGCGCGGTGCGCGGTGAGGACACGTACGCCGCGTCGACGCGCGGTCGCCTCGCGCGCCGTGTCGGCCGGGATCTCCTGCGACGCGACCTCGGCGAGGAACCCCGCCACGCCGCGTCCGCCGGTCAGCTCGTCGGAGCGCTCGGCGAGGTCGAACAGAGCGCACACGGCGTCGAGGTCCCGGTGAGCGCGGGCCGCGGGATCTCCGCCCACAGCGAGCTGAGCCTGCAGCCGTGCCGGCCAGTCCGTGCCGGACCAGAGGCACCACAAGGCCTGATGAGCGGTGGCTCCCCCGGCGACGAGCTCCCGGCACTCGCCGAGGAGTCTGGCGAGGCGAACAACGGCCTCGGTCGCCTCCGTGGGCGGTACGGACGCGAGGATCTCAGGATCGACGAGCACCTGCCGTACGAGCTCGCTCGACGACGCCGGTGTCGTCGACGCGCCGAACTCCGCACGGTCCAGCTCCCGCAGGGACCGTCCCAAGCGCCGCAGGTCGATCGAGTCGAGGCCTGCGAAGGGGCTCTGCAGCAGCCGCGCCGCCGAGTCCCCGTCGAGCAGGCGGGGGTCGGCGACGACCGACAGCGCGAGCAGCAGGGGCGAGACCGCCTCGGCCGAGGCCAGGGCGATCTCGTCGCCGGCGACCGCGACGGGCACGCCGGCGCCGACGAGTGCACGCGTGAGGCGTGGGATGTCGCGACGCCCGGATCGTACGAGCACCGCCATCGAGTCCCAGTCGACCCCGTCGCGCAGGTGGGCGTGCCGCAGCAGGTCCGCGATGGAGGAGGCTTCCGCGCCGGCATCGTCGAACGTCAGCACGTCGATCTCGCCCGGCGGCGTGCCCGGATGGATCTCAGGCTCGCGGAACGCCTCTCGCATCGAGTCGGGCATCGGGCGCGGGAGGGGCAACCGCGCTGAGACCCGCCGCGTCGCGTCGGCGAGCACCTCCCCGAATCTGTGCGTACGGGAGAGGGCGACGACCGGCGCCGGCACACCGGCGGAGTCGGGGAACAGGTCGGGGAAGTCGAGGATGCCCCTCGGCCGGGCGCCGCGGAACTCGTAGATGGACTGGTCCGGGTCTCCGACCACGACGATGTCGCCGCCGAGCGGTACGAGCTGGCGCAGCAGACCGACCTGCGAGGGATCGGTGTCCTGGTACTCGTCGACGAAGACGACCTCCGCCGACTTCCGCACCTGCGCCAGGACCTCCGGGTCGGTCAGCAGGACCCGCGTGCGATGGACGAGCTCGGCATAGTCGAGGACCTGCTCGTGCTCGAGGACGTCGAGGTACTCGTCGAAGAAGTCGCCCAGCGCAGACCATTGAGGTCTGCCGGCGACCTGTCCGTACATGCGGAGCACCTCCCCGTCCAGGCCCAGCTGGCGGGAGGCCGCGAGCGCACCGCGCACCTCTCCCGCGAAACCCCTCGTGCCGTACGCCGGGGCGTACTCCGGCGGCCAGTCGCTCGCCGACCGGCCCGCCAGCACCTCCCGTACACGGAACTCCTGCTCCGGGGCCGTCAGCAGACGCGGCGCGGCTCCGTACAGCTCGGGGTCGGACCAGCGCCTCACGACCGAGTAGCAGAACGCGTGGAAGGTCATCGCGCGTGGCGTCACGACGGACCGTCCGAGCCGCTCGGCGATCCGCCGCCTCAGGTCGACGGCCGCGCGCCGCGAGAACGTGAGCACGAGCACGCCATCGGCCGGCACCCCGTCGTCGATGTGTCCCGCGACGGCCTCGACGATCGTCGTCGTCTTCCCGGTGCCCGGCCCGGCGAGCACGAGCAGGGGCCCGCCACGGTGGTTGACGACCGCTTCCTGCTCGGGTGTGAGCACCGGGCGCTCGAGCACCTGACGCGCCGACGGCCGCAGTCTGTAGCTGGGTCGGCTCGTGGAGGTCACGAGACCATGCAAACAGATGCCACTGACGTACGCGACCCGCAGCCGATTGTGATACCCCCCGTCGGCCCTCCAGGGGTGTCTGGACGCAGGTCCCCAGCCCTGTACATGCCTGGCATCAGTGCCCCGCCACGCAATTTCGTCCGCGTACTGTCCGGAGGGCCTGAAATATGCCAAGGTGTAACCGCTGCTCCAGCCCGGGCTGTGCTTGGGAGGGTGCGGACCGTGTCCAGCAGCCTGAGATCTCAAGGTGCGATCTCAGCGAGCAAGTCGGGAGAAGTTGTATGGCTCAGGGAACCGTTAAGTGGTTCAACGCCGAGAAGGGCTACGGCTTTATTGCTGTAGAAGGTGGCGATCAGGACGTGTTCGTCCACTACACCGCGATCGACACCACCGGCTTCCGTACCCTCGAAGAGGGTCAGAAGGTCGAGTTCGAGATCACGCAGGGTCCCAAGGGTCCGCAGGCTGATCGAGTCCACGCTCTGTAACCAAACCTCACAAAGGACCCCCGCGGCAGCGGGGGTCCTTTGACGTTCTGGGACGGGTCCAGGTCGAGGAGTCATGATCCGCGGACTCGATTCGCGATGTGCGAGCAAGCAGTGCTTCGAGGTGGGGGCTGACAACCGGGTTGAGAGTCAGGATCTGCATGACCACCGGCCACGTACGAGCGCGTCGCGACCCCTCGACTGGGATTGCCCGCAGCACACGAAGCAGGCTGCAGGAAGCAAGTCGACGAGCCACCATCTGTCAGCCGGCCCGCGACGTACCGGCATGTCGCGACCCCTCGATCGAGGAGGCGGCGGCAAACAAGCCCTCGTCCGGACAAGCCAGCCAGGGCAAGCGACCAGGACCCGCCTCTGGACGTACGACCTAGAGTGACGGCATGCCTCCAGAGAGCATCGTCACGACCGTGGGCGAGCGGACGCTCACGCTGACGAACCTGGACAAGGTGCTCTACCCGGCCGCCCACTTCACCAAGGCCGAGATCATCTCGTACTACCTGGGGATCGCCGAGACGATGCTCCCCCACCTCGCCGGGCGGTGCCTCACGAGGGTGCGGTTCCCGAACAACGTCGAGGCGCAGCCGTTCTTCGAGAAGAACATGCCGGCCGGCGCCCCGGACTGGCTCTCCGTACAGCCCGTTCTGGGTACGGAGGGCCGCATCGACTACCTCGTCGCCACGGAACCCGCAACGCTGGTCTACCTCGCCAACCTCGCGGCCCTCGAGCTCCACGCGCCCCAGTGGACGGTCGAGCACACGACGATGGAGGACGGGGCCGTGCTGCTGGCGGCCGAGCACGAACCGCGCGCCACGACGTGCGTCATCGACCTCGATCCGGGCCCTGGCATGACGATCGTCGACGTCGCCAAAGGGGCGTTGATCATCGCGCACCGCCTCGCGTCCGACGGCATCCTCGCGTCGGTGAAGACGTCCGGCTCCAAGGGGCTCCAGCTGTCCGCGCCGATCGCGCCGACGCCGTCGGAGGATGTCGTACGCTACGTGGCGCGTCTCGCCGCCGAGCTGAGCCGGGCGCACCCCGATCTCTTCGTCGCGACGATGGCGAAATCCGCGCGTTCCGAGCGCATCTACATCGACTACCTCCAGAACAAGGCGGCGAGGAACACGATCTGCGCCTACTCGCTGCGCGGCAAGGAGAAGCCATGGGTCGCGACCCCCGTCACGTGGGACGAGGTGGGCGCGGCGGACTCCCCCGACGCGCTGCGGTTCCTCCCCGAGGACGTGCTGGCGCGGGTCGCGGAGTCGGGCGATCTCTTCGCAGATGTCCTCGCGGACGACGGGCCTCCGGTTCCCCGGGTGGAATCGGGGGTTGATGCGTGATGGTCCCTGCTCTGCGCTCCGCATGACCGGTACATTGGTCCGGAACCTGTCGCACGCAGCGTGCCCCCGTTTGAAAGGTGTCTCATGTCCGAGTCCGGCCAGGCCGCTTACGCCCCGCTGACGCCGCCGACGGCGACGGCGACGCTGACGCTCGAGGCCCCTCCCGCAGTCGCCGCTGTCCCCCCGACCCAGGCGCCCAAGATGGCGCCCCAGGTCGACGCCGCCCAGGTGCCGGTGCTCGACCAGAAGGTCGACTCGTTCATGCAGGCGATCACCAAGGCACAGACCGGCTCGCCGGACTTCGCGGCCCAGGCCGATGCCGTACGGTCCATGGGCGACGCCGACATCCGCAAGGCCGCCGAGACGTCGAACCGCCTGCTCAACACGCCGGTGAGGGCCCTCAAGGAGGGCAACCTCACGCAGGGCTCCAAGGTCGGCCAGACACTCGTCGACCTGCGTCGTACGGTCGAGGATCTCGACCCTGGCAAGGACAGCGCCGGCAAGAAGTTCCTCGGCATCTTCCCGTTCGGCAAGAAGATGGAGGACTACTTCCGCAAGTACCAGAGCTCGCAGCAGCACCTCAACGCGATCCTCCACGCGCTCCGCTCCGGACAGGACGAGCTGACCCGCGACAACGTGGCGCTCAACATGGAGAAGCAGAACCTCTGGCAGACGATGGGGCGCCTCAACCAGTACGTGTACATCGCCGAGCAGCTCGACACGAAGCTCACGGCCAACATCGCCGAGATCGAGATGTCCGACCCCGACCGCGCCAAGCAGCTCAACCAGGACGTCCTGTTCTACGTACGGCAGAAGCACCAGGACCTGCTGACCCAGCTGGCCGTGTCGATCCAGAGCTACCTGGCGATCGACATCATCATCAAGAACAACATCGAGCTCATCAAGGGCGTCGACCGTGCCGCGACGACCACAGTGTCGGCGCTCCGTACGGCGGTCATCGTCGCCCAGGCGCTGGGGAACCAGCAGCTCGTGCTCGACCAGATCACAGCGCTCAACACGACGACGTCGAACATGATCCAGAAGACGTCGGAGATGCTCAAGGAGAACTCGGCCCGCATCCAGGAGCAGGCCGCGTCCTCGACGATCGGCATCGAGCAGCTGAAGTCGGCGTTCGCGAACATCTACGCGACCATGGACTCGATCGACGAGTTCAAGCTCCGCGCGCTCGACAACATGGCTCAGACGATCGGCGTCCTCGAGAACGAGGTCTCCAAGTCCCGCGACTACCTGGACCGCGCGCAGCGCAGCCAGCCCGTGATCCCGGGCACCGAGCTCAACGTCGACACCGCGCACTGAACGGAGAACGCGATCTTCGATGGGTCTGTTCGACTGGCTGAAGGGCGACCAGCAGGAGCCTGCCCCGCAGCAGGCTCCGCTCGACGCTCCCCCGACGCCTGAGCAGATCGCAGACTCGCTCGCCAAGGTCGACCAGCTGGCCGCGGACGGGAACGTACCGCCGGCCGTCCTCAGCCGTGTCCATCGCGTCACCCGACGCCTCCGCGAGACCTTGCCGCGCATGCGCAACGCCGGCCTCGACTCGGCCGAGCAGTACTCGTTGATGGCCACCGCGACCGACTACCTTCCGGAAGCGCTGAACTCCTACCTGCGGCTCCCGCGCGACTGGGCCGACAGCCGACCGATCGAGGGCGCCAAGACGTCCCTGCTCGTCCTGGTGGACCAGCTGGACCTGCTGGGCTCGACCGTCGACAAGATGTACGACGCCGTGCTCCAGGCCGACGCCCAGGCGCTCATCGCCCACGGGCGCTTCCTGCAGGAGAAGTTCGGCCACGCGCCGACCACCGCACCCAAGGCACCCGCCGGGCCCCGCCAGAGCATTGGCCCCGTCAACCCGCTCGACCTGGAGGTCTGAACCACGTGACCACGCTCCGCTCTGCCCTCGACCAGCTCGCCGCCGCGGCACGGGCCGCCGGGCTCGACGAGCGCGCCGCCCGCACCGAGGGACTGCAGCTGGCTGCGTCCGTCGCCGAACCTGCCCGCGGGGCGTTCAAGGCCTGGGGCGACGAGACCGGCGAGACCGGTGGTGCGCAGGCCTTCTTCGAGGCCGCCTCGAAGGGCCGCCGGTACCGCTCCGGACCCACTGTTCTGATGTCGGCTCTGGGTTCTGGTGACCCGAAGCACGCCGCGGCGTACGCGGACGCCCTCGGCGCCGTCGCCGCCGCAGCCTGTCTCCTCGGCGAGCCGCACCCGCAGGTCGCGGGCTCGGCAGCCGCGGCCACCGCGGCCCAGCGCTCGGCGATCTACCAGGGCAGCCCCTTCAAGGTCCCGCCCGGGTCGACCCCCGGCGCCTTCGACGGGCTCCCCGGAGGACCGCCGAGGAGTACGCCCTCAGCTCCGGCCGCCCCCGTACAGAGCTCACCCGCCAGCCCGAGCGCCACCCCGACCGCGGACCCGACCGGCGAGACGTTCATCGAGCACATGGCGGGGCGCAGCCGCGAGGCGGCCGACCAGATGGGCGACTTCGCCAAACGGGCGCCGGGCATCCTCTCCGGCGTCTTCGACCAGCTGCGCACCTCGCAGGAGCGAATGCGCCAGGCCGGCATGCAGCCGCAGGGCGACCTGACACCCCTGGCCACCAACCCGTTCGACCTCTCCGGCATCGACCCGCACGCGCCGGGCGCCTTCCCGGATCTGCAGAGCTACCGCTCCGTACCGACGACACCGGCGGCCCCGGTCACGCCGGGCGCGCCGGCTGCTCCGGGCGATCCCGCGGCGGCGTCAGCGCCCACCGAGACGCAGGCCGACCCGAGCGCCCCGGCCAAGGAACCCGAGCCGGAGGTACCGGCGAAGTCGCTCGAGGAGCTCCTCGCCGAGCTCGACGGCCTGGTCGGTCTCCAGAGGGTCAAGGACGAGATCCACAAGCAGTCGGCGATCCTGCGCGTCCAGGGGCTCCGTGCCAAGGCGGGACTCATCGACCCGACGATCACGCGCCACCTGATCTTCGTCGGCAACCCCGGAACCGGAAAGACGACGGTGGCGCGGCTCGTCGCCGGCATCTACCGCGCGCTCGGCCTGTTGTCCAAGGGCCAGCTCGTCGAGGTCGACCGCTCGGAGCTTGTCGCCGGCTACCTCGGGCAGACCGCGATCAAGACCACCGAGGTGTGCGCCAAGGCCAAGGGCGGCGTCCTGTTCATCGACGAGGCCTATTCGCTCGCCGGCGACCAGTACGGCGAGGAGGCCATCAACACCCTCGTGAAGGAGATGGAGGACAACCGTCAGGACCTCGTCGTCATCGTCGCGGGCTACCCGCGCCCCATGACGAAGTTCATCGACGAGAACCCCGGGCTGAACAGCCGGTTCCGTACGACCATCGAGTTCGACGACTACACCGACGACGAGCTGATCGGCATCTTCAGCGGCATGGCGAGCAAGGCCGACTACGACATCGACGACGACGTGATCACGGCGTTCAAGGTGCAGCTCGCGCGGCAGGCGCGCGACGAGACGTTCGGCAACGGCCGGTTCGCCCGCAACGTTTTCGAGGCGGCCATCGGCCATCAGGCCTGGCGGCTGCGCGACATCTCCGAGCCGACGCTCGAGCAGCTGCGGAAGCTCCAGCCGGAGGACCTCGCGGCCGAGCAGGCCCAGGCTCCCGTCGAATGGCCGGGCGCGGTGCCGACTCCCGCGCCCGCGGATCCGGCTGCCGACGAGCCAGAGGCGACCGATGAGACCGTCCCTGGCGCTGTGGGGCCCGCCTCGGCGTGGCCACGACCTGAACCCACGGCGCCGGCTCCCGAGGAGAGCGCGTGAGCACCACCCCGACCGGGACGACCACAGCCCCACAGGCGCCGACCGCTCCTCCCACGAGTACGACGGTGGTGCCGACGCGTACGGGGTCGACCGCTCCCGTCCTCGTACACAACACTCCGACCCCCCGGCTCATCCGTGGGCTGCGCAACGCACTCGTCATCGTCCTGCTGCTCTTCGCAGGGCTGACGCTGTTCGCGACAGCGGCACCGGAGATGGCCCTCGGCTCGTCGGCCGCCGACATCTCCCTCGGCCAGCAGCTGCGCGGCGCACGCGCCACGCTCGCCGAGGCCGACCGGAAGGCGTCCGTGGCGTTCCTCGCTCCGGCGACCGCATCCGCGAACGGCGAGTGGACCGACTACCAGTCGACGATCGACCAGGTCTCCGGGATGCTGCTCAAGGCGGCGGCGGACCACCCTGACGACGCCGACGAGCTCGCGACCGTACAGACGCAGATCAGCGACTACCGGCGGTCGGTGGACGCCGCGTGGACGCTCGCCGGCACCGGGTCCGCCGCGGGCCCTTCTCAGTTCGTGTCAGCCGGGACCAAGCTCGATGCCCCGCTGCAGACCCTGGCTACCCTCGCCCAGGAGAGCGACAGCCGCGTCGGTACGGGTCCTAGCTGGCACATCGGCCCCTGGGCGGTGGCTGCCGGGTGGATCGCCGTCGCGAGTCTCGTCCTGAGCTCGTTCCTGGTCGCCCGCCGTACGCATCGTGTCCTCAACATCGGGCTCAGCGCCGGCCTGCTGCTCGTCCTCGGGGCGGCAGCCCTTGCCGCTCAGGCGAACGCGGTCGTCCAGGACTCGATGACCGCCGTGACGACGACATCGCTCGCCTCGGCACGGATCAACGTGGACACCCAGACCACGGCCGAGCAGACCAAGGCCGCCGAGGACCGTACGTTGCTGCAGCCCGCCCTCGGGACTGCATCGTGGACCACGCTCAACACCTCGATGACGGCGATGCTCGCCTCGTTGCCTGACGTGGGCGAGAAGAGCTACCAGACGTCGTTGTGGACCGCGTACACGACCGCCCGCGCCTCCGTGACGCCCACGGCTGAGAACGCCAAGACCCAGGGACGTACGACGACGCTGACCCCGCTCGTTGCGTTCTCGACATCGGCCAAGGGACTGGCCGGTACGGACGCGTCCGTGGCCACGACGACGCTGACCACCGCCCAGCGCACGCAGCTGCCCCTCGGGATCGCCGCATCCGTCGCCGCGGTGCTGGCCCTCTTCTCAGCGGTCTGGGGCCTCAGCCGCCGCCTGGCCGAGTACGTCTGAAGGGACGCGCATGGACACCGCACCCAACGCGCCCGGAAAGATCGGCACCCCGGTCGACGTCCAGGCCGCGATGACCTACCTCGGCCTGCTCGGCGGGTGGATCACGGGGCGTCGCGCCGAGCTCGACGCGCTCGACGCCACGATCCTGGACTCGCCGGACCGTGCCCAGCTCACCAACGACATGATGCTGTCGCTGTCGGTCTGGCAGGCGATCAAGAACCGGTACGACCTGTTGCTGGCCACATGGGACTCCGGACGCGTCGGTCCGACCGAGCAGCTACGGCTCTCCGCGCTCATCTGGGGCCACCTCGACGACACGCTCCCCGACTCGGGCTCGCCGACGCCCAGCTCCGCCGCGATCAGCGGGCTGTCCGTCTCGCTGCCCGAGGCGTGCCGGCTGAGCGACGCGATGGCGGGGCAGCTCCGCAGCCGGCTCAACCGCAACCCGCAGTCCGACCAGCTGGCCGGGAGGTTGCGCGACCTTCGGGCGCAGGTGGAACGGCTTCGCGACCAGGCCAAGCTCGAACCACCCGCTACGCAGCCAGCCGCCCTGGCACAGGTCGAGGACATCTCGGCGCGCACCGAGGACCTCGGGCAGAAGGCGGACCGGGGCGGCGACATCGGTGGCCTGCTCGGCCCGCTCGAGATCCGCGCAGCCACCATGGAGCGCGACCTCATCGTCGGGAACACGAAGCGGCGCCAGGCGCAGGACAAGCTGGCCCGTGCGCGTGAGCTGCGCGAGGCGCTTGAGCTGCGGGAGAAGGCGCTCAGCGACCTCGTGGCGCAGGCCGTCGCGTCCGTGACACCGGCGCCGAAGTACGCCGTACCCAACGTGGACGCACTCGGCCCCGTACCGAGCAGTGCCTCTCTGCTCGACGGGTACCTTGGAAAGCTCGGGGCGGTGAGCAGAGCGATGCAGGTGGTCCAGGACGCGTACTCCACAGCGCTGGACGAACGCACGGCTCTCGCGAACCGGCTCACCCAAGAGGTCAGCACCGCACAGCGGGCGGGTGTCGCCAGCGATGCGGACGTGGCTGCGCTGGGCACGGTGATCGAGTCGTTCCTGGCTCGACGACCCGCACCCACGCAGGTCGTCGCATCTCTGATCGACGCCTACGCCGGGGCCGTACGGATGTTGACCGCGTCAGAACAAGGAGGTCAGTCGTGAGATGTCTCCAGCCGGGGTGCACCGGTTCGATCGTCGACGGCTACTGCGACGTGTGCGGCATGCCCTCGCCGGGCGGCGCGCACTCGGCCGCCGCCGCATCCGTGACGCCACAAGGGATTCCGATGGGCCCTGGCCCATCCCCACGCCCTCTGCCCGTCGCCCCCGTACCGAGCACCGGCATCCCCCAGGCCCCGCCGGCCAAGGTCCCGACGGGCCGCTGTCGCATGCCCGGATGTCCCGGGAGCATCATCGACGGCTACTGCGACGTGTGCGGGTCGCCGGCAGGCGCCACTGAGGCGTCGAGCGCTCCGCGCTCCCCCAGCACCGGGCATACCTCGGTCACGCGCGCCTCGAGCCTGCTGAGCTCGACCGCTCTCGGTTCCGCCCGAGCCGGCGCCGCCGCGAGCCGCTCGACGAAACGGATCCGAGACACGGCCAAGAGGCTGCGCGCGGCGCGACTGGGCGCCGGCCTCACCTCCGTACCGCCCGCTCCGTACGTCGACCCTGAGACCGCGGTCATGAAGGACCCGACGATCCCCGAGGACAAGAGGATCTGTCCGCACTGCGGCTCGCCCGTCGGCCAGTCGCACGACGACGACGGCGGCCGTCTCGAGGGCTTCTGCCCCAAGTGCCAGAAGCCGTACTCCTTCACTCCCAAGCTCAAGTCCGGCGATCTCGTGGCCGGACAGTACGAGGTGCAGGGCGCCCTCGCCCACGGCGGCATGGGCTGGATCTACCTCGCGCGCGACAAGAACGTCTCCGACCGCTGGGTCGTGCTCAAGGGCCTGCTCAACGTGGGCGACGCCGACGCGCTGGCCTCGGCGATCGCCGAGCAGCAGTTCCTGGCCCAGGTCGAGAACCCGCTGATCGTCGAGATCTACAACTTCGTCGAACACGACGGCGGTGGATACATCGTCATGGAGTACGTGGGTGGCCGGTCGCTCAAGGAGCTGCTCAAGCAGCGCCTCGCGTCGAACAGCGGCATGTACGACGCACTGCCCGTCGACTGGGCACTCGCGTACATCCACGAGGCGCTCCCGGCCTTCAGCTACCTCCACGACCAGCACCTGCTGTACTGCGACTTCAAGCCTGACAACCTGCTGCAGATCGGCGACTCGATCAAGCTGATCGACCTCGGCGGCGTACGTCGCATGGACGACGACGACTCGTCCATCTTCGGCACGGCGGGCTACCAGGCACCCGAGGTCGCGTCGATCGGGCCGTCCGTGGCAAGCGACATCTACACGATCGGGCGCACCCTGCTCGTGCTCTGCGCGGAGTTCCGCGGCTACCAGACCACGTACGAGTTCACGCTGCCGCCGGTCGACGAGATGCCGCTGTTCGCCGAGTACGACTCGCTGTTCCGGCTGCTGCTCAAGTGCTGCGCCGCCGACCCGGCGGATCGCTTCGTCTCCGCGGACGAGCTGCGCGTACAGCTGCTCGGCGTGCTGCGCGAGGTTGTCGGCTCGATGCACGCCGGCATCGCGCAGACCTCGGCCACGTCGTTGCTGTTCGAGCCCCCGTCGGTGACGGGCGACACGTTCGACTGGACGCAGCTGCCGAAGCTGAAGCCCGACACGACCGACCCCCAGTACGCGTGGCTCAGCGCGATCAACTACACCGACCCCGCCCAACGGCTGACGGCCCTCGACTCGGCGCCGCAGGCCACCGCCGAGGTGCTGCTCGCGAAGGCCGAGGCGGCCCTGGAGATGGACAACCAGCGGCTCGTACGGCAGTACGTGAACGAGCTGCTCGCGGCCGACCCCTGGGAGTGGCGTGCCGTCTGGATCTCGGGCGTCCTCGCGATGAAGCTGGGCGACTGGCGCAACGCGCAGTCGGCGTTCAACGCCGTGTACGGGCAGGTGCCCGGGGAGCTGGCGCCGAAGATCGCCCTCGCGGTCGCGTGCGAGGAGGGCGGGGAACCGGCGATCGCCGAGAACCTCTACCTCATCTGCGCGTCCACCGACGCGAACTACGTCACGCCGGCGGCGTTCGGACTGGCCAGGCTCCGTGCGAAGCGCCACGACCTGCAGGGCACGCTCGATGCGCTCGACATGGTGCCGCCGACGAGCCGCGGCTACCTCGAGTCGCGCCGCCTCGAGGCCGAGCACCTGCTGGGCTTCGGCTCCGGGCTCCCGGACCTGCAGCGCGCGATGACCGCGACCCACAACGCTCGCCTGGACGCGCTCACGCAAGCCAGGATCGACGTCGACATCTACGAGCGCGCGCTCGATGTCGTGGCGACGCACGGCGCGCAGGCGACCACCACGGTGGGCACGGTGCCGGCCACGCCCGTGGCGCTGCGGGAGCGGCTGGAGTTCGCCTACCGGCGACTGGCCGTCCTGGAACCCGAGTCGCCTGTACGGGTGCAGCTGGTCGAGAAGGCGAACCGAACGAGGAAGTGGAGCCTGCTGTGAACGACGCCGACAAGGGCTGGCAGAGCCTGCTCCCCGACGGGCTCGAGAAGTGGCTTCGCAACCGGAAGGGCGACGACGACACCACCGGGCCGGGCGTCGAATGGCGCCCGAACGCGGGAGCGGCTGCGCCCGGAGTGTCGTCGCCGGACCCGTCGCTGCACTACGAGCCGCCGGGCGTTGAGTGGTCCCCCGCCCCGGTCGAGAAGTGCCCGGCGTGCGGTGCTGAGTTCCCCGATGCGTACACGCCCGGTACGAGCCAGTACTGCGCCCAGTGCGGTGCGGCGCGGCCCGCGTCGGCCGAGGCAGCAGCGACCCTGCGAAGCCTCGACCCGGATGCCGTCATGGCCCCCCCACGCCCGTGCGTACAGTGCGGCGGCGCGGTCGACTCCGACGCGTACTGCACGGTGTGCGGCTTCAAGGCGGCCAGCGAGCGTGACCACTACCGCGAGGAGCCGGCTCCCTGGGTGGCCGGCGTCTGCGACCGCGGCCTCAAGCACACACGCAACGAGGACGCGCTCGCGTTGGCGGCGAGCCAGGAACCGGGCGAGCGAGCCGTACTGGTCGTCTGCGACGGCGTGTCCAGCTCGATCGACTCCGACGTCGCGTCCCTGGCCGCTGCCGAGGCCGCGCGCGACCTGCTGTGGGCCGACCCGGTGCCTGCCGCCGGCACACCACCTCGGCTCCCCGACGCCGCGGTGGCCGCCAACGAGGCCGTCGTACGGACGACGGACCCCGCCAGCGAGAACGCCGCATCGGCGACCTTCGTGGTGGCGGTGCTGTCGAAGGGCCATCTGTCCTACGCCAACCTGGGCGACTCCAGGGCGTACTGGCTGCCGGATGCCGGCGATGCTGTACTCCTCACTCGCGACGACTCCATGGCCGAGGCCAGGATCGAGATGGGTGTCCCCCGGGACGTCGCCGAGAACGGCCCCGGTGCCCACGCGATCACGAAGTGGCTCGGTCGCGACGCCCCCGACATCACCCCGCGTACAGGCAAGCTCGAGGTCGGCGACGGCTGGCTCGTGGTCTGTACGGACGGGCTGTGGAACTACGCGTCCACCCCAGCAGAGATCCGTACGCTGCTCGACGCCGGCCTCGCGGCCTCCCCGGCCACACTGACCGACCTCTGCGAGCACATGACCGCCTGGGCGAACTCCCAGGGCGGCAAGGACAACATCACGGTCACGCTCGCGCGCTTGGGGGACCTTCCGACTGCGGCGGTCGCCACACCGACGTCGGCAACCGAGCCGGATCCGGCGGACGCGACCATTGCGGAGGTCCCGCCAGGACCCGCCGGTGCGGCCGCACCCGAGTCGTCGAGAGGTCAGGACACGCCGCCGGTGGGACTCCAGCCGAGCACTTCCTGACTCCTCGCCGAGTCCGTGCTGGACACGCCCACCGGCGCGAGAATCCCCAAGGGGCGTTGCAGGTTTAACAAGGGATGTCGTGAAACCTGCACTCCCCACACCAGATTTGGTGTGGGGAGTGCAGGTTTGGGCACGTCCCTTGGGAAACCGACACCCGACTGCCGCGAGCTGGATAGACAACGAGTGGCGAGGATCCCACCGTCTCTGGGCCAGGGACGGTGGGATCTCGCCACTCCGTGGTTCAGGTCAGACCGGACGTACCTTCGGCGAGTTCGCCTTGGTCATGCCCGGGTCGCGGACGACGACGTCGCCCAGGGCCTCGTCGATCCTCGCCATCGCCTCCGGCGAGATGACGACACCGGACGCGGCCACGTTCTCCGCGACCTGCTCCGGACGTGACGCGCCGATGATCGCGCAGGCGAGGTTCTCGTTCTGGAGCACCCAGGCGACGGCCAGCTGAGCCATGCTCAGACCGAGCGCGTTCGCGATCGGCTTGAGCAGCTGCACTCGTCCCAGCACCTGAGAGTTCATGAAGCGCGAGATCATCTGCGCGCCGCCCTTGTCGTCGGTCGCGCGCGACCCCTCGGGCAGAGCAGCCCCGGGCACGTACTTGCCCGTCAGCACGCCCTGAGCCACCGGAGACCAGACGATCTGGGAGATCCCCAGCTCCTTGCTCGTCGGCACGACCTCGGCCTCGATGACGCGCCACAGCATCGAGTACTGGGGCTGGTTCGAGATCAGCTGGAAGCCGAGCTGCTTCGCCAGGGCGTGGCCGTCGCGGAGCTGGTCGGCGCTCCACTCGCTGACGCCGATGTACAGAGCCTTGCCGGCCCGTACGACATCGGCGAACGCCTGCATCGTCTCCTCGAGCGGCGTCTCGGTGTCGTACCGGTGCGCCTGGTACAGGTCGACGTAGTCGGTGCCGAGGCGCTTCAGGGAGCCGTTGATCGACTCCATGATGTGCTTGCGCGACAGTCCGGAGTCGTTGGGACCCTTGGGGCCTGTCGGCCAGTACACCTTGGTGAAGATCTCGAGCGACTCGCGCCGCTCCCCCGCCAGAGCGTCGCCGAGTACGGACTCGGCGACGGTGTTCGCGTACGCGTCGGCCGTGTCGAACGTCGTGATGCCCGCGTCCAGCGCTGCCCGTACGCACAGGGTCGCCGTGTCGTTCTCGACCTGCGACCCGTGGGTCAGCCAGTTGCCGTAGCAGATCTCCGAGACCTTGAGGCCGGAGTCACCGAGGTAACGGAACCTCATGCGTGCACGTTCTTCGCGGCCTCGGCCGTGGGCTCCTCGACTTCGGCATCTTCTGCCTCGTCGTCCTCGTACTCCTCTTCGTCGTCCTCGTCGTACTCGTCCTCGTCGTCGTACTCGTCCTCGTCGGCGTCGTCCTCGCCCTCCTCGGGAGCCTCGGCGACGTCCTCGACCGGCTCAGCAGGAACCGTCCCGGTCAGCGCGGCCGCGACCTCGGGCTCGGCGAACGGGTTCCCGATCGACGAGCCGCCCAGCGTGGCGAGCATCTGCCGTACGTTCGTGAGCTGAGCGGTGATCGAGTCGCGACGCGACGTGGCGGCCTGCAGCTCGCGCTCGGTCTCGCGGCGTACCTTCTCCGCGTTCGCCTTGGCGCTGGTGACGTGCTGCGCGGCCTCCTCGTGCGCGGCCTTGAGGTGCGCATCGGCCTGAGCGCGTGCCTCGGCGAGCGTGCGCTCGGCCTCCGCCTCGCTGGCCGTCTGGCGCTCCCGTGCGATGTTCATCGCGTTCTCGTGGGCCTGCATGGCGACCGTGAACTCGGCGGCGGACTTGTCCCGGCGATCGGCCAGCGTCTTCTCGAAGTCGGCAGCCGCAGCTGCGGCGCGGGCGCGCTGATGCTCGTACACGGCCTCGGCCTCTTCGCGACGGGTGGTCGCCTCGCGGTCGGCGTTGTCGAGGATCTCGTCGGCCTGTGCGCGGGCAGCCTCGACGATCTTGGCGGCGTCGGCGTCGGCCTTGTTCCGAGTCTCGGCGGCGTAGCGGTCGGCGGAGGTCCGCGCCTGCTCGGCGGCGGCCGTCGAGTCCTTCGTCAGCGAGTCCGCCTCGGCCTTCGCCTTGTTGACGAGGTCTTTGGCCTCGTCGTTGGCGAGCGAGAGGATCTTGCCGACCCGAGTGCCGAAGTCGGAGAACGTCGGCTGAGCAGCCTGCGCCTGCTCGGACGCGAGGAGCGCGGAGCGCCCCTTCTCGACGTTGAGGCCCTCCTCGAGAGCGGCCACCTGGGTCTGGAGCTTCGTCACGTTGACGCCATGGGTGGCGGCCTCGGACCGAGCCTGATCGAGCGCCTTGCGCAGGTCGCCCAGCGCCTTGTCGACCTCATTGGGCTCGTAGCCGCGCATGACCGTGCGGAAAGCGGGGTTCACCTGGGACATCATTCCTCTTCCATGGAGTACTGACTTGCTGTCGTCGTGCGGGTTCCGGGTTCGTCAGGGACGGCGAGCGCCTCGATGACGCCGGAGAGGTGGCCTAGTTGTTCGTTGATGTCGTCGCGACGCCGCGCAAGCGTGGCGACTTCTGCGCGCGCCTTGTCGAGCTGTGCGCGCGCCTCCGTACGAGCCTGGTCGGCGTCGATCCTCGCCTTGGCGAGCATCGCGATCGCCTCTTCCCGCGTCGCGCGGACGGACTCGTACGTCTCTCGCTGGAGCGCCTCGAGGTCTGCGGCGGCCCGTTCCCGGATGAGCTTGGCGCCCGACTCGGCGTCAGCCAGGCGGCGCTTGGCGCGCTCCTCCTGGGCCTGCGCCTCGGAGCGTGCGGTCTCCAGCAGCCGCTGCGCCTCCTCCTCGGCGCGCTGGCGCGTCTGTACAGCGTCCTTCTCGGCGGCGTCCAGCAGCGCGTGGGCGCGAGCCTGTACGTCCTCGGCAGTCGCCTGGGCCTCGGACACGACGGCCCGACCGCGATGGTCCGCAGACGTGAGCAGCATCTGCGTGTGCTCGCGCACCGTCCGTACGTGGTCGGTGAGCTGCTGGTGGTGCTGCTTGGCGACGGCCTCGGTCTCGGCCTGCGCGGTCGCCTTGAGCTCGGCCATCGCCTGCTGGGTCCACTCCATGTGGGCTGCCGCTGACGCCAGCTGCTCCTCGGCCGCGCTGTGGGCCTTGGCGAGGAGGTCGTCGTGCTCGGCCTGAGCAGCGGCCTGGAGCTTCGCGAGCTCCTCCTCCCACTGCTTCCGCTCGTCGGCGAGCTGCGCCCTCGTCGTCGCGATGTGCGTCTCATGCTCGCTCAAACGCTGAGCGACCGTGGCCTCGGTCTGGGCATGGGTACGGACGACGTGCTCGTCGAGGTCCCGTCGTCGCCGTGCCTCCTCGGCCTCCCAGGCCTCGGTCTTCGCCTTGAGGTCGGCATCGACTCCTGCGGCGAACGTGGCGAGGCGGTCCTTGACCTCTTCCACGGCGCGGGCCGCGTTCTCGTGGAGCCCGTCGGAGGTGTTCTTCGCGTCGGTGAGGATGCGCTCGGCCTCGGAACGTGCCAGGGCGACTACCTCCGCCGAGGTGCGCTCAGCCGTACGGGTGATCAGGCTGGCCTGCGCCGACGCGTCCTCGAGAAGGGTGACCGCGTCGCGTCGCGCCTCGTCCAGTCGCGCGGTCGCAGCCGTCGCCGCCGCCTCGGCCTGGGCCTGCTTCTCAGCCGCCGTACGTACCAGGCTGTCGTTGATGTCCCGATTTCGGGCAAGCTCCGCACGCATCGCTTCCGTGTCGGCCTGGGCTTCGGCCCGCAGCTGATCGGCGAGATTCTGAGCTTGAGTCAGGATTTCGGTGGCCTGCCGCGTGACCTCGATCCCAGCCGGCTGGACTACCTCCCGCGCAGCATGATCGAGCACCCGTACATGATCCTTCCCCTCTAGTGGCACCGCAACCTGGGGGCGCCCCAATCCCATGCACTGATCGAGACTTTGGGCCATCGTTTTCTCAGCGACACTTGGTGACCGGCCAGATCGATCCCCCGAACCGGTACCGTCTGATGTGCACGAGCCTCGTTGCTCCGTCTTTGTGCCCTGCGAGAGAATCGACACCATGGCCCAGTTCACGTCGACCGTCTATCAGAACGAGTTCCTTCCCGACGGCGGCACCGATGTCAACGCGATCGTGACGATCGACTGCGTCGGCGCGGGCGCGGCGGGGCAGACCGGGTCCGGCGCTGCTGGCGAGGTCATCATCGTCGACACCTCCGGGTCGATGGGCGAGACCAACATGCGGGCCGCGAAGCAGGCCGCCATGGTCGCCGTCGACGCGATCCTCGACGGCACGTTCTTCGCGATCATCGCCGGCAACCACAAGGCGTACCTCGCGTACCCGATGGTGCAGACCGGCCCCGGCATGGTGCAGATGAACCCGCAGACCCGGCGCCAGGCCAAGGACGCGATCAGCTTCTTCCGGTCCGACGGCGGCACGGCGATCGGCGCCTGGCTGAACCTCGCCCGCGCCCTGTTCGACTCGGTGGGGCCGCTGTCGCAGAAGCACGCGATCCTGCTCACCGACGGCGAGAACCACAACGAGACCCCGCAGCAGCTCGATGCGGCGATCCGCAACTGTCTCGGCCAGTTCCAGGCGGACTGCCGCGGAGTCGGCGTGGACTGGAAGGTCGAGGAGATCCGCAAGATCGCCCAGGCGCTGCTCGGGTCGGTCGACATCATCCCGTCGGGTATAGACATGCCCGCGGTGTTCGGCGACCTCATGCACAAGGCGATGGGCCGCGGTGTCGCCGACGCCCAGCTGCGGGTCTGGGTGCCGCAGGGTGCGCAGGTCCTGTTCGTACGTCAGGTGTCCCCCACCGTCGAGGACCTGACGGGCCGCGGGGCACCGATCAACCCTCTGACCCAGTCGTACCCCACGGGTTCCTGGGGCGACGAGTCCCGCGACTACCACCTCTCCGTACGGCTTCCCGCGAAGGCTGTCGGGCAGGAGCAGCTCGCCGCCCGCGTCCAGCTGAGCCTCGGGCCGACCGTCGTCACCCAGGGCCTCGTGAAGGCCCGCTGGTCGAACGACGCCTCCCTGACCGCACGGATCAGCCCCGAGGTCGCCCACTACACCGGGCAGACCGAGCTCGCCGCGGCGATCCAGGAGGGCCTGGCAGCCAAGGCCGCCGGCGACGACCGCACGGCGACGACCAAGCTCGGTCGTGCGATCCAGCTCGCCGCGCAGACCGGCAACGAGGAAGCCACCTCGAAGCTGCGCAAGGTGGTCGACGTCGAGGACGCCGGCACCGGCACCGTACGGCTCAAGCGTCAGGTCGAGAAGGCCGACGAGATGGCGCTCGACACGGCGTCCACCAAGACGACAAGGATCCGCAGCTGATGGCCGGTATCTGCGAGAACGGTCACCGCTCGACCACCGACGACTACTGCGACACCTGCGGAGCTCCCGTACATCCCGCTCCTGCGGTCGGCCCGGCGCCCCGGGCCGTACCGTCGACCACCCAGAAGTGCCCCAACTGCGGCGCGTCCAACCCGGCCGACGCGCTGTTCTGCGAGGCGTGCGGCTACGACTACACGACGGGTACGCTCCCGCGCTCCGACGTGGCCGGCATGCTCGGGCTTCGTCGCGCCTCGGCGCTCGTGGACGCGGCGCCTGTGACTACACCGGTCGAATCGGCGACGCCGTCCTACCAGGGCGTCTCCTCGGCGACGCCCGTTGCCGTGGCGAGCCCGCTCGACATCGACGAGCTCCCCGCGGCCCCTGCCGTGCCGGTGAGCGAGCCCGTCGCAGCGGTGAGCGAGCCGGTCGCGGTGCCCGAGCCGAGCGCGCCTGCCGCGGCCGAGCCCGTACAGGCTCTGACGCCTCCGGAGACGGCGCCCGCCACGCCTGATCAGGCGCTCCCCGTGGCCACGGCGCCCCTGGACGACGAACAGCCGACGCGTGGTCGGCCGGCCCCGCGCCGCGAGTCGTACGTGGCGGAGATCTGGATCGACCCCGACTGGTACGAGGTGCAGGAGACCGACGAGCCCATGCCGTCTGTCGCCCTCCCCGCGACGGTGGTGCTCAGCGTCGACAACCTCATCGGCCGCGCGTCCACGAGCCGAAACATCCACCCCGAGGTGGACTGCGGCGTGGACTCGGGCGTGAGCCGCCGACAGGCTCGCCTGTCCACGGACGGCACCCGCTGGTACGTGGAGGACCTCGGCTCCGCGAACGGCACGTTCGTCGGTCCGGCCTCCGGGCCTCTGCCCACGTCACCCATCCAGGGTCGCTACGAGCTCGGGCCGGACGACCGCATCTACGTCGGCGCATGGACGCGCATCGTCGTCCGCAAGGCGTCGAAGGACGAGGTCGACTCGCTCAGCTGACTGCCTGGCGCCTCGGTCCTTCGGCCCGTGGCGAACAGAGGCGAGTCCTGGGTGACGGGTGTGGCACTCTGGCAGCCGGGGCAAGGCATGCCAGCCGCCCGACGAGGAGGACAGCTGTGGAGATCAAGGTCGGGATTACGCACGTCAACCGCGAGGTCGCCGTGGAGTCGGAGAGCACCCCCGAAGAGATCCAAGCGGCGCTCACCGAGGCCATCGCCTCCGGCGGGTTCCTCACCCTGGTCGACGACAAGGGCCGCAAGGTCCTCATCCCGGCGTCCGGCATCGCCTATATCGACCTCGGCGCCGAGCACGTCCGCGCCGTGGGCTTCGGCGCCATCTAGACGCGTCCCGCTTCACCGGACGTTGATGTCGTTCTGGCTGGGGTCGCGACGGCTCATTTCGCTTTGACGGGACTTGTGGTCGTTCTGAGAGCCTGTTTCCGCCTCAGAACGACCACAACTCCCGTTTCGACGTCTCCGGGCGCGTGCGACCGTCTCCATACCGACCACAACCCCGTCACACCGCCGACGTGATGGCTTCTTGATCGCGCGTAGCTCGGCGACTCGCCGTGAATCGGTTCGCGGGATGCGTCCGGTAGACTGTGTACGGCGCCGGAACCGGCGCTCGTCGCTGAACACCCCGGTCACCCGACCGGCGCGGTGCAGCGAGGCCCGTTTTCCGGCCTGTGAGGGCCGGCCCTTCGTGAGGCACCACACTGACCATCGAGACCGGCTCGACCATGAGCCCCAGCAGCGCCCCAGAGAACTTCGTCCACGAGCCCGTCGCCGAGGCCGACCCCCGGGTCACCTTCGAGGAGCTCGGCGTGATGCCGGACATCGTCGAGGCGCTCGCCGAGATCGGCATCACCCACCCGTTCCCCATCCAGGCCCTCTCGATCCCGATCGCGATCCAGGGCACCGACATGATCGGCCAGGCCCGTACGGGCACCGGCAAGACCCTGGCGTTCGGCATCTCGCTGCTGCAGCGGATCGCCGTACCGGGTCAGCCGGAGTACGAGGAGCTCGAGGCTCCCGGCAAGCCGCAGGCACTGGTCATGTGCCCGACCCGTGAGCTGGCGCTCCAGGTGACCCGCGACATCGCGATCGCGTCGACCAAGCGCCACGCGCGCGTCATGACCGTGTACGGGGGTGTCGGCTACGACCCGCAGCTCGACCAGCTCACCGCCGGCGTCGACGTCGTCGTGGGCACGCCGGGCCGGCTCAAGGACCTCGCCGACCGTCGCTCGCTCGACCTCTCCCACGTCAAGGTGCTCGTCCTCGATGAGGCCGACGAGATGCTCGACCTCGGCTTCCTGCCGGACGTCGAGAAGCTGATCGCGAGGACCCCGTCCACGCGCCAGACCATGCTCTTCTCCGCGACGATGCCGTCGGCGATCGCAGCGCTGGCACGTACGCACCTGTC
>Ga0182021_10000791_pt1 | contig 35319 bp, 26 predicted proteins | sample 612E3MmetaG_FD_120493 | JGI IMG/M metagenome (GOLD analysis project Ga0182021, IMG submission 120493) | Permafrost microbial communities from Stordalen Mire, Sweden - 612E3M metaG (Illumina Assembly) | ecosystem: Environmental > Terrestrial > Soil > Wetlands > Permafrost | place: Sweden...
CCGAAACTCTCCGCTAAACTCGCTAAATACTCGTTCCCCGCTATCACTTTATCCGCTGCCCGTATCATGCGCCTGAACCGCCATGCCCGTCCCCGGCTCTCCAGTTCCGCACGGTTTGAGTCGCGATAAAGCACAGCATCATCGTAGTCAAACACCAGTTTCTTGCTGCACCACCGCAGCATCTTTGCCTGTCCACCGCGCAAAAGCTTCCTCAAAACCACCACTACATCCGCACCTCGAAGCCCCATAAACTGCTTAATTCTGCCGGGTAAACCATCAGGAATCACCCACTTTTCCACGTACCAACCACGCTTTTCCAAGGTCGGAATGAACACATCCACCCTATGCCGGACGCATACGTCGCCCAAGTCCGGAACCAGATAGATGATCCGTCTCGCCCTCGCGGTCTCTGCCATCTCTTGCCCCCCTGTCTCTTATCCTAAACCTTGGGGATTCTAGGCCTTATCTCCAGTTGATTCAAGGATTTTCGGCGATTGCCGATGGCCGTTTCCCCCCGCATCTGAGGGCCTTTTTCGGGGCTTTTTCGGGCCATTTTCGGCCGCTCGAAATGCCCTCATTGTCACATCAAAGGTCGGCCTCGGCCCCTCTCAAGCCGCAATACCTTGACAAATAAGGGCTTGCGGCGTATTGGCCCTCGCGTTTCCGGGTGCCGCCCGGCATGCGAGCTGGAAGCGCTTTTTCCTGCCACCATGGCCCACGCAACTCTTTGCAGTCACAGGGTTTAGGACGCCCCATTTTTTTCGTTCCCCCCTCGTCTTTTCCTTAGACTTCCCACCCCCCCTTTACTACCATGACAGTCCATCCAAGGTGGCCTGTTTCCCAGTTTCCAGCCACGCCGGAACTCGGTGTCACATAATAAGATACGGCGAATTCTTCGCCCGGTGGAGCCGCATGAGCGCAATAGATGGCAGCCGCTGGCAGGACGTCTTGGCCGAAATCCGCAAGACCCTGCGAAAACAGCAGTACGACACTTGGTTCAAAAGGGTACAGTTCACCTCCTCGGCGGGCGAAGAGATCCAACTCATCGTCCCCAATCGCTTCTACGCCGACTGGCTCGAGAACAACTACCGCTCGACCGTGGAGGCGGCAATCCGCACGGTCTTCGGGGGCGAACCCCGGGTGCATTTTGAGGTCGACTCCTCGCCGCGCGGCTCCCGCGCGGAAGCCGACGACGAGGAGCTCGCGCCGAATCCGCGGTCACTTGCCCTCAACAAGGCTTTCCAGCTCAATGCGTTTGTCGTGGGGAACTGTAATCGCCTGGCCCAGGCGGCCGCGCGGAGCGTGGCGGAGTCTCCCGGCGCCGTCTATAACCCGCTCTTTGTTCACGGGCGCGTGGGAATGGGCAAGACGCATCTCCTGCAGGCGGTCTGTCATCGGTTCCTGGAGTTGCACCCGGGCGGGGCGGCGGCCTATGTCGGGGCGCAGGCGTTCGTCACGGAACTCGCGCGCGCAAAGGAAGAAGACCGCCTCGACGCATTTCGCGCGCGGTACCGGGCCCTGTCTCTTCTCGCCTTCGACGACGTGCAGCTCCTGGCCGGCAAAGACGCCTCGCAGGAGGAGTTTTTCCACATCTTCAACGAGCTTCACAGCCAGAAGCAGCAGGTCGTGGTCTCCGCCGACCGGCCGCCCCAGGAGATCGACAAACTTTCCGACCGGCTCGTCTCGCGTCTGCGATGGGGACTCATCGTGAACCTCGATCGGCCCGACCGCGAGACGAAGCTCGCCGTCCTCGCGACGAAGGCCGCCGCCCGGCGAATGACCGTCCCCGCGGACGTCCTGGAATTCCTGGCCACCGAGGTGGATGGGAGCGTTCGGGACCTGGAGGCGGCGCTGGTGCGTCTCGCGGCGTTCGCGTCGCTCGGCCAAAAGCCCATCCGTGTCGCGGTGGCGCGGGAAGCCCTCGCGGCCCAGGACTCGAAGCGTTCGCGCGTGATCAGCGTCCCGCAGATCCAGGACGCCGTCACGCGGCACTTCGGCCTCAAGGCCGAGGAACTGCTGTCCAAGAGACGGTCGCGCTCCGTCGCGTTTCCCCGACAGGTCGGCATGTTCCTTGCGCGCCGGCTCACGAACCTGTCCTTCGACGAAATCGGCGTATTCTTCGGCGGGCGCGATCACACGACCATCCTCTATGCCTGCGAAAAAATAGAAAAACAGTCGGCAAAAGACCCGGCGCTTGCGTCCAGCATCGAAGAGATCACGCAGGTGCTCAATAAGGAACTCGAAGCGGAAATGTAGTCTCCGCCGCGCCGGGGCAAACGTGTCAGTAACCTGGCAGCAATTCAGGTCGTTACTGACGCACAGGGACGTTCGGCTCGAGGGAAAGTTCCGCCCAGTCAGCAATATCGGCGTCACGAAGCAGTTGCTATCGTCACGCTGACACCATCCAGCCGGACAAGTCTTGCGCCAAGTACTTTAACGGGCACGAGTTGCGGTGTGCCCTCTCGAAGTTACGCACCGGAAAGTCCGTTACTCTTATTACTACTATCTTCTAAGTACTCTAAAAGAAAAGAAATAGGAGGGCGGTTCGATGAAGCTCAAATGTGAACGCGCGGCGCTGTATGAAGCGGTGCAGCTTGCCGGTGCACTTGCATCAACAAAGATGGCCAAACCCATCCTCCAGAACGTGAAGATGGTTGCGGAGAACAAGCGTCTGGACGTGATGGCCACGGACCTCGAGGTAGGCATTCGGTTTCGCCTGGAGAATGTGGAGATCGGCCGGACCGGTTCCGCCGCGGTGTCGGCGAGCCGGCTCCTCGGAATCCTCCGCGAGTCGCCCGACGACCAGATGGACATCGAGGTGAACGAGCGCAAGTGCGTGGTGCGTGGGAGAGACAGCACGTTCGACATGCTGGGCGACGACCCGGCGGACTTCCCCGAGGTTCCCGAGATGATGAAGACCTGCCCGGTCGAACTGTCCCGGGCCGACTTCGTGGACATGGTCGATAAGACGGTCTTCGCAGTGGCGAGCGAAAGCACGCGATACGCCCTCAACGGCGTCTGTTTCGTCTTCAGCCCCAACCACATCGAGATGGTAGCAACCGACGGGAGGCGCCTCGCCCACATCCGCAAGAAAGCGAAGGGCGTAGGGGCCGACATGGGCAGCATCATCGTCCCGGCCAAGGCCCTCCAGCACGTCCGGCGGGTGCTCATCGAAGAGGACGAGTCGGTCGGCATCAAGGTGGACCAGAACAAGATCCTCTTCCAGAGCTCGCGGGCGCTCGTCAGCTCGGTGCTCGTCGAGGGACACTTCCCGCCGTACAAGGAAGTCATCCCGAAGGACTGTGACAAGAAGGTGACGCTGAAGCGGGAGGCGTTCCTGGGCGCAATCCGCCGGGCGGCGCTCCTCACCACCGAGGAAGCCCGCTCCGTGCGACTCGATTTCTCCAAGGACGCGCTGGTTCTCACGAGCGAAGCCCCCGAGGCCGGCAAGGCCGAGGTGAAACTGGCCGTGGACTACTCCGGCGATAACCTGTCGATCGCCTTCAACCCGAACTTCCTCATGGACGTGCTGCGCGTGCTGAGCGGGGACGACGTGTTCATGGAGATGAAGGACTCCACCCGCCCGGCGGTGCTGCGCGAGGACGGGGAGTACCTCTACGTCGTGATGCCCATCAACATCATGGGGGAGTGAAGGAGTCGTGACGCCCCACCGACGACCCGTCCACACGCTGCGGGAGGCCGTGGCGTCGTTCCTCGAGACTTCGGGTCTCGCCCGGCAGACCCTCGCGGACCAGATCGGCCGGGCGTGGCTGGACATCGTGGGCGCGGAAGTGGCCGCTCACACGAAGCTCGCCCGGACCATTCACGGGGGGGTCCTGCGGGTGGAAGTGGATTCCGCGACGCTCATGGGCGAGCTCGCCGGGTTCCGCAGGCCTGCGCTCCTCAAGGGTCTCCAGGAGCGGGTTCGGCGCAAGCACATCGAGGAGATCCGGTTCGAGTTGTCCAGCGGTTCCTGACGGAGAGACTGTTTTGGCGAAGGAAAAAAACGGACAAGCCGGCGCGCAGAAATACGACGCGTCGAGCATCAAGGTGCTGGGGGGCATCGAGGCGGTGCGCAAACGCCCCGCGATGTACATCGGCGACACGACCACCCGCGGACTCCACCACCTCGCCTGGGAAGTGGTCGACAACGCCGTGGACGAGGCGATGGCCGGCGTCTGCACCACCATCGACGTGACGATAAACGCCGACGGGTCGCTCAGCGTGCGGGACAACGGCCGCGGGTTCCCGGTGGACGAGCACAAAGAGCAGAAGATGCCGGCGCTCGAGGTCATCATGACCATGCTGCACGCCGGCGGGAAGTTCGACCACCAGAGCTACAAGGTCTCGGGGGGACTGCACGGGGTCGGCATCACCGTGGTGAACGCCCTCAGCGAGTGGCTGGAGGTGGAGAGCCGGCGCGACGGACACGTCTATCACCAGGATTACGCCCGCGGGGAAAAGAAGACCCCGCTCCAGAAGTTGGGCCAGTCCAAGACCTCGGGCAGCAAGGTCACCTTCAAGCCCGACCCGCAGATCTTCCAGGTCACCGTGTTCGACTACGAGACGCTCGCCGCGAGGCTCCGCGAGCTCTCGTTCCTCAACGCCGGACTCCAGCTGCGTCTCAAGGACGAGGTGACGGGCCGCGAGGTCGCCTTCAAGCACGACGGCGGGCTCAAGAATTTCGTCAAGTTCCTCAACGAGGGGAAGGAAGTCGTCCACAAGGACATCATCTCCTTCGCCCACGAGGAGAACCAGATCCAGACGGAGGTCGCGCTCCAGTACAACGACGGGTACACCGAGAACGTCTACACCTACTGCAACAACGTGAACACGGCGGAGGGGGGCACGCACCTGTCGGGCTTCCGCTCGGCGCTCACGCGGACGATCAACACGTACGCCAAGAACGCCGGGTTCCTGCGCGAGGACTCGGCGACCCCGACGGGCGAGGACCTGCGCGAGGGGCTCACCGCCATCGTGAGCGTGCGGGTGCCGGAGCCGCAGTTCGAGGGACAGACCAAGACCAAGCTCGGGAACTCCGAGGTGCAGGGCCTGGTGGAGTCGGCGACGAACGGGATGCTCAACACCTATTTCGAGGAGCACCCGGCGACGGCGCGGTCGATCGCCCGGAAGGCCGTCCAGGCGGCGCTCGCCCGCGAGGCGGCTAGAAAGGCCCGGGACCTCACCCGGCGCAAGAGCGCACTCTCCAGCGGCAACCTCCCCACCAAGCTCGCCGACTGCACCAGCCGCGACGTCGAGACCACCGAGCTCTACCTCGTCGAGGGCGAGTCGGCCGGGGGCAGCGCCAAGCAGGGCCGCGACCGCATGTTCCAGGCCATCCTCCCGCTGCGCGGGAAAATCCTCAACGTCGAAAAGGCCCGGATCGACAAGGTCCTCTCCAACGAGGAGATCCGCACCCTCATCTCCGCCGTCGGCACCGGCATCGGCATCGAGGAGTTCGACATCGCCAGGCTCCGCTACGGCAAGGTCATCATCATGACCGACGCCGACGTGGACGGAAGCCATATCCGCATCCTCCTCCTCACGTTCTTCTTCCGGCAGATGCGCGAGCTCGTCGAGCAGGGGAACATCTACTGCGCCCAGCCGCCGCTTTACCGCGTCGTCTGGAAGAAGAAAGTGAACTACTACGTCACCGAGGCCCAGATGAAAGCGGACCTTCTGAACCTGGGTCTGGAGGGGGCGGAGGTTACTATTGCCGGCCGCAAGGAAACGCTCTCCGCCCGGCCGCTCCGCGACCTCCTCGACATCCTCGCCCAGGTGGAGGAGCGCGAGCGGGTGATCCAGCGCATGGGGATGTCGCTCCGCGAGTTCCTGGCGCTCCGTGACAAGAAGGGCGCGTTCCCGCTCTTCCGCGTCTTCATCGAGGAGAAGGGGCGGTATTTCTATTCCCAGGAGGAGCTGGAGAAGTTCATCCAGGCCGAGGAGAAACGGACCGGCGCGGAGCTCGAGGTGCTCGGCGAGGGAGAGCGCGCGGAGAACGGCGCCGAGCCGGCCGAGCGCATCGAGGTCCACGAGCTCCACGTCTCCAACGACCTCAAGACCCTCGCCCAGGGCCTGGAGAAGATGGGACTGAAGATCGAGCAGTGCTGCGACCCCGAGGAGACGCCGGAAGCGCCGGAGGCGGCCAAGCTGGCGCCGTTCATCGTCCGCGCCGACAGCACCGACCGCGCGGCGTGGTCGCTGAGCGCGGTGCTCCGGGCCATCCGCGAGCTCGGCGAAAAAGGCCTCGAGATCCAGCGCTACAAGGGTCTCGGCGAAATGAACGCCGAGCAACTCTGGGAAACCACCATGGACCCCGCACGGCGGACCCTCAAGAAGGTGAAGCTCGAGGGCGCCGCCAGCGCCGACAAAATGTTCACCGTCCTCATGGGCACCAACGTCGAGGCCCGCAAGGCATTCATCGAGGACCACGCATTGGAGGTCAAATTCCTCGACATATAATGCGGAAAGGCCTAAGGCATAAGGCCGAAGTTTACCCGCCTCAGGCGGGGCCGAGGGAAGAAAATGCACTGGAATGAAGTTATAGAGGAGTTTTTGGCGAAGAACTTAACCGTGCTCTTGGCTATTTGGGGAGCTGCCCTTTCGAGCCTTCTCGGGATTTTGAGAGTTGTTGAATGGCACGACAGACGTAGTGGCCGAATTCGAGTTACCGTAGACGCAGACTATCGGTGGTGGGATGAAAAGGGTCCAATGGAAGATGTTGAGCCGGGAGTTGTTTTCAGGGCCATTAACTGCGGCGAAAAGCCCGTAATGATAGTTGGCCTCCAGTTGAGGGTTAAGACCAATAAGATAGACATCACCGCTAGTACGCAGGGGGATAAGAATCGTAAGGTGATTAAGGAGAGTGAGATATTTGAGAGGACGGCTGTGTCCCGTAGCGAGTTGGTCCGCAAAATCCGGACGGAAACGGGACGAAAACCGCCTTTCAAGTGCAAGGCTGTGATTCACACCAGCACGGGGCGACGACCATACTGCTCAAAAAGATTCACAATTTGATGCCGCGGCAACTGCACCTGATTTTCGCCAAGATTGTCCGTGACACGCGACAAAGGTTGAAGGACGGAGAGTCGGGGGCCAAAGCCTAGGTTCGAGGACGCAAGGAGACTCGGCAATCACGGGTCTTGCCGTTTCTCCCTCGGCCTTCGACCTTAGGCCTTGTTTATTGGAGGTTTATTGTGGCGATTGAGCATCAGGACATCCGGGACCTCAACATTGAGACCGAACTGAAGGACTCGTTCCTGAACTTCGCGGTGAGCGTGATCATGGACCGCGCGCTCCCGGACGTCCGCGACGGGCTCAAGCCCTCGCAGCGTCGCATCCTCGTCACGATGAACGACCTTGGCCTGGGGCCGCGCTCGAAATTCCGCAAGTGCGCCAAGATCACCGGCGACACCTTCGGCAACTACCACCCCCACGGCGCCGAGCAGGTCATCTATCCCACGCTCGTCCGCATGGCGCAGGATTTCTCGTTCCGATATCCCCTCATCGAGAAGCAGGGGAACTTCGGGTCCATCGACGGGGACCCGCCCGCCGCCATGCGTTACACCGAGGCCCGCATGATGAGCGAAGCCGTCGACATGCTCGAAGACCTCGCCCTCGACACGGTCGATTTCCGTCCCAACTTCGACGAGACCACCACCGAGCCGGTGGTGCTGCCCGGGAAATTCCCGAACCTGCTCTGCAACGGCTCCGTGGGCATCGCGATCGGCATGGCGACCTCCATCCCCCCGCACAACGTGAACGAGATCTCCGACGCCATCATCCACCTCATCGACCACCCGGAGGCGGGGCCGAAGGAGCTGATGAAGTTCGTCCAGGGGCCCGACTTCCCGACGGGGGCGCTCATCTGCGGGCGACGGGGCATCGTGGACGCCTACACCACCGGCCGGGGCCGGGCGGTCGTCCGGGCGCGGGTGCACACCGAGGAGGTGCGGGGCGGCCGGCAGAACCTCGTCTTCACCGAAATCCCCTACCACATCTCCAAGACCGTCATCAAGGAGCGCATCGCGCTCCTCGTCAACAACGACAAGATCACCGGCATCGCCGACCTCCGCGACGAGAGCGACCGCGAGGGGATCCGCCTGGTCGTCGAGCTCAAGCGCGGCGAAGACCCCAACGTCGTCCTCAACCAGCTCTACAAGCACACCCCGCTCCAGGACACCTTCAGCATCAACCTGCTGGCGATCATGGACGGGCGGCCGGCGACGCTCAACCTCAAGCAGATCCTCGCCGCGTTCGTGAAGCACCGGTTCGAGGTGATCGTCCGTCGGACGCGGTTCCTGCTGCGGCGGGCCGAGGCCCGGGCGCACATCGTCGAGGGCCTCTTGATCGCGCTCGACAACATCGACGAGATCGTCGAGATCATCAAGAAGAGTCCCGACGTCGACGCCGCCCGCGACCGGCTGATGAAGCGCTTCAAGCTGAGCGACCTCCAGGCCAACGCCATCCTCGCCATGCAGCTCGCCCGGCTGACGGGCCTCGAGCGCGAAAAGGTCGAAACCGAATACAAGGAGCTCCAGGAAAAAATCAAGTACTACCGCGACATCCTCGCCCACGACAACCTCGTCTACGACCTCATCCGCGACGACATGAAGGAGATGAAAGCCCGCTACGGCGACCCCCGGCGCACCGAGATCGCCGGCGAGGCCGAGGAGTTCGACATGGAGGACCTCATCGCCGAGGAGAACGTCGCCGTCACCATCTCCCACCAGGGATACATCAAGCGCATGCCTCTCTCCAGCTACCGCAAGCAGGGTCGGGGGGGCAAGGGGATCATCGGCTCCGACACCAAGGAGGGGGACTTCATCGAGCGGCTGCTCATCGCCAGCACGCACGATTACTTCCTCTTCTTCACCGACGTCGGCAAGGTCCACTGGCTCAAGGTCTACGACATCCCGTCGCTGGGCCGGCAGTCGAAGGGCCGCGCCACCGTCAACCTGCTCCAGCTGGAAAAGGGCGAGAACATCTCCGCGCTCGTCCCCGTCCGCAACTTCGACGAGGGGTTCCTCGTCATGGCCACCGCCAAGGGGGTCATCAAGAAGACGGCGCTGGGCGCGTTCGGACACCCGAAGCGGGGCGGCATCATCGCCTGCGGGCTCAAGAAGGGCGACCGGCTCGTCGGCGTCCGGCACAGCTTCGGCGAGCAGGACATCGTACTCGCCACCCGAAAAGGCAAGGCCATCCGCTTCCACGAAAGCGACGTGCGGCCGATGGGCCGCGTCGCCACCGGCGTCCGCGGCATCCGCGTCGGAAAGAACGACGAGGTCGTGGACCTGGTCATCGTCGCGGAGAACACCACGCTGCTTACCGCCTGTGAGAACGGGTACGGCAAGCGCACGACGTTCGACGAATACCGCCTGACGCACCGGGGAGGCAAGGGCGTCCTCAACATCAGGACCACGAAGCGCAACGGCGACGTTGTCGCGTCCCGCGACGTCCGCGAGACCGACGACCTGATGATGATCACCTCCCAGGGCATGATCGTCCGCACGCCCGTGGCCACCATCTCCTGCATCGGTCGAAGCACCCAGGGCGTCCGGCTCATCGGCCTCGACGAGAACGACCGGCTCGTCTCCGTCGCCTCGGTGGTCAAGGACGAGGGGCTCGACGAATCCGCCGACGCATCGGACGAAACCCCGGCGACGACGGAAGGGGCCGAAGGCGCGGGGGAAGCCGCTCCCGAAAAGACCCGCGCCGGGCGCCCCCAGCCGGAGCCGTCCGGCAACCTGGATGAAGAACCGGCCGAGGACGGGGCCTCCAAGGACGAATCGGACGACGTGGACATCTGACCCCGCAAGTCCGTGCGGCAACTTCCGCCTCTTCACTTGCTAGTGGCAAGCCCCCAGGTGAAAGATGAACCGTGTGCTGGTGATCGGCCATCACGGGATGCTCGGTTCGGCCCTCCTGGACCTCCTGAAGGGGTTGAGCGCGCCGGGCGGCGAAGCGGAGGGCCTCGAGTTCCGCGGCGCCGACCTCCCGGAAATCGACATCACCGACCCGGTAAGCTCTCGACGACTCATGGACGAGTTCCGCCCGGACCTCGTCATCAACTGCGCCGCCTACACCCGTGTGGACGACGCGGAGTCCCGCGAGGGCCGGGAGGAAGCCATGCGGGTGAACGCACAAGGCGCCGGCAACGTCGCCTCGGCCGCCTCCTCCTCAGCCGCCAGGCTCGTCCATCTCTCCACCGACTTTGTCTTCGACGGCCGAAACCCCGGGGCCTACGTCGAGACCGACGCACCCGCCCCCCTCGGCGTCTATGGCGCGACCAAGCTCGAAGGCGAGCGGCTCGTCGCGAGCGCGGCAAAGGACTCCCTCATCGTGCGGACGGCATGGCTCTACGGCGCCGGCGGTCGGAATTTCGTCGCCGCCATCGCCGGGCAGGCCCGCGGGAAACCCGAACTCACGGTGGTGGACGACCGGCGCGGCTCTCCCACCTGGACCCGCGACCTCGCTCGCGCCATTTGGGGGTTGTGCAGGACGTCCGCCCGTGGTATCGTTCATGCCGCCGGCGGACCCCCCTGTTCGTGGCATGAGTTCGCCGTCGAGATCGTGCGCGAGCTGGGCCTGGCGACGCGCGTCCGGCCCATCACCTCCGGGGAGTGGGCCGCCGGGTTCGCCGCCGCTCGGGACGATGCCGACGGGCCGAAGCGTCCCGCACCGCGCCCGGCGAACTCGGCGCTTGATACGTCGCTACTTCGCCGACTCACCGGGTTCGTTTTCCCGCACCGGCGCGACAGCCTCAAACGGTTTCTTGAGGAATGGCGGCCGTCGAATAAGGCGTAGAAACTCACCAGGGGCGGAACATGAAACGCGCGCTCATCACGGGCATCACCGGACAGGACGGGTCGTACCTCGCCGAGCTGCTTCTCTCCAAGGGGTACGAGGTGCACGGGATGGTCAGGCGGTCGAGCACGGAGACCTTCGAGCGCATCAATTCCATCCGCGACCGCATCATTTTCCACCAGGCCGACCTTCTCGACCAGCTCTCCATCATCGAGCTGATCCAGGCGGCAAAGCCGGACGAGGTCTATAACCTCGCCGCACAGTCCTTCGTCCCGGCCTCGTGGAAACAGCCGGTGCTCACCGGCGAGTTCACCGCGCTCGGCGTCACGCGCATGCTCGAAGCCGTCCGCCTGGTCGACCGCAACATCCGGTTCTACCAGGCCTCCTCCTCCGAGATGTTCGGCAAGGTCCGCGAGGTCCCGCAGAACGAACTGACCCCGTTCCACCCGCGCAGTCCCTACGGCGTCGCCAAGGCCTATGGGCACTACCTCACGGTGAACTACCGCGAGAGCTATGGGATGTACGCGGTCGGGGGTATTCTCTTTAACCACGAGTCGCCCCGCCGGGGAAAGGAATTCGTCACGCGGAAGATCACCTACGGCGCCGCCCGCATCCGCCACGGCTTGGCGAGCGAACTGCGCCTGGGGAACCTCGACGCCCGGAGGGACTGGGGATTCGCCGGGGATTACGTCCGTGCGATGTGGATGATGCTGTCGCAGGAGAAGCCCGAGGACTACGTCATCTCCTCGGACGCCACGCACTCGGTCAAGGAGTTCGTGGAGCTCGCATTCCGCCGCGCCGGGCTCGACTGGGAGCAGTACGTCGTGGTGGACCCCCAGTTCGTGCGTCCGGCCGAGGTGGACCACCTCCAGGGCGATAGCGCCAAGGCCCGCAAAAAACTCGGCTGGGCCCCCGAGGTCGATTTCGAGGGACTCGTCAAGCTCATGGTGGACGCCGACCTCGAATGCGTCGCTAAAGAGATCAGGAACACCTGAAGGCCCAAGGCCCAAGGCCGAGGGAAGGCCCCGACCCACGGTTTTTCCGCTTCTCCCTCGGCCTTCGACCTTCTGCCTTCGGCCTTATTAGCCCGGGGGAGCCCCGAGTTCTGGTTTGGGAGCATAGGTCATGCGTGCACTGGTCACAGGGGCGGCGGGTTTCGTGGGTGGGCACCTCCTGCGTCACCTCCGCGCCCTTGGACACGACGTCCATGCGATGACGCTTCCCCGCGAGACCCTCCCGCCCGACCTCGCCGACGTCCCGAGGCGCCCCGGCGACGTGACCGACCCCGCGACGATCGAAAAGGTCCTGCGGGAGGTTGCCCCCGAGTGGATCTTCCATCTCGCCGCGATCAGCCGGCCGGGCGACTGCCGTGATCGCCCGGCGCTCGCCTGGGAGGTGAACTTCCTCGGGACCTGCCGGCTCTTTCGTCTCGCCCGTCGGATCGTCCCGAAGACACGCCTGCTCTTCGTCGGCTCGGCGGCGGAATACGACCGTGACCCCGCTATCCCGTCGGGACCGATCACCGAGGAAGCTCCGCTAGCCGCCCCCGACGTCTACGCCGGGACGAAACTCGCCGCCGACCTCGTCGGCGCCCAGCTCGCCCAAAGCGGACGGCTCGCCGTCATCCGTGTGCGGCCCTTCAACCACATCGGTCCCGGCCAAGAGCCGGGGTTCGTCGCGGCGGACTTCGCCCGGCAGATCGCCCGCATCGAGCGCGCCCTCCAGCCCCCCAAGCTCGAAGTCGGGAACCTCGCAGCCGTGCGCGACTTCACCGACGTCCGCGACGTCGTCCGCGCCTATGTCCTGCTCCTCGAAAAAGGCTCGCCGGCCGCGGTCTATAACATCTGCTCCGGGACCGGCCGCAGCATCCGACAACTGCTCGACGGACTCCTGGCGCTCAGCGCCACCCCCATCGAGGTCGTCGTCTCCGAAAGCCGGAAGCGCGCAAGCGAACCCGACGCCCTCGTCGGCTCCGCTCGGGCCCTCCGGGACGCCTGCGGCTGGACCCCCCAAATCCCCTGGGAAACTACCCTCGCCGATATCCTCGCCGACTGGCGCCGCCGCGTTGGGGCCGAGAAGCCGGCTTGAGACGCCCCCGCCGGCGGTTTCTCGCTTGAGCCCGGCGGGCTGTTGCGGTAGAATGGAGAGACGGTTTCGAGTGGAGCATCAGACGGAGTTGGAGATGAAATCGGTTGACGAGGGTACGCTTCAGGAGATCGTCCGGCGGCTCGTGACGGAGTTCCAGCCGGAAACGATCCTCCTCTTCGGCTCCCATGCCTGGGGGGCCCCCGGCGAAGACAGCGACCTCGACTTGCTGGTGATCGTTTCCGAAAGCGACGAGCGCCCGGCCGCGCGGGGTACCCGGGGGTATAAGGCCGTGGGCGATATCATGGTGCCGATGGACATCCTCGTTCAGACCCGGGCGGAAGTGGAGCCCCACCGCACGATTCACGGATCGCTCCTCTGCCGCATCCTTGAGAAGGGGAAGGTGCTATATGCCCGAGATCACGAGGCTGTCGCTGGCGCGAGATTGGCTGGCCAAGGCGACTGAGGATCTCGCACTCGCAAGAGCGGCGGGCACCCTCAGGCCGCCTCGTTATGGCGGCGGACTCTTTCATTGCCACCAGGCCGCCGAAAAGGCGCTCAAAGGCTTCCTCTTTTTTCGAGGCGCGGCGTTTGAGAAAACGCACGACCTCCGCGAATTGCTCATCCTCTGCAGAAAGATCGAGGCCGCCTTTGACGCGCTTCGGAATGACGCCGCGTTGCTCACGCCTTTCGCCCTCAAGTATCGGTACCCGACCGACCTGACGGAGCCGAACGAGCAGGAATTCCAAGCGGCCCTTGCCGCCGCCGAGCGCGTTTACCGGTTCGTTCTCTCCAGGCATCCGGAACTTCATCCCGAACCGGCCTGAGCCCACGGCTAGCCCCCCGCAAATCCCCTGGGAACCCACCCTCGCCGATATCCTCGCCGACTGGCGCCGCCGCGTCGCGACCGAGAAATCGGCTTGAAAACCCCGGCCCACGCGGTATCCTTACGGTGCTGCACTCGGGTTTACCCGGGAAGGCTCAAAGGGGGCAGGCGATGGACTTCTTCCGTTTCCAGAACCGCGAGTTATTCTGCGAGGACACCCGGCTCGCCGACGTCGCCGAGGCCGTCGGGACCCCCACCTACGCCTATAGCCGCGAGACGATCCTGCGCCACTACCGCAAACTCGAGGAAGCCTTCGCGTGGGCGCATCCCCTCATCTGCTACTCGGTGAAGGCCTGCTCCAACCTCGCGGTGCTCAAGGTGCTGGCGGACCTCGGCTCCGGGTTTGACGTCGTCTCGGCCGGCGAGATCCACCGGGTGGTGAAGGCCGGGGGCGACCCGGCGAAGATCGTCTTTGCCGGCGTCGGGAAGACCGACTCCGAAATCGAATATGCCGCCGGTCTCGGCATCCTCCTTTTCACCGTCGAATCGGAAGGCGAGCTCGATGCGATCGAGCGCGTGGCGTCGCGCCTCGCCCGGCGCGTGCGGGTGGCGCTGCGTCTCAACCCGGACGTGGAAACCGGGACCCACGACTACGTCAGCACCGGCCGGCGCGAGAGCAAGTTCGGCCTCGAGGTCGATCGGGCGCACGCGCTCCTCGCGCGCCGCGGCGACTTCCCGCACCTCGACTTCCTCGGCGTGCACGTCCACATCGGAAGCCAGATCACCTCGGTCGAGCCCTACGTGGCCGCGCTCCAAGAGGTCGCGCGTTTCGTCCGTCGGGAGGAGAACTCCGGCCTGCACATCGACACCATCGACATGGGAGGCGGGTTCGGGATTTTCTATAAAGGCGGCGAGGCGAAACTGGCCGAGGAATTCTCCTCCGCGGTCCGCCCCGTCGTCGAGCCGCTCGGACGACGCTTCATCATGGAGCCGGGACGATTCATCGTGGGGAACGCCGGCGTGCTCCTCACCCGCGTGCTCTTCGTCAAGGAGTCCGGCGACAAGCGGTTTGTCATAGTGGACGCCGCCATGAACGATCTTCTCCGCCCGTCGCTTTACCATGCGGAGCATCGCGTCTGGCCGGCGCATCCGGCCTTCCTCCCCGAGGAGGCGGAAGGGAAGAAACTCGTCCGCACCGACGTCGTAGGCCCCGTCTGCGAGAGCGGGGACTTCCTCGCGCTCGATCGCATGCTCCCGGAGGTGCGCCCGGGAGAACTCCTCGCGATCTCGAGCGCCGGAGCCTACGGGATGACGATGAGCTCGAACTACAACAGCCGCCCGCGCGCCGCAGAGGTCCTGGTGGAAGGGAACAAATTCCGCCTCGTCCGCAGGCGCGAAACGCTCGACGATCTCACGCGACTCGAATCGTGCTAAGAGCCTATCCGAATAACCGCGCTGCCGCGACTCGAAGTCCCCAGACGTGATGCACCGTGTTTGGGGACGGCCCGTCCCTCCGGGTTGCGGCGGGACCGGGGCGTCTGCATCGTTGCGGCTCCTCGACGATGCGGTCTTTTGCATCGACTGCGTCGCCGCGCCTTGCATCCACCCCAGTCGCGTCCGCAACGCGGCTTGCGGGGTTATTCGGATAGGCTCTCTGGGGTCTTCGGCGCCGTCGCCAGCCGCCGGAGCACCACATATGGGCCGCGGCGGCGGCGAGAGCCGAATATCTGGTATGCACCGTCGCCGTCCGCTACCCATGCATCCGCACTCGCTTTTTGGGTTGATTACGCACATCCGCGCGGTAAAATGATGTGCTCTTCAGCAGCCTGCTGGAGGTCCGCCTTCCCGCGAAAATTTGAAAGGAACCGACGGATGACGAAGCGCATGGTCCTGATCGTGCTCGTAACCTGGGCGATCATGCAGCCGGGCCTCCTCCCGGCGGCCGAAAGCCCCTGGGAAACCGTCGAATGGGGAAGGATGAATCAGACCCAGCGGTTCAAGTGGGCCCTCGACCTCTACCGCCTGGGACGTCCCGCCGACTCCGTGGAGATGATGAACCGCGTCACGGCCGCCGCCCCCGATCCGCGCACCGTCGCCGAGCTCAACGACCTCCTGGACCCGCAGCTTCGCGCCGACATGATCGCCGACGCTCGCACCCTCAAGGCCGTCCAGGACTGGACCAAACTCTACGAGACCTCCATCCAGACGCTGCGCGTCGACGACGCCTACATCCGCGAGATGGCCGGCAAGCTGACCGGGGACGGTCCCACGGTGGACGCCGGCATGGCACGCCTCAAGCAGATGTCGGAATTCGCCGTCCCGCACATCGTCCGGCTCATGGCCGACACGCAGGACGCGGCGCGCCGCGTCACCTGTCGCAAGGCGCTCCTCATGCTTGGGCGCGCCGCGGTGCTCCCGACCGTCGAGGCCCTCGGCTCGCCGGACGAGTCCCTGCGCATCGTGCTCCTCGGGGTGCTGGGCGAGTTGCAGGACGCCCGGGCCCTGGCGGCCGTCTGCCGGCTGGCCCGTGACCGTGAGACGGCGCCCCGTGTCCGCGAGGCCGCCATGGGGGCTCTCGTCCGCATCGCCGCTAGGCCTCGACAGGGACTCGAACTCTCCAAGACCCCGTCCGTCAACTACTACCAACTCTCCGACGCCTACCTCCACGAGCTGGATTTCACGCTTCCCGCCGTCGACGGCGACAAGCTCCCCCTCTGGACCTGGTCCGCCGAGAAAAAGTGGGTGACCTGCGCCCTCGTCCCCCACAAGCTTTATAACGAGCTCCTCGCCGAGGCCGCCTGCTACGACGGGCTTCTCCTCGACAAGGAGGACCTCTCGCTCCGTGCCATGGCCATCGCCGTCTATTTCGCCCAGAAGTTCGAGCTCGTCGGGTCGGACGACTCGGACGTCCGGCGCTCCCTCGACCTGGCCATCCTCGTCGGCGGAAAGCAGGCCCTCCAGAAGTGCCTGGAGAAGGCCCTCTTCGACGGGGACGCAGAAATCGCCATTCAGGCCGCCCAGGCCCTGGGCGAGGTGGGGGCCGGAAAAGGCTTCTCCCTGATTGAGCAGCTCAAGGAAGCCAATCCGCTCCTGGCGGCGCTCGATGATCCGGACCGGGCCGTCCGGTTTGCGGCCGCCTGTGCCGTCGTCACCTGTCAGCCGAGCGGCATGCCTGAGATGCCCGACGCCCACAACGCCTACCGCACCGGGCGGTTTGACAACTACATGAAGGTGCTTCCCGCGATCTCCTGGGGACTCATGTACGAGCTCCCCTCCCGCACCGTGCTCATCATCCACCCCAGCACCGACGTCATCAACTACTACAAGGGCGAACTGCGGAAACTCGGTCACGTCGTGGTGGACGCGGCGACGCTCCAGGACGGAATGAACCTGGCGGCGGGACTTCCGACGCCCGACGTCGTCTTCCTGGCGCCCGAGTTCATGGACGAGTTGGACGGCCTGCGGGGGATGCTCGGGAGTCCGCGGGTTCCCGTGGTCCTCCTTGCCCCGGCCGGCGCCGCACAGGCGGATGCGGGACCGGTGATCGCCGGGATGCTCGTCGACCGCGCACCCGTCGACAACATCAAGCTCGTCCTCGCCAAGACGCTCGACGTTCCCGAGAAGAAGCTGGTGTCGGACCTCCTGGGACACATTTCGGCGCGTGCCGCGACGGGGTTGGCACAGGTGGTCCCGGCGGCCTCTCCGCTCCCCATGAAGTCCGTCGCGCCGGCGCTCTGCCGCGCACTCACCTCCACGGATGACGACGTGCGAATTCCCGCGCTCCATGCCCTGGGTCGCGTTGCCGCCGGCGAAAACACCTTGAACGTGCTCGCCGTGGCCACCGACGCTAGGGCCCAGAAGCCCGTCCGCCTCGCGGCCCTCGATGCCCTTGCCAGGATCCTCGAAGCCCAGGACCAGGTGCCGCCCGGCGTCTTCGCCGAGCTCGTCCCGGTTTCCTCGGACAAGGACACGGACGTGGCCATCGCGGCCGGACGGGCGATTGCCGTGGCCAAGTTCGACCCCGCGCAGTTCACCGACCTCCTCGTGCTCAAGCGCGTGCAGGAAGTGAAGGCCGGGCGCTGAAAAAGGGGCGACTGAGAAAGGGGACAGGAGCCGGGGTCCCCAAACGCAATGAGTCGCGTTGGGGATCCCCTTTTCAATCCCTCGCCGGTGCGGTCAAGCGGCGGACTTGTACGCAGCAGCCTTGGCGGAGGCGGATTGGAAAAGAGGTTCCTGTCCCCTTTTCCGTGGAGGTGAACGTGGACGTGCTCGACCTCGCCATCCTGAGGGCCGTCCAGCAGGAATTCCCCCTTGTCCCGCGTCCCTATGAGACGCTCGCTGGCGCACTCGGCGTGTCCGCCCGCGAAGTTTTCGGCCGCGTCAGCGCGCTCCGGCGTCTCGGCGTCATCCGCCGCATCGGCCCGCTCTTCCAATCCCGGAAACTCGGCTTCCGCTCGTCCCTCGTCGCCGCGCGCGTCTCGCCCGACGCCGTCGAGCCCCTCAGCCAACTCCTCGACCGGCGGGACGAGGTCACCCACAACTATCTCCGCGACGGACGGTTCAACGTCTGGTTCACCGTCCTCACGGCCGAAGGCGACGACCCCGAGCGCCTCCTCGACGAAGTCCGCGCGCTCGCCGGGGTCGCCGAGGTGCGCTCCTTCGCGACCCGCAAGGTCTTCAAGCTGGACGCGTCCTTCGACGTCCCAGCGGAACTTGGGGCGCCGGCGCCCTTGGGCCGACGGGAGGATGCGCATGGATGAGACCGATCGCCGGATCATCGCCGGTCTCGAAGGCGGGCTTCCCGACTCGATGACGCCCTGGGAGGACGCCGCCCGCTCGATCGACATCGCGCCCGGCGACCTGTTGGCGCGCCTGGAAGAAATGCGTCGAACCGGCGTGCTCCGTGCGGTGCGCGCCGTCCTCGACCAGCGCTGGCTCGGGCTCGACGCCAACGTGCTCGTCGCATGGGCCGTTCCCGAGGAGCGCGCGGACGAGGTGGGCCGGCTCTTCGCGCGCCGCCGCGACGTGTCGCACTGCGTCCTGCGCGACCGCGCGGACGACTGGCCCTATAACCTTTACACGATGATCCACGCCCGCTCGGCCGCCGAGGCGGACTCGGCCGTCCGTGAACTCGCCCGCTCGAGCGGCGTCACCAGCCGCGTCGCCCTCGCGACGCTCCGCGAGATCAAGAAAACCCCGCCGAGGTATTCCGGATGCCGCGATATTATCCCGTGAACCTGGACGTTCGCGACAAGACGTGCCTCGTGGTGGGCGGGGGCGAAGTGGCCCTGCGCAAGGTGCGCATCCTCCGGGACGCCGGCGCACGGGTCGTCGTCGTGGCGCCCGACATCCGCGCAAAGCTCAAGGCCCTCGGGGGCGTCGAGCTCCGCGAGCGGCCGTTCCGCGATATCGACCTCCACGGGGCGTTCCTCGTCGTCGCCGCAACCGACGACCCGGTCACCAACCGCGCCGTTGGTCGCGACGCCGCCGACTTCGGGTGCCTCGTCAACGTCGTGGATTGTCCCGCGCTCTCCAACTTCATCGTCCCGGCGACGCTCCGCCGCGGGGACCTCGCCATCTCCATATCGACCGGGGGCGCCAGTCCCACGCTCGCGCGGGAGATCCGCCGGCGTCTGGAGCCCCAGTTCGGCGAGGAATATGCCGACTTCGTCGACGTCCTCGCCGAGGTCCGGCGTGAAATCTTCGACAAGGTCCCCGAGTCCGAGCGGCGCACCGAACTCTGCCGCGAGCTCGCCGGCGAAAAATGGGTCCAGCTTCTCCGCGAGAAGGGCCGTGACGCCCTGCGGACCGAAATGCTGAAGAGCCTGTCCAAATAACCCCGGGAGAACGGCGTGGGCGTGGTGCTGGTGGGAATCAGCCATCGGACGGCTCCGGTGGAACTGCGCGAGAAGATGTCCTTCGACGCGGAGAGCACGCTCCGCGGGCTCGAAGAGCTCTCCCGCCGCGCCTCCTCCGCCGAGGCCGTCATCCTCTCCACCTGCAACCGCGTCGAGGTGACCGCATTCCGCGATTCGGACGACGACGGTCTCATTGCCTCCATCGAGGACTTCTTCGCCCGCTTCCACGCCCTTGATCCGAGCCTCGTCGCCCCGTGTCTCTATCGCCTGCGCGGGATGGACGCGGTGTCACACCTCTTCCGCGTCGTCGCCTCCCTCGACTCCATGGTGCCCGGGGAATCGCAGATCCTCGCCCAGGCGAAGGACGCCTACCTCCTCTCCGCCCGCTCCGGGTACACCGGGAAACATCTGAACGTCCTCTTCCAGCGGGCGTTTCGCGTGGGGAAGCTGGTGCACACCGAGACGGACATCGCGCGTCGCAGGGTGTCGGTGAGTTCCGTGGCGGTGGACCTGGCGCGCAGGGTCCTGGGCGACCTCTCCCAGAGGACGGTGCTGGTGCTGGGCGCCGGGGAGACCGGGAAGCTGACGCTTCGGAGCCTCGTGGAATCGGGCGTGGGGAGGCTTCTCGTGGCCAACCGCACGGCGGCGAGCGCCCGCGACCTCGCCGAGAGTTTCCGGGGCGACGTGGTGGAGTGGGACGAACTCGAAAAGCACCTCGCCGAAGCCGACATCGTCATCTCGGCGACCTCGTCGCGCGGGTTCGTGCTGGGTCGCGAGGACGTCGCCCGGGCCCTCGCCGCTCGCCCCGGCCGCCCCCTCGTGCTCATCGACATCGCCGTCCCCCGGGACATCCACCCCGCCGTCGCCGAACTCCCGGGGGTCCATCTCTACAACATCGACGACCTCGAAAAGGTCGTCGCCGGCAACGTCGACCGGCGCGAGCGCGAGTTCCATCGCTCGCTCGACCTCGTCGCACGGGAGGCCGCCGACTTCCAGGCCTGGCTCGAAGGTCACGAGGTCGAGGAGGTCATCGGCACGATCCTCCGGCACGCCCGCGAGGCCTCCCGCGCCGAGCTCGAAAAACTCTGGGCCAGGTTCCCCGACGTCGACGCCCGGCGCCGGCGCGAAATCGCCGCCGCCGTCGAACGACTCGTCAATCGCATCGTCCACGAACCCGTCGAGGTCCTCAAGGCCGAAGCCCGCGCCTCCGACCCCGTCGAATTCGCCCGCATCCTGCGCAACGTCCGACGGCTCGACGACCATGAAACCAACCACTCCGACTGATCCCGGCCCCGCGCCGCCTCGCGCCGAATTCCTCCGACGCGTCTTCCGGGGCGTCACCGTCGGACTCGCGCCCGTCCTCTTCGTCGCGTTCTTCCTCGCCACCGTCGAGCAGGACCTCGCCGTCTCGGGCGTCCTTCTCGCGCTCCTCCAGCGCCTGGTCATGGTGGGTCTTGCCGCGGCCGTCGTCGCCCTTGCGGGACTCTTCGGGATGCGCATCCTGCGCGTCTCCCGGTGCGCACCGGAAAGCCTCCTCGGACGGTTCCTTCTCGGCACGGGACTCGGTCTCGGCGTGCTCTCCCTGGCGACGCTGGCTCTCGGGTCCGCGGGTCTCGCCGGCCCGGCGGCCTCGGCGTCGCTCCTCGCCGTCTTCTTCCTCGCAGGCGTCCGGGAGCTTCGCGCCGTCGGCAATTCCCTCCGCCGGCCGGACGTCCCCCGGACCCCTCCGCTCTCCTTCTTCGAGCTCCTTCTCGTCTTCGTCTTCCTCTTCGTCCTCGTCCTCCAGCTCATCCTCGCGTTCGGCCTGCCGCTCGACTACGACGCGTGCGAATACCACGTCGCCGCCCCCGCTCGGTGGTTCCAGCTCGGACGCATCGACTTCGTCGACGGAAACGCCTACGCCAACCTCCCCATGAACTGCGAGATGCTCTACCTCTTCGGCATGGGACTCTGCGGACGCCTGATGCCGGGGATCCACCTGGCGGTGGTGATGAACGCCCTGGTCTCGGTGTTGGCGGCGGGCGCGGTGTATGTCGCGGCACGGCGGCGAGTCTCGCGCCGCTCGGCGCTCGCCGCGGCCGCGCTCTTCTTCACCATGCCCGCGGTCATGGTGAACACCACCGTCAACGTCTATAACGAGGTCCTGCTCGCGTTCTACGCGACCCTCGCCGTCTACGCCTTCCTCGAGTTCTCCGAAACGCGCGCACCCCGGTGGACCATGCTCTCCGCGGTCTTCGCCGGACTCGCCGCCGGGGTGAAGTACACCGCGCTCGTCTTCTTCCCCGTGTGCGTCGCCCCCGCCGTGATTCTTGCGGCGACGGGGGTGCGGTTCGTCCGGCGCATCGGCACGGGACTCCTTTACGTGCTTATCGTGGCTCTCGTGGTCTCGCCCTGGCTCGTGAAAAACGCCGCCTTCACGGGCAACCCCGCGTTCCCCTTCCTCTACCGCGTCTTCGGCGGGCGGGACTGGTCGGCGGAGCTGGATGAGAAATGGATCGCGGGACAACTCCAGGCGGCGGACACCGCCGGCGCGGGAAATATCTTCCGCGCGACGTGGCAGCGGGTGATCGCCGAGCCGACGGGGTCGTTCGCGATCGCAGGCCTCGCGGCCCTCGCACTCCTATCACTCCGTGAGCGCGCCGTCCGCCGGCTCTTCGCCTTCCTCTTCCTCTGGACGCTCTTCTGGTATTTCGGCACGCACCGGGTGGGACGGTTCTGGCTTCCGATGGCGGGCGTCGCCGCCGTCCTCGCCGCCAGGGGGTTCGAGATCTTTCGCCCCGTTCCCGACGAGGAGGGTAAAACCAACGGGGCGGTAAAACCTTGGCGTCGCGTGGCGGGCTGGGTGCTTTCCGCGGGTCTCCTGGCGGCGCTTGTCTGGCAGACGACCTTCGACACCGTTATCTTCATCCATAACGCCGCCGGGAGCTACAACCTCGAAACCGGCAACCACTGGTACCTCGGAAGACGCGGACGCTACGACCTCTTTCCGCTCATCCTGTTCGATCAGCAGGCCCTCGCGGTCGCCCACGGCGAACCGTATCGCCTCATGCTCGTCGGCGAGGCCCGGAGCCTCTACCTCGGTCCCCACACCTATGCCAGCACCGTCTTCAACCGGGAGGTCTTCACCTCGACCGCACGCGACCTCCGCGACCCGGCCGCCGTGCGCGACCGGCTCCGCCGCGCCGGCGTCACCCATGTCTTCGTCAACTGGTTCGAGGTCGGACGTCTGCGCGCTACCTATGCCTGGAAGGACAAGGACGGCGTCACGCATCCCGGCTTCCCGCCGCTTTCCCCGCGGGACTTCAAGACGCTCGTGGACGCCGGGGTCCTCACGACCGCCGGGGGCTTCGCCCCGACGCTTCCGACCGTCCGCGGACTTACGCCCGAAGAAATCGCCGACCTCCCCGACGGCAACCTCTGCGTCCTCTACGTCGTCCACTAGGAAAAGGGGACTGGAGCCTTCCTCTTCAGGCTCCCGTCCCCTTCTTCGCGCAACTTGTCGACTTGCGGACGATGCTCTTACTGTCTCTTCCGGAGTTCCTCGACGGGGGGTAGGTCCTTCGCCGACTTGAGTCCGAACTGCAAGAGGAATTTCTGCGTGGTCCCGTAGAGCATGGGCCGGCCCAGGGCTTCCGCGCGGCCGACAATCCGCACCAGTCCCTGCTCCATCAGCGACTTGAGGATCGGCTGGACCTGCACGCCCCGGATGTCCTCAATCTCCGCGCGCATGATCGGCTGCTTGTACGCGACGATCGCGAGCGTCTCCAGCGCCGCCGCGCTCAGCTTGTGCTGTCGCTCCACGTGGAACAGCCGCTGCACGACCCCGGCGTACTCGCTCCGCGTGAGCGCCTGGTACCCCCCGGCGATTTCCTCGATGGTGAACGCCCGCGCGCTCGCGTCGTACTCCGCCCTCAGCTCGTCCACGAGCTCGCGCACCGTCCCCTCCGTGGTCTCCAGCGCCTCCGCGATCCGTCGCGCGGAAAGTGGACTGTCCGTCGCGAAAAGCACCGCCTCGATGTGCTTCTTCAGTGCCGCGACCGCCCCCGGCGTCGTCGGCTCTTTGCCTCCGCGCGCCGCCTCGGGCTCTTCCGCTTCGCTCGGGGCTTTGGGATCCTCGGCTGCGGCCGCCGATTCGGGCTCTTCGGCTTCCTCAGTGTCCTCAGGCGCCGCGGCCTCCTTCGTGCCCTCCGACTCCTCGGGCTCGCCCGGCGCCTCGGGTTCCCCTGCGGCCTCGGGCTCCTTGTGGCGGCCTTTCTTCCTCGAACCCCTGCCCGAAGGACGCGGCTCGTCGGGTCCTTCGTTCTCGGGCTCAAGACCCGAAACCTCTTCGTCGCCGGGCGCAAGGCCCGACCGTTCATCCAACCGCTCGTCGTCGTTCATTTCGCCCTTCCCTTGCATGGCTCCGGCGGCCCCTCGCCGCCGACGCGCAAGATAATAACCGCAACTCCTCGAAAATTCACTCGAAAACTTCCCTCCCGGGTGCGGTCTTGCCGGGCCAAATTCCGGGAAAAATCGTGCATCCGCGCCATGGGAAGGTTACCATGGACCACCAGGGACCGTTTCCTGCACGTCGGGGAGGAAAGAAAAATGCCGTGTCTTGCGGTGCTGGTTGCCCTCCTTGTGCCGAGGGTGGTGATGTTCTTCATCTGGTTACTGACCGACTGGTTCGCCCGGGCCTACCAGACCCAACTCTGGCCGGTCCTCGGGTTCCTCTTCATGCCCTATACGACCCTGGCCTACATGGCGGCCATGCTCAACCATCCCGGCGCGGTGAGCGGCGGGTGGCTTGTCCTGGTCGTCGTCGCGGCGCTCGTGGACCTTGGCCACTGGGGCGGGTCCGGTCGAACGCTCCGCGGCGGGCATTCGTAAGCGTCTTCCCTCGACCGCGGAATGGGAGTGGGCCGCACGGTTCGGCGCCTCCAACAAGTTCCGCATCCTCGTCGAAGGCGATTGAGTTAAGCACTGTGGATGCAGGGGTGCTTGTAAAAACACGAGCCGGCCGGGCTTATGGAAAGCCCGACCGGCTCAAATCATCTCGGGGCATGGCTTTGCGGCCAGGCCTCAGGTCGTCCAGTTCCTGCTCGCGCGGCCGATCTGCCGCACCGCCTGGGCGAGCCGCTGCTCGTTCTCGACCAGGGCCACGCGGAGATACCCCTCGCCCTCTTCGCCGAAGCCGACGCCCGGGGATACCGCGACGTTCGCCTCCTCCAGCAGCTTCATCGCCAGATCCATCGACCCCATCTTCCGCAGCGCCTTCGGGATGGGCGCCCACACGAACATCGTCGCCCGCGGCCGTCTCACGTTCCACCCGATCCGCGCGAACTGCTGGCACAGCACGTCCCGCCGGCGCTCGTAGATCTTCGCCTGCTGCTTCACGTGTTCGTCGCAGTGACGCATCGCGATGATCGTGGCGATCTGGATCGGCTGGAAAATCCCGTAGTCGTAGTATCCCTTCACCCGGGCGAGGGCGGCTAGCATCTGCCGGTTCCCCACGGCGAAGCCGATCCGCCACCCCGCCATGTTCCATCCCTTCGACAGCGTGAAGAACTCGACCGCGAGGTCCTTCGCCCCGCGGACCTGCAGGATGCTCGGGGCTTTGTAGTTCCCGAACGTCGTCAGTCCGTAGGCGAAATCCTGGATGAGCATGATGTTGTGCCGCCTCGCGATCTTCACCACCTCGCGGAAGAAGTCCAGCTCCACCGTGCGCGTCGTCGGGTTGTGCGGGTAGTTGAGCACCGCGACCTTCGGCTTCGGCGTCATGTGCTCCGCGATGTCCGCCATCTTGCTCAAAAAGAGCGAGTCCGGCGCAATGGGCACGCGGATGACGTTCGCCCCCGTCATCGCGATGCTGTGCACGTGGATGGGAAACGCCGGAGCCGGTGCCAGCGCCGTGTCCCCCGAACCCAACAGCGCCAGGCACAGGTGCGAGAATCCTTCCTTCGACCCGATGCACGTCACGACCTCTTTGTCCGGGTCCAGCTTCACCGACCAATACCGCTGGTAGAGCTTCGCCGCCTCCCGCCGCAGGTTCGGTATCCCGATGGACGCGCTGTACCGGTGGTTCCGCGGGTCCAGCGCCGCCTCCCGCAGCTTCTCCACGATGGGCGCCGGGGTCGGGTCGTTCGGGTTCCCCATCCCCAGGTCGATGATGTCCACGCCCGCGTGACGCTTCGCCGTCTTGAGGGCGTTGATCTGTCCGAAAAGATAGACCGGCAGACGCTCGATCCGTCTTGCTACGGTGATTTCCGGTTTCTTCATGCCGATTCCCTTCCCGTCAATTTGGACGCCGCCAATGCCCGGATTATAGTCGTTCCGCCCGCCCCCGGTCAACGCTTCTTCCTCCCGCCCTCCTTGCTCCATCCCCCCGCCCTACTAGTCCCATCGCCCGTCCCTGCTTGTCCCACCCCTCCGCCATCCTTGTCCCGCCCCTCCGCCATCCTTGCCCCATCGCTCTGGTCTCCTTGACATCCCCACCGGATGTGGGTATCTTGAAGTCCTCCACATTCCCCGGAGGTCGCCGTGAAAAACAGGGAAATCGCCCATATCTTCGAATCCATCGCCGACATCCTCGAACTCCAGGGTGAAAACCTCTTCCGCGTCAACGCCTACCGCAACGCCGCGCGTATCCTCCAGGACCTCGCCAGGGACGTCGAGCACGTCGCCGCCGAGGGCAAGCTCGCCGAACTCCCCGGCTTCGGCAAGTCCATCGTCGAGCACGTCGAGGAATACCTCAAGACCGGCAGGATGGCGCGGTACCAGGAGCTCCGCCGCGAGATGCCCGGCGACCTCGTCGACATGCTCGCGATACCCGGCGTCGGTCCCAGGACCATCGTGCTGATGAAAGAGAAGCTCGGCGTCACCACGTTCGAGGACCTCAAGCGCGTCATCAACGACCGGTCGCTCGATGCGCTCCCCGGAATGGGCGAGAAGAAGGTGGACCACATCCGCCGGGGCTACCAGCTCTACCTGTCGGCTCGCGAGCGGATGACGCTCGGCGTCGCGCTTCCTGCCGCCGAGGAGATCGTCGAGCGGCTCCAGAAGGTCAAGGGCGTCAAGCACGTCTCCGTCGCCGGGTCGCTCCGCCGCATGAAGGAGACCATCGGCGACATCGACATCCTGGCGAGCGGGACGGACCCGGCGAAGATCGTCCAGGAATTCACCCGGCTCCCGCAGGTGGCGGAGGTCCTCGCCGCCGGCGACACCAGGGGCTCGGTCCGCGTCGAGGACGGACTCCAGATCGATCTCCGGGTCGTCACCCCCGGCGAATGGGGCGCGGCGCTCCAATACTTCACCGGCGGCAAGGCCCACAACATCAAGCTCCGCGAGCTCGCCGGCAGGAAAGGCATGAAGATCAACGAATACGGGCTCCAGAAGGGCGCCCGACGCGTCGCCGCGAAGACCGAAGAAGACATCTACCATAAGCTCGGACTCGACTGCATGCCCCCCGAGATGCGCGAGGACCGCGGGGAAATCGAAGCCGCCGCCAGGCACGACCTCCCCAGAATCGTCCAGCTCGCCGACATCCGCGGCGACCTCCAGATGCACTCCACGTGGTCCGACGGAGGCGACAGCATCGAGGCGATGGCCATAGCCGCCCGGAAGCTCGGCTACGAATACATCCTCATAACGGACCATTCTCAGTCGCTCAAGGTGGCGCAGGGGCTCGTCCCCGCCGACGTGAAAAAGGCGCGCGCCGAAATCGATCGGCTGAACGCGAAGCTCAAGGACTTCCGGGTCCTCGCCGGGACCGAGGCCGACATCCTCCCCGACGGCTCCATCGATTACCCGGACAAGGTCCTCGAGGCCTTCGACATCGTGCTCGCGTCGGTGCACATGCGCCTCGACGACCCGTCGGACCGCATGACGGAGCGGGTCATCCGCGCCATCGAGAACCCCTGCGTTCGCATCATCGGCCACCCCACCGGCAGGCGCTTCGGCTACCGCGAGGCCTCCGCAATGGACATGGAAAAAGTCATGAAAGCCGCCGCCGCCAATCACGTCGCACTCGAAATCAACGCCCATTACGAGCGCCTGGACCTGAACGACGTCCATGCCCGGATGGCCGCCGACCTTGGCGTGATGCTCGTCATCTCCACCGACGCCCACAACACCGCGGGGCTTTCCATGATGCGGTTCGGGGTGTCGGTGGCCCGGCGGGCCTGGCTGAAATCCGAGCAGGTTTTGAATTGCAAACCCCTCGGAAAATTGCTAGAATGGCGCCGGATGTCCAAAGCGGTGAAACGGTAGTCTTCCATTTTTCTCTTAGAGAGAGGGAGTTCGGCAATGAGCGGGAATGTAAAGATCGTCGCCGTGTTGTGTGTCCTGGGTCTGGTGACGGGTTTCGTCGTGTCGGGGTGCAGCAAGCCCGCCGAGAAACCGGTGAAGGATCCTAACGCGCAGGTCGCCCCGGTGAAAGGGTCCACGCCTACGGCCGAAGCGCCCAAGGGCGAAGCACCCAAGGCGGAAGAGCCTAAGCCCGCCGCGCCGGAGAAGCCGATGAAGCCCGGCGCCCCGGAACCGGCCATCATCCACAAGTGCGCCGCCGCGCCCGTCATCGACGGCGACCTCTCCGATGCCTGCTGGAAGAACGCCGAGGTCAAGGGCATCTGGGCGGACATCCGCACGGGCAAGGCCGCCGACCCGCAGCCCAAGGCCTTCTGCTGTTACGACGACCGGAACCTCTACGTCGCCTTCCTCAACCCCGAGCCCAATATGGACCAAATCGTTGCCGTCGTCGCCGAACGCGACGGTACCGTGTATGAAGACGACTCGAACGAGGTCTTCCTCGACCCGACCGCCGGCAAGACAATCTACTTGCAGTTCGTCGTCAACACCAAGGGAGTGATCTACGACGGCAAGGGCAAGGACGCCGATTGGAACGGGAACGAGAAGGCCGCTGTCAAGAAGATGGATAAGTCCTGGTCTCTGGAGATCTCCATACCGCTTGCGGACCTCGGCGTCGAGGGGTCGCCGAAGGGACAGACCTGGACGGCGAACTTCTGCCGCAACCGTCTCACCGGGGGCGACTCCGAGGCGATCGGGTGGTCCGACACGGGCGCCAGCTTCCACAACCCGTCGGCGTTCGGAAAGCTGAAGTTCGAGTAAACGAGAAGCGCTTCGACGTGCGCGATGGGACAGGCCGGAATGCCTGTCCCGTCGTTTTTTGTGGAAAGGAATCGCTCAGACGCAACCGTTGTTCTCGGCTCGGACGAATCCGATCCGCGCCCCCGGCGCTTATGGGCGGGTGACTGCCGGGCGCCGAAAGATCACAGACTCACCTTGTTCGCCCCGGTCTCGACGACGAGGTTCGACACCCGGTGCAGCGACTCGAACGTCCCGGCGTCGCTCCACCACCCCTCCAGCACGTCGTATTCCAGCGTCCCGGCCCTCACGTACGCGTTGTTCACGTCCGTGATCTCGAGCTCGTTGCGTCCCGAAGGGACCAGCGTCTTGATGATGTGGAAGACCGTCGGGTCATAGAAATAGATGCCGATCACGGCGTAGCGGCTCTTGGGTTTCTGGGGTTTCTCCTCGATGGCGGTGATGCGGTCGCCCTTGAAAACCGGCACCCCGAAGCGCTGCGGGTTGTCCACCTCCGAAAGCAGGATCCTCGCCCCGCGCTCCTGCTTCTCGAACGCCGCAACCGATTTCCGGATGTTCCCCTCGATGAGGTTGTCCCCCAGGATCACGACAAACTTCTCCCCCCCGGCGAAATGCTCCGCCAGGGCAAGCGCGTCCGCGACCCCCTTGTGCCCTTCCTGGTAGGTGTAGGAGATGTCCTTGAGGCCGAATTCCCGCCCGTTGCCCAACAGGCGCAAAAAGTCCCCCGCGTCGTTGCCCCCCGTCACGATCAGGATGTCCGAGATCCCGGCGTTCACCAGGCACTGGATCGGGTAATAGATCATCGGCTTGTCGTGCACCGGGAGCAGGTGCTTGTTGGTGATCTTGGTCAGCGGAAAGAGTCTCGTCCCCATCCCGCCCGCTAGAATCACGCCTTTCATCATCGGTCCTTTCGCGCCCAGTCGTACGGCACGTCCTTCGAGTGCGCCTCCAGGCGCTGCTCGTCGGGGGCGGCCGGGTTGTAGAGCTCGGTGGCGAAGTTGATGACCGTCGCCGTCGTCTCGCTGATCGTCTTGAACCCGTGCAGCACCCCGGGCGGAACCGCCACCAGTTGCGGGGCCAGGTCCCCCAGGTAAAACTCGTTCACTTCCCCGTGCGTCGCCGAGCCCTTTCGCCCGTCAAAGAGCGCCACCTTCACCATCCCCGACACGCACACCAGGTTGTCCGTCTGCACCCGGTGCGAGTGCCAGGCCTTCACCACCCCCGGATAGGCTGTCGTGATGTACGCCTGGCCGAACTTCCGGAAAAGCTCGTCGTCCGTGCGCAGCATCTCCATCACGTGTCCCCGCTCGTCCGCGACGACCTTCAGCTTCTTCACCTTCACGCCGTCGATCATGGGATAGCCCCTTCCAGGTTCGCTTTCGCCGGGCGGAGCGCTTCTCGCCCAAGACCCCTGAATATACCCGTGGGACGCGGATTCGTCAAGCGGGAGCCTGCCGCGCCTTCTCCCCTGCAGGGCTCATAGCTTGTCGATCTTCCGCTTTCGGCTGCGGCACTCTTCCGCGACGTCGTCGATGATGTCGTCGAGCGTCTTTGCGGGCTGAAAACCGGTGAGCCGCTTGAGACGCGAGAGGTCCGGCACCCGGCGTCTCGGGTCCTCGAACCCCTCGCCGTAGGCCTCGTTATACGGGACGTGGACGATCTCCGCCTGCGGGTTCACGCGCCCCCTCACGCGCTCGGCCAGCTCGTTGATGCTCGTCTCCTCGTCCGAGCCGACGTTCACCACCTGCCCCTCGGCTTTGCGGCACCCCAGAAGTCCCCTCAGCGCGTCCACCGCATCCGAAACGTGCAGGAAGCACCGGCTCTGGACCCCGTCCCCGTAGACCGTGATCGGTCCGCCCTTCACCGCCTGCATCACGAACCGGGGCACCACCATCCCGTAGTCCCCTGTCTGTCTCGGCCCCGCCGTGTTGAAGAGCCTCGCAACCACCACCGGGAGTTTCCTCTCCGCGTGGTAGGCAACCGCCAGGTACTCGCCCACCGCCTTGGCGCACCCGTAGCTCCACCGCGGCTTCCCCGGCGCCCCCAGCACCAGCTCGTCCTCCTCGCTCAGCGGCGTTTTCTCCGCTTTTCCGTAGACCTCGGCCGACGAGGCGATGAGCACCCGGCACTTCCCCGCCATCGCCGCGCAGTTGAGCACCAGCTCCGTCGGGTAGAGCGTGTTCTCCAGGGTGGTCACCGGCGACCGGACCACGTTCACCATCCCCACCCCCGCCGCCAGGTGAAACACCGCGTCCACGTCGTTGATGATGTTCTGCAACAGCGGCTCGTTCGTCACGCTTTCGATGACGTAATCGAACCGCGGGTTCCCTTCCAGAGGCTGGAGGTTGTCCAGCTTCCCCGTCGACAGGTCGTCGAACGCGATGACCTCGTGTCCGTCCGCTAGGAGCCGCTCCGAGAGGTGGCTCCCCAGAAACCCCGCGCCCCCGGTCACCAGGTACCGCTGTCTGCTCGGCGACCCCTCGCCTTTCTTCTTCGCCATGGATGGTCTCCCTTCGGCGCCGGTCAGCCCTTCGTCATCGCGGCGTGGTAGTCCTGTAGTGCGCGGACGGTCAGGGTGTTCTTCTGGAGTGCGGCGATGCCGCTCACCACCGCGCGGGCGGCCGACATCGTCGTGATGCAGGGAATCTGGTGGGCGACCGTGAACGCCCGGATCCGTGCTTCGTCCGTCTGCGGCCCCTTCCGGCTCGGGGTGTTGATGACCAGCTGCACCTCCCGGTTCCTCATCTTGTCGAGGATGTTGGGCCGGCTCCCTTCCTGGATCTTGGCGATGTTCTCGGCCTCGATGCCCGTGGCCGCCAGCGCCCGCCACGTCCCGCTCGTCGAAATGATGTGGAACCCAAGGTTCTTCAGCCGCCTCGCCACCTCCGTCACCATCGGCTTGTCGCTGTCCCGCACGCTGATGAACACCGCGCCCGACGTCGGCAGCGACAGTCCCGCCGCGATCATCGACTTCGCCAGCGCAGGACCGAACCGCGCGTCGATCCCCATCACCTCCCCCGTCGATTTCATCTCCGGACCCAGGATGATGTCCGTCCCCGGAAACCGGTCGAACGGAAACACCGACGCCTTCACCGATACGTGATGGACCTCCGCCTCCTTCGTGTGTCCCAGCTCCCGCAGCGTCTTCCCCATCATCACCTGCGCCGCGATCCGGGCGAACGGCACCCCCGTCGCCTTCGAGACGAACGGCACCGTCCTCGAGCCACGGGGGTTCACCTCCAGCACGTAGAGCACCCCGTCCTTCACCGCGTACTGCACGTTCATGAGGCCGACGACCCCGATCTCCTTCGCCAGCATCCGCGTCGCTTCCTTGATCTCCTCCACCATCCCCGGCTCCAGGGAATGGGGCGGAATCGTCATGGTGCTGTCCCCCGAGTGGATCCCCGCCTCCTCGATGTGTTCCATCACCCCCGCGATGAGCGTGGTCTCGCCGTCCGACACCGCGTCCACGTCCACCTCCGTCGCCTCCTGCAGGAACCGGTCGATCAGCACCGGGTGCTCGGGCGAAACCTCCGTCGCAAGGACCATGTACGTCCTCAGCTCGCTGTCGGAGTTGGCGATCTCCATCGCCCGCCCGCCCAGCACGAAGCTCGGCCGCACCAGCACCGGGTACCCGATCTCATGCGCCACCCCCACCGCCTCGTCCAGCGTGAATGCCGTCCCGTTCGGCGTCTGTCTCAGCCCGCACCGGTCCAAAAGGCGCTTGAACTGCTCCCGGTCCTCCGCCCGGTCGATCGCCGCAGGCGACGTCCCCAGGATCTTCACCCCAGCCGCCTCCAGGCCCCGCGCCAGATTGAGCGGCGTCTGTCCCCCCAACTGCACGATCACCCCTTCCGGCTCCATCCGCTCCCAGATGTTCAGCACGTCCTCGTGCGTCAGCGGCTCAAAGAACAGGTGGTCCGACGTGTCGTAGTCGGTCGAGACCGTCTCGGGGTTCGAGTTGACCATGATGGTTTCGTAGCCCATGGCGCGCAGTGCGAACGAGGCCTGCACGCAGCAGTAGTCGAACTCGATCCCCTGTCCGATGCGGTTCGGCCCCCCGCCCAGGATCATCACCCTCTTCTTCGTCCCCTTCCGCACCTCGTTCTCTTCCTCGTACGTCGAGTAGTAATACGGGGTGTAGGCCTCGAACTCCGCCGCGCACGTGTCCACCAGCTTGTAGGTGGGCGTGATTCCCGACGCCGCGCGTCGCGCCCGCACCGTGTTCGGGTCCGTCTTGAGGAGTCTCGCGATCTGCTCGTCCGAGAAACCCATCCGCTTCGCGTCCCGCAAAAGCCCGTCCCCCATCCGCTCGAGCGTCCCCGCCCCCGCAATCTCCCCCTCGAACTCCACCAGTTCGCGGATCTGGTCCACGAACCACGGGTCGATCCCGGTCAGCTCGTAAATCTCCTTCGTCTTCATCCCGTGCTTCACGGCGAACCGCAGGTGGAAAATTCGGTCCCACGAGGGACGCACCAGTTTCCGTTTCACCTCTTCGAGCGTCGGGAGTTCGCCGCGCATCACCGGGTCCTTCCGGTCGCACCCCAGTCCGAACCGCCCGATCTCGAGCGACCGCAGCGCCTTCTGCAGCGCCTCCTTGAACGTCCGCCCGATGCTCATCGCCTCCCCCACCGACTTCATCCGCGTCGTCAGCCGGTCGTCCGTCTGCGGGAATTTCTCGAACGTCCACCGCGGGGTCTTCACCACGCAGTAATCCACCGTCGGCTCGAAACTCGCCGGGGTCTCCCGCGTGATGTCGTTCGGGATCTCGTCCAGCGTATACCCCACCGCCAGCTTCGCGGCGAACTTCGCAATCGGGAACCCCGTCGCCTTCGACGCCAGCGCCGACGACCGCGAGACCCGTGGGTTCATCTCGATCACCACCATCCGTCCCGTGTCCGGGTGCACCGCGAACTGGATGTTCGACCCCCCCGTGTCCACCCCGATCTCCCGCATGATCGCGATCGCCGCGTCACGCATCCGCTGATATTCCTTGTCCGTCAGCGTCTGCGCCGGCGCCACCGTGATCGAGTCCCCCGTGTGGATCCCCATCGGGTCGAAGTTCTCGATGGGGCACACGATGACCACGTTCCCCTTCCGGTCCCGCATCACCTCCAGCTCGAACTCCTTCCACCCGATGAGCGACTCCTCGATGAGCACCTCGTGGATCATCGAGAGCTCGAGCCCCTGTCCGGCGATCTCGTCGAACTCGTCCACGTTGTAGGCGATCCCCCCGCCGCGGCCTCCCAGCGTGAACGACGGCCGGATGACGTTCGGGAACCCCACGAAGTCCCGCGCCATCCGGGCCTCTTCTATCGTCCGCGCGATCCCGCTCTGCGGAAGGTCCAGGCCGATCCGCCGCATGCTTTGCGCAAACAGCTCCCGGTCCTCCGCCTTGCGGATCGCCTCCACCGACGCCCCGATCATCTCCACGTGGAACTTCTCCAGGACCCCCGTCTCCGCCGCCGCCACCGCCGTGTTGAGTCCCGTCTGTCCGCCCAGCGTGGGCAAGAGCGCCTGGGGCCGCTCGATCTCGATGATCCGCGCCAGGACTTCCGGCGTCACCGGCTCGATGTACGTCCGGTCGCTCATCTCCGGGTCGGTCATGATCGTCGCCGGGTTCGAGTTGAGCAGCACGATCTCGTACCCCTCCTCCCGCAGCGCCTTGCACGCCTGCGTCCCGGAATAGTCGAACTCGCACGCCTGCCCGATGATGATCGGCCCCGACCCGATGATCAGGATTTTCTTGATGTCCGTACGCTTCGGCACGTGGAGTCCTTCCCGGACGTGGACCTTTGGCTTCCGGAAATACATCGCTTGGAGATGCTTTGGCGGGCGTCCCGATTTCGGAATGCCCAGGCAAGGATACCCCCCGCAATCACCCTGTCAAGGAAAAATGCCGCCGGGGAAAAGGCCGGGAAACCCCAATTCCGCACCCCGCGCGCCGCGGAGATGTTGTTGACAGGACGCCCCCGAAATGCTATGGTATTCTCACCTGCCGACCCGCCTTGTCGGCCCCGCACGGTGGAGCGCTCATGAACGACGAAAAAACCAAACACGTCCTTGCCCTGGAGTCCCGGTTTGCAGAGCTCCGGGACTCCCTTTGACCTCGCCCGAAAACTCGCCGACAAGGCCGACGTCGAACGTCAGATGGCCGGAAGTGATTTCTGGAATAACCCCGACAATGCCCGGGATGCCGTCCAGCGCCTCAAGGCCCTCAACCGCATCATCGAGCCGCTCCAGTCCCTCGCCGCGGGCATCGATGACCTCAAGGTCCTCGCCGAGCTCGTCTCCGAGGGCGGCGACGAGGAGCTCGAAAAGGAGCTCGACGCCAAGACCCTCGCCGCCGAAAAGGCCTTCGAGTCGTTCGAGCTCCTCCAGATGATGAGCGGCCCCGACGACTCCCGCAGCGTCTTCTTCTCCGTCCAGGCCGGCGCCGGGGGCACCGAAAGCTGCGACTGGGCCCAGATGCTCCTCCGCATGTACTCCAAATACTTCGAGAATCACGGCTTCAGCTTCGCCACCGTCGATATCGTCCCCAACGAGGAAGCCGGCGTCAAGAGCGTCACCCTCGACGTCCGCGGCAACATGGCCTACGGCTACCTTCGCAGCGAAACCGGGGTGCACCGTCTCGTCCGTATC
>Ga0182021_10000792_pt1 | contig 35294 bp, 34 predicted proteins | sample 612E3MmetaG_FD_120493 | JGI IMG/M metagenome (GOLD analysis project Ga0182021, IMG submission 120493) | Permafrost microbial communities from Stordalen Mire, Sweden - 612E3M metaG (Illumina Assembly) | ecosystem: Environmental > Terrestrial > Soil > Wetlands > Permafrost | place: Sweden...
ATGGTCGCGCCCACGGCTACGGCTCCCATCTCGAAAGCCTGCTCCACGCTCGCGTACAGCGTCTGATCGCTCGTGTTCGGGTAACTCAACAGCTCGTTATGATTGAGCTTTACGATAAACGGTATTTCGTGCGCGTACCTGCGGGCCACGATACCCAGCGCGCCCAGGGTGCTCGCCACCGCGTTGCACCCCGCTTCTATTGCCAGCTTGACTATGTTTTCGGGGTCGAAGTAGATCGGGTTTGGAGCGAAAGAGGCACCCGCGGAGTGTTCGATGCCCTGGTCCACGGGGAGGATCGAAAGATAGCCGGTGCCTCCCAACCTGCCGCGCTTGAACATCGTCTCGAGGCTGCGAAGAACCGGCGCCGGCCTGTCGCTCTGCTCGAAGATACGACGGACCCAGTCGGGGCCCGGCACGTGCAGGTTCTCTTTTCCGATCTTCGGCGAGTCGAACTTTAAGAGGCTATCGGCTTCTTCTCCAAGAAGCCCGGCGATCTCATCGAAATTCATCACTACCCCCCTGCTATACCGGCAATGTCTTATTCAACCCACGAGGGCTTTGACCTCCATGATGCCAGCTTTGCTAAATCTGCCGGAACCCCCACAACCTGTAATCGCTAATGCGAATGATAGCACTCGACCTCCTGATGGATAACCTGAGGCACCTGTGTTGCAGCACAGGCCAAACGGAACCGGGCCTGAGAGACCCGGCTCAAGCGTGGTGTGGCTGAGGAGGGAGATCCATATGGGCATAGGAAAAGCGCCCGCCGGTGTGGCGGGCGCTTCTTTATTCAGTCTATTGGTCTATGTCTTACATCATTCCCGGGGGCATTCCGCCGCCGCCCATTCCGGGCATTCCCATTCCGCCGCCCTCTTCGGGCTTGTCGGCTATGAGCGCCTCGGTGGTGAGGAGCAGGGCCGCGATGCTGGCCGCGTTCTGGAGCGCGGAGCGCGTGACCTTCGCCGGGTCAATTATGCCGGCCTCGACCATATCGACGTATTCGCCAGTAAGCGCGTCGAGGCCCTTGCCGGCCTCGAGTCCCTTGACCTTCTCGGCCACAACCGAGCCCTCGAGGCCCGCGTTGGCGGCAATCTGCTTCAGTGGCTCGACCAGGGACTTCTTGACGATATCAAAACCGGTCTTCTCGTCGTCGGAGAGCTTGTTCGGGGCCTTGAGCGCGGCGCCCACGTTGATGAGCACTACGCCGCCGCCGGAAACGATACCCTCTTCAACGGCAGCCTTGGTCGCCGAGAGCGCGTCCTCTATGCGGTGCTTCTTCTCTTTGAGCTCTACCTCGGTCGCGGCGCCAACCTTGATGACGGCAACGCCCCCGGAGAGCTTCGCGAGCCTCTCCTGGAGCTTCTCGCGGTCGAAGTCACTGTCGCTCTTGTCGATCTCGGCGCGGATCTGGTGTATGCGCCCTTCGACAGCCTTGGAGTCGCCCTTGCCTTCTACGACAATGGTATCTTCCTTGCTGACCTTGATCTGGCGCGCCTTGCCCAGCATGTCGAGAGTCACGTTCTCGAGTTTCATGCCGAGTTCCTCGCTGATGAGCTGTCCGCCTGTCACGATAGCGATATCCTCCATCATGGCCTTGCGGCGGTCGCCGAACCCGGGTGCCTTGACCGCGAGGCTCATGAATGTGCCACGGATCTTGTTGACCACCAGGGTTGCCAGGGCCTCGCCCTCGACGTCCTCGGCGATGATGAGCATCGGCTTGCCTGCCTGCATGACCTTCTCGAGGATAGGCAGGAGGTCGGCCACAGCACTGATCTTCTGGTTGGCGATAAGGATGTACGGGTTATCGAGCACGCCTTCCATGCGCTCGGTGTCGGTCACCATGTAAGGTGACAGGTAACCCTTGTCGAACTGCAGACCTTCGACGATGTCGAAGTCCATGCCGAACGTCTGCGACTCCTCGACGGTGATGACGCCGTCTTTTCCTACCTTGTCCATCGAGTCGGCGATGATGCGGCCTACCTCGTCGGAGTCGGCGGAGATCGCCGCTACACGGGCTATCTCTTCTTTGCTCTCGATTTCCTTGGAGCGCTTCTTGATCTCATCAACGGCTTGCTCGACAGCCTTGTCGATGCCGCGGCGGATCTGCATCGGGTTGGCACCCGCTGCAACGTTGCGGAGGCCTTCCTTGACCATGGCGTGCGCGAGCACGGTCGCGGTCGTGGTGCCGTCGCCAGCAACGTCGTTGGTCTTTGTCGCGACTTCCTTGGCGAGCTGGGCACCCATGTTCTCATACGGGTCTTCGAGCTCTATCTCGCGAGCAATGGTCACGCCGTCATTGGTGATGGTCGGCGATCCGAATTTCTTCTCGAGGACGACGTTACGTCCCTTGGGGCCGAGGGTTACCCTTACGGCGTCGGCCAGCTTGGTCACACCGGCCTCGAGTGCCCTCCTCGCCTCCTCGTCATATTCAAGAATCTTTGGCATGTTATTTCCTCCCCTTTCTTACTTCTTGGACTTTCCGGCAGGCTTGCGCTTGGCGAGTACGTCCCTCTCACTCAGGATCAGATACTCCTTGCCGCCGACCTTGACTTCGGTTCCACCGTACTTCGAATAGATGACTATGTCACCGGCCTTGACTTCTAGCGGAATCAGTTTGCCATCCTCGTACCGCCCCGGGCCTACTGCAAGAATCTTGCCCTCCTGTGGCTTCTCCTTGGCGGTATCGGGGATCACGATACCGCTGGCGGTCTTCTCTTCGCCCTCTCCGGGCTCTACGATAACCCGGTCTCCCAACGGTTCCAGGTTCATGTCCACCCCTCCTACTCTTCTGGTCACCTGCGTTAGCACTCCTGACGCCGGGGTGTTAGCACTCTCGGCGTTAAACTGTTAGCACTCTACTGATTAGAGTGCTAACAGGAATTATACGGGTTTGGAGAAAAGAGTCAATGGGGTGGCGACATGTTCGGATGCGTATTCGGGCCAGTCTCAGGCGGGTTCCTCCCAGAGGCGCGCCCGCTCCACGGCCTTTTTCCAGCCGCCGTACAGCAAATCGGCGTCGGCAGCGCTCATCGACGGGCTGAACGACATCTCGGGATGCCACAGTTCCTCTATCTGCTCTATGCCTTTCCAGAACCCGACGCCCAGCCCGGCGAGGTAAGCCGCCCCCAGTGCGGTGGTCTCGGCCACCGCCGGTCGCTGCACTTCGATTCCCAGCATGTCGGCCTGTATCCGGCAAAGGACGTCCATCACCGATGCGCCCCCGTCGACGCGGAGCTTCGCCACGCGGATGCCCGAGTCCGCCTCCATCGCATCCATTACGTCGCGCGTCTGGAACGCCATCGACTCAACCGTCGCCCTGATGAGTTGCTCTCGCGTCGTGCCGCGGGTTATCCCGAAGATGGCGCCGCGCGCGTAAGGGTCCCAGTATGGCGCTCCAAGGCCGACAAAAGCTGGAACGAAGAAGACGCCACCCGAATCGGAAGCCCGCTCGGCGAGCGGCCCGGTCTCCGCGGCGTCGTCTATGATATGGAGCCCGTCGCGTAGCCACTGGATGGCCGCACCCGTGATGAATATCGCGCCCTCGAGAGCGTACGTGACCTTGTCGTCTAGCCCCCAGGCGATAGTGGTCAACATGCCCGTCTTCGAGAACACCGCCTCGGGCCCGGTGTTCATCAGCACGAAGCTACCCGTACCGTAAGTGTTCTTGGTCATGCCCTCGTGGTAACACGCCTGCCCGAAGAGAGCCGCCTGCTGGTCACCGGCGACCCCGGAGACAGGCACCGAGATCCCCAGGAACGAATCCGGGTCCGTCTCGCCGAAAAAGCCACTGGAGGGCTTGACCTCGGGAAGCATGGAGGCGGGAACACCCAGCAGGTCTATCAGCTTCTCGCTCCATTCGAGCCTGTTTATATCGTACATGAGCGTACGTGAAGCATTGGAGAAATCGGTGGCATGGACCCTGCCGCCCGTCAGCCTGGCGAGCAACCACGAGTCGATAGTGCCGAACGCGACCTCGCCCGCGTGAGCCCGGGCAGCGAACTCCGGCTCGTTCTCCATCTTCCACGCTATCTTTGTTCCACTGAAATACGGGTCGAGCACCAGGCCGGTGCTTTCCCTGAACGATTGCTCGTGCCCGGCTTCCTTGAGTCGCTCGCACACGTTGGCGGAGCGGCGGCATTGCCAGACGATAGCCCTGCCCGCCGGCTCGAGCGTCTCCTTATCCCAGAAGACGGAGGTCTCACGCTGGTTGGTTATCCCGATAGCCGCTATGTCCGTTGCCTTGATGTCGGCCCCGGCAAGCGCCTCTTGGACCGTCGCAAGCGTGCACTTCCAGATCTCCTCGGGGTCGTGCTCGACCCAGCCGCCCTGCGGGAAATACTGAGTGAAATCCTTGCTGACCTTTGAGCACACCTCGGCCCGGCGGTCGAATATCATGGCCCTGGTCCCGGTGGTCCCCTCGTCTATCGCCAGAATGTACCTGCCGTCCAATGCTTACGACCTCCAGTCTAAGATCTGAATCGGTTTTACCAGGGTCCACGTCGAAAACGTTCACGATGCCGGCATTAGACTTCAGCCAATCTTCCCCGTTCCTGCTATCGGCTCTCCTGTTCCCTGGTTGGGAAAAACGTCCTGCCGGAGTCCCGACCTGTACCCGGCCTGGAATCGCCTGTACCCGAGCGCCGCGATCATCGCCGCGTTGTCCGTACAAAGTACCGGTGACGGATATACGAGGCTCAGGCCTTCGGCCTCGCATGCGTCTGCGAGCGACGCGCGCAGCGCCGTGTTACACGCGACGCCACCCCCAAGCACCACATCGCGCAAGCCCCTCTCCTCCGCGGCCTTGATCGTCTTCCTGACTATCACCTCGAGCGCGGCCGCCTGGAACGATGCGGCGATATCCTCGATCCCGGGGGCCTGTGCTCCGGCTTTCATCATGTATCGAATTACGGCGGTTTTGAGACCGCTCAGCGAAAAGTTCAAATCACCGCTTGAGATCATCGCGCGGGGAAACTCGACCGCGCGCGGATTCCCCACCGCGGCCAGCCTGTCGATGATCGGACCGCCCGGATACCCCAGGTCGAGGTACTTGGCAACCTTGTCGTACGCCTCACCGAGCGCATCGTCCAGGGTTTGTCCGAGGATCTCGATATCATCTATACCCGATATCTCCGCAAGAAGAGTATGGCCACCGGAGACGACGAGTGCGAGGAACGGGTACTCCGGAAGCCTTCCCTCCAGGGCGGGAGCGAATGCGTGCGCCTCGACGTGGTTGACCCCGACCATTGGCACATCCCACGACCATGCCAGGCCCTTCGCCACTGAGATGCCAACAATGAGCGAGCCTACGAGCCCGGGGCCGACGGTGACCGCCACCAGGTCAGGGCGCTCCGCTGCCACTCGGAGTGCTTCCTCCAGCACGGGCACTATAGCTTCGAGATGCGCCCTCGCCGCAACCTCCGGCACCACCCCGCCGTACTCGCTGTGCAGGTCCACCTGGGAAGCTACCACGTTCGACAGCAAGACCTCTCCGTCGCGCAGCAGCGCCGCCGAACTCTCGTCGCATGACGTCTCGATTCCGAGGACCAGCATCAGCGTGCACCTTTTCTGTGGACCCTGGAGAGCTCAAGTTCATCAAGGAGCTCCAGGAAAGCCCGGTCCCTGATGTCACCTGTCACCATGATTACAGCGTCCTCTCCAATATCAGTGTAATAGCCGTGCCTGATCCCGATGGGGTCAAATCCGAACAACTCATAAAAAGCGCGCGCTTCGTTGTTGCTCTCCCTTACCTCCAGCGTGAGCCAGCGCCCGCCTTTTTTCACGGAACGCCTTACGCAGGAGATGAGGAGAAGCGAGCCGACTCCCATTCTCCTTGCGCGACCGGTGACCGCCATGTTGGTCACGTGTATCTCGTTGTCCAGGAGTTGGGCGCCCAGGTAACCCACGACTTTCCCTTCATGCTCGGCGACAAGGTACATCGTCTTTTCGGTACGGCGCAGCTCGAAGTCGAACAGGTCTCTCGTCCACGGCGAGGCAAAAACCTCGCTCTCGATCTCCATCACGGAGTCGAGGTCGCCCTGCTCCATGTCCCGGACCGCACTATCCGATGCCATTCCCAAATCCGTTCCTCCGCTATACGGGTTTCTTGAGATATATTGCCGCTACGGATACGGCATCACTGACGTCACCTGATTCGATCATGTCCGAGGCGAGCTTGATCAGTGCTCCTCCCGTGGGGTAATCCCCTCCCGTCGTCACGACATGCCTGGTCTTGCCCAACAGGTCCATGAGTTCGACAGTAGCCTCACCCGCTACCACCAGGTCACCGATATCCAGCTCCGCGGCCACGCAACAGAGCGAGGATGGCTCAACGCACATGTAATCCGTCAAGCGCTCGAGCGTTTCGTCGGTGGGTCTGAATGCGGCCGCGTACAACTGCCCGCGCCTCGCGTCCATCACCGCAAGTATATCCCTGTCGATTCCGGGTGCCGCGTGTGCCAGCAAGTCGAGGGTGGGCATCCCTACAACCGGGACACCGAGCCCCATCGAAACAGCCTTCGCGCAGGCGATTCCGACCTTGACACCGGTGAACGTGCCTGGACCCGTGCCACACGCTACGTGGGTAACTTCGGCCCTGGAGACGCGTGCGGTTACGAGAGCTTCATCCATCTCGGGCATCAGCCAGCCGCTGTGTCCTTTCGCGGCTTCGAAATACGTCTCCGCCAGCAACTGACGGCCCCTGGCTATCGCTATCACACCGCGGATCATGCACGTATCCCAGGCGACGATAACGGGCATGGCGCCTTCGCCGTGCTCCTTGACGCTCATTCGCTCATTAGCTCCTTCATTATCCGAGCCAGCCTCCCGTCCCAGCCGCCCTCCTCCCTAATTGTTATCACGCGCTCGTTCTCTGCTTCGCCGAACGCTATCTCGATCGAGAGCGCGTTGGACGGAAGCGCCGGGCGCACCCTGTCCGCCCACTCGACTGCGCAAACCCATTCGCCATCCAGGTAGTCGTCGATCCCCGCACCGATGAGCTGTTCGCCGGTGTCGAGCCGGTATGCATCGACATGACAGAGCCCGGCATCGACGTACTCATTGATGATGGTGAAGGTCGGGCTCGTAACGGGACCCGAATGGCCTCTGGCTCTGGCCATTCCCCGTACGATTACGGTCTTACCGGTTCCCAGTTCCCCGATGAGGCAGATAACGTCGCCCGGGGACGCGGCGGAGCCAAGAGACGACCCGAGAGCCAGGGTCGTTTCCTCTGAAGCGCTCTTGAGTACCAGTTCCATATCAGCAGATCGTGCACGAGGCCACTAGAACAGTCCCATTTGCTCCGGCTCGGCTTCCGGGGGTTCGGGCGGCGCCTGCTCTTCCTCGAGGTATTTCTTGAGGCTCTGGAAGTCCTGTTTGAGGAGGTCGAGGTTCGAAGCCGCTCGAAGCGCGGCGGCCGGATGGAAAACCGGTACATTGTAGTAGCCCGGGCCTATGAACCTCTGCCCGTGCACCTTCGTTATCTGGATCTGCCGGTCCATCATCAGGCTCGCGGCGACCCTCCCCAGCTCGCAGACGATTTCCGGCTTGATCAGCTTTATCTGCTGTTCCAGAAACGGGCTGCAGGTCTCTATCTCAACGGGCAGTGGATCGCGGTTTCCCGGGGGCCTGCACTTTACGACGTTTGCGATATACACGTCCTGGCGCCTGAGGCCGATTGAGGTCAGCATCTCGTCGAGAAGCTTTCCGGCAGGCCCAACGAACGGGAGCCCCTGCGCGTCCTCGGCCCGGCCCGGACCCTCGCCCACGAACATGAGGCGAGCTTCCGGGTTGCCACTTCCAAATACCACGTTCGCGCGGCTCCGGCAAAGCTGGCACCTGGTGCAGTCGCCGAGTATGCCCCGCAGATCATCCAGCGAATCTGCCTCGTACATCCTCCACCCCAATCGTCGTCCAAACGCCGGGCCGGCGCTCTTACTATCTACATCCGTCGCATGATGATGCGGAACAACCACCGCAGGAGCCGCCGCTGCTGGGCGTGAATTTCTCCCCGGATTTCACACCGAAAACGCTGAACAGTTTATCAAGCCTGCCTTTGCCACATTCGGGGCAGGCGACCTTCTCGTTGCCGCGGACCAGCTTCTCGAACTTGGTCCCACAAGCCTTGCATCTATACTCGAATATAGGCATCAAAACACCTCAGACGTACTCCGTGTACTTCTCGAACGGCTCCCGCCGCGTACGGTCCCGCACGCTGGCCGGTCGCCCTATGGGAACCATCGCCACCGGCCTTATCCCCGGCGGCAGACCGAGAGCCCTCGAAGCGGCTTCCTCGTCGAACGCACCGACCCAGCATGCCCCGAACCCCTCCGCGACAACCGACAGCAAAATGTTCTCCACCGCCGCTGCCGTATCCTGTATGGCGAATAGCGTTTCACCCCTGGACCCGTACCCGTGAGCGGCTACGTCCAGATCGACGGTGACCACTATCACGACGGGCGCCTGCTCCATGAACGATGGACCCCCGGCCGCCCCGGCCAGCTTCCGCTTTACCCCGGGATCGCGGACCACGTAGAAGCGCCATGGCTGGAGGTTGCCGGCCGTCGGCGCTCGAACTGCTGCTTCCAGGAGCTTCTTTACGATGGCTTCGGGCACCTCGCCGGGCCCGAACGCCCTCACGCTCACGCGATTATTTATTGCATCGTAGAGGTCCAAGCCGGACTCCGCTATCTCGAGGGCGGTCTATCAAGCCACCCGAGCGCAAACACCTGACGTCACCGGGCCTGGAGAGACCCGGTGAAAGCCGAAACAGGCTATAGCCCGAGTATATCACGGGCGCACGGCAGGCCTCCGCCCGGTTCCGCGTGTAGCACGCCGGACCTGACAGCCTCGGCGGTGCCCATTGCCGCAAGCACTTCCACAGCGTCCTGCGCCGCTTCGACCTCCCCCGTCGCAAGGACGAAGACGGTATCTCCGTCGTAGCGTGTGTGGGACGGCCGCGTCGCCCTCGCGATCCCGTTGTGGCCTTGAAGCGCAACGCGGCTCGCCGACGCGCAGTCCATGCGAGCGTTCGTAGCGATAACGACGAGAGTGGTGTTGGTGCCCTGGCACGCCGTGGCGAACCCTGTCGACTGGCAAACCAGCTTCTCGGCGCCAGCGTACTCGTCGCGCTCGTTCCTCACGCCCGCCAGCACCCGTCCGGCATCATCCACGACGTCGCCGAAGCTGTTGACCACGGCCGCTATCTCGATCTTGAATTCATCGGCCTGGAACCTGTAGAACCCGAAGCCTCCCCGCGTCGACCTGCCCCTGCCGGCCACGTTACCGACGCTCGCGCCCATTCCGACACCGACACTTCCCTGTCGCTGCTCGTCGACGCTCGCCTGAAGGCACGCGTCGTAGGCCATCTCAGGATCGGGCCTCACCTCGCTTGAGCCGAGGTCGAGGTCGTAGATTACGGCGGCGCTCACAATCGGGACAATCCCCGCCGGGGTCGGGAAACCTATCCCGTTTTCCTCCAGGTAGCGGACTACACCGTTGGCGGCGCCCAGCCCGAACGCGCTTCCGCCGGAGAGCAGAACCGCGTTAGGGCCCTCGACGGTGAAAGTGGGTTTGAGCAGATCGGTCTCGCGAGTGCCGGGGGCGCCCCCCCTGACCTCGCAAGCGCCTACCGTGCCCGCCGGAGGCAGGAAGACCGTGCAGCCGGTAAGAGCCTCGGCGTCGTCGGCATGACCAACCTTTATGGTATCCAGCATCAGCCGTCCCCTTCCATGTTCAACTCGAACGAGCGGTCCGCGAACTCCCTCGTCACGCCGTGCCCCAGGCGCAGGAGAGCCCGCCCTTTCCTGGTTCAGAGCCGGCCCCCCGTATCCATTCTACCTTTGAAATCAGGGGCCATGAATTCGAGGGCCTGCTTGCGATTTGTTATTACCGCCTCGCGCTGGGCAACCCGCACCCCGAATAAAGCCTTCGCCACGTCAGGGCCCGGCTCGATCCCGGCGTGCACGACCGCGTCATGACCGTTCACGAGGGACGGAAAATCCGTGTCCCAGAAGAAGTCCTGGAGAACCCGCGTAGCCATCCGCCTGTAAAGGCCCATCGCGTCAGCCGTGGATGCCTCGCCGCAAGTCGCCATCCGGTCCGCCAGGGAGAGCATCACGACCTCGACTGTGATCTCCCCCAGCTCGCCTACCACATCCAGCCTTGTCTGTGCGGATTCCCCTTCCTTCATCAGAAATCCGAGGCGCATGTGGTCCGCCACGACCCCGATGAGGTGCCGGCTGCCGGTCCGCCCGAGCCCCATCCTGCTGGCGATGCCTTCGGCGAGACGGCCGCCCATTTCCTGGTGCCCCTGAAAACGGATCCGACCCGAAGATGTAACGGTCATCGAAGCGGGTTTGCCGATATCATGAATCAGCCCCGCGAACCCGAGGTACGCTCGGCGGTCGACCCCGCCTTCGACAGGCAACGCCATGCGCGCGGCGACCCTGTGGCCGAAACCGCCAAAGAACTGCTCCGGTGATTCAAGCATCGACTCGAGGTTGTCCATGACCTCAAGGGTGTGTTCCCACACGCCCAGGTGGTGATAGTAGTTCTGAGGTACTTCGAAGGTGGCCTCCACCTCGGGCAACAATTCCCCGAGGACGCCCGTGCTCTTAAGAAGTCGGGCCTTGCCCGAGAGACCTGTCCCACCAAAGAGGCGGGCTATGTACCGCCACATCCTGAAGGGACTCACGGTAGCAATGCTCTCGCGGTCAGTGCTCATGCGTGCGAGAGTGCTTTCCTCGAGTTCGAGCCCATATCGCGAGCAGAGCTCCGCGGCCTCCAACAGCCGGGCGGGGTCGTTCGTGAAAGAGTCGTTGGTCGATGCCCGAAGGATGCCAGCCCTCAGGTCATCGAGCCCACCAAGTGGATCGATCACCTCCCGCGGACGGGAAGCGTCCATGTCTACCGCCAGCGCCTGAACCGTGAAACCGGTATCTGAAAGGACTGACTCGATGCCATCGCCGAGGGGGATTACGGTGATAGAGCCGCTCGTGGAATCCCGGTCCGCGAGATGATAACCGCCTGACACGCCGCCCAGTTCCACCGGCGCCAGGCCGGCGCGCTTGCCTATTTCGCGTGAGTACTCCAGAGTGTCCGCGCCGCAGGCGATCAGCAGCCCTTCCTGCCCGTGCCCGGTTATCGATTCCAGGACAAATTCACCGCAGGCAAAAAAGCGTCCCGGGCAGTCCGCCATGCCTGCTGCCAGCCCGAATAACCTGTTAGCCTCCAGGGCTTTGTCCAGATCCTGGCACTGGATCTGCATGTCTCGATGAAAGCGCCGCCCGGGGCGCAATCAATCCCGCTGCCAGACGACGCGCGCGAAAGTGTCCTTTTCCTGCCACTTTATCTCGAGATTTCCTTTGAAAGCTTTTTCCACCTCTTTGCCCATACGTTCAGCGAGGTGTTCGTCTGTGGTCTCAATGACGAGCGTGTCGTCCTCTTCGGCGACCTCGAAAATACGGGCCGCCACGTTGCGTCGCCTGCCTTCGCGCGCGACCCGGTTGATGACGTTCTTGATCTCATCGATATGGGGCCTCATGAACAAACCCGATAGTCTTACTATGCCCTCCACCTGCCGCTTATCGAGTCTCTGATCTCCGGGACAGAGCTTGATCTCGTGCGGTTTCTTTGAGAGCTCGCGCTTGAGCTCTTCGCCAGGCTCAGGTATCCAGCGGTGGCCGTCATATACGGCTCCGCAACGAGGGCATTCTTTCATTTGCCACTCCCCTTTCAGTCGTCTATATACACCCGCGGTACGCGCGGGCCTATCATGCAGCAGACCTCGTAGTTGATGGTGCCGAGGCGCCCGGCGACGTCGTCCGCCGTTATCTCCTCGGCTCCGTCACGCCCAATGACAGTGAAGGGCGTTCCGCGCGGAACGGGTTCGGGGCCGAGATCGATCATGCATGTGTCCATGCAGATCACTCCGATCACCGGTCTGCGCTGTCCACCTACCAGCACTTCCGATCTGCCGGTGAGAATGCGGGACATTCCGTCTCCGTAGCCCAGGGGAAGCGTCGCCACGCATGTCGGCCGTGACGGCGCGTATTCTAGACCGTAGCTGATTCCCTCACCCGCATCCACACGCTTGACGAAGCCCACCTCTCCGGTGAGTGAGAACGCTGGACGGATGTTCCTCACCCCGGCGAAGCGCGGTGACGGAGAAAGACCGTACATGGCTATCCCCACCCGCACCATGTCGTAATGGCTCCTCGGAAACGCCATGACACCAGCGCTGTTCGCGGCGTGTCTGATAAGGGTCTTGCTCATGACGCTCTCGACAACGGATGCGGCTCTCTCGAAGACGTCCATCTGCTTTTCCGTGAACGGGTCCTGAGGTTCGGTCGCAACCGCGAAATGCGTATACACACCCTCGACCCGAAGCCCTTCCAGTGACTTCAGCAGGTCGGCGAACTCCCTCGAATCCTCAGGCCTGATCCCGACTCGGCGCATCCCGGTATCGAGCTTCAGGTGAATGCGAGCCTGCTTGCTCTCATCTCGAGCGGCGGCATCGAGAGCGCGAGCCATCTCGGGCGTATATACCGTACAGGTCACGTCGGCCGCAAGGACGCGGGAAGCCGCGGAAGGGGGTGGCTCGAAAAGAAGCTGGATAGGGCAATCGAAGCCCGCCGAACGGAGTTTCTCAGCCTCTTCGAGAAGTGCTACGCCAAGACAGTCCGCGCCGGCCGAAAGGGCCGCGCGAGAGACTTCGATGTCACCGTGGCCGTAGGCGTTGGCCTTGACCACGGCCATGAAGAAGCACCCGTCCGGAACGAGCCCTTTTAAGAAAGCCACGTTGTCCCTGATCGCGGTAAGGTCGACCTGCGCGACAACCGGCCTGACGATCTTGTTCGTTTCCAGCAACTTGCCTGTTTCCTCCAAAGCGGTTCGCCGTAAGTGCCTGGGCCCGGCGGCGCCCGCGCTTATTCCTCGTCTCCATCCACGGATACATCCCGGCTGATGAGCTTCACTATGTCGGCCATGGTGATGATTCCGACAAGCCTGCCCTCTTTGATCACCGGAAACCTCTTCATTTTCTTTTTCGACATCATGGTGGCTGCATCTTCAGCGGAATCTTCCACGTCGAGGGTTATAACGTCTTCCGTCATGACCTCGCTTGCGGTCGCGGCGACTGCCTTCTTGAACTTGTCCTCGAACTTGTGAAGGCTGCCGGGTACGAATACGTAGCCCGACAGGAAGCTCACAAACGAGGGGAACTTGACCACCGTATCCTGGACGATGAGGTCGCTTTCCGTGACAATACCCAGAAGCTCTCCGTCTTCATCAACAACGGGAACTCCACCGATGTTGTTGTCGACCATCACCTTGGCGATATCGGCCACCTCCATATCGGGCGTGACCGTAATGGGGTCCGGCGTCATGGCCTCGCTCACTTTTATCCTGTGCATCCACCTCACCTTTCAGCATTCCCGCCGCGACGCATTGCGAGCGGCAGGTGTCTAATCACGTCGCCGGCTGTCATCCCGATCATAGCGTACATGCTGGCAACGAAATCAGCGGCGTGGCCGTGATAAAAAGCCCCCACCGAAGCGGCGTCAAAGGCCTCGAGTCCCTGCCCTATAAGAGATGCTATGCATCCCGTGAGAACATCACCCATGCCAGCGGTTGCCATGCCGGGGTTACCGGAAGCTATTATTCTAACCTTTCCGCCCGGATCCGCGACAACGGTTCCGGCTCCCTTGAGCACCACTACGGCTTGCCACCGGTCGGCAGCATCGACGGCGAACCGGACCCGGTCGGCCTGAACCGTGCTTGAATCGGTTCCGACAAGTCGTGCCATCTCGCCCGGGTGGGGTGTTACCACGACGGGTGCCACCCGGTCAGTAAGAATATCGGTATGGCCCTCCAATGCGTTGAGCCCGTCAGCGTCAAGAACCAAAGGTATCGGCACGGTCCGAACCATTTCGCGCACCGCTTCGGGCACGCTTCCGGCCGTGGAGAGCCCGGGCCCGAGGGCCAGGACGTCATAGCCGGTGCAGAGCTCGCGCACCTCGCCCGCCGCCAGGGGAGAGAGGGTACCGCCCTCGTCCTGTGGAAGTGGCCTGGTCATGACCTCCGTCAGCTTGACCTCCATAATGTCGTGGAGCCCCTCCGGCACGCATACTGTGACCAGCCCGGAGCCCGCTCTCAGTGCCGCGATTCCACAGAGAGCCGGTGCCCCCGTCATTCCGACCGAACCCCCGACGACGAGCACGGCCCCGCAGTCCCTCTTGTGGAAATCAGATGCCCTTTTCGGAAGCATGAGCCGGGCGTCCTCCTCGCGGAACAGCCAGATGTCTGATTCCGGTACGGCATTTAGGAGCCTGGCCGGGATGCCTATATCCGCGATTTCGAGTTCACCGGCAAATGTTGCCCCGGGCTCCTGGACGAGACCGACTTTGGGCGCCGCAAAGGTGACCGTCCTGGTGGCTCTTACCGCGGGTCCCGGCACGGCCCCTGTCAGCCCCGATACCCCGCTCGGGATATCAACCGCGAGCACCGGGCAACCGGAACCGTTTATAGAAATGATGGCGGTCTCGAAGATACCCGTGGGGACTCCGGCAAAGCCCGTGCCGAAAATCGCATCTATGACGAGGTCAAACCGTCGCCGCTCTCCCGCTCCGGCTTCCCTCTCGATATCGTCAGTCGAGGTTACGCGTGCCACCTCTACCGGAAGGCCATCCAGGTGCTTGAGCTTCAAGGCGGCGTCCCCCCGGATTTCAGCAGGGTCGGCCAGCAGAAGGACCTTGACTTTCATCGAGGCGGTACTGGAGAGAATCCTTGCCACAACAAAGCCGTCACCGGCGTTGTTTCCCTTTCCACACCAGATGGCAACCCGACTCCCACCGGAGGGCAGGAGTATCGAGCGCGCGACGCTCGCGACCGCTTCGCCCGCGTTCTCCATCAGTACAAGACCCTGAATTCCCTCGCCTTCTATCGCCGCACTGTCAACCCGCGCCATCTCCTCAGGCGTGATAACCCTCACTGTTCAATACCCCCTGGGCCAGTGTCACATTTTGTTTTAACCGAGTCTTTACGGGTTCCTGCACCCGCCTGGTCGATGTGAGATCCTGCGCTCGGGTCGCTTCGCTCGCGGCGCCGCGGCCGAGAATCACCGGCGCCAGCCGACCCGGGACCCCTGACCAGGATGTATCCGGCCAGCAATAGTGAAGCACCCATCGCTAATATTATGCACGTAGCCGCCCACGTGGCAGGCAGCAGGTTTGCGAGCGCGAGCGTGCTCGCACCCACGGGAAGCACGAGCAATATCGCCGCTACAACGCACAACATGCTCAAAGCGCCCATCAGCAGTCCGACCCCCCGCGCCGCCTGCCTCCGGGTCTCGGGTGCCTCGAACGGCCAGTCAGGATGCCACAACATCCCCGCGATCAGCAGTCCGAAACCGGTGAGTGCGCGTGCGGAGCTGACGTATAGGATGCTGCCCAGGTAGTACCCGACTCGCTTGATGGCATCGGCTGTGTTTGCGCCTGCTCCGATAGAAGGGAACGATGCGGCCTTGCCTATCGCCTCTATGAGCGTAATCAAGAGTATCCCGACGCCAAGCACGATAAGCACCGCCGGCACCCATTTTTCCGGCGGAGTTGCTCGAGCGGCAGAAACCGTGCCTGTCCACGGCGCCTCCCGTCCGTGAACGGTTGACGCTCGCGCGGGACCGGGGCCTCGGACCTTTTGCGTTGCCTCCTGATCGAGCCCTGCCCGCGAGACGCCGGTATCCGCACGTGACGCCTGGTTACGCGAATCGATGGACCCCGGCCTCTGGCGCAACGGCGAGCCTTCCGGAGTCGAGGGCCGCTCGACGAGCTCGATGCCGCAGGTATGGCATTTCTCGCAACCGCACCTCTGCTCGCGGCCGCAATTGGGACAGTAAGCCATCGCGTTGCCGGTCCTGAAGTCGGTCACTCAACGGTCACTGTCTTGGCAAGGTTTCGAGGCTGATCGACGTTGCATCCTCTCAGCTTCGCCACGTGATAGGCGAGCATCTGCAGCGGGACAACGGTCAGTAACGGGTAGAGCATTTCGCGCGTTTCCGGCACCCAGATGACGTCATCGGCAATATTGCCGATCTCTTCGTCTCCCCGCGTCGCCACGGCAAGGACCGGGGCCCCACGCGCTTTTACCTCTTCAATGTTGCTGATCATCTTCTCGTATACGGAATCCCGCGTCGCTATCACGACGACGGGCACTCCACCGTCGAGAAGCGCAATCGGTCCGTGTTTCATCTCCCCCGCCGGGTAACCCTCGGCGTGGATGTAGCTTATCTCTTTGAGCTTGAGCGCTCCCTCCATCGCAACGGGATATCCCACGCTCCTGCCCAGGAAGAGAAAGTCGTCGCATGTGTGATACTTGTGTGCGCATTCGCGCACGCTTGATTCAGATGCGAGAACCTCTTCGATCTTGGACGGTATCGACTTAAGGTCGGCGACGATCGAGCTATACCTCTCGTCGCTGATGGCGCCCCTGAGGCGTCCAAGGTACAACGCCAGCAGGTACATCGCAGTCATCTGGGTCGCAAACGTCTTTGTCGCCGCCACGCCGATCTCGGGACCCGCGTGAGTATAGATGACACCTTCCGCCTCACGGGTTATCTGACTGCCGACGGTGTTGGTGACGGCGATGACCCGCGCCCCGCGCCTTTCGGCCTCACGGACTCCCGCGAGGGTATCCATGGTCTCACCGGACTGGCTGATCGCGACCACGAGATCCTCGTGGTTGACGACCAGATTGCGATACCGGAACTCGCTTGCGATCTCGATCTCGACCGGGATGGAGACCCAGCGTTCGAATAGGTACTTCGCCAGCAGACCCGCGTGGAACGCCGTCCCACACGCGACTACGGCTACCCGCCTCAGGTTGCGCGCCTGTTCTGATGTCAGGCTCAGCTGGTCAAACGAGACCCTGTTCCCCTTATTAAACTTGTCGCGCAACGTATCGGCGACAGCCTGTGGCTGCTCGAATATCTCTTTCAACATAAAGTCCTCGTAGCCGCCTTTCTCGGCGGCATCGAGGTCCCACTCCACTTCGGCAAGCTGGCGCGTCATCCGGTGGCCATCCAGGTCCGTCAGGTTATATCCGCCGTGGTCGACCTCCAGCAACTCGTTGTCTTCGAGGAACAGGACGCTGCGTGTCTGGGAAAGAAACGCCGGAACAGCCGAAGCGACGAAGTACTCTCCGTCACCAACCCCAAGGACCAGAGGGCTGTCGCGCCGGGCCGCCACCAGCACCCCGGGCTGGTCCCTGTGGACCGCGACGATGGCGAAAGCGCCATCGACCCTTTTCAGCGCGGTGCAAAGCGCTTGTGCGAGGTCGTCGGTGTAATGTTCTTCGATGAGGTGGGCGATCGTCTCGGTGTCCGTCTGCGAACGGAACTCGTGGCCTGAAGCTATGAGCTCGGCACGAAGCTGGACGAAGTTCTCTATTATTCCGTTGTGGACAACGGCGACGTCGTTCTTGCAGTCGAGGTGAGGATGCGCGTTGATCCGGGTGGGAGCTCCATGCGTTGCCCACCGCGTATGCCCGATGCCGACGTTGCCATTAAGGTCGACGTTCTCCAGCTCGCGCCCGAGCGCGTCTAGGTTGCCGACGACGCGAATGCACGTCAGCTCTTTTTCTGGTGAGATCACGCACATTCCCGCGGAGTCGTAACCGCGATATTCCAGCCGGCGCAACCCTTCGTAAAGGATCTGCTCGGCCTGCCTGTCACCAAGGTACCCAACTATTCCACACATGGCCTACCCGCGCGTGTCCCAGCTCATCTGTCGAGATCCTCCAGAATCGCATCCGCTATGAGCCGCGCTATCTCTTCGGCTTTACGCTGGCTCGACGCCTCCACCATCACACGCTCCACCGGCTCGGTTCCCGATTGGCGCACAAGGATTCTCCCTTTTTCGCCCAGTTCTCGCTCACACCTTCTTATCGTTTCCCAGGCGGACATCTCTTTGCTCAACCTGCGTCCGGATTTGGAGCGGACGTTGAGCAGCACCTGTGGATATTTCTTCATGATATTGGAAAGGGCGGAAAGGCGCTCGCCGGTCTCCTTGACGATACCAGCCACCATGAGCGCTGTAAGCGTCCCGTCACCGGTGGAGGCATGCTCGCGGAAGATGATGTGCCCGGATTGCTCTCCACCCAGGACCGCGCCGGTCGCAAGCATCTCCTCCATCACGTAGCGGTCGCCGACCTGAGCCTGCACCGACTCGATACCAGCTTCTTCAATCGCCCTATGAAACCCGAGGTTGCTCATCACCGTTGAAACCACGACCGGTGGGTGCAGCAGGTTTCGTTCCGTCAGGTAGCGAGCGGTTATAGCCATTATGAAATCGCCGTCGCGCGCCTCGCCGTTCTCATCGACGCTGATGCATCGATCGGCATCACCGTCGATGGCAAATCCCAGATCCGCATGCCAGCTTTTTACCAGCTCGGCGACGCGCTCCGGGTGGGTCGACCCGCAGTCGAGATTTATGTTCCTGCCATTGGGTTCGGCGCCTATCGTCTCTATACTTGCCCCGATCTCCGAGAAAGCCACAGGGCAGACCCTGTAGGCCGCTCCGTTGGCGCAGTCGAGCGCCACGCGGAAACCTTCGAGGTCGAAGTTCACGCATTCCAGCAAGTGCTCGACGTACCGGAGCTCGGCGTCCTCGATCATTTCCGCACTGCCGACGGGCCGTGAATCCTCGACCAGCTCGAGCCCCTCGAACTCGGCCTCTATCGCCTTTTCGGTGTCATCCGGCAGCTTGACTCCACCCGGACCGAAGAACTTGATTCCGTTATCTTTGAACTGGTTGTGTGACGCCGATATCACCACGCCCGCGGTGGCATCGAAGTCTTCTGTGAGGAAGGCAACCGCGGGTGTGGGGATCACGCCAGCCAGGAGCACGCGCGCCCCTTCTGAGAGCAGGCCGGCGACGAGCGCGGATTCGAGCATCTGTCCCGACTCGCGCGTGTCCCGTCCTACGACGACAAGGCTGTCACCGGGGAACGCGCGGACCGCCGCCCGGCCCAGCCTCAACGCCAGCTCCGCGGTCAGATCACGGTTTGCTTCTCCCCTGACGCCATCAGTCCCAAAGTACTTTTTCAACGAACCTCCGAAGCCGCATCAGATATGCAAGCAATATACCATTACAATGTTCGGGCTTGGATACCCACCATCCTTCTGCTGGATTAGGTGCGCCGCCCTTCAATACATGCATAGTTGAAACACGCCCACGCATAGCCATAGGGACGTGCGTTAATGCGTGCAAAAGCCTGCTTGTGGATTGGCGCTAAGATGTGTAACTGGCGCGCGACTTGCTAGCGTTTCGAGAACTGCGGGCGCTTGCGGGCACCCTTGAGCCCATACTTCTTGCGCTCTTTCATGCGAGAGTCGCGAGTCAGGAAACCGCCTTTTTTAAGCTCTCCCCTGAGGGTCTCATCAGACTCGACCAGAGCCCTGGCGATTCCGAGGCGTAACGCACCGGCCTGCCCGGTCATCCCGCCACCCTCGAGCTTGGCGATCACGTCGAAGTTGCCCTTCAGCTCCAGGTGTACCAGGGCGGCAAGTGCCTCTATGCGTTGCCTCTTGTTGGGGAAGAAGTCCTCGAGGGTCCTTCCGTTCACCGTTACCTCACCGGTGCCGGCATACAAGCGAACCCTTGCGACCGATTCTTTGCGACGGCCTGTTCCTCTGTGGAATTCCTCTGACAATGTAAGTTCCCTATCCCTCGAACTTCAACGGTTCGGGTTGCTGCGCGGTATGAGGATGCTCGCTTCCCGCGTACACATGGAGCTTGCAAAGCATCGCGCTACCGAGACGGTTCTTCGGCAGCATTCCCCTGACCGCGTTCATCACTATCTGCTCGGGACGACAGTTCTTGAGGTCCAGGTAAGCAGTCTCGGTAAGGCCACCGGGGTATCCGCTGTGTCGGTAATAGACCTTCTGGTTCTCTTTGTCGCCCGTCAGTACCACCTTTTCGGCATTGATGACGATAATGAAGTCGCCTGTATCCATGCTCGGCGTATAGATCGCCTTGTGTTTTCCCCTGAGCACTGTAGCCAGGCTTGTGGCAAGCCTGCCGAGGACCTGTCCCTCGGCATCCACAACATACCACTTGCGCTCAAAATCCTTCGGCTTCGCCGAATAAGTATTCTTGGTCAGTTTCAGATAAGCCATTTTATTCCTCGCAAAAATGACGCCCGCCCGGGCGTCAATGTGCTTTGAATGATAGGTTAACGGCGTTCCAGTGTCAAATCGGAGACTACCCCCCTGATTCACAGGCAACGATGCCGCCTCGGCAGGGCTTCTTCTCCCTTACGCTCTTCCGCCCGCCCGCTTCCCCATTTTGCCTGACGCATCCCCAATCTCCCCCGTTTGGTGGTATCGGCGGAGCAATTCGACCAGTACTTATGTTGCAGACCCGAAATGCGTCGATAAACATGAGTAAAAGAAATCGAGAGGTCGCAAGATGTCAGATATGAAAGTATGTCCCGAGTGCGGAGTGCCGGCCCTGATAACCGGACTTCACGAGTGGCTCGACAATGGCGACATTGTCCAGAAGAGGAACGGGCGCAGCCGCCTGGTCTTCATAGAGAGCGAGAACATTGATCCCCTTCTCGACAACATCGAGGACATGATCGGGCTACCCATCGAACACGTGGTGGTCACGGCCGTGCGCCGCGCGGTCCGCAGCTACGTCGCGCGGACCGTGCCTAACGACATACGGGAACTCATCCAGAAGCGCGAGCTCGATCCGACGCCGGTGGCACAGGCACTGGCTGAAATCCCTCGGATCGCCGGCTACGGGGGCATTGAGTTCGTCGCTATCCGTCACAACCAGGACGAAGATGACTATTACAAGGTTCGGATGCTTGAGCCATTCAGCACCCCCCTCGCATCCGCCAGCATCGCAGGCGCTGCTGAAGCAGTGCTCGGTGGCAACCGTGAGATGACGTGCACGCGCGAATTCGGCGATACGTATATGGTATCGGTATTCCCGATGCCCCATCGCGAGGAGCTGCGCAACAGGATGAGGCTGCGCCCGTACCTTCACAGACGGGGCCAGGTGGAGCTATCAAGGTGCACGAGCTGCGGCGGACCCATGGGTCTTGCCGACTACGCCTGGAAACTCGACAGGGGCGTCATCTCGAGCAAGACCACCGGCCGACGGATGGTGATAATGGGCCCACAGGAGCTCGACTTGATGTTCGACGAGCTCAGAAGAGAGCTCGGTGATGCAATAGACAACGTCGTGGTCGAGGCTCAGCGCCGCTTCACCGTCAACGGCTTCTATTCGATTGATGAAGCCCCCGACGAAGAGGGTTTTCGCTCGATGCTCGCCCTGCGGGGACTCGGGGACATGAAGGAGATCGTTCTCAACCGCCGCAGGCTCGAGATGCGCCTCGACAACGCCGCGCTGCACCTCATTGTGATTGGCATGATGCAGGGCGTATTCGACTCGTACATGGATACTGATTCTGTCGTGGAGTGGGAGCTTTCGGCCGACGGATCTCTCGAGCTCGCTGTTTCCCGCCGCGTCGCCGCCACCAATCTCCGCACCGCCTGAAAAACTTCACGGGTGTAGGAGGTTCAGTGGCCCTGGAAATAGGAGTTGATCCCTTGAAGCAACCTGTCGGCTACCTGGTCCTGACCGGTCGGGTTGTTCAGGACGAGCGAGACCCGGTTTTCAACGCATACGACGGGAACGCGAGAGAGAACGCTCCCAATCAGAGCGGTCGGGTGCCCGGGTGGCGTTCCGTTCCCCTGGCTCGATCCTCCCGTATCGTCGCGCACGGAAAGCCCCAGGGAAGTGGCCAGGTCAGCGGCCAGGCGGTTGCTCTCATTTGCCACACCGGTATCTATCACTGTAGCGCGTGACGGGTCTGAGGCCGGACAGCGCGCGGCGTTGACCGGAGCCCGCATTACGCCGGTGAACCCGGTGTCGTCGAAATGCAGCCTCACAACTACATTGCACGTGTTACCGATGTCAGCCCTGGTGCGGAGCGAAGCATACTCGTTCGCACCCCCCTTGGTGAGCCTGACGGTATATCCGGCCTGTTCCAGCCTCGCTTTTGCCTTTGTGGCGAGGTCCCACATCGTCTGCAGCTCACCACTCGCACCTGAATTGTCACCCACGTTCAGTCCGGTGGAGGGGTCTATCTCGCTGCCCGAGCGATTCGAGTGGCCGGGGTCGAGACAGACAGTATGTCCCGCCGTGGCAGGCTGCGCCGCAGGCTGTCCCGCTTCAGGCTGTTCCTGGGACCCCTGTGCCGCAGGTTGGGACGAAGGCTGACTGTTATTGGTCTCTCTGGTCAGCGGTATATCGCGCAGACCCTTCAACCTCACGGTGACCACCTCGTCACTGTCAGCACCAGCCCCCGGCTTGGGGTCCTGTTCCTCCACCTTCAGCCGACTGCAATCGCCCGAGCTGTCCTGCAGGCTGTCGATCTCAATGGACAAACCCTTTGATTCGACTTTTCCGGCGGCTTCCTTGTAGGAAAGCCCGAGTACGCTCGGTACTTCATTGCGCCCTCCAACCGTCGCGAGAAGGACGCCAAGACCGACCGCGATGAGAAATACTGCTACTATCACGGCAACGAGCAATATATTGTTTCGCAGTCTGCGAGATTCGAGGCTGCGTCGGCGGGCGGGCGACCCTGCTCCCGTCGAGCCTGGTTCCCCGTTGGAGTAGTCAGCTATCGAGATCACCCCATACGTCTAGAGTCTCGAGATGATTATAGGTCTGCGTCGCGTCCCTTCAAAGGGACCGCCTTTACTACCTACCGACGACTGGACCGATATCATGGTTCCGGTCCGACAATCCGCTATAATTAAATTGATATGAAACCCGGTAAATCCCAAAGACATCCACCTGGAACAGAAGTCGAATCCCAGGGTACGCCGCCGAAGAAAAAGCGCGTGCCGACCCTCGAGCAGAGGTACGGCATGTCGTCCAGCCCCGGCAGGCGCGGGCGTGCGGATTCCGCCGGCGCCGTCAGGGATTTCTGCGAGCAAAGGGGGCCTCGATACCTCGGGTTTATCGCGGTGTCGAGCGGCATGGGAGGCGCGGCCACAGCCGAGACGGCGAGCCGTGCGACGATCCAGGAGCTCGAGAAAAGGCTGGATCCCGTCGGCTTCGAAAGCGCCGATGCTTTTGACGATACAGCCGACAAGGCCCTGTGGAGCGCGTTTCACGCGGTAAACGCCCATATCTATCACCTGGAAAAAACCTCCGAAGAGAAAGCGGGCATGGGCGCGGTTCTGTCCTGTGCCCTCATCGGAGGGGGCAAAGCGCACATCGCTCATGTAGGCAACTGCCACGCCTATCTCATCACCCGCCGCGGCATGAAGCAGGTAATAACCCACGAGCACACAGTCGCGGGCGACATGGTCGCAAGGGGCGAGATATCCGTGGAAGAAGCTTTCGGCCATGAACAGAGCACTGTCATAACGCGCGCGATCGGTTACGAGCCACGGATTGAGATCGACATAATGACAACGCCGATCGGTGGGGGCGATGCACTGTTGATGTGCACGGACAGCCTTACAGCCCACGTCGAGCGCGATGAGATCGAGGCGGCGATACTCGCGGTATCTGATACCCAGGCGGCCTGCGAAGCCCTGGTGGAGACGGCCATCGAGAGAGGCTCTCAAAGAGGCGTAACGGCGGTTGCCTGGCGCATGCCCGAGCTTCTCTCCTCGAGGGGCCGGATCCGAAGCCGTGGGGCAGGGGCACCCCGCAAGATAATGGGTCTTCCCATTTGGTTCGCGGTGCTGCTCGTCGCGATCGTGATCGCGGCGGGATTCGGCGTCGGATGGGGCGTCGGCATGGCCGGGCGCCGGAACAGCGGGCATACCTCGACCTCGAGCAAGACCTCGCCGTCCCGATCGAATCCTCGGAGCACACCTTCCGCACCGGTCCAGCCCGTAACGTCACTGGTGCCTGGCGACCTTGCCAGGGTTAACCTGTCTGGCAAGAGCGTCTCCGTAGCCCTCAAGGACGCACCGAACGGCAACCCCGCTGGGGACGTACACGACGGCTGGGAGGTAAAGGTCGTATCCGGACCTCACTCCGACACATCAGGTAACAAGTGGTACGTCGTCGATGTGACCGACAGCCGGCTCACCGGCCCGGCCCTCTCCGGGTACATCGGCGCGGAGTTCCTTCAGCACCTTTGAAATGCACATCCCCGGCCGCGTTCGGGTTCTATCATGCAATCGTCGAGCCTCCACGGAGGGTGCCTGGTCCATGATAAAGACGCACGACTCGTGGCCGGACTACCTCGCGACAGCCGCCCTGCAGTACGCCTCGTCGAGTCCCAGCAGGTACCCTCGCGTCAGGTCTACGAGTTCGGTTACCAGGTTAGTCGACACGTGCGCCATGCTGTCGGAGGAACTGTGAAGCGCTGGATCGGGCTTGCTTTGCGGTAGCATCCTCTCCAACCATACCGCGGGGATTCCCGCGGCCCCGAACGGCTCGTGGTCGCTGTTCTCACTGGGATCCTCCACCGCGTTGACACCTTTCGCCTGGGCGACACTGACGATGCTCCTGGCCAATCCGGGTGAATTGGCGCCCCAGTCGCGGACGTGTACCTCGGGTCCGACTGAGATCGTATCCTCGGAAAGCATGCCGATTATCTTTGCGCGCTCAGGCGCGGATTGACTGTTCAGGTAGTTGGTAGAACCGATCCTGTGAAGAGTTCGATTGGACCCGTAGTCCTCCTCGGCGCCGAACACGACGAACCTTATCTCCGGCACGTGTTTTGTCCCTTTTATGGTCCTCGCCAGCTCGAGCAGCGCGGCGCAACCGGAGGCATTCTCGTTGGCGCCCGGAGATCCGGAGCGCGAATCGACGTGCGCCCCGATAAGGAATGAGTACTTGTCGCTGGTGCCGGGGTCCGCGGTGACCAGGTCCTGAGAGACCTGCCCGTTCGGCAAGGTGAACTCCTGGACACCAACCGAGTAGCCCAGTTTCTCGAGCTCTCCCTTGAGGTAGTACGCGGCGGTGTGTTCGGCCTGCGAGCCTTCGACCCTGGCGCCGACCTGCTGAGAAAGGTAGCTCATCGTCTGCTGCACCCTGGCCGGCTCGGCGGAGCCTGGCTTGTTATACTTGTTCTTTGAAACTGTGTTCGCTGTATTCACCGGGTTGGTCGTCTTGGTGGTGGCACTCCCTTCCTGGACCGATTTTTTCCTGGGAGCCGGATTCAGCACGTAGTAGTGCACATAGAAGCCCACGACCGCACCAATCACCAGTCCCAGAAGGCAGAGCCCCGCGATTATCCATTTGGAGGGCTTTCCGCCAGCCCTTGCCTTGTTCTTGCGCCTCGCCATTCATCAACTCCAGTTTCCAACGAGAAAACCTCAATATTAGGTTTATCCATTTTGTGAGCCGCGTCCTTCTCCAGCGCCCGGAAGGGACAAGAGCGTCATGGTACATGCGATCGTAACGGTCAGGTCTTCAGGCCGGGTTCACGCGACAGGGTCTCGGGCGGGTAGGTTACTCGCCAGAGGAAAAGACCGCGCGCCGGCAACGGCTCGGCACAAGGCTTCGCGGCGCCACTGTCGAGGTACCTGGTGAAGTCTTCGAGTTCCATCTTCCTGTTTCCGACTGCAACTATCGCGCCCCCTAGTATCCTGACCATCCTGTACAGGAAAGAGTCGGCGCGCACCAGCAAGCTCAGCACGCCGGGCATTATCTCGCGCACCCTGCACTCGAGCACCGTCCTCACGCTTGATTCGTCCTGCGACTTGGACCTGAAGGCGGAAAAGTCGTGCTCTCCCAGACAAGCCCCGCACGCCTTGTTCATCAGGTCGATATCGAGAGAACCGGGGTGATGATAGGTAAACTCGTCAAGCAGCGCCGATGGTGCGGACCTGTTAAGGATGAAGTAGCGGTACTCGCGCCACTCGGCATTGCGACGCGGGTCGAACCCGTCCCACACCTGCATCATCGAAGTTATCGTAATACCATTCGGCAGCAACGCGTTCAGGCCGATTATCGTCTTGGATGGATCCACCTCGTGCGGAAGGTCGAAGGCCGCCTTCTGTCCAAACGCGTGCGCGCCCGTGTCGGTCCTGCCCGCACCCGGAGCGCGGATCTCCTGCCCGGTCAGGGCGAGCAGGACGCTCTCGAGCGAGCCCTGGATCGTCGGCAGGCCGGGCTGCTTCTGAAAACCGTGGAATGATGTTCCCCTGTACTCCATGGTTACCAGGTACCTCGCCAAATCAACCAGCCTTTCATTCCATTTCCTGTCAGAATACTTCGGCCCCGTGCTCGAGCATGGATTCCAGAGACGAATAACCCACGACACCGCGGTCCACCATATCCATCGCCTCGTGCAGGTTGGCCCTCAGCTCGCTGTCCGGCGAAACCTCGGCGAGCTGACGCATGAGGTCTATCATCTGCTTCATCACGCGGACCATGTTACCCACCGAATGGTCCGGGAAAGTGTAGAGCATCTCTTCCAGCCCGATTCCTCCACTCCAGAGGAAAGCCGCCTCGCTGAAACCGGTGTCCATCGAACCGAGGAGGTCGAGGCCGTGCCCGGCCTCGGACTCCTTCATCCGGGCGAAGATTTCGTCGACGCGCTCGAGAACGTCGCCCAGTGCGCCCTGCATATGTTCGAGGTCGCGAGGTCCGCGCTGCCAACCATCACCCGCGTCACCATCCCTTGACTCGTATATGAACCACGAGACAAAGGCGGGGATTTCTCGCGGTGACAACCTGGAGAGCGCCCCATCCTCGAGGGCTTCGACGAGCAGCAGGTCGCACTCGTTGTAGACACGCCTCAGCATCTCGCCACGGGGCGATGGCTTCTCGCCCTCGAGAAACCCGAACTCGTCCAGCACCGCTATCACGTCGGTGAGACGCCTCGATACTACGTCGTGCCCGGAGTCGCGCTCCTTCTTGGCGCCCTCTATCTGTCGCGAGGACTTTTCGACTTTGCGCGCGGCCTCCAGGCAGCGCTGGTTGTGCCCGCACATCCGGCATGGGTTCTTTTCGATCTCTTCGGTAAGAAGGTCGACCGCGTTTGCGAGCTCGCGCTCCTCACCGTCCCGAGGCTCGGGTTGCCCGGTGCCCGACGCGGCTCTCTTCAGCGTCTCCATCTTGTCCGCCACCGACCTGCGTACCTTACGCGTCGGAGATGTTATTTTTGCCACGTCGACCGCGCCGACGACCCTTGGCGGATGCTTTATGGAGCTAGGGGTCATCCTCCTGTAGCGCCCGGACTCATCGACGACCAGGACCCCGCTCTCGTCCCTCTGCCCACCGCGATGCTTCCGTACGACAGCGAGCGCACGCGAGTCGGCGTGGTGTCCGGTCAGAAAGACGTCGCCGGGTTGAAGCCTTACCATCGCCTCTTTTATCTCACGGCGCCGGCGGTCCTTTGTCATGGTGGCCAGCTTCCTGGTGAGCCTTCCGAGTTGCCTCTCAATTTCCCTGTACCTCGTGGCATCAGCCTCCGGACACCTGCTGGCGGTCAGCTGGACGTCCAGCTCGCGGTCGAGCATCTCGAGCCTCGCTTCGAGGGTTACGACCCGGCGGTCGGCTGTGTACTGGGCGAATGAAAGGTTGAGAAGGCGCTGGCACTCCTGCAAGTCGTGCTCGGCCAGGAGGTTTACCGCCATGTTGTATGAAACCTCGAAGCTGGAAACCACCGGGTTCGGCTCCTTGCCCACGAGCGTCCTTACCTGGTCGGCTGAAAAGTAGCTCTGGTGCAGAACGACCGCATATCCAACCTCGTCGATGCCGCGCCTGCCGGCGCGACCGGTGAGCTGCTTGTACTCGCCCGGCGTCACGGGCCTGTGCCGGTCTCCATCCCACTTCGAGAGCGACTCGATTACGACCGTGCGGGCAGGCATGTTGATCCCGAGAGACAGCGTTTCCGTGGCGAACACGACCTTTATCAGGCCACTGCTGAACAACTCCTCGACGGCTTCCTTGAAGAGAGGTAGCTGGCCGGCATGATGCGCGGCAACTCCAGACATAAGCGCCGAGCGGAACTCTGTATGGTTCAGGCATTCGAGGTCGGCCCTGTCGAGAATGCTCAGCTTCGCGTCGATATACTCGGCGATCTGTCTCTTCTCGTGAAGGCGGGTCAGGCTTACGCCCTCGCGCATCCACATCGAGACCGAATCGCTGCACGCCGCACGGGAGAATAAAAAGTATATGGCCGGGAGCATGTCCCGTTTGTCGAGGTCGCGGATGACGTTCACCCTGCGTGGCCTCAGGTCGGGGCCTCCCCGCCTGCGCTTTCCTTGAGGGCGCGCCGCCTGCGCCTTCTTGACCAGGTCGAACTGCTCGTCGATGATCCGTGGGAGGTCCTTGGAGAACAGAGGCGCGAGCGAGCGACCGACGAAGTAATGATTCTTGAGCTTGACCGGTCTCTCGGAGGAGACCACGACCTCCACGCCGCCCCTCAGGCTATTCATCCAGTCGCCAAGCTCGACCGCGTTTGAGACCGTGGCGCTCAAGCCAACGAGCCTGACTCTGTGCGGAAGCAGTATCACTATCTCTTCCCAGACGCCTCCGCGAAACGGGTCCTGCATGTAGTGGACCTCATCGAGGACGACCACTCCAAGCCTGTCAAGGACCGGGCTTTCCTCATAGATCATGTTGCGGAGCACCTCGGTGGTCATGACGACCAGCGGTGCGTCTCCGTTGATGCTGTTGTCGCCCGTGAGCAGGCCCACCTCGCCCCTCGGATAAGCCTGGGATAAGTCGCGGAACTTCTGGTTCGACAGCGCTTTGATCGGGGCCGTGTAGAAGAACTTCAGCCCTTCGGAGCGCGCCATCTCGAGGGCGTACTCAGCTATCACCGTCTTTCCTGAACCCGTCGGAGCAGCGACAAGAACCGAGCTTCCTCTTGCGAGGTGCCCGATTGCTTCAACCTGGTAGGGGTCGAGGGGAAATCCGTAACGCCTTTCGAAATCATCTATTTCCATTAGCCTATTGTAGCAGGCACGGCGCGTGCCGGCGCGAAGAGGGCGCAGTTGGCTGTACCGAGAAGGGCAACTATAATTAACGAAAGTGGGAGAGATCGGAGAGCAACTTGAACATCTTTCTTCAGGATTCCGAAAGCCGGGTAACAGAACCTGACACCATCGAGAGTATCCAGCTGACCGAATGCAGGCTGCTATGGATCGACATCGACGACCCCGGAAAGTCAGTGGAGACTATCAAGGGAGCGGACTTCGAGATCGACGTGCCCGTGTTCGAAGGTGATGACGTCACCACCGGCGGTCCGCGCATCCAGCAGCGAGCGAGCGACCTGCTCATCTTCTGGAGCGTTCCTCGAGAGTTCGACGACGATTCACAGCGCCTGAACACCGTGCCGGTGCTGATAGTGGTTGGCGAACGTTACGTCGTGACGATACACGACCACGTCCCGGAAGTCGCGCAGGTTCGTGACGACTTTCACCGCGGGGAATACGAAAACCCTCTCTACTCGATACTCGAGTCAACCGCCTTCGCAGATCTCAATCTCGCCGTCGACGTCACCAGGGACATAGACTCGTACCTGGACATCGTGCTCGACGGTGGAAGCAACAAGGCTCTGCCACGAAAGGCCCGCAGGAATTACGACGTTAACGAGATCAAGCAGCTCAAGCGACATAACGTCGAGGTCCGAAAGCTGGTGACGGCACACCGCGCCGTGCTGTTGAGGCTTACGAGGCGAGGTACGATGTTCATGCCTGCCGACCTCGCTCGAGACCTCGTGGACATAGTAGAGGAGTACTGGCGCATCGACGACGAGGTACAGAGCAACAGCGACCTCATTACCGCGTCACTGGACATCCAGCTCAATGTAACGATGAAGCGGCTGACCACTATCGCCACGATCTTCATGCCGCTGACGTTCATCGTTGGACTGTACGGGATGAACTTCAGGCATATACCGGAGCTCGCTTGGCGGTACGGGTACCTCTATGCCTGGATCTCCATGGTTGTCATTGCGGTAGCGATGATAATAATTGCCAGGAGAAAAGGCTGGTTCTGATGGCGTTTGACATGACCGGCGCACATGTGGCTATCACCGATGCGGGACGGCAAAGCCGCTTCGAGGCCCATCTCGAGAGAGCCGATTTTCGATCGCGGCTTATGCACGAGGGCTCACTCCTCTTTCTGGCCGTGGCGGTGCTCGCCCTGTCTTTCGGCATGCCGGCCCTGCAGTCGCGCCACATGTGGTTGAGCATCCCGTGCCTGTTCAAAGCGATAACCCACCTTCCGTGCCTCGCCTGCGGGCTGACCCGGAGTTTCGTCCAGACCGCTCACGGGCACCTGACAGCGGCGTTCGAGTTCCATCTGCTCGGTCCGCTGCTGTTCGGGTTGACCGCGATTTCCGCCATCTACCTCGCGGTTGCGGTAGCATCGGGCTACCGCGTACGGGTTGCCTTCGCGCCCGGGACGCGCAGGATCGCGGCGTGGTCTGTGCTTGCACTGTTCGTGGTATGCTGGATTATCAAGCTCTCAGTCATGAGAGGTGGCTGGTGAGATCGCGGCCTGTCGTACGGTATCAACAAGGAGGCTAGAGTGCAGCAACAGCAAAGCAGTCTCGTGCAAAACCTCTATTATTATATACAGCAGCGTGTTGACTCCGATTGGTCCACCGACCCCGGGATGGCCGTGCTCCTCAGCATTGTGACCTGCGGCATCTACGGCTACTACATCTTCTACAAGCTGCTCGAGCGACGAGACCTGCATCTCGCCCGCATAGCGAATATGGTCAACACCTCCGTCGCGCTGCTCAAGGAAAAGGCGGCACAGTCTGGCAAGTACGAACTGGTCGGCCAGGAGCTATCGCAGATAGAGATGGTCCAGCGTGGGATATACGATCAGAGCCGGGAGCGCGGCGCGGCCCTGTGGCTGGTCATAGGACTGGTCACCGGCGGTATCGGCATATTGATCGGATACTATTTCATAATGGACGACATGGCCAGGCACGACCAGCTGGAGGCGCAGTACTTCACGCTGATGTCCGCGGCACTGGCGAAGATGGGGCTCTCGGGGCAGGCTTCGCAAGCCGCGCCCAACATCCCCGACCGCAACTTCGTGGTCTACCTTGTCCTTTCCCTTGTCACCTGCGGCATATACGCCTTCTACTGGCTATACGCCCTTGTCGACGACGGCAACAAGCACGTTGAAGCGCAGGTCCCATGGGAGGACTTTATCTATTCGGCGCTTGCCGCCGCTTGAATCCGCCTTCCGGCGCCTCCGCGCGGATAAGGAAGGGGCCGCGGAACGAACTACGGGTTCGCGACCGACGAACGACCTGGAGGTCATGCATGAAATTCTGCGATCAATGTGGACAGGGCAACACGGACGACGCGGCGTTCTGTGTCCAGTGCGGCACGGCCACCATCCCTGGCGGGGCAACACAGCCACCACCCGGAGAAAGCGTACCACCCGTCCAGGGTGAGCGCGCGGGGCCCGTGATGGCGGCGGCTTCACCGGAAAGCGGCCCTCCTCCCGAAGGTGAGGCCGGTGCGCCCGGAACCATGCCTCCACCCGGTATGATGCCGCCTCCTCCAGGCGTCGTGCCTCCACCGCCGGGGATGCTCACCGGGCCACCTCACGCCCCGGGACCCCCGCCTCCTCCGGGCGCGCCCGTACCGCCACCCGGCTACTATCCGCAGGTGCCGCGACCGACACCAACCGACGGGATGGCCATTGCTGCGCTGATAATGGGGATCGGCGGGTTCTTCTTCTGCCCGTTGGTGTTCGGTGTCCTCGCGGTGGTGTTCGGATATATCGCAAGAGGCCACATCAAGGAGAGCGGCGGCCACGTCGAGGGCGACAGCTTCGCCACGGCCGGGATCATTTTAGGGTTCATACAGATCGGGGTGGTCCTCCTGATCGCACTGATCTGGGCGATCATAGCGATAATCGCGGCATCGACGCATGCTCAGACGATGGCACCGACGATTCTCGCTATGGGAGCGGCGTTGATGCTCTAAAGCCGCCCGCGCCCGGGAGGCTCAATCTTCATCGGAGCTTTCGGTGACCTCGTCGTCGAGGGCCACCGCTTCGACCTCGCCTTCGAGGGAGTCCACCAGCAGCTCGACCCTTGCCTGGGTTGAGTCGAGCCTGTCCTGGCAGTACTTGATGAGCGACACCCCGCGCTCGAAAAGCGCCAGGCTCTGCTCGAGCTCGAGTTCGCCACTCTCGAGAGAGTCAGTGATCTTTTCGAGCTCTTCGATCGCGGACTTGAACGTGGGTTCGTTTTCCGTCGCCAAGCGGACTCACTCCTTTTCTTTGCCCGTTACCTGGGCGTCTATGACGCCTTTGGCGAGCCTTATCGTCAACGGTGTCGCGACATCCACCTCGTCGGGGGCGCGGACCACCGCTCCGGTACGCCCGTCAAACGTTATCGAATAGCCGCGCTCGAGAACGGCTATGGGGCTCAAAGCCTGCGCTCGAGCCTTAATTCTCTCAAGCGTGCCGGTCTCCCTTTCTATAACCCTGACCCCCGCCAGGGAAAGGCGCGACCGCCTCGTCGCAAGCCCCGCGCAAGCCCCCGAGAGCAGCTCTCCCTTGAGCCTGAAGACAGGCCTGCTCGCCAGTACCGCGAGACGGTGGGCGTTTCGAGTAAGGCCCCTTCGAGGGCTTTCCGGAAGGGACACCGCCGCGCGCTCGAACCTCTGCATAAACGAAGCGAGCAGGAATTCGGAACCCCTGTAGAGCGGCCTCCGGCGAATGCTTTCGAGAAGCCTTTCGCCGGCCTTGAGGTCGGAGGCCGCATGACGGCGCAGAGTCGCGGCGGCCTTGCCCAGAAGCGCGTTCACCTGGTGCCTGTCCGGAACCGCCGCTTCAGCGGCGGCAGTGGGGGTACTCGCGCGCCGGTCCGCAACGAGGTCGGCGATGCTGACGTCCGGCTCGTGACCTATCCCGGTAACGACCGGAACGCTCATGCCGCCGAGAGTGCGCGCCACCGGCTCGGTGCTGAAAGGCTCGAGATCCTGGATCGAACCGCCTCCGCGAGCGAGTATCACCAGGTCGACCGGCCAGCGGCTGTCGAAGAACTCGAGGCCGTCACAGATCTGTTTGACCGCCCCTTCGCCCTGGACGCGCACGCCCCTGACAAAGACCCTCGCCGGTGGAAACCGGCGCCGCAAGGTCACGGTGACGTCCCTTATGGCCGCGCCTCTTGTGGATGTCACAACACCTATGCGACCGGGGAAAGAAGGCAACGGCTTTTTCCGAGAGTCATCGAAGAGCCCTTCGGCCTGGAGCTTCTTTTTGAGAACCTCGATACGGCGTTGTATCTCGCCCTCTCCGAAAGGCCTGATCTCTCGGACGCGAATCTGATATTTGCCCTGCCTCTCGTAGAGCGTGAGCGTACCACGGACGACCACGGACGCTCCGTCCTCGAGCGGGAAGTCGAGTTCGTCGAACTGGCGCTTCTGCATGAGCGCAGGCAGCGAGGCCTCGCTGTCTCGCAGGTCGAAGTACACGTAGTAAGGATAGCGAGCGTTGAGCCCGGATATCTCGCCTCTGACGGTCACGGTTATCCTCTCGAGCGACTGCCTGGCGAGCCTGTTTACATCGCCTACCGTCAGGACCTTTTCGTCGGGCTCGGCGGGCGGAGGCGGGGTCTTCGGGCGTCGCTTTCGCGCGCGGGGAGCCGAGGGTATCTGTTTCTCGTTTTTCCCGGCCGACCCGGTCCCTGTATCTTCGGTTTCGGCCTCATCGGGCCACGGTAACGTCAATTCGTCGTCCACTTCTCTCCTTTCGAGGCCATTATAGCGCACGATGACGACGCGCTTGCGCGCCCGCGTCCGTTACTCGGCGTTGTGAGAACAGCGCCCGTTGGCTATCATCATCGAAGGCGCATTAAAGCGGCGCGGGATGGAGGAATAATTGAGATTTCTTGTGATGGGCGCGGGTTCGATAGGGTCTGTGATAGGCGGTTTTCTTCACCTTGAGGGACACGAGGTGCACCTCCTCGGCAAGGGCCCGCACATAGAATCGGTCAAATCCGGCGGACTCGAGATATCGGGTATTTGGGGCTCACACAGGGCACCCGACATAAAGGCATCGTCAACCATCGAAGCCGTGATGGAGAGCGGCTTCAAACCGGAGTGGACGCTTCTCTCGGTGAAGTCATACGACACAGCCGAAGCTCTTCGCGACCTGAAACCCGCGCTGGAATCGCAAAGAGGCATAATCTCGCTGCAGAACGGCCTCGGCAACGTCGAAGAGATTGCCGGTGCGGTGCCGGGGATGGCCGTTGGCGGGCGCGTGATATTTGGAGCGCGCACCATCGCGCCGGGTCACGTCGATGTCACCGTGTGCGCGGACGATGTACTGCTCGGTCCGGCTTTCAACGGGCCGTCCGGCGTCGAGGACGTGGTAGCGGCTTTCAGCGAGTCCCATATACCTTGCCGCTTCGAGAAAAACATTCTCAGTTACATATGGGACAAGGTGCTCTATAACGTCATCCTCAACGCCCTCGCGACCTTGCTCCGCACCGACTACGGGAGCCTCGGGGACAACCAAGGGACGTGGAGCCTCATGGAAAAGCTGACTGCCGAGTTCTATAGAGTCGCCTCGGCCCACAATGTCGAGCTGGTATCAACCGACCCGGCCTCCTACCTCGAGCGCTTTCGCGACCAGCTCCTTCCGCCGACACGCGGGCACCGCTCGAGCATGCAGGAAGATATGGAGCAGGGGCGCCGCACCGAGATCGACGCGCTCAACGGGGCCGTCTGGCGTATGGGCGAAGAACGTGGGGTGCCGACACCCGTCAACGAGACGCTAACCCGAATGATCCGCTTCCTCGAATCCGCGACATGACCCCGGCCTTGCCTTCAAGGATTCTCATACCCAAGCTGGCAGACCAGCGCTCCAGCGCCGCTACTTCGGATCACCGTACATCGAACGTTCCGCTATGACAGGGACGTTTGAGTCGACCTTTGTCGATACCTCCCATGTGACCGGCACCGTGTATGCGACGTTGTAGCTCTTTCGAGAATGCGCCGGGAGCGTCTCGATTGGCCCGACGACCGGACCCGAGGGCGTCATGTAGGTCAGGCTTATCTCTGCGGGCGAATCGTTCGGGTTCTGGACGAGGATCCACGTCTCGAACCCGTTTTGAGTACAGCCTTCGGCCAGATACCATGTCTTGGCCGGTGTCGATGTACCGACGGAGGCATGGCCCCACGTACGGTTGCCGCCGTACATGGAGCGCTCCGCGATAACGGGAGTCGCACTCGTGACCCTGGTGGAAACCTCCCACGCGTTGGGCACCGAATCGGCTACGTTGAACGTCTTGCGGGAGTTCGGGGCAAGCGTGGTCGTGGG
>Ga0182021_10000793_pt1 | contig 35253 bp, 38 predicted proteins | sample 612E3MmetaG_FD_120493 | JGI IMG/M metagenome (GOLD analysis project Ga0182021, IMG submission 120493) | Permafrost microbial communities from Stordalen Mire, Sweden - 612E3M metaG (Illumina Assembly) | ecosystem: Environmental > Terrestrial > Soil > Wetlands > Permafrost | place: Sweden...
CGAACATGTCCTCCGAGACGGAGCTTCTTCTCTTCTCAGCGGCGAGGGCGCAGCATATCAAAGATGTGATCGGGCCCGCCCTGAAGGAAGGAAGGGTCGTCTTGTGTGACCGGTTTTCCGATGCAACGATTGCCTACCAGGGGTTCGGCAGGGGTTTAGATATAGACTTTATCAGGCGCGTCAATGATTTTTCCTCTGCCGGTCTGAAACCGCACTTCACCCTTCTTTTTGATCTGCCTGTTGCGACGGGTCTAACAAGGGCCATGGAAAGAATTGCCGGCAACAAGGGGATGCCGGCGGAAGATCGCTTTGAAAGGGAGGCGTTGGAGTTTCACAGCAGAGTGAGGGAGGGCTATCTCACCCTTGCGGGAGACGAACCTGACCGGTTCCGGATCGTCGATGCATCAAAAGATATCGAATCCGTCCATCGGGCGGTCTGCGTCCATCTGCTGCAATTCATAAACGAGAAACTCTAAGCATTAGATCCCGGTTTTCAAGACAACGTCAAAATTTTCATAGGCAAACATCGGGGATTTTTGATATGAGAATTTCTGTATTGATCGGATTTAGGAAAAGGTTGCTTGCATGTCTTTCAAAGATATTTATGGCCATGAAAAACAGATAAAGGTCCTGCAAACTGCCATGTCACGGGATCGTATTCCCCATGCGTATCTTTTTTACGGCGCGGAAGGAGTCGGGAAAAGGACAGTGGCGGAGGTATTCGCCAAGGCGCTGAACTGCGCTTCCGGGATAGAGAGCCTCGATGCATGCGATGCATGTCCTTCCTGCCTGAAGATAGACCACAAAAATCATCCCGACGTGATTACGATAGAAGCTCAAGGACAATCAATAAAGATACAGGAAGTGAGAGAACTCCAGGAGCAGATGAAATTCAGCCCCCTTGAAGGAGGGAAACGAATCTTCATCATTGTAGATGCAGACAAGACGAATATCGCTTCCGCTAATGCGATCCTGAAAACACTGGAAGAGCCCACGGCGTCAAATATATTGGTATTGCTTACTTCACGCCCCCATCAGCTTCCTGCAACTGTTTTATCGAGATGCCAGCAATTGAGGTTTAATCCGCTCAGGCGTGAAACTGTCGCTTCGTTCTTAGAGGAAAAATTATCATTGGATCATAAATCGGCCCAACTGATCGCCTCGTCGTCGGGCGGCAGCATCGGGAGGGCCCGGGCAATGAATGATGAGTCGTATCTGACAACGAGGGCGACGGTCCTTGATATAATTGCCGGGATCAAGACGAAAGACCCCCTCAAATTGTTATCCGCTCTCAATGATTTTGGGCAGGACAGAAACGATATTATGGAAAGGCTCGGCATCTTAATGACCGGTTACAGGGATGCATTAGTGTATAAGGAAACCGGCGATCGAGAGAGTCTCGTCAATCAGGATTATATTGATATCATAAAGTCTGTTGCCGAGAGTGAATCCGGCCGGGATATTGTAAGCTGCTTCAGGGCTGTGGACCGGGCATTCCACGCACTGAATCAGAATGCCAATAAACAATTGACTTTAGAGGTCATGATGTTTACACTTGGCCGGTATCATGAATAATCGGGTTCCGTCGTTAGAGACGGCGGTATTTCACACGCAGACAATGGGTAATGACTGATCAAGACCGGTTCGAGTAACGGGAGATGGAGAAGGTAGATCTGAAAAATATTATCGGCGTAAAGTTCCGCAAAGATGGAAAGATATATGACTTCGAAGCCGGTGATCTCCAGCTAGCGAAAAACGATCAGGTTATTGTCAATACGGAAAACGGCATGTCCTGGGGCACGGTTATTACTCCGGTGATGCCTGTGCCGGTCAATAAACTGCCTGCTGGTCTCAAGAACGTCGTCCGTAAGGTCACAGAGGAAGATTTCAGAATCAAGAAAGAGAATGAGACCCTGGAACAGGACTCCCGCCAATTCTGCCTGGAGAAAATCAAGGCACGGGATCTTCCCATGAAGCTGATTGACGTGGAATGTCTCTTCGATAAAAGCCAGATAGTATTTTATTTTACAGCGGAAAGCCGCGTGGATTTCCGGGAGCTCGTAAAGGATCTGGTTCAGCAGTTCAAGATGAGGATAGAGCTAAGGCAGATCGGCGCCCGTCACGAAGCCCGTATGATAAAGGGTCTGGGGATTTGCGGCAGAGAGGTATGTTGCGCTAACTCAATACCTAATCTGGACCGGGTATCCGTCAAGATGGCCAAGGAACAGAGTGTATCCCTGAATCCGGAAAAAATTTCCGGTCTCTGCGGGAGATTGATGTGCTGTCTGGCCTTTGAATTTGAGGGGTATCAGGATATGAAAAAACACGTACCAAAGTGCGGCAAGGTCATAAACGTCCCTGAAGGGCGCGGCAAGATCATAAGGCAAAATATCCTAAAGGGTGAAGTCGTCGTACAACTGGAAAGCGGCAAAGAAATTACAGTTAATGTAAAAGATTTGTAGCTCTCGGATATTGCAGCTCCCTGTTGACGCCGGCGGTTTTTTAAAGAGAGGGATTGGTTGTGGAGAAAGTTTATTACATCACAACGCCTATATATTATGTAAATGCCTCGCCACACATAGGCCATGCCTATACGACTATTGTCGCCGATGTCCTGGCCAGGTATCATCGCCTTTGCGGATACAGAGTTTTCTTTCTGACCGGCACGGACGAGCATGGCGACAAGATCGTCGAAGCAGCCAGGGGCGCCAACACCACCCCTAAGGCATATGCGGACAGGATCAGCGCCCAGTTCAGCAGCCTGTGGCCGCAGCTTGCCGTGACGAATGACTATTTCATCAGGACCACCGATACAAACCACGTAGACACAGTGAGGCTGATTCTCAAGAAGGTCTATGACGCCGGGGACATCTACTTTGGAAAATACGAGGGATACTACTGCGTAGGCTGCGAGAGATTCTACACGGAAAAGGAGCTGGTGAACGGACTCTGTCCTGATCATAAAACAGCCCCGGAATACCGGGAAGAGAGTAATTACTTTTTCAGGATGAGTAAATATAAAGACTGGCTGATAGAGTACATCAAAGATCATCCCGATTTCATCAGGCCGGAGCGTTACAAGAATGAGGTTTTAGCCTTCCTTAGGGAGCCGCTCGAGGATTTATGCATATCAAGGCCAAAGAGCAGGTTGGACTGGGGAATAACACTGCCGTTTGACGACGACTACGTGACGTATGTCTGGTTTGACGCCCTCATCAATTATATTACGGGAGTAAGTTATCCGGACGGCGATAATTTCAAAATATTCTGGCCCAGTGCCCAGCATCTTATCGCAAAGGATATCCTCAAGCCGCACGGCATTTACTGGCCCACCATGCTGAAAGCCGCTGGGATTGAGCCTTACCGGCATCTCAACGTCCACGGCTACTGGATTGTTGACCAGAGCAAGATGTCGAAAAGCCTCGGCAACGTGATCAAGCCCCTCGATTTGAAAGATACATACGGCCTTGACCCCTTCCGTTATTTTCTTCTTCGGGAGATGGTTTTCGGTCTTGATTCCAGTTTCAGCGAAGAGAGCTTCGTCCAGAGAATCAATTCGGACCTGGCCAATGACCTTGGCAATCTGGTGAGCAGGACCATGACGATGGCGATGAAATACTGCGCCGGAAAATCTCCTGAAGCACATGCCCAAACCGAAGAAGACAAGCTGCTTGTGGCTGCGGCAGGCAAAGCCGTAACCGAGGTGGAGAGCTGTTTCCGGGAGCTTACGCTCCACAGAGCCCTCATCGCCATCTGGGATTTTATCAACGTAACGAATAAATATATCGTCGAGCAGGAGCCGTGGAGACTCGGCCAGGATGCGGCTAATAAAAACCGGCTTGCGACTGTTATTTACAATCTCCTCGAATCGCTCCGGATCATTGCCGTTCTGGTCTCTCCTTTCATGCCCGGCTCGGCGGCGAAGATTATGGATCAGTTGGATATCACGAACGCGGCAGAGCAGGAATTTGAAAGTATCCGGAGCTGGGGAGGGCTTACGCGCGGAAACAGCCTCAAGAGATCCGATGCGCTCTTCCCGCGGGTCAAATACGAAAAAGAAAAGGAGAAGCAGGAAGTGACAGAAAAAGAGATGCCACCCGTAAAGCCGCTGATAGAGTATACGGATTTCGAGAAGATAGACCTGCGTGTTGCCAAGGTCATCGCGGCGGAGGCCATTCCCAAGTCCAGCAAGCTCCTGAAGCTCACGATAGATATGGGCGAGAACAGGACTCTTGTGGCGGGTATAGCAAAGGATTACAAGCCGGAAGAGCTCATCGGTAAGAAAATCGTCGTTGTGGCAAACCTGAAACCGACAAAGATGATGGGCATAGAATCTCAGGCTATGCTCCTCGCCGCCGATACGGAAGGCGGCCTGACGCTTTTGTGTTTTGACAGGGAACCCGTCACCGGGGCAAAAATCCGGTAATCGGGTGGCTCCTCATACCGGTGTGAAACAGAGACATCCTTATCTTATCAGCAATGAATGAAAAACCTCATCCGGAAGATATAGCCGGCGGCCAGGCTATTATAGAAGGCGTGATGATGCGGCATGGGAACAAGATTGCCGCCGCCGTAAGAAAGCCCGACCGCGAAATAGCCATCCGCGAACAGTATTATGTCCCGCTCACCAAGCGATATAAGTGGCTGGGGCTGGCGTTTATACGCGGATCCGTCACCCTTATAGAAATGATGGTGATCGGCATGAAGTGCCTCATGTATTCCGCCGAGCTGGCCCTGACGGAAAACGATGTGAAGCCGAAGAAATGGGAGATGACGATTTCCGTCGTAATCGGTCTGGGCACGGCAATATTTTTTTTCGTCGTCGTCCCCGCTTACTGCTTTTCAGTATTGAAAGGTTTCATAGCAAGCACAATTCTCTTGAACATCGTAGAGGGCATTATCCGTCTCGGGATATTCCTCTGCTTTCTCTGCACTACCCTTTTGATGGAAGACATGAGGCGGGTATTCATGTATCATGGAGCGGAGCATAAGACGGTATTCGCCTGGGAAAACGGCCAGGAGCTGACGGTAGAAAATATCAGGAAATTCTCCACCCGCCATCCGCGCTGCGGGACGAGTTTTGTCCTCGTCGTTATGATTACGGCAATCCTGGTATTTTCCCTCTTGGGGAGGCCTGACTTTGTGCACAGAGTTTTCTATAAACTTCTGCTCCTGCCTGTTATTGCCGGAATCTCATATGAGATTATCCGCTTTACCGGCAGAAAGAGAGACTTGAAATGGGTGCAAGCCTTGAGCTGGCCGGGATTACTGTTGCAGAAGATCACAACTAAGGAGCCGACGGACGATCAAATCGAAACAGCCATTGCCGCAATGAAAAAGGTGATTTAGGTGCCGATATGAAAATAAAACATCTGCCAAAAGAGAGTCTTCTTATCCTTGTAATTTCAGTCCTGTCTTTCATAGCCTTGTCAACCTTCACAGTCCGCCCTCTCCATGCGGATATGTGGGACAGTATTAAAGAGGGCTACCTTCTTTATAATCTCCCGGGGAAGGGAGATTTCGTACAGTCACCGCGGCGCGCTGACATTAGCAATCCTAACTTTCCCCTTGAGGTCGTAAACGACGGCTATAAGATGGTCCGCGTCTATCAGGATTTAATGGAACACGAGCTGGTGGAATGGGCCTGGTTGGTGACCTTGAGAAACAGGACGGCGCGTGAAGTTGTTTTTTCTCTTGAGTACAAGCTTCAAGATGACGACGCTTTTTTGCTCGCATCGAGCCGGGAACAGGGGAGGAAAATAGCTCCGGGGGAAACCGTGACATTAGAAAGAAAGAATTCCATGCCTTACGCGAACGCCAAGCGGGTAACGGCCAGTAAGCTGGATATTCAGTTTCAGTAACAAACATTCACGACTGAAAAGGCCGGATTTGAGAGCCGCTCAGTCCCGTAGATGTCGGTCGTAGAAAGTTTGACCGCAGGAGTTCTTATGATTCAAGAAAGGAGAAGACGGACGCGTGTTCCCGTAGAGATTGATGTTAATGTTTTAGCGAAGGGCAAAGTTATAAAGCTAAAATCCGTAAACATCAGCCTTTCAGGGATTCTCTGTACGTCCGAACCCCTCTTTCAAATGGATGATCCTTGTAAAGTGATTATTACCCTGAGCGAGGATTCACGGATATCCGTTGATGCCAGGATTGTGAGAGTGGGAGTTGAGGAGGCTGCTATCAAATTCATCTCCCTGGATGATGAAAGCTTCGTGCACCTAAAGAAGTTGATACAGTACAACTTAGGCAATGCGGAACGTGTCGATGCCGAACTGCGGCGTCCTGCCTTCAGGTGATGTGGGGCGGTGCATCTTAGGATACGGTATGGATAGGTTGGTATGTCCGAATCTGAAGATCCAAAAATATAAAAAGCAGATATCCGCCTGACGGACGGGTCCCACGTGAAAGGCCATATCCATATCAAGGAGCATGACAGGCTTTCCGACCTGCTCAATTTCGGTGAAGACCCCTTTGTCGTGGTATTCAATGCCACAATCCCCGGCGGCCCCGGCGGAAAAGTAATATTCGTAAGCAAGAGTCAGATCCTGTGGATCTGCCCCGAAGACTGAAGATAGATCCTGCCCGTGATTCTCTTTCAACCAGTTCCCAAGGATTCACAACATCCATCATATTTAAGAAAAATCAGCATGCGGATCTATTTCTTTGGAAAGATATACGCGGAGCCTTTAAATGATGAGAGTCCGGGTATTGAAAACGGAAGCCTCTCGTGGCTTCCGATAATGAAGAACCCGGCGTCATCAAGGCTGTCCAGGATATTCAGGAAGACGGAAGAGAGATCGTCACTGCGGTAATATGTGAAGAGACTATTTCTTAAGAAAATGATCTGAAAGACCCCGGCAGGAGGCCGCTCTTTCATCAGATCATGTACCTCCCACACGATATACTTTTTCAAACAATCCGCCGCACAGTAGTTCTCACGGTCTTCGCATGCGCGGAAATAGGTCGATTCAATCCCGTCAGGCATTCCTTTCAGACTGCTTCTGCGATATACCCCCGACCTGGCTTTGGCTGCGTAATCGGGATTAATATCTGTAGCCAGGATCCGAAGTTCAGGCAGACCGGAGCGCTTCATCTTTAGTATCTCCCAGGTTATGGCGAGGCTCAAGGCTTCCTGTCCGAGCGCACAACCGGCCGACCATACGTCAATATTTTTCCCCTGTCGGGCGATGATTTCCGGGAGGATTTCCTCTGCGAGTATGCGCCACAGGCTTCGGTCACGGAAGAAACGGCTTATGGAAACGCTCATCAGCCTTTCGACATGCTTCAAAATCTCAGGGTCGGTCATGGCCTGAAGATAGCCATCCAGAGTCAGGAGGCCAAGCTCCCGCATGTGACGATGAATGCGTTTTTTGACTCCCGTTCTTACCTTTGCGTAGCCCTGCCAGGAGAGGCCGAGTTGGTCAAGGAGCCGCCTGAAGCATTTATCGTCCATAAATAATACGACAGTAATTAGAATAGCGATTGATATACTCTTACCACGATGTATGGTGGAGCGGAATAAAGCAGGGCCGCGCCTGCGCAGGCGGAGCGCTTTTGCGTGCAGCCGCATGAATATACAGGCTTGACAAAAAACACCCATTTCTCCATAATGCCGAAAATCGAAGCATCCGTACAAAGCAGGAGGTGTGACATGGACAGCCCGGTCGACAAGTTCTGGCAGATCAGGCTTGCGGGAATTAAAAAGTCTCTGGAGGCAAATAACTTCGATGTCTTTGTGGCTCAAAATGCCGCCGAAGCAAGAAATATTGTGCTTAAAGAAATTATTCCCGCGCTTGCCCCGACGAGCGTCTCCTGGGGCGGCTCCATGACATTTGTCGCCACAGGTCTTTATGACGAACTCAAGGATAACAAGAAAATAAAGGTGATTGATACATTCGACAAGACCATCTCCCGCGAGGACGGCTGGGAGCGGCGCCGGCAGGCCCTCCTTGTTGACCTCTTGATTACCGGGACGAATGCGGTGACCGAATCGGGAATGCTGGTGAATCTTGATATGCTCGGCAATCGTGTTGCGGCTATCACATTCGGGCCGAAGAATGTGATTATTCTTGCCGGGAGAAATAAGATTGTCGCGGATCTCGAAGATGCGATGGTGCGCATCAAGAATTATGTCGCGCCGGCAAATGTCTTGCGGCTGGGCATGAAGACCCCGTGCGCCAAGACGTCGTATTGTGAAGAATGCAAAAGCAGCGGGCGCCTGTGCAACAGTTGGGCGATCACGGAAAAATCCTTTCCGAAAGGCAGGGTGAAAGTCATCCTGATAAACGAAGATCTGGGATTATAATCATACAAGGATTGGCTGATGCAGATACAGGATGTGTTCCGCACCTATGGGGATGATTTAAAACGCGTTGAAGAACAGATGGAAACGCATCTCCGTTCCGGAGTGCACCTGATACCGGAAATCATCCATCATCTCATAGGCAGCGGCGGAAAAAGATTCAGGCCTCTATTGCTTTTGTCCACGGCTTCACTTTGCGGATACAAAGGCGAGAAGAAATACGCCTTGTCCGCAGTGATTGAATTCATCCATACGGCCACTCTGCTCCATGACGACGTAATTGATGAAGCGACGACCCGGAGAGGAAAAATTTCCGCAAACAATGTATGGGGGAATGCGGCGAGCGTGCTCGTGGGCGATTTCCTCTATTCCAAATCCTTCAAACTTATGACTGAGTACGGCAATTTAGCCATCATCAAACTCCTCTCCACGACGACAAACACCATGTCGGAAGGGGAGGTTCTTCAACTTGTCAAATGCGGCGACATCAATATAACCGAAAAGGAATACCTGACTGTCATCGAAAAAAAGACGGCGACCCTCATATCCGCTGCATGCGCTGTAGGAGGCATTCTCGGAAAGGCATCAGACGAACAGGTCGAGGCCCTTACCCGTTTCGGCATGCGCTTAGGCTCCGCATTTCAGATTACGGACGATACCCTCGACTACGTGGCGGAGGAAGACGTGTTTGGGAAGGCCGTCGGAAAAGACCTCGAAGAGGGGAAGATAACCCTGCCCCTTATCCATGCCCTGAAGAAATGCACATCGGAAGAGAAGAAACTGATCAGGAGGGCAGTTGAGGAAAAAGAACAGGATGAAAAGGTTATCTCGGATATCGTCTCTCTGATGCACCGTCACGACGGCATTAATTATTCCCTCAACAAGGCAAAGACATACATCGGCGAGGCGAAAGGCTATCTTGAATCATTCGAAGACTCTACGCCAAAGGCGTCGCTCCTTGCCATATCAGACTACATCATCGAAAGAAATATATAGACCTCCCAAACTCACACCACAGAAGGCCCTTCGTATATGTCTCGGAAATCGTCGAGGGGGCCTTCCCTGTCGTACTTCATGGCGAGGGGCAGATAATCAAGGATATCCTGGGCCGTGATGCCGTCCTCGCCTTTGTCCGCCGCCGCCAGGTCTCCGGAGAAGCCATGGATAAAGACGCCTTTTTTCACCGCATCCTCCAGCGACAGGCCGAGACCGAACATGGCTGCAATGGTCCCTGTCAGAACATCGCCTGCGCCCGCAGTTGCCATTCCCGGATTGCCGCTCAGATTGACAAAAACCCTTTCATCCGGGTAGCCGATCAATGTATGGGCTCCCTTCAGGACGATGAACGCACGCAGCGACATGGCCGTGAGCTGCAGGATGTCTATCTTCTCCTTGTTGATTTCGGAGGTACTCTTCTTCGCTATGCGGGCCATCTCCCCGAGATGCGGGGTGAGGATGGTCTCTCCCTTTCTCTGTCTAATCATCTCGAGTTGGTCTGCAATGGCCGTGATTCCGTCCCCGTCGATGAGAATCGGTTTCTTGATAATCGGCACGAGCTCCCTGACGAGCTGTTGCGTCTCATCGTCGAGAGAAAGACCGGGTCCGATTACCACCATATCCACTTTTTCCGAGAGCTCGATCAGGCTGTCTCGATTTTCCAGGGCGATGCTTCCCGCCCGCGTTTCTTTCTGGGGAACAAAGACAATCTCACTTCCCTTAGTTGCAATAAACGGCGTCATCGATACAGGGGCGGCGAGACGGGCATACCCTCCGCCCGCCTTAAGAAACGATAATGCCGAAAAATAGGGCGCACCGAAATACGATGCAGCGCCGGCGATAAAAAGAACCTCTCCCATCCGTCCTTTGTAAACATCTCTCTCGCGGGGCGGAAGCTTCACATAATCGTTTATCTGGACTTTGAGGGCATCGCTGTTATAGAGGGAAGGTGGAAAAGAGATATGGGTGACGTATAGTTTTCCGCCCAGGTCGTATCCGGGATAGAGCATGTTCCCGATCTTAGGGAGGCCGAACGCAACTGTGCAATCCGCCTTAACGGCCGTGCCCATGACCTCTCCCGTGTCTCCATGAACGCCAGAAGGTATATCCAGACTGAGAACCGTCTTGCCGCTTGAGTTGATCAACTGGATCACTTCTTTATGGAGTCCCGTCGCTTCCCGATCGAGGCCCGTACCGAAGAGGGCGTCCACAATCCCGTGACAATGGAGGACATCGCTTCTGATCTCTTCCACAGACTCGATCCGCCGCGCTTCGATGGGGAGTTTCGAAATTATATTCCAATTGGCCTTAGCCGCCCCTTTGGACTTCTTCATGTCACCGGCGATAAATACCTTGACCAATCCGCCGTTGCTGTGAATCTTCCGCGCCACGACAAGGCCGTCACCGCCATTGTTGCCGATGCCGCAGAACACGACAAACCTCTTATCCTTTATGCCGATCTCCTGCGCCAGGATATGCGTCGCGGCCTGCCCGGCGTTTTCCATGAGAATCTCTTCGGGAATATCGAGTTTTTCCACAGCGTATCTATCCATGAACCGCATTTCGCCGGTCTTGCTGATTTTCATTTCTCATCCCTCTTTGATCAATGACATTGCCCGTTTGATGATTGCGACATTCCTGTTCATATAGTTTATTTGCCGTTCTTTATCAAGCGAAAGCATTTCCTCCCGAAAATTCTTGACATCATTTTTCTTTCACCGCATAATTTAAAAAATCATCATAAATATCGCAAATAGCATTATTATTTTGTATTTTTAATTCGCGGCTTTTCACTGGTGTGAGGTTATTAATGTTTGAGCGAAAGCATGAAAAGCTGGCGCCTGTATCGGTTTTTGTAAGAAGGATGGCCAAATCCGTCGCTATGGCCGGTCTCCTGGTGGCGGGTGCTTTATTTCTCGGAGTGTCAGGTTACCACTGGATAGCCGGATTCAGCTGGGTTGATTCTCTGTTAGAAGCATCCATGATTCTCGGCGGGATGGGGCCTGTCAATCAGCTCACGACGAAAGGAGCGAAGCTATTCGCTTCAGGATACGCGCTTTTCAGCGGCCTCATGTTCATAGCCGTCCTGGGGATTGTACTTGCACCGGTGACTCATCGGCTGCTTCATAAATTTCATATCGATGAGGAAGATGAAAAGGAATGATGCCCGTCAAGTCGTGCATTATAGAAAGGGTGGATAATATGATTAGCGTGATTGCATCGGTAAGGATCAAGGCGGACAGGGTGTCTCAGTTTATTGAAATAATCAAGTCCAATGTCCCGGAGGTCAGAAAAGAGAAGGGATGCATCGAGTACTCTCCTGCAGTCGATGTCGATTCGGGTCTGCCTGTACAGAAGCTTGATAAGAACGTCGTCACGATCGTTGAAAAGTGGGAAAGCGTGGAGGCCTTGAGGGCCCATCTGAAGGCCCCCCACATGCTGGCCTACAGAGAAAAGGTCAAAGACATTGTTGAGGACCTCTCTGTCAAGGTGCTGCAGGGGGTGTAGAAAAGAGGATTTAGATGGCAAGAGAAAGAAATATCCGCAAGGTCGTCAAAAGCAAGCCGACCATCGAGGGAGCCGGTGTCCACCTGAAGCGGGCATTCGGCTTCAGCGAGGTGCCTCAGTTCGATCCCTTTCTCCTTCTCGATGATTTTCGCTCGGACGATCCCAAGTACTACATCAAGGGATTTCCCTGGCACCCGCATCGGGGGATAGAGACCATCACCTACGTCCTCCGGGGAGATGTGGAACACGGCGACAGCATGGGAAACAAAGGCGTCATCGCATCGGGAGACGTCCAGTGGATGACCGCGGGAAGCGGCATCATCCATCAGGAGATGCCCAAGGGGGATGAGAAGGGCGTGATGTGGGGTTTCCAGCTATGGGCCAATCTTCCGGCCTCGCAAAAGATGATGGAGCCGCGGTACCGTGACGTGAAGGACAATCAGATACCCGAAGTCACGGCCGGGGGAGGCGTCAAAATAAAGATCATCTGCGGAGAGGTTAAAGGGACAAGAGGGCCCGTCCGGGACATCGTAGTCGATCCGGAATATCTCGACTGCACTGTTCCTCCCGGGGCAGAGTTCATTCATCCGACCAAGCCGGGGCACAAAGTCTTTGCATATATTATCGGAGGGAAGGCCTATTTCTGCAGGGAAAAGAAGCCGTTTACCTATGAGATGGCAGGGGAAAACTATTTCGACTTCCGGAGGGATGCCTTCGTATATAATGAGAGCGTTGTGCTCTTCGGAGACGGGGAACGGATAGTAGTCTCCACGGAGGACGAGCCTGTCCGCTTTCTTTTGATTTCCGGAAAACCATTGAGGGAACCCGTCGCGTGGTACGGTCCCATCGTCATGAACACGCAGGAAGAATTGGAGATCGCCTTCGAAGAGTATCGGAGAGGGCAATTCATCAAGCACAAAGCTGAATGAGGGATCTGGGCGGGTTTACGACTCCGCGCAACAAGAAAGAGAAGGAGACAGCGACGATGCAAAGGGTTATGATCTATCCTGCGAGCTATGATGACGTCCGGAAGGCCGTAGATCGGGCGTTCGAGCTCTTCCCCCTCCCGATTCAGGGGAAAAAAATTTTGCTAAAGCCCAATGTGCTGCGGGCGTCGGAGGCAAGAGAAGGCATTGTCACGAATCCCGCCGTCCTTCGCGCCGTGGTGGAAAAAGTCGAAACAATGAAACCTGCCGCAATCGTCGTCGGCGACAATCCCGGCCTCTTCGACTACGGCGCAAACGAGACGAGCTTCCGGAAGACGGGCCTCATGGAGGCGGCCAAAGGCTATTACCAGAACATCGGCGGAGATTCGCAGAAGGTTGATTTCAATCCTGCATTCATGCCCGCCGTCAACGTCTCCACAGCCGTCCTCGATGCTGATATCATCATCAGCCTGCCGAAATTCAAGACCCACGGTCTCACGGTCATTACGGGGGCGATCAAAAACAGCTACGGCATCCTTCCCGGCGCCCAGAAGGCACAACTCCACAAAGCGGCGGGGAACGCCGAACGCTTCCAGGAAATGCTGGTTGATGTATTTCGCCTCCGCATACCTGACCTCTTCTTAATGGACGCTGTGGTCGGCATGGAGGGTAACGGCCCGGCATCTGCTGACCTGCGGGACATAGGCATGATTATTGCGTCCGACAATGCCGTGGCTCTGGACTCCGTTGTGGCGGTGATGATGGGATGCGAACCGGGGCGTCTGCGATTCCTGGAGAAGGCGAAGGAGGCCGGTCTGGGGGATTACGACCGGAAGACAATTGAAGTCATCGGGGAGTTGAAACCAATACGCGATTTCAAGCTTCCTCCTTTCGGCGGGCTCGTGATGCTCCAGAATGAGGCGATACAGACGCTGATCAAGAACAGGACGTTGATGCGACCGCAGGCGGACCGCGACCTGTGCACGGGCTGCGGCACCTGCATCGATCAATGCGCCGTATCGGCCCTGTCCATGGGCGAAGACAATCTGCCCATCGTGGATGCCGATACATGCATCAGCTGCTTCTGCTGTCAGGAGATGTGCCCCGAGAAGGCGATTACGCTTAGATAGAATCAAACCGGAGGTAGAGTCATGGAAAAGATTAAGCTGGACAAGAACGCCTTCCTCTATCCCATGCCGATGGTCCTCGTCGGCGCCGTTGTCGATGGACGTGCCAATTTCATGGCCGTAGGCTGGGTATCGCGGGTGAACTTCAAACCGCCCATGATGGCCGTGGCCCTCGGAAGATCTCATTACACAAATGCAGGCGTCGAAAAGAACAAGGCCTTCAGCGTGAATGTTCCGGGCATCGACCTCGTCGAGAAGGTTGATTACTGCGGAATCGTATCAGGTGAGAAGGCCGACAAATCAGTAGTGTTCGATGTTTTTTACGGTGAGCTGCCCGGCGCCCCGATGATCCGGGAGTGTCCCCTTACCTTCGAGTGCCGGCTCGTCAATACTGTGGACCTGCCGACCAACAGCCTCTTCATCGGTGAGATTGTGGGGGTATACACTGAGGAGCGTTATCTGACGGACGGCAAGCCTGACATCAAGAAAATCGATTCCTTCACATTGACCATGCCCGACAACAATTACTGGAAGATTGGCGAAAACGCGGGTAAGGCGTGGAGTGCCGGGAAAGATTTCCACAGCAAGTAGGGAACAGAGGCAGAAGGCGGAACAGTCGAAGACTTCGGCCTATCGGTAGAAACGGAAGAGGCTTTCCGGTTTGACCCCGAAGAGGTACAGAGAGAGGATAAGCCAGTTTCTGAGGGTCGTATACAAGACCCCCTCTTTCTCCCACCGCCGCGGGGAAGTGCTCGCGGCCTTTCTCAGGATGCATATCTTTCCCTTCCGCCTCTTGATCCTCTGCATGATCTCTATGTCTTCCATGATGGGGATTTCCCTGAAGCCGCCGAGGTCCTGGAAATTTCTCTTCCTCATGAAGATCGCCTGATCCCCGTACGGTATCCTCGTCAGGCGCGAGCGGATGGATGCCGCCTTTTCAATCAATCTGAATACGGACTTCTCGGAATCAATGGCTAAATCAAAGGCGCCCGCAATGCATGACGTTTCTCCCATTGCCGCTTCTATAAGATTGAGGGCATCGGAGGGAAGGATAGTATCGGCGTGGAGAAAAATCAGGATCTCACCTTCCGCAAGGGCCGCCCCGAGATTCATCTGTTTCCCGCGCCCCGTCTCGGAGATTGCAGTGTTCACACCTGCGTGACGGGCAACCTTGATCGTTCTTCCCGCCGGGTCTCCATCCACGACAAGTATTTCCGCGCTGCCGGATGCATGCAGACCGCGGATATGCTCTATCGTCCGGGAGATGATCGCCTCTTCGTTCCACACGGGGATGATGAAAGAAAATTTCGGCATCATGAGTTATTATGCAAGCCCTATGGCCTTGAGGTACAGCATAGTCTTAGAGTTTGTAAATCCTGTATCCTCACTGTTCTTGATGAGGGTCTTTATGTCTTCGTATCTGTCGATGTCCCGCCAAACGGGAAGCACGTGCACGAGCGTCCCGTCTTCGTGCAAGATATCCAATGTCTTTCGAAAGACCGCGTCAGTTCCCCAGGGCATCTCCGGAAAGATATTCCCGTTGAAAGTGTCCCGATTGAATCCGAGCAGGTAATAGCCCCCGTCGGCAGCAGGGCCGATTACTGCGTCATTTTCGTTAAGGGCGCGAAAGGCCTCATCAATGATCAGTGCCGGCAGGTCGGGAATATCGCTACCGATTAAAACAACGGATCGGGACCCTTCCGAGAAGCACCGCAAAAAGGCGAGTTTCATTCTCTCACCGAGATTATCTCCCGCCTGCGGGATGTAAGACAATCCGTCGCCCAGCATCTCTCTCATCTCGCGCTCTTTCTCAGGGGGATGGAATGCGAGGCGGAAGCTGTAACCTTCTCCGGAAAATCTCTCCAATAGATCTTCCACGAAGCAGCGGTAGAGGTTTTTCGCCGCCTCCGCACCGAGGTCTTTTGCAAGCCGCGATTTTACCTGGCCCTGTTCCGGAAACCTGACGAACATGACGAGGCATCTCTCTTCCGTTTTCACACTCATGAATCTTTCTCTTGCCCCACCGGGTTGATAAGATTCCTTATCTTCTTTCTTGTAAGCGGCAGGATGAGGAGCCACAGAAGCGAGAGTTTCTTTTCGTCCCTGAAATAACCGAGGCCGATTGTCATCCCTTCATGCCCTGCCGATGGCTGGTCCTGATACGTGCCCATAATGCGGTCCCACCAGGACAGGTTGAAGCCGAAGTTGGTATTCGTTTCACGTATGATGACGGAGTGGTGCACGCGGTGCATATCGGGGGTCACAAAAAATACCCGGAGCGCCTTATCCACGGGGGAGGGAATGTAAACATTGCTGTGAGTGAAAATAGAGCCGCCGTTCAGGACCACTTCGAATATCAGGACCGCAAGAGGAGGCGCACCCAATACGACTATGGCGACCATCTTGATGAACATGGAAAGGATTATTTCCACGGGATGGAAACGCACTCCCGTTGTCATGTCGATGTCCATGTCCGTGTGGTGTACCATATGCAGGCGCCAGCATAGGGGCACAGTATGAAACGCGACGTGTTGAAGATAGATGACGAAATCGAGTGAGACGGCGCCGATGACGATGGCGGGCCACGTGGGCAGGTGATAAAGATTGATGATCCCCCAGCCCTTCTCTGCGGCAAGAACGGCCGCGGCTATCGGGATGATCGGGAGGAGCCCCCTGATCATGACCGTGTTTAAAATATGTACAGAGAGATTACTGAACCACCGCAGCATCTTCGACGTGGTCAGTCTGCGGCGCGGCGAGAGGAGCTCAAAGGCGAACATGCAGATGAAAACGGCCGCAAAAGATACTATCCGGATGGAGATTTCATGAGTGATTGCATCTGTAGATAAACTCTGTACGGGTAGCAAGTATTCACTCCATTAAGTATGACGGTATATAGAGGGCACTCCTGATATCTTAGTTGAAAAAAAATAATAATAAAACAGAAAAAATATATCAACAACTCTCATGGGGAGAAATGCGTATCATCAGACTGATTGTTATAATATTTATGTCGTGATATAATTTTAGCAGGTTAGCAACGTTACTGCAGTAGGATGCTGAGGAATACACGATGAAATTTGTCGACAGGCTTGTGAGTCAACTCTTCAAGCTCGATCTCAGGCGCCGCCTGATCGTAGGGTTCCTGATTGCCACTTGTCTCACCGGGTTCATAGCCACCGTCATCGGCATATGGACGATTAATAAAAGTACCATAGGCGAAGTGCAAAACCGGGTCAGGCAGGACATCAATTCGGCGAAACTAATCTATAGTGAGACCTTAGAAAAAATAACTTCCCAGATTCAATTTGCGGCAGAGGCAGTAGACCTGCACAAGACTATAGCGAGCCATGACATTGCCAAGATGGAAAACCTGAAGGGCTTGATCCGGCATGAAGATGGCACTCAGTCGCAGGAGGGCGACGCGTTCCTTGATATGCTCTCGGTCGTTGATGCCCGAGGGCGTGTCCTCTACAGGGCGGCGAACCCGGGAGTAAGGGGAGACAGTATGTTCTGGGAGCCGGTCGTGAAAAACTGCGTAGAAAAGAAGTCTATACAGACATCTACGGAACTCATGCCCATTGATGATATTCTCAGGGAAAACCCCGATCTTGCCGGGCGCGTCAACGTAGAAATCATAAAAACTCCTCTTTCCTTTGAATCGAGTGAGAAGCAACTCTCCCGCGGCATGGTAATGATGGCGGCATATCCAATCCTTGATGAGAGCAAGCGATTAATCGGCGCGGTAATCGGAGGGGTTCTCCTTAACAAGGACTATGCCATCGTAGACAAGATAAAGGACACCGTATACCAGGGCGAAAAGTACAAAGGCCGCGAAATGGGTGTGGCAACCATATTTCAGGGCGGCGTGAGAATATCCACCAACGTTATGACGAACGACAATGAGAGGGCCGTCGGCACTATGTTGTCCAAGGTAGTATATGACAGGGTTATTGGGGAAGGCAAAGACTGGGTCGGCAGGGCTTTCGTGGTGAATGACTGGTACATAACCACCTATACCCCCATCTACGACATAGATAAGAAGCTCATAGGGGCGCTTTACGTTGGCATACTGGAGGCGAAGTACAGGGACATAAAATGGAATACCATCTGGATCAACATGGGCATTACATCTCTCGGCATGATCATTGCCTTTATCATATCATTTCGACTGGGGGACACCATAATAAAACGCATACGCATGCTGAAGGAGGCCGCAGAGTCTATTGCCGCCGGAAATCTCGATTATAAATTATCACCCGATAAAATGTCCGGATTTGACATGCTGGATGAGGCGTTCAATTATATGTCGAAATCACTCAAGAACAACAATGAAATGCTCTACAGGGCTCACCAGCAACTGGCGAGAACGGAGAAGCTCACAGCATTAGGTGAAATGGCGGCAGGAGTGGCCCACGAGATAAACAACCCGCTGGGAGGGATACTCCTTTACAGCAACCTTGTTCTCGAAGATATACCTTTAGATTCTCCTGCAAGGGAAAACATGCAGAAGATAATCTATCAGACGAACAGATCAAAGAGAATCGTCCAGAGCCTGCTTGACTTCGCCCGGACACCGACAGGCGAGATGCTGCCTCTCCATATAAACAGTGTTATAGAAAGTTCCCTCGGTCTGGTAAGAGACCAGGCAATGTTCCACGGCATAGAAGTAAAGACCAACCTCGCAGATAATCTTCCTGAGGTGACTGGTGACAAGTCCAGACTGGAAGACGTCTTTCTGAATCTCTTTATCAATGCCGCCGATGCCATGAAGGGCGGCGGAAAGTTAACGATTACCACCACGCAGGGCGCCGACGATACCGTGAAGATCCTGATTGCAGACACCGGCCACGGAATAGAAGAAAAAGATTTCCCTCATATATTCGAACCGTTCTTTACGACAAAAGAACCAGGCCAAGGGACCGGCCTCGGACTGCCCATAGCTTATGGTATCATCAGGAAGCATGATGGCTCAATCGATGCGGAAAGCAAGCCCGGAAAGGGAGCGACTTTCATTATATCCCTTCCCGCATATCTGGGCAGATACAGCGGCATGGACAGTGACGTATTTTACAGTTAATCTGATAAAACGAAAAGGGTGACCAAACAGTGACTGCGAAAGATAAGAAGATTCTGATTATCGATGACGAGGAGTCCATGCGGGACGCATGCGCACAGGTACTGTCACGCAGGGGATACCAGGTGGAATGCACGGGAGATGCGCTCCGGGGGTTGGAGATGGCCCTCAAGGATATCTATGAGGTGATCCTGTTGGATGTCCGGATGCCCAAGATGGATGGATTGGAAATTCTCGCAAAGCTGAAAGTCGAAAGAAACATCTCTGCAAAAATCATCGTTGTCACAGGCTACGGCAGCATCCCTATTGCCGTTGAGGCAATGAGGCAGGGCGCCTATAATTTTTTGACCAAGCCTTATTCCGCGGCCGACCTGAGAAAGGCGGTCGAGGATGCCCTCAAGCGGGACGAGGGCAACACGGAACAGAGACTTTTCCTGCTCCAAGGCACGAGCGACTACATGAAAGAGCTAAAGGAATCCATCAACCGCATAGCGCAGACCGACAGCACGGTCCTCATCACGGGGGAGAGCGGAACAGGAAAAGAACTTGTGGCACGGACCATTCACAACCTCAGCAGGAGAGCCCATCAAGCGTTCATCCCCGTCGACTGTTCCTCGCTGGTTGAGACCCTCATGGAAAGCGAGCTATTCGGACATGTCAAAGGGGCATTCAGCGGGGCGACGGAGTCGCGTGAGGGCCGCTTCCAGATGGCGGATAAGGGAACATTATTTCTTGACGAGATTTCCAACATCAACCTCAACATTCAGGCGAAACTTCTTAGGGTAATTCAGGAACAGGAGGTGCCCAAGGTTGGCAGATCATCACCGGAGCGGATAGATGTCAGGCTGCTTGCTGCAACGAATAGAGATATCCGCGCAGAGATTGAAGCAGGAAGGTTCAGGGAGGATTTATTTTACAGGATTTCGGTTGTGCCTCTCCCCATAAAACCATTGAGAGAACATAAAGCCGACATCCTGCCCATAGCTCAGCATTATCTTGATATATTCATAACGAAGTACGAAAGCAAAGTACGATCATTTTCGGAAGAGGCAAAGAAGTCGCTCGTATCATACAGGTGGCCGGGCAATATCAGGGAATTAAAGAACATCGTCGAGCGTTTGTGCGTGTTGTGCGATCATGAGGTAGTTAATCTGTCTGATATATTTTACTATGGTCAGGAAGATCAGGCAAAGGCCCCTGTGGTGGATTCTTCTACCGGCAGGATGACTCTGATAGATGTGGAAAAGGAACATATAGTGAAGGCCCTCAGCCACTTTCACTTCCAGATAAATAAGACGGCAAAATTCCTCGGTATTGACAGGAAGACCCTGCGGATAAAAATGCGTAATTATGGTATAAAGACGGAGCATCAATAGAAAAGGCATTAGCGTAAGGGGTTATCCGCCTCAAAGACGGGGAGTTCCGCCCCTCAAAGTTTCACCTTTCCGATCACTCTCCACGCCGTTTCTTTATAAATCAATAAGTTACAATCTGGCATCATCCTTGCTCATATTAATTACAAAAATCAAAAATGGAGGTAATGAACGATGACAAAGAAAAAAATTCTCTTGATAGACGATGACAAAGATTTTCTATTCGCCACCAAATTGATTCTTGAAAAGGGCGGGTACGAGGTATTCCTGGCAGAAGATGGCAAGAGCGGGGTTGAAATGTGGAAATCCGTGAGCCCCGACCTTGCCATCATCGATATGATGATGGAGACATGGGGTGAAGGCTTCTCAGTACTGAAAAAAATCCGCGCCACAGACACGGGGAAGGATACACCGCTCTTCATGTTGAGTGCCGTGGACTTGCAGGGCCCGTACCAGTCATTCGAACCGCCGGCAGAGTTTCCCAAGGTGAACAAGGTATTGCACAAACCGGTGAAGGCTGATGATCTCCTCGGATATATTGCCAGTGCTCTGGGTAAATAGCCGGCATGATGAGTGTTCAAAAACCTCTCATTTTGATTATTGACGGCGAGCCCTTGCGCGACGGGTGCCGCCAGGCGCTGGAAAAGTTGTGATATACCGTACTGATCTCGAGGGGAGGGAGTCGATGATTTACACAATGGAAGCCATGGAAAAGATGGCCTCCAGTCGCCTCCCCCAGGCTTTTGAGCACGGATCACCCTGTAAGAACAGGATTGAAAAGACGGATGAATTCAGGTAGCCTATGTTACAGTAAATTCTCATCGAAGCGAGAATTCATGCCCATAATATACGACGACGAAAAGTCCTACCGGTTCCACAAAAGCGACTCTGCTGACAAGTGTTTTGCGTGCAATGAAAACTCCGACAGGTTGCTTGTCGTTAGACAGATCAAGAGTATGATGCTTGTTCACCTGTGCCATAGCTGCATAGCGAACAATTTCTCAGACTATCTTCTGGATAACACCAGACCCTGGCTTGGCGAGAAGGGGAATCTTTAGCTGCTGCTGTATTTTTAGAAACGCGACTCGCGGAAGCTTCCTGCTTTTTTATTAGCATCGATCATTCAACCATCCTTGATATCTATTTTTCTCCTCCGGGTTTCTCATGCATCCCTTATTCTTATCTGATGACAGCAGGGAAACACTTAGGAGTAATATCTCCCCAAAGGCGGGGTAAGTTGCCCCCTTTCCTGCAATTAATTAGTAGCCGAATATAATAATGCCACATGATATCCAGCACTTTTCCTCTTGGTACTAAAATTGCCTACATCATATTTTAAAGACGTACAAGAAGGAGCTTTGCTTGGCTTGTCATGAGAAATTTTTCGCCGATCAGAAGCAACAATTCCATGATCCTATATTGTAAGTCTTTTGAATTGGCTGAATCGAAAAGGAGGTACTGGCATGGGCCATCCCGGCAACATATATGAACTTCGACCTGTCTCGATTTTAAGGACACTGCCACAGATCAAGGATCACAGATTGTTCCAGTTGAAGCTTGAGGACGGAACAACATGGGAGAATTTCGGGCATCAACCGGGACAGTTTCTCGAAGTCTCTGTCTTCGGCAAAGGGGAGGCGCCTATCAGCATATCCTCTCCATCTACAAGGCCGGATACCCTTGAGTTATGTGTCAGGCGTGCCGGCAAGGTGACCAATGCACTCTTCGAAATGGACAGAGGATCTGTATTTAATATACGCGGACCTTATGGGAGGGGATTCCCTGTGGATAAGACGAAGGGCCACAAGCTCCTCCTTATTGCGGGTGGCCTTGGGCTTGCTCCTCTGCGCTCCCTGCTCCTCCACGCCCTCGATAGAAGGGGCGATTTCGATGATATCATCCTGATGTACGGGACGAATAACCCTGATAACGTCCTCTTCAAGTATGAACTGCTAAGTTTCTATGACCGGGATGACATTAAGTACCTTTACAGTGTGGACAGGGATGATGAGGGGATCTGGAAGCAGTATGTGGGAGTCGTGACAGGTTTGTTCGAAAAAGCCACGTTGTCTCCGGCGGACACCTATGCAGTACTCTGCGGACCCCCGATTATGTACCGCTTCGTCTTGCAGAAACTGCTGCAACTGGGATTTTCGAAAGATCATATATATATGTCATTGGAGAGGATGATGAAGTGCGGCGTCGGGAAATGCGGTCACTGCGCCATCGGTGACAAGTACTGCTGTATGGACGGCCCCGTTTTTCCTTATACCGAAATCGAAGGCATCAAGGAGGCAATCTAATGGCCAGAACACCGACAGTATGTCCTTTCTGCGGGTGCGGATGCAGCTTCTACCTGGTATCTCAAGATGAAAGGGTGGTGGGCATAGAACCAAGCATAGCCAACCCCGTAAATAAGGGGATGCTCTGCGTGAAGGGATGGAATGCCTATGAGTTCATCCACTCGCCGGACAGGCTCACGACGCCGCTGATAAGGAAGCATGGCGCCCTCGTTGAGAGCACATGGGACGAAGCGTTGAAGACAGTCTCGGAGAGATTGACAGATATAAAGTCACAGTATGGTCCCCGCGCCATGGCATTTCTCAGTTCAGCCAAGGTGACCAACGAAGAGAACTACCTTTTTATGAAGATGGCACGGGTGGCATTCGGAACCAACAACGTTGACCACTGTGCCCGGCTCTGACACAGTGCAACGGTGGTCGGTCTGGCCGCTGCATTTGGATCAGGTGCAATGACAAACTCTATCAATGAATTTGAAGATGCCGATCTTTTTCTTGTTACAGGCTCAAACACAACTGCACAGCACCCGCTCATAGGTTCGCGTATCGTCAACGCGAAAGAGAGGGGAGCAAAACTCCTTCTCATCGATCCGAGAGAGATACCACTTGCCGGTTTCGCCGATCTCCATTTACGGCAAAATATCGGCACCGACGTTGCCGTGTTGAACGGTATGATGAACATTGCGATCGAAGAAGACCTTTACGATAAGGGCTTTGTCGAGGAAAGAACGGAGGGGTTTGAGCAATTGAAATCCACCGTCAGCCGCTATACTCCGCGGGTAGTGGAGAAGATATCCGGTATTCCAGCCCATGACCTCGAAAAGGCGGCGAGGATGTACGCAATAGCGGATAAGGCCATGATCGTGTACGCCATGGGCATAACCCAGCATACGACAGGCACTGATAATGTGAAAACCTGTGCGAACCTTGCCATGCTTACAGGCCACATCGGAAGGCCGTCTACGGGCGTCAACCCTCTAAGAGGGCAGAACAATGTCCAGGGCGCCTGCGACATGGGGGCGTTGCCCAACGTATACAGCGGCTATCAGCCGGTCGCTGATCCAGCTATTAAGAAGAAGTTTGAGGAAGCATGGGGCATTCAAGGGTTGGATGATAAGGCAGGCCTGACAATTACGGACATGATGGTGGCTGCCAGGAAGGGAGAAATAAAATCCCTCTACATCATGGGCGAAAATCCCATGATGAGCGACCCTGACACGTCGGATATCGAGCACGCCCTCTCCAGTCTCGAATTTCTTGTCGTGCAGGACATTTTTCTCTCCGAAACGGCGGCGAAGGCTGATGTAGTATTCCCTGCCGCATCATTCGCCGAAAAGGAAGGCACGTACACGAACACGGAAAGAAGGGTGCAAATCACGAAGAAGGCGGTTGCCTCCCCGGGGCAGGCGAGGCCGGACTGGGAGATCATATGCGATGTGAGCAGGCTTGCGGGCTATCCCATGAATTACAGCTCGCCTGCTGATGTGATGAAGGAGATCAACGACCTGACTCCGTCATACTCCGGCATTACTTACAAGAGGCTGGAGATGTGCCATGGACTTCAATGGCCCTGTCCCAATGAGGAACATCCGGGTACAGGCTACTTGCACAGGGACAGGTTTTCGAAGGGCTTGGGCACATTTCTACCCTGTGAATTCAAACCCCTTGCTGAAGTGCCAGATGAAGAGTACGACTTTTTCCTCACAACCGGACGCATCTACTACCATTACCATACGGGCACCATGACGAGGCGCACGAGCATACTGGAGAGGGAAGCGCCCGTTCCTTTCGTGGAGGTCAATCCCGACGATGCAAAGAGGCTCGGCATAAGGAATGGCGACCAGGTGGAAGTTACATCACGGCGCGGCTCGATAAAGGCCAGGGCGGAGGTTACCACGAGGGTACCCAAAAGGGTGGTATTTTCTACATTCCACTACTACGAAGCGCCCGTCAACCTTCTCACTAACGCGGCATTTGACCCTGTTGCGAAGATACCTGAATATAAGGGGTGTGCAGTCAAAGTCAGGAGATGCATATGAAAACGCTGGCAAAAAAAGACCTCAAAGGTGTGGTCAAAGCCTGGGCAGAAAAATATCATGTTCTGGCTCCGAGTAGAATGGCAAAGGGGGATTGCATATTTGATACTTTTCAGGAAGAGTCATTTAGCCTCGACTATAAGAAACCACCGCTTTTCCCCAAGGCCGTTTTTCTTCCCCATACTGAGGTTGTCTTTGAGGTAAAAGATAACAAGCTCCATGAGGTCATATCCGCACGAAATACTATTCTCTTCGGGATACGTTCGTGCGACATGATGGGGTTGCTTCAAAGCACGAGTTTCATGACCCGGGATCGCGATGATATCTTTTACAGCACAAAAAAGGAAAGGGCGACTATTATCGTCATGGCATGTCCCGGTCCGCAAAATGAAACCTGCTTCTGCACGACGACATTCAGCGGGCCGGTTGCAAAGAAAGGCTTTGATCTAATGTTCTTCGATATGGGGAATGACTTTATCATAGAGACTGGAAGCCACAGAGGCAAAGAGCTGCTCTCCTCTGGCCCATTTACCGATATGGATAATAAACTTGCCGGAGAGAAAATAAAGACGTTCAAGGAAAAGGCCATCCGGGATATACCGGTGGTAGATGAAGTATATGAAGCGATGAGAAGGCTGAAGGATGGTGCAGCAGATCAGAAAGTCTGGGAGCACTTCGGCCGCAAGTGCATTGTGTGCGGTGGCTGTGCCTTCGTATGCCCGACATGCACCTGTTTTAATGTGTACGACCAAGAATCTGCTCCGGGAAACGGCGTCAGAGCAAGAGCCTGGGATGCGTGCCTTTACGGTGGATTTACCCGTGAGGCATCCGGCCATAACCCAAGACCGAATCAGGCATCGAGGCTTAAGAGGCGACATGAGCACAAGCTCCTCTATTACAATGAGAGTGACATCCAGGACAGCTTGTGCGGTTGTGTGGGTTGCGGCCGCTGCTCCGACTATTGTCCTGTTCACATCGGAACCCTGGAGGTGGCAAGAGAAATTGTCAAAGAATAAGACCTGAATATGCGCAAGAGAATCAAACTTCGGAGGTCACTATGTCTGAGAAAAAAAGCATACTCATAATCGATGACGACAAAGATTATGCGGAGGCGCTGAGGATAGTGCTGGCAAGTAATGGCTACGACGTGGACTATGCCCTGAACATCAAAGACGGGCGCAAGGCTATGGAAAGAAATATGCCCAGCCTCATTATCCTGGACGTTATGATGGACAAACATACAGACGGGTTCGAATTCTGCTACAATCTGAAGCATGATGAAAAATGCAGGAAAATTCCCGTGCTGATGGTGACTGCAGTTACGGAAAAAACGGGATTCAAGTTCTCTCCGGAGACGGATGGAGAATATCTGCAGGCTGACGATTACGTGGCAAAGCCCATCCCAGTTGCGGAACTTCTTTCCAGAGTTAACAAACTCATCGGCTGAACATGCTTTTATGAGGCCTGTTCCCGCCTGCACTGCGTTCCGGCGGGAGCACGGGGGTCATCCGCCTCAAAACAGGGGAGTTTTACCCCTCAAAGGTCTCTTTTTTCTCCTGCCTTTTTTGTATTGGCCAGATATATCAACGTGTTACGATTTGGCATCATCCTTGCTCATATTAATCATACGAAAATCAAAATTGGAGGTGACGACCATGTCAGTAAAGAAAAAAATTCTCTTAATAGACGATGACAAAGATTTCCTGTATGCGACCAAACTGATTCTTGAAAAAGGCGGATATGAGGTATTTCTGGCAGAAGACGGAAAGCGGGGGGTCGAGATGTGGAAATCGGTGTCTCCCGATCTTGCCATTATCGATATGATGATGGAGACGTGGGGTGAAGGGTTTGAGGTATTGAAAAAGATCCGCGCCACAGATACCGGTAAGGATACGCCGCTTTTCATGCTGAGCGCTGTTGATTTGCAGGGTCCATATCAGTCGTTTGAACCGCCGGCTGAGTTTCCCAAGGTAAACAGGGTACTGCATAAACCTGTTAAAGCTGATGATCTGCTCGGATATGTTGCCAATGCTCTGGGTAAATAGCCGGTATGACGATGACTCAAAAACCGCTTATCTTGATCATCGATGATGAGGAAGCCTTACGGGACGGGTGTCGTCAGGCTCTGGAAAAGTCTGGATATACCGTACTCACTGCAGGGGAGGGAGTTGAAGGCATCAATATTGCGCGGGAGAAAAAACCGGACATAGCCTTTGTGGATCTTAAGATGCCGGGTATATCGGGCATGGAAATAATTGAAATTCTTTCCAGGGATATCCCGGACATTGTGCTGATTATGATCACCGGATATGCGACGATTTTATCAGCAGTGGAAGCCATACAGAAGGGAGCGTACGATTATCTGCCCAAACCTTTTAGCCCTGACCAGATAAGGACGGTCGCCAGGCGAGGCGTCGATCATCGTAATCTCAAGATTGAAACACGAAGATTGAGAGAAGAAAAAGAGCGCATGGAGGAGAGTTTTATCACCTTCGTAAGTCACGAAATGCGCTCCCCTCTCGTAGTTATTCGACAATACATAGAATCCCTCAAAGCGATTGCGGGCGATCGTTTTGATAAAGACGTTTCGTATATCATAGAGCGGTGCAGCATACGCATTCAGAGACTTGAAGAACTTATTGAACACTGGTTGGATTTGAGCAAAATAGAAAACGGCACTTTTGTGAAAAAGAAAGAGCCCTTGAAGTTGTCAGACGTAATTCTGCGCAGCTTCGAGGAAATGATGCCTACCTGCAAGGAAAGGGGCATTATTCTGGAGGCAAACGCACCGGAAAATTTATTCCAGATTATCGGGGATGAGGAAAGCCTGGTCAGAGTATTTATTAATATCATAGGCAATGCAGCAAAATATACGCCGGATGGCGGTAAAATATCTGTCTCTGCGCGGAACGACGAGTACTATGTTATTGTGGATATTTCGGACACAGGGGTTGGCATTCCACAGGACAAGCTCCCCTTTATCTTTGAGCCGTTCTTCAGAGCGGGGGGAAAGGAAGAACGCCACAGAGGGTCCGGTCTTGGTCTGACTTATTGTAAGAAGATCATGGACTCCCATGGCGGGGAAATAGGCGCCACATCGAAGGAAGGTGAAGGCACAACCATTATGTTAAAATTTCCCGTGCCCCATTCTGGGGCGCAGAAACTTCCTGAGGCTCTATCATGAAGCGCCTCGAGAAATTTTCTTATTTCTAAAGAGCATTATGGAACTAACAACATGCCCACAAAATACGACGACGCGAGAGATTATCAGTTTCACGAGGAAGACATGCCGGGCCGATGTTTTGTCTGTCATAAAGACACGGACGTACTTCTGATCTTCCGGCAAATCAAAAGCATGTTGCTCGTCCATCTCTGCCGGGACTGCATATATGAAAACATCGCAGAATATCTTCTCGACAATACGAGACCCTGGCTCAGCGAGAAGAAAACCATTTAGTAAAGCAATCCCTCATACATCCCCGATCCCAAAGGGAGATTTAGTCAAAAAAATTCCGCCGGGCCCCAGAAAATAGTTGACATAACAGATAAAATTCTGGTAGAGAGAACCCCTCTATTGATAGGGGGTCTTTCGAAAACCGGATAAATCTGGCGCACGAGATGCTCTATTTCTCGACCTTAATCTGGTTATTCTACTGCCCGCTTTACCTTGTTGCGAAACCATTACTTGCTTTAAGAAATAAACAAGAAGCTCACGGAATGAAGAAATATGTCCATCTTTCCCCGGGATTGCGATGAATGCTACCAGCCTGAGGAGAAATTCACGTTTTGTGAGAGTAGATGCATGCTGCAGAGTTGTCCTGAATGCACTTTTCTTTTACAGCTCTATGGCACTGGTTGCGGAAATATCCGCGTTTATTATCTATGCCGTCAATGTTATGAGAGACGCATTGCGCGGGGCTTTGTGGAGCCCTAGGAAGGAGGTATGAGCTGCTTTCCGTTAATTGTTGGCATTACTAACTCTATTTTATTATTTAATAACAAAAGGAGGATTACATGGATCTCGACAAAAGGATGACGCTCAAGGATGCGGTAGCAAAGTTCATCCACGATGGCGATACAGTTTACTATGGGGGCTTCCAGATCATGGTCCCCATGGCCATTACGCACGAAATCATCAGACAGAAGAAGAGGAACCTCACCACTATCGAATCCTCAACGGACGTGGGTGGTCTGGATATCATGGTGGGCGCTGGTTGTGTTTCGGAAATTCACACCGCCTGGATCATGAACTGGTATGTGAAGGCCCCCTATGCCATTCGCCGGGCCTTCAATGAAGGTAAGCTCAAGAGGTATGACATTTCCAACTTCGGCGCCACCAGCGCCATGATGGCAGGCTTTCTCGGCATTCCCTTCATCCCCATTCGGGGGAATATCGGCACGGATATGCTTAAATACAACCCAATGGACCTCAAGGTAATTGAAGATCCTTTCGGCACTGGGAAGATAACCGTTGTGCGCGCGTGGCGGGCCGACGTGGCGATCATCCACGCACAGAAGGCCGACCGCCTCGGCAATGTGGTCTCCTATGGAACACGCGGCGTCACCGACGAATTCGGCGCCATGGGATCAAAGCGGGGCGTCATCGTTACAGCCGAAGAAATTATAGAACCAGAAGTAACCAGAAGCGATCCTGACCGCACGATTGTCCCCTACTACAAGACCCTGGCCGTTGTCCACTGCCCGTATGGCGCTCATCCTTCGGCCTGCCGCGGCTACTACGGCCTGGACATCCGCTTCAGCCAGTATCAGGGCAGATATGAGCGGTACGCAGACCTCCTGCCCGCCTTCCTCGATGAATGGGTCTACGGCTGCAAGGACCAGGCTGCATACATCGAGAAATACAAGTCGAAATTCGGCCAGGAAGGCCTGGATCGGCTGAAACCCAAACTCGGCTTTAAGCCGAAGATGGATGTCGATTACGGTTATCATGATCCGGTATGCTGGAAGGGTGTGCCCATGTACACTGATGACCGGCTCAAGGCCTACGAAGACGCAATCGCTGCGAAGAAAGGGGGTAAGTAACTATGGCTGATTATAAACTGACAGAACTTATGACAATCCGTTGTGCCAGGGAAATTGCAGACGGAGAGGTTGTCTTCGTGGGAGTGGGACTGCCAATTATGGTGGCGGCATATGCCTTTGCCACCCACGCCCCGAACATGATTATGATGACCGAAGGCGGCGCTATCCGGGCGACGGCGCCTCCGGCCCTTGCGATCACCGTGGATGACCCTGCTGCTTTCCTCGGGGCCGATGCAACGTTCGGCATGCTGGCCACCATGGCCGCCCTGCAGCGGGGCGAGTGTGACGTTGCCTTCATCGGCGGCGCCCAGATCGACAAGTTCGGCAACATAAACTCGACGGGCGCAGGGGACTGGTCCAAGAAGGAAAGCTTCACCTACTTTGCCGGCAGCGGTGGCGCGAACGACATGGCGACTTCTGGCAAAAGGGTCCTTGCCATTATGCCCCAGGATAAAAAGAAGTTCGTCGAAAAATGTGAATACATTACCACTCCCGGCTTCCTGGGCGGCCCGGGGGAACGCGAGAAGCTCGGCATGATCGGTGGGGGACCGAACTGTGTGGTCAGCACCATGGGTGTCTATTTGTTCGACGATAAAACCAAGGAGATGTACCTGTCAGAATACTACCCCGGCCAGTCAATTGAAAAGATCAAGGCGAACTGCGCATGGGATCTCAAGGTATCGCCTAAAGTAAAAGAGACCACTATCCCGACCGCGAAGGAGCTTACGATCCTCAGAGCCCTTGACCCGACCGGTTTCTATCTCGGATAGTTATAAAGAAAAATAAACCATACGCTAACTAAGAGAGCGGTGTTTTTTTAACACCGCTCTCTTTTAGGGATATTTACCTGGTAAGAATCTGATTGAGGTCCTCACAAAGAGGCCATTTCAGCATCGGCAATTATTCCCTCTCATTAAAAAACGTTCCGGCGACTTGCGCGCAGTTGCAGGAAATGCGTGCGCAAGATACGAGAAGTGTGGATTGGGCTGCAACAGCCGGTCTCTATACTCGTGAATGCCGATGCCGGCCGCGCACCGTCGGATATCCTGCAGGTGGTATGATGCAACCAAAGATCATAGAGGCAAACTTGCAAAATAACAGCCGCAATAAAATGGAGGAAAGATACCTCAAGTATCGGCACTATTATGCAGGGATTGACATTTCCGGCTTTGGTGGTTACGGAAAAGCCGTGTATGCCCCTCTCTTACCGGCGTTTGATCAGTGGTTTGAGATGAAAGCATTGGTCGATATCCCCCCCAATATCACCTTTCTGGAAGACAGGGCATATTTTGTCGGTCATCCGGATTACAGAAAGGAAAGGGGAAGCGCGATCAGCTATCATATAAAAGTGATGGCCCTCAGCATGATCGGGCTCATTATGACTCACAACAGTGATGTGATCTCGAGGCAACTCCTCGAGGCCATAGTCATTGATGTTTCCAGGAATACCAAAGCGTACGATTATTCCGACTGCGTGTGTTTTTCGATCACCGTCAGAATGTTCATAGATATGTTAAAGGAAGAATTTTCTCATTTCGGAAGTCCGGTGATGGGTCTCGCATTTTGTGATTTTGCCAACGAGGAAACGTTGATGCCAAAACCACAGCCAGTCATCAGCGTCCTTTAGAGGAAAGGGAATCGGGACGTCCCAATCTCCCCGACATAAAATCTTCCGCCTTCTGTCAAGAAAACAAATTATAAACAGCAACCTTCCCGACAGGTTCCTTGACGATAAGAAAGCAAAAATGCTAAATTTGCTTAGGGAGGGCAAGGTATGTATTTGCACCAAGTTGAGGTCGGTCATATGGCCGTATTCGCCTATATTGTTGGCGACCAGGAAAGAGGCGAAGGCCTGGTAATAGATCCGGCGGGAGCTGTGGACGGGATCATCAAAACAGCGAAAGAGAACGGCATCGGGATCAAATACATCGTTAATACACACGGGCATGTGGATCATATGACAGGGAATGCGGAGATGAAAACCAAGACGGGCGCGCAGATTATCGTCCACAAGGATGATGCGGAACTGCTCATGTTCATGCCGTCTGCTGTCTTTAGACTGCACGGTGCCGAGAAATCACCATATCCGGATATCATTGTGAATGACGGCGATGACATTAGAGTGGGGGACATTTCACTAAAGGTCATCCATACCCCGGGACATACCCTTGGCGGCATATCTCTATATAGAGAAGGATATGTCTTCACCGGAGACACCCTGTTTGTAGAGGCCGTGGGGGGAACCGATTTTCCGGGAGGATCATGGCCTGTTCTGCGCCATTCAATAATGGAAAAGCTTTTCACACTGCCGGATGATACCAAAGTGATGCCCGGCCACAACTACGGAAGGACGTCATCGTCCACCATAGGGCACGAGAAGGCGCATAATCCATACCTGAGATAGAAGCCACCAATCTCACGATGAATAGGCCATAAGCTCAAAGATGTTAAAGCCGTGCGAGGAAAACTCGTGACAGGAGTGAAAATATCATTCGTGAGAATGTCTGTTTTTCATTGAGAGCGTAATATCACCGGCTGCCCGTGAATAAATGGGGCGGGCATCCTTCCGGTACCCACTGGGCAATGAGCCCTGCGTCTAATTGAACGTCTGCTTCATCTCCCAAGAGAGTAATCCTATCTGCCAGGTGATTAAGATAATCAACGAACGATCTCCTTTTTTCGGAAGCTGCCTTCTCATACTTCTTGCGTGCCAATGTCACAGGGCTGCCGATTATGTGAAGCCAGGTGATCAGCTGAGCGCGCCCTATAACGATCCCATGTCTGTCTTTCAGATATCTTCTCACCAGGGGATTGTCCCAGCGTAACTGCACGTACCCTTGATCCATCGGAGACTGAATTAACGTCTTCTTTAGATCTGCTGAAATGTCAGCCGTCAGCTTGCAAGGACGGCCGAGATGCTGGTCCTCGAGCCCTTCAATGCCTTCCGTGTTTATCCGTTTTACAAGATTATAGATGCCCTGCCGGGACATCTTGCGCCGCCGGCTCAGGTGATCTATAGGTACCTTGTCAATGACACCCTGCAAGATAGCTATCCGCAATTCCACGCGACCAGGGCGTTGTCGCGATAAATATTCATCTAAAGAAGCATGCGTGATCTCAGGGTGTGTAATCATAAGTTTAGATGTTCCCATTTCTGCTACTCCCTCTCATCTGAATTATCAGTCATTGTTCCTCAATATGATCGTCTTCCGCATTTGATTTCTTTAGCAATACTGATGCCATATATTTTTTGTTAAGTGATTTTAACGATATATGAAATTTAAGAAACGTTCTTGTAACTGTTTACGGGTGATATTACCCCCACTGGGGGTCATATACCCCGCCGGAAAAGGTATCGAAATGCTCAAGATGAGGTAAGCTCGGTACATAGTTATACAGAGGGTGCGTGGGAATATGCATGATGATGAATGAACTCCTTGACAAGAAAGGCCGATTTTGTTTGACTGCAAAAAGGTGATGGAGTTCACCTCCTAACAAACCGCCCGCGAGGCTGATAACTCCTACCAGTGGATTTCTGGAGGAGTTTTTTTATGCCAGAGAGAATGAACGACGGTTTAAATGCTCCCATCCAGGATATTTCACAGCAATTGCTGAAAAACGTTCTTGAGCTCTGCGCCAGATTCTCCATTGTTTCTCTGAACCGCCAGAAAGAGGCCTGCGAAAAGCTGCTTATCCAGAGCCCACCAATTGATGTGGCGATTCTCGGCCAGTTTAAGGCGGGGAAAAGTTCTTTCTTAAACAGTCTTATCGGCAAATCCGTTCTCCCCGTTGGCGTCATACCGGTTACTACGGTCATTACGCGCCTTCAATACGGGGAAAGAGAACAGGCCGTTGTCAGGTATTTCGACGGCAACACATCGGAGATTGGCATTAAAGACATCGAATCATTTACCGCGGAAGCCGAAAATCCATCCAATAAAAAAAACGTGGAAATGGTAGATGTCGAACTCCCATCTCTTAAGAATTATGCCGGTCTGCGGTTGGTGGATACCCCCGGCTTGGGAAGTGTGTTCAAATATCATGTGGAAACCTCTGAAAATTGGCTTCCCCAGGTGGGGACTGCCTTACTTGCGATCAGTTCTGATAGACCCCTTTCTGAAAATGATGTCCAATTGATCCGGGAGTTGATGCAGCACACGCCGAATATTGTGCTCCTTTTGACAAAAACCGATCTTCTCTCCCCGGAACAGCAGAACGAAGTCATAGAATTTCTTGAGCGAACGATAGAGCGTGAATTAAAACGGCAATTACCGATCTATATGTACTCGACCCTTGTGAAAACAAAACAATGCAGGGAACGATTGGAAGAAGGCCTTCTCTTTAAATTGTCACTAAATCGTGATTTCGAGTTCAGGAAAATCCTGCAGTACAAGATGCAGTCCCTGATTAAAGGCTGTCTCAGTTATCTCGATATCGCCCTGAAGACATCTTTGCAGGCTGACCTCGACCGTGAGAATCTGCATAAACAGATCTTCGATGAAAAGGTCAATTTCGACCTTGTCCGTGAGGAACTAACCATCATTGCCCGCGAGAACCAGAGACAAACTCGAACCCTCATTGTGAATTACCTTGATAATTTTCAGAAATCTCTTGGGAAGAAACTTTCTCTCGATTTGGAAAAGGAGCTTTCCACGTGGAAAGTGAATCTCTGGAAACTTACGCGCAGATATGAAGAATGGCTTGCAGACCGCATGACGGAAGAGATGAAGCATATTTCCAAAATAGAGCACAGACATTTCTATGGCACCCTCAACAAGGCCCACGCCAGTTTATCCAGATCAATCGAATCCTTCCGGAATCTTCTCGATAAAAATATCGAAAAGGTTCTTGGTGTGAGACTGGCTCCCGCAGACTGGAAAATTGAGGTGTCAGAACCCGACTACCCCGACATCAAGACGATAAGATCATTTGACTTCCATTTCGATCTCATCTGGTTTCTCATCCCCATGTTCATATTCAGAGGTCTCTTTGAAAAGCATTTTGTAAGCGGGATTCCCCGTGAAGTGGAGGCCAACCTGTCCCGTCTTGCCGCCCAGTGGGAGGACCGCATCAACAGGGCTATTGAAGAAATGCGGAAGCAGGCGATTAACTATGTAAAAGAGGAACTCTCCACCATAGACGCTTTGTTATCGAAGACGCATGGTCAAACAGGTGAGATCAATGAGAACATTAAGAAACTCCAAGAGGGATTGCAGAACTTGGTAGCTTAACCTTACGCAATAGATTATTTAAAGTTTAGCCGGAACAATCTCGTGCTGTAATTTTTAAGAATCCATGGAAAAGGGGAAAGTAGATGGAAAAGGAGAAAGGTTGCGTATTCTGCGACATCGCAGCAGGTAAGGCCGAAGCATATAAGATTTATGAAGACGAGCTTTCCATGTGCATACTGGATATCCATCCTTACACAAAGGGTCACTGCCTGGTAGTCGCAAAACGCCATGTCCAATGGTGGCATGAGCTTACGGATGAAGAGAATGCAAGCCTTTTTAAGGTCGCGAAGATTGTCGCCAACCGGATGATGGACAAATTCCATCCTGA
>Ga0182021_10000794_pt1 | contig 35249 bp, 33 predicted proteins | sample 612E3MmetaG_FD_120493 | JGI IMG/M metagenome (GOLD analysis project Ga0182021, IMG submission 120493) | Permafrost microbial communities from Stordalen Mire, Sweden - 612E3M metaG (Illumina Assembly) | ecosystem: Environmental > Terrestrial > Soil > Wetlands > Permafrost | place: Sweden...
CGGAAACATCCTGGTATGATTCGGTAATTCTGCAAATTCCCCCTTGCGATGGAATTTCCTCAGCGAATGTTTTAGCATGAAAACCATTTTCAAGATAATTATTCTCTACGGTACTGGCTCTTGTAATTGCACCAAAAGCGCAATGATGATTGGTTATAATCAAACCATTATCGGAGATGAACGATCCGGTACATCCGCCGAGACTTACAAGTGCATTAACAAGACTAATTCCATTAGGATTATAAATTTCTTTAGGATCAATTTTCAATCCGGCCTTTTGAAGATCTATTTTATCTATCTCACTTAAAGGATACATTCCTTCTTCCGGCGAAACCGGAATCATTCCAAGCATGAAGGATAATAAAATTAATGAGGTTAATAATTTGATCGGTCCAAGTAACGTAAAATGATTTGTCATATTAACTCCAACAAAAGGTTATTTCAAAAATAATATTATGCTGAAGAATAAAGAAGTAAGAATGAAAAACTGTTAACCTTTCCAACAGTTTCTTCGCTTAATAATCCGATTATTAGTAAATTTGTGTGGGGATAATAATAATAGAGAGGCCACGAATTGGAATCACAAAATCCTTCATATGTTCTTAGTGCTGTTGAATCATACTCGTCTCCATTTGAATATCATATTAAAGAGACCGCAATAATATTAGCAGCCGGACATGGAAAGCGGATTAAATCGCAGACCTCAAAAATGCTTCATAAGATTTGGGAAATCCCTACTGTAGAACGTGTTTATAATGCATGCAATAAAGGATTGATCGATTCAAACATAATTATTGTTGTAGGTATTAAAGCTGAAGATGTAGTTAAAACGATTGGGAAGAAAAATGCGGTTTCATTTGCGTATCAAGAAGTTCAAAATGGAACCGGTCATGCCGTGCAAATTGCACTTGATAAAATTAAAGATAAGAATTATAACGGCACTGTTTACATTTTTCCGGGCGATATGGGTCTGATAGATTCAGAGACAGTACAATTTTTCAAAGAAGAGTTTGAAAAATCAAATGCAGATATGATGGTATTAACCGGAATTTTTGACGGTGCGGTTGAAGATAATTACTATGGTAGAATATTACGTGTACCTGCCCGTATGCAAGGCGGGAAAGATAAAGATATAATGGGTATAAAATCGAAAAACAAGAATAAGGTAATTGAAATACTTGAATACAAGGACATACTTAATCTTGATAAGAAAAAATCATATACAACAAACTATGGTAAAAGAAATTACAAGTTTACTCAAAAAGAACTTCTTGAAAACCGGGAGTTTAATTCCGGCGTTTATGCATTTAAGTTCAAACCGCTGAACGATCTAATAAGCAAAATTCAGAGCAACAATGTTCAAAATGAAATCTACCTAACGGATTTGATAGGGCTATTTAATAACAGTGGATATTCGGTAGAAGCAAGCAGCCCTAAAGAACAGCATGTACTAATGGGTTTCAATAATAAGTCTGTACTAAAAGAAATGGATGCCATTGCACGTAAACTTACTTACGAAAAGCTGAAAGATATTATCACGATCGAAGATCAAGATGATTTTTTTATTGAAGAAAATGTTGTTGATGAAATTTTAAATTTGGATCAACAAGGCATACCGTTGGATATAAATATCGGTAAGGGAGTTTATATAGGTAAAGGCATTAAGCTTAATTATAATTTAGTTCTATCAAAGAATGTTTTATTAGAAGGCGATATAAGATTTGGTAAGGATGTAACTGTAAAAGAGAATACGAAACTTTCATGCTACTATGGTCAAACAATTGTAATTGGTAATAATGTTGAAATTTTTTCCGGTAATATTATTAAAGGAAATGTTACTATTGGTGAAAACACAAAGGTAGAATCTGGTGTTCGAATTACGGGAAGCGATCAACATCCATCTGCAATTGGATCACATGTAATAATCAGAGGACTCACATACATTTTCGGAACTATTATAGGAAACAATATTTGTATTGAGCATTCGGTTCTTGTGAGAAAAAAAATATCTAAACCGGAAGGAGTGAAAGCGGATTTATATCATGTAAAATATATATTACCAGAAGCCGAAGGATTGGATGCAGTACAAGATTTATGAAAATGAAAAAGGCAACTCGGAAACGAATTGCCTTTCTGAATAATTCTTAATTACAAAAAATTACTTAGCTGCAGTTAATTTATTGACGTGTTTTGTAAGAGCAGATTTTTTTCTGGCAACAGTGTTTTTAGGCATTCTGCCCTTTGAAGCTGTTTTATCTAGAAATGCAACTGCTTCTTTTAAAGATTCCTGAGCTTTAGCCGAGTCTTTTAAGTCTAATACTTTCTTAATAAGTGTTTTAACTTTTGTTAAAGCCGCTTTATTTCTCTCTGCACGTTTCTTGGTAGATCTAACTCTTTTTTTTGCTGATTTGTGATGCGCCATTAATAAAACCTTATTTTGTTGAAAATCGGGTCTAAATATAGCACTCAAGGGTTAACAAATCAAACTTAGAGTTGATTTACTTTTTTCTCAAACATAGTGTTATTATCTTTGCGCCACTTTAAGAATGAATTACGTCATTAATGCTCAAGATCAACGAGATATATTACTCTATACAGGGGGAAAGCTCTAAAACCGGGTTGCCCTGCGTCTTTGTTAGATTAACATACTGCAACCTCCGATGCTCTTACTGCGATACCGAATATGCATTCTACGATGGGAATGAAATGACTATTGATGCAATTATTGATCAAGTAAAAAAATATAATTGCAAATTAGTGGAGATTACAGGCGGCGAACCATTATTTCAAGATGAATGTTTTGAATTAATGAAACAGCTTTGCGATAAAGGATTTGATGTTATGCTTGAAACCGGCGGAAGCTTACCGATCCAAAGTGTAGATAAACGCGTTATGATAATTTTGGATCTGAAATGTCCGTCAAGCAATATGATTAAAAAAAATCTGTTCGATAATTTGGATTATATAAAACAATTCGATGAAATAAAATTTGTAATTGGTACACTTGAAGATTACAAATGGGCAAAAGAGATCATTGGCAAATATAAGTTGTTTAAAAAATGTTCAATTTTATTTTCTGTGGTTTTCGGCTTGCTCGAACCGGTAAAACTTGTAGAATGGATTTTAAAAGATAATCTTCAAGTTAGATTTCAATTACAGGCGCATAAATTTATTTGGGAACCAAGCAAAAAAGGTGTGTAATGAAAATTGCGAAAGAGTTTACGTGGGAGATGGGGCATCGTCTTCCTTTTCATGTTGGCAAGTGTAAAAATCTTCACGGACATTCTTACAAATGTATGGTTGAATTAACAGGCGATCCGGATAAAAACGGAATGGTAATGGATTATTACGATTTGAAAAAAATTATTGAACCGATTCTCGACGAATTAGATCATGCTTTTATGGTTTATAAGAACGATATTGAAATGATTGAAGCCCTTGAGAAATTAAACTCACGTAAAGTAGTTGTTGATTTCGAAACTACAGCAGAAAATATTTGTGTTTATCTTCTTAATAAAATTAAATCATCAAATCTTCCGAAGAATATCAAGGCAGTAAAGGTGAGAGTATTAGAGACAGAAAATTCTTATGCTGAAGAAGAAACAAAAATTTAGTTTTTAATTTTTTTAATCTCTTCCACAATCTTTGGTAAGATCTCTCCGGCTTTTCCAAACAAAGAATAATCGGCATAGCATGATAATTCTGTCGGTTCAATATTAATTTCAATAAGATAAGAGCCGGCTTTCTTTGCGCTTAATGGAATGTGTGCTGCGGGATAAACAACTGCACTGGTTCCAACAACAAAACAAATATCGCTCCACTCGGCAGCTTTTTCTCCTTCGCTAAATTCATCTTGAGGTAACATCTCGCCAAACCAAACAACATCAGGGCGAACAAGTCCGCCGCACTTTTTACATTTTAATGCGGTGTTGGTTGTTTCGAGATCCGAGGAATTATAAAAAGTGTGGCACTCAACACAGAAATTTCTTTCAATGTTGCCGTGAAGTTCAAATATTTTTGTTGAACCGGCACGTCGGTGCATATTATCTATGTTTTGTGTTACAACGGAGATATCATAAAATTTTTCTAATTCGGCAATTGCAGTATGTCCCGCATTCGGCAGAGCATTGTTAACAATATTTCTTCTGTGTTGATACCATTCCCAAACCAGATCCGGATTGCCGATGAATGCATCAAAGTTAGCAAGCTCTTCCGGTTTCATCTTGTTCCAAATTCCATCTTTACCGCGGAATGTTGAGATGCCGCTCTCGGCAGAAATTCCCGCACCGGTGAAGAACACAATTTTTTTTGCGTCTTTAAGTTTGTCTAGAAATTCTTGTTTGAAATGCATTTGAAAAAAATGTTGTGGTTATTCAAATTTAATAACCTCGAAGGCCACAAAGAAAGACCTTCGAGGTTTTAATGACAAATTTGTTATTCGTTCTTAATATCGTTCAAGGTTTTCTTTGCTTCAGCTAATCTCTTTTCATCATCTTGATGCTGGAATTGACAGGTAAGTGCCTTGTTTAACATCTCGCGTGCAGTTTTGTAATCATCTTCGCGGATTAATGAATTAGCATAATCAACATAGAACATCATATAGCCAGGATAAATTTCTATGGCTTTTTTGTATTCTGTAAGTGCGATTTCATTATCAGCCCAACCAAGACCAAGTATAGCTCTTGCCGGTTTCCATTTTTCACTTGTTTTAGCATGTGTTCTTCCTAATACATAATGAGCAATACCCTGAATAAAATTTCCTCCATTTCCCAATTGAATCGCTTTTTCAACATCGGCTCTAACGCTGTTAACAACTCCAGCCACAGAGAACACACCTTTGAACAAAGCAATTTTACCATTAGCAATTGCACGACGTAAGAGACCTGCAGATAAATCCGGTTTCAGTTTAACAGATTTATCAGCGTAATCAAGCGCTTTTTGAAAAACGGCTAACTGAGCATCTTCTTGTTCGCCGGTGCTTGATGGCATACGATCGGCAATATCAACATAAGTTCTGGATAATTTCCAAAGCACTTCTGAATTATTTGCGTCTATCTTTTCTGCTTTCTTAAAAACTTCGAGAGCCTTTTCGTTGTTGAATTGTTTGTAATATTTTTCTCCTTCTTCAAAAAGAGCATCCAACGATTGTGCATGAACTCTAATTAAAGAAGTGATAAGGAATATGAAAAAGAAATATTTGTTTGTTCTTCTCATGATTCGGTTCCTTGTTAGTTGACTGATTAATTTATTTATTTCTACTAATCTGAATTTTCGTCCGGTATGTATAAAGCAGTATTGGCAAGTGGCAGGAATCTTGTCCATCTTCCGCCTTTATTCTTGTCTGCTTCGATTGCTTTCTTATATGCATTTGTTTTAGCGCTTAATTCATCGGCTTGGTAAAGTACAATTGCTTCAAGTGTGCGCGGTTCAACCGGAGAAGCAAATTCTAATTTACCCTGATGACTAAGAATCAAATGTATTAATTGATCTTTTAAATCTTCGGGAAAATTTTGAATTAATGCTGCGGCTTTTTCAACTTCTAAAGCACCAATCATAATATGTCCGATCAATTTTCCTTTGTCCGAATAATCAAAAACGGAATCGTATATAAGTTCTTCCGTTTTGCCAAAATCATGCAGAAGAGCGCCTGTAATTAAGAGATCTCGTTTTAAATCCGGATGGATAGAACACATTAATTCACAGATTCTAATTATTTCTAAAGTGTGTTCTAATAATCCGTGAATATAAGCATGATGCCATCCTTTTCCGGCAGGAACTTTTGAATATTTTTCAAGCTTACCATCTGTTAAAATTACTTTTATCAATTGATTGAGAAACGGATTCTTAATGGATACTATAACTTGATCTAATTCATTGAACATTTCGGAAAGTGGTCTTTGAGATTTCGGCAGAAAATCTTCCGGCTTAACATTATCGCTTTCTTTTGCTGGACTAATTTTTCCGATCTTAATCTGCATTGTGCCTTTAAAATCTTCTATTTGTCCTATGACTTTTACTACAGTTCCTTCTTTTAGTTTTTTCGAATATTCCTCTGCATTATCCCAAACTTTTGATGGAAGCGCTAAAGATTTATCGCGCAGTTCAAGATTAAGAAATTGTTTCCCGGTTACGGAAGTTTTGACTTCACTTTTGGTAACAATAAGGAACATAGTGAATTCATCACCGAAGGATAGATCATTAAGTTCTTTTTGATCAAGCATAGTTCGTCATAAATTGAGTATGTAAATATGATTCAATTTACTAAAAAATAATCTGATTACAGTTCTAAGAGCATCATTAAAGTACGAGAAAAATTCTTAGTATAAACATTCTCTTATCATTTGGATGAACTTATCATTATCTACAGGCTTGCTGATAATTCTGTCAACACCCAGCTTATTATATTTTTTGGAAATATCCTCATTTATATTTTCCGATATAACAATAACCGGGACAGTTCTATTAGATTCTTTTTTCTGAATAGCTTCCACTAATTGAATTCCATTCATTAACGGCATATCGTGATCGGTAATAATTATTGTCGGAATGATATCATGATATAATCCGATTGCTTGATAACCGTTATCGGCAAATTTAACTTCAAAATTTGGTAACGCCTGTTCAATAATATTTTTGTAACGCGTACGCACTTCTTTGTCGTCTTCAACTAAAAGAATAACATTTTTAGATTCGGTTACTGTAAAATGGAATTCACTCCCTTCACCTATCTGTGTATAAAACCAAATCTGTCCTCCATGTTTGTCAATAATTTCTTTTACAAGAGTTAAACCAAGTCCGCTTCCTTTTTCACCCGTAGTACCAACAAGAGAAAATTTTTGATCAATCTTAAAAAGTTTTGCTTGATTTTCTTCAGCAATTCCTAATCCTTCATCCCTTATAACTATTTCAATCATTCCTTCCTTAAAGCGGCTTGAAGAAACCAGCACTTCTTTACCTTCGGGTGTAAACTTGATCGCGTTGCTTGTTAGATTATAAACAACTTGACTTATAAGACGCTCATCAGCATTAATATTTAAGTCGGTAGGAATATCAATTTTTACATCGATGTTTTTTCTTACAGCATCGCCAGTTAAAGGAGCTATAGCAGTAGAAACCATAGCTTTAACATTTAAGCGAACAGGATCTATTTTAATTCTACCGGTTTGCAAACGCGACCAATCAAGCAAACAGTTGATTAATTCAAGTTGACTTTTTGAAGCGTCATAAATGTAGCGCAGATATTCATTTTTTTCGTCTTCAGTTAGGTCTTGTTCGTTCAGAAGAATTTCCGAGAATCCAAGAAGAGTAGTGAACGGAGCGCGTAAATCATGAGAAATAATGGAGATGAATTTATCTTTGGTGAAATTAAGTTCTTTTAGTGCATCGCGCGATTTCTGTAGCTCGCTCTCATTGATTTTTATTCCGGTAATATTTTGAATAACACTTTTAACCGCAATAACTGTTGAACTGTTTGCGGCTCTCTCTACATTGACTATTTCTTTTAACCAAATTTCTTCTCCATCTTTACGGTTGATTTTATAGATAAGATCAAGTGCATTGAGTTTATTGTTTTCATAAAATTCCACAAGTTCTTTATTGATTCTTGATTTATCGTCATCGGTAATTAATGAATAATGATTATCCGGTAAGTTTTTTATTTCCGATGGAGAATATCCTGTAACATGATGTACGGAATCGGAAACAAAGTTTTCATTAGAACCGTTGAAATACTTGACAGTGAAAAAAATACTGTTAAGGCCACTGCTAAAGTTCTCTAGGGCTTTTAGGTTAATCTTGTTTGGTCCCATTCCTCTCGCAATTCGGTGAGTACTAAATCAAATATAATAAAATTAATCTAAATCTCGATACGTTGTGATTACCGCAAAGGTATGATTGATAACAGATCCTCAGGTAATATATTGCCTTCAGTTGGAGATAGCTCAGAGCTTAAATTATATTACGAAAATTTTATTCTTCTTTAGCTGTTTTAGTCGGAATATTTAGTTCATCCATCTTTCTGTATAGTGATGAAAGACCAATCTCTAAAGCTTTAGCGGCCTCATCTTTATTGTAGTCAAATTTTCTGATTGTTTTTAAAATATGTTCATGTTCAAAATCTCTTAATGCATCTTTTAAGGAATCCGGATAGCCAAGCTGTGTGTTTCCTTTAATGTGTTCTGCAAGATCATTAACCGTAAGATATTCTTTCCCGGCAAAAATAATAGCCCGTTCAATTACATTTTCCAATTCACGCACGCCGCCCCGCCAATCATGATAAATAAGCACTTTCATTGTTTCATTATCAACACCTAGAATTTTCTTACCCATTTCATTACAATATTTTTCAATAAAATGATTGATAAGAAGCGGAATATCATCTTTGCGTTCGTTGAGCGTTGGAAGTTTTATTTCAACTACATTCAAACGGTAAAAAAGATCTTCTCTAAACTCTCCGGATTTAGTCCGCTCAAATAGGTCTTGATGTGTTGCGGCAATAATTCTAACATCGGTACTAACAGATTTAACTCCTCCAACAGGAATGAATTCTTTGTCTTCAATAGCGCGTAAAAGTTTTACTTGCAAATTAAGTGGAAGTTCGCCAATCTCATCTAAGAATAGCGTTCCGCCGTCGGCAACTTTAAAAAGTCCCAGTTTATCATCTGTTGCACCTGTGAATGCACCTTTTTTATGACCGAAGAGTTCACTCTCTATTAAGTTTTCTGATATTGCCCCGCAGTTTATAGGCAGAAATATTTTTTCTTTTCTACTACTGTTGTGATGAATCGCTTTTGCAACAAGCTCTTTACCGGTGCCGCTTTTGCCAAAGATTAATACATTAGAATTTGTCGGTGCTACATGCTTAATTAATTCAAAAACTTTTTTCATCGGCTCACTTCTACCGATTAGATTAGTAAATCCGGTATCTAATGATATTCTCTGACGTAAAGATTTATTCTCTGCGGCAAGTTTCTTAAACTCAATAAGCCGGTTTACTCGCAAAATCACATCATCAAACTCGACCGGTTTTATTAAATAATCATATGCGCCTTGACGTAGGGAATCAATAGCAGTTTTTACCGAAGCATAAGCAGTCATTATGATAAAAAAAGTTTCGGGTGAAATCTTAGAAGCCGATTCAAGAAGTTGCATTCCGTCCATTCGGGGCATTTTTATGTCTGTGATTACAACATCATAAACATCTTCTTGAAGTCTTTGAAGTGCATCTTCGCCGTCGCTTGCAACAGTTGTAGAATATCCTTCTTCATCTAAAATTAATTTAAGTGAATCGCGTATTGGTTTTTCGTCATCAACCACTAAAATTTTTGCCGGCATTATTTCTCCGTCAGTTGTTATGAATTGGAAGAACTATTGTAAACGTACTTCCTTCGTTTAATTTACTTTTAACTTTTATTTCACCGTTAAATCTTTTAATAATTCCGTAACTAACGGAAAGACCAAGCCCTGTACCTTTACCAACTTCTTTCGTTGTGAAGAACGGATCGAATATTTTTTCTAATGTCGTTTCATCCATACCGCATCCGTCATCGCATAGCTCAATATAAATATTCTTTGAATCATAATTTGATTTTACAATAATCACTCCGTTGCCGTTAATTGCATCCAGTGCGTTTATCAGAATGTTTACAAATACTTGAAGAAGCTGGTCAGCAGCTATATTTACATTAGGAAGAGTTTTTTTCAGATCTGTTTCAAAGTTTACTTTACGAACACGCTTATCATATTTTACAATTCCCAATGCAGTTTTAATAACATCGGTAACGTCTTGATCCGATGTTTCATAACTAGGCGGACGGGAGAAATCCACTAACTCTCGTACAATCTTTGTGATGCGGTCAATATTTTCTTTTATATTAACAAATTGTTCGTTCATAAATGAATCTTGACTTTTCCGCTGTAGTATCTGAACAAGAGAGGAAATTGATGTTAACGGATTTCCAATTTCATGAGCAACGCCGGCAGCAATCTGTCCTATAACCGCTAGTTTTTCTGATTGATCAATTTGTGCTTGAAGGCGTCTGAATTCCGTATGATCTTTTATGATGATAGAACGTCCGGCATACTCATTATTTTTGTTAGGTAAACTGGAAACACTTAGTCGTACATTTATGATGTCGCCGCTTTTCGTTTTTCTTTCAGTCTCAAGAATTAAAGATTGTCCGTTTCTTTTGACTTCATTTTGTATTCTATAAAGTTCGTCAACATACTTTTCCCCTTCGGGTAAAAGCAGGGAAGAAGGTTTTCCAATAACTTCACTTTCCGAATAACCAAATATTTTCTCGGCACCTTTGTTCCATGAAATAAAAATCTCTTTGCCGTCAACCATCATTATAGCCTGATCTGAAGTATGTAAAATATTTTTTAAGTATTGATTATTCAGCTCAAGTTTGGATGCAAGACGGTCGCGGTCGCCTTCTAATTCTTTCATCTTGGTTTCTTGATGAAGCATTCCATATCGTGCATAGATCTTTTCAATCAATTCATCAAAGTATCCAAGTAAAATTACCGGATCGGAATTTTCTGCTTTATTATTTTCAATGCAATTGAGTAAGGCAAATCTTCCGTTGTTAAAAAGCTGGCTAATTTCTAAAAGATTTAAATTAGAATTTGAGAAAAGTGTGTAGATGTCTATTAAGTACTGATCTGCGGAACTGTAATCACCGGTTTCCATCACATCTAAAATCGTATCAAGACTATTTTCAACAAAAGTGTAGATTTGAGTCTCGGTAAGCTTATTCCCTGTTTTAATAAGCTGTGCCTTCCAATTTTCAGTTATAGCAACAAAATGTTTTTTTATAAGTTCGCTTAATAATTTTTTCATATTTCTAAATAATATTTAGCAGATCAGATGAAATGAGGTGAGCCCTCAATTAACTGAACGAAAAATAATGAAAGCGACTCTATAAAGAAAGATGATTAGTTGATATGATATTAAGCATCAGTCTTCATGGAACAGAAAAAATCAGTTTATGTATAAGAAACAGTTTGATTATCTTTGAATAAACAGAGAGAGGTTAATTATGAAAAAAGTTATTTATACTTTAATTACTTCATTAATGATATCACATGCTTTTTTTGCCGCAGATGATATTTTAGTTAAACCGTCTCTCTCGAGCGTTAAGGTCTTTTTGAGAGGCGCACAATTAAGTTATTCTGCAAGTGTTAAAGTTGATAAAGGTTTTAATGATATTGTCTTTACCGGATTGGCATCAAACATTGATAGGAACAGCATTAATGTATCGGCAAAAGGAGATGCAATTATAATGTCGGTTGTTCAACGGTTCGACTACTTACGAATCCCGGAAAAAACTCCACAAATAAAAATGCTGGAGGATTCTCTTGAAACGCAGAATAAATCTTTAGCTTTCAATCAAAATGAAATTGATGTTTTAAAATCTGAAATTGAATTAATTCTGGCTAATAAAAATATAGGGAATGAAAAAATTGGCGTTTCTGTTGTTGAGCTGCAAAAAATGGCTGAGTTCTACAGGAAACGTCTTACGGAAATAAAAAATAAAATGTTCGATCTTTCATTGATTTCAAAAAAAATTCAGAAGAGCATTGAACGTATACAAAATCAATTAAATGAACTGAACAATCAATTAAACAAACCAACTAATGAAATTGTTGTTACAATCTCCGGTAAAACTTCCGGCACTGTTGATATTGATCTTTCATATTTGATTTATGATGCCGGATGGCAACCCGCCTACGATGTTAGAGTTGATAAAATTAATTCCCCTGTGCAATTGAGTTACAAAGCAAATGTTTGGCAAAACAGCGGACTCGATTGGAAAAATATTGAAATCGTTCTATCAACCAGAAATCCAAATGTTAATAACAATAAACCGGAACTTAATCCTTGGTTCATAGATTTTTTGCGTCCGGTTGTATATCGTGATATGATGAAAACCGGAGCTGTATCTAAATCAACTGCTTCAGCGGTGCAGATGCAAGTTCAAGAAGAAGCACCAAGAGCAGAAACAATGGCCAATTATTTTGAAATTGTTGAGACACAACTCTCGGTCGAATTTACTCCAACAATAAAATATTCAATTCCTTCAGATAGCAAACAGCATTCAGTTGCTTTTCAGGAATTTTCCGTTCCTGCTAAGTACGAATATTACGCCGCTCCAAAATTGGATAACAATGCATTTCTTGTTGCACGTTTAACAGATTGGGCAAATTATAATTTACTGCCCGGGCAAGCCAACATTTATTTTGAGAACTCTTATGTCGGACAATCTTCAATTAATCCGGCAACAACAAAAGATACACTTACACTGTCGCTTGGAAGAGATCAGAATGTTTCGGTATCGCGAGATGTAATAAAAGATTTTTCGGAAGATAAATTTTTGAGCAGTAACGTTGAGAGAACATTTGCCTTCGATATCAAAATTAAGAACAACAAAAAAGCGACAGTTAAAATAATTGTTGAAGATCAAATCCCGATCTCAAAGAATGAAGATATCGTTGTGAAATTGATTGATTCATCGGGTGCTGTTTATGACCAGCAAAGCGGAAAACTAAAATGGATTGTGGAGATTGAAGAAGGGAAATTAATTTCTAAAAAAATGATTTACTCAGTAAAATATCCGGGTGATAAACAAATCCAAGGATTGTAGAATTCATTCCGATATGTAGGGGCTGAATATATTCAGCCCTGCTTATTAAAACTTCTGAACGCAAAAATAAACTGTTTGAAAAAATTATTTGGGAAAAAAGTTTTTAGTCCGTATTCATTCGCCTTTCCTTCCTGCAGAAAAGCAGTTCCAAATATCCAATCCCAAATTGCTAACTTGGTTGCAAAATTTCTATTTCTACCTTTGCCGGTTGTATGATGAATGCGGTGCATCTCCGGCCCGTTTATAAGTTTTTTAAGCAAGCCTGTTTTAATACCAAGGTTGGAATGAATATACATACCCCAAACAGCGCTGATCATACCTTTATACGCGATCACTTCGGGCGGCGAGCCGAGCAAAACAATTGGTAAAAATTCTATTGTTTGATTGATCAAAATTTCAAATGCGTGCGAACGTGAACCGGAAAGCCAGTCAACTTTTTTAGGCGAATGGTGTGCTTCGTGCAAACGCCAAAGAAATTTATTACGATGCTGCCAGCGGTGCATCCAGTAAATATATAGATCATGTGTTAAAGTAAAGAAGATCAGTTGAATCCAAATTGGAATTTCTGAGAACAAATGAAAACGTGAGAGTCCGGTCGAGTTGTCAATTGTTTTGATAATGAATGTAAATATGATTATTCCGAGAATGTAACTTTGTGCAATTGTATAAAGAGCAAGGTCGTTAAAAAATCCTTCGCGTAATATTTTTTGATCTTTATTGTATGGAAATATTCTTTCAAGAATGATAAATAAAATCGCCGCTCCGATTATTATTGAATAAGAAAAAATTTCGTAGGAGGGGCGAGTAAGAAAAATATTAGAAACTTTTTCAATCATAATTACGGAACGGAAATATTTGGCTTTACTCTTCTAAGTTTTTCAATGTTCTTATGTTCGCTTTCATAAACTTTTTTTATTCCGTCACCAAGTGCTCTTTCTATATCTCGTATATCATGAACAAGCTTCTGCATACCAGATATTTCTACTGATGCTGCTTGATCGGTTCCCCACATTGCACGGTCAAGAGTGATATGACGTTCGATAAACTTAGCTCCTAATGCAACAGCTGCAAGTGTTGGCGCCAAACCTGTCTCATGCCCTGAGTAACCAATTGGAACTCCGGGAAAAATTTCTTTGTAAGTCCGGATTACCTGTAAGTTTAATTCTTCAACAGGACACGGATATGTTGAAGTTGCTTGTGCGATCAAAAGATTCTCTGAACCAAGAATCAAAATAGCTTCTTCTATTTCATGAATGGTCGACATACCAGTTGAAATAATAACCGGTCTTCCGGTTGCTTTTATTTTGCGAAGAAGAGAATGATCAGTTAAAGATGCAGAAGGAACCTTGAAAATGATAGGTTTGAATTTTTCTAAAAAATCTACAGAGTTTTCATCCCAAGGTGAAGCGAACCAATCAATTCCTTTTTCTCGGCAGTATCCGTCTATCTCAAGAAATTCTTCAAATCCAAATTCAATTTTGTGACGATATTCGATATAAGTCATTCTTCCCCATGGAGTATCGCGTTCAACATACCATTGATCTTTAGGAACACAAAGTTCGGGTGTTCGTTTTTGAAATTTTACGGCATCACATCCGGCATATACTGCTCCGTCAATTAGTTTTTTTGCTAGTTCCAAAGATCCGTTGTGATTGATTCCAATCTCAGCAATAATATAAACGTGCTGATCCTCACCGATAAATTTGTTGCCGATTTTAACTTTGCTTGGCTTCATTATCATCCTTTCTAAATACTTTCTTTTTTGTTTTAGCTTCGATTATTATTTCCGCAAAATCACGGAACGCTCCGTTGCCGCCTTTGCTATCAACAATTATGTCAGCAATATTTTTAGCAAACATGGTTGCATCTTTCGGGCAGGCTGTTAATCCGGCAAGTTTCATTATTTTAACATCGTTTGAATCATCACCTATGAAAGCAACTTCTTCTGCTTTCAAATTTCTTCGGGATAATATTTCATTGAATACTTCATCTTTACGGTTTATACCTAAGTGTATTTCTTTCATTTGAAGTTTATTGGCGCGCGCGCGGACAATCTCTGTAGCTTCTCCTGTAACAATTCCGGTTTCAACATCTGCATATTTTCTTAAGCGCTCAACGCCCATTCCGTCGCGTATAGAAAAGCGCTTCATCATTTCGCCTTGCGAAGAGTAATAAACACCCGTATCGGTTAGAACACCGTCGCAATCGGCTAATACTAATTTAATTTTAAATGCGCGTTTTAAAAGTTGTTTCATATTAAGTTTTTTTTTCGCCATAAAATGTTCCTGAGTTTATAAAATTACCAGCAAGTCCAGCCGCCGTCAACTATTAAATTCGCACCAGTCATATAACTTGATGCATCGCTAGCAAGAAAAATTAATGCACCTTTATAATCTGCCGGGTTTGCCATTCTTCCCAAAGTAGTTTTAGAAGAATATTTTTCAATGAAGAACTCATCTTGATTATTTTCAACTCCGCCCGGCGTTAATGTATTTACTCGAATATTATCTTTTCCCCAATAAGCCGCAAGATATTTTGTAAACATTATTACAGCGCCTTTAGTTGCAGAGTAAGCGGGCGGTTTGAAAAATGATTGGGTTCCGTCTTTTTTAATATAAAGGGATTGATCCGGTGCAGTAATGCCGTATGTTGAAGCTATATTAATAATACTTCCGCTTTTCCGTTTTGCCATTTCGGTTCCGAGAATTTGCGAACACAAAAATACTCCTGTTAAATTAACATCAATTGATTTTTGCCAAAGCTCGAGCGGATAATTTTCAAACTTTGATTGCTCAGTTGCCGCTTTTGGATCTTCGAACATATCATTAATTGCAGCATTGTTAACAAGAACATCAATATGCTCGAACCGACTCAGCACTTCATCACGCAATCTTTTAATTGAAACCGGATTAGTAACATCAAGTTCTAAACCGATTGATTTCGAATGAAGTGTTTTGGCAAATTCCACACACTTGGTTCCATTAAGATCGGCAACAATCACATTAGATCCTGCTTCACTTAAAGCTTTGCAATGTTCTTTCCCGATCAATCCTAATGCACCGGTTATAATTGCAGTTTTATTTTTGAGCGAAAACAAATCCATTCTATTATTCCAGTTTCCATTAACAAATCTAATACTTAAATCTAAATGCTAACAGCTAAGTGACCAAAGCATCTCTTACCAGGCATAACCAATGTCAAATCTAACTGCGGGAACATTGCCGTCATAAGAAGTAAACACATCTTTGGAATTAGAAAGGAAGTAGCGATCAATTCCAATTCCTAGCCCCATTGCAAAATCATCACCCGGGAACCATTGCCAGCCAAATAAAACACCTATTGAAAAAACTTTTGCATCAGAACTTGAGCTGGAAGTTGAAAGATTATTAAAAGAAAAATTCGGTGCTATATAGAATCCGCGCAATGATTTTTTCGAAGGATGAAATCTAATCTCTGCATTTACTCCGAATCCGTTAATGCCTTTCAATGTAGGAAATTGAAACCCGCATCCAACAGCCATAGAATTATTAATTCTATGAAAGTAGCTTAAATTGTAGAACAAGAAAAATTTTAAAGGATTAATGATCAACATACTCGTGCGTTGTGTAATATCTTCTGTGCTTGATATTATAATAGCTTCAGTGCTGTCTTTGTTGCCTTTGGAATCGGTTGTAACTCTCTTTTCCGTTGTCTTATCCTGTGCAAAAGATAATTGTGAACCGCATAAAATTAGTAAAACTAAAATCATTATTAACTTTTTCATTTACATATATCCTAATGCTGTATTAATCCGATCATAATTATTTTTTCACTGGCTTTATATTAAAATTATCCACTTTCCTGAAAACAGGCTGTACGGGTATTCCGCGTAATGATTCTTTCAATTTATTTTCTTGAACTGCTTTTTTCAAATCAGATAGAGATTCTTCCAGAGCTAGAAGCGTATAATCCACATCTGCGTCGCTGTGCGAGAATGACATATTAAAAAATCCTTGCCAGAGAACTCCGCGTTTGATCATTTCCTGCTGCATCAAAGATTTTTGAATAAGCGGATCGCCAGCTTTTTCGTCGAATGTTGCCATCGAACGCCAATTGTAACCGATTGTTTTTGTGAAATCCAATCCCAATTTATTAACAATAGAATTATATCCGTCTTTTAATTTTTTCCCTTGATCGTTTAAGAACTGCGGAACATTCTTATCGCGTAATTCTTCAATTGTTGCTTTTGCCGCCGCAAGAGATAAAGCTTCACCACCGAAAGTTGTGTAGAAGAAAATATCTTCATCGGCAAGATCCATAATTTTTCTTTTTCCTGTAAGAATTGAAATCGGCATTCCGTTGGCGACTGCTTTGGAATATGTTGCAAGATCGGGAGTAATTCCGAAATACTCCTGTGCGCCGCCGAGTGCCATTCTAAATCCCGTCCACATTTCATCGAAGATTAAAACAATTCCTTTTGCTTTGCACAACTCGGCAAGCTTGTAGAGAAAATTATCTTTCGGTTCGGTAAACACAACCGGCTCAAGAATTATTGCGGCAACATCGTCATCGATTGAATTTTTTACAGAATCAATATCATTATAATTAAATGTAAATGAAAGAGCCTGAACTGCATCGGGAATTCCATGATTGCGTGCAGTAACCGCTATGTACCAATCGTGCCAGCCGTGGTAACCGCAGCATAATATTTTATTCTTTCCAGTATAGGCGCGTGCGAGACGGACAGCGGCACTTGTTGCATCAGCCCCGGTCTTGCTGTAACGGACAGCTTCTGCATTGGGAATCATATTCCGAATCATTTCCGCAACTTCAACTTCGAGCGGATGCATCATCGAAAAAGTAATTCCGTCTTCCAATTGTTTTTTAATTGCTTCATCAACCTTTGGATAAGCGTAACCTAGCGATAGCGGACCAACTCCCATCATGTAATCAATGTATTCGTTACCGTCGGCGTCCCAAACGTGAGAACCTTTTCCTTTTACCAAATATTTTGGAGCAACTCCGTTGACCCATTGTCCGGGACCTTTAGCAAGCGTTTGAGTTACGGATGGAATTAATCCCAGCGCACGATTGTAAAGTTCGTTTGATTTTTTTATTACAGGGAAGTCGTTTGTTAAACTTATTTTATTTGGCATTCAAAAACTCCGACTAATGGCTAAAAGCTAACTGATTAATAATTTTTTGAGCAATTTGTTCAGCAGTAAATCCTTCATATTCCAGAACGTCATTCAATAAACCCGGCTTGAACCATTTATTCATAAAAGCAAAAGGAAGTACATCAGCAGTTTTTCTGTTTCGTAAAAGAACTTCGGCTAGAATCGTAAATAATCCGCCGGTTATAAAATGATCTTCAATAGTTACAATGAGTTTGCATTCATCAACAGCTTGTAAGATCGCATTTTCATCAACCGGTTTCGGTGTGCGGATGTTGATCAACCTAACAGAAATGCCGTTTGATTCTAAAATCTTTTTTGCTTTGAATGCTTGTCCGAAAAGAAATCCATAAACAAGAATTGCAACATCTTTTCCCCCGCCAAAAATTTCTGCCTTACCAAATTCAAATTGACTATGCTCTACAGCCGGTTTTGTATTGTTATAACGGATATAAAATGGGGAAGGGTATTCAAAAATTTTTGGTAAGCATTTAAGCATATCGTCATCATCAGCCGGACAGAATACATTTACATTTGGAATTCCGCGCATGATCGAAACGTCTTCAATAGCTTGATGAGTCGGACCGTTGCCGTCTGATAAGAATCCGGGAACAGCGCCGACAATTTTTACGGGCAGATTTCCAATTCCAACATCGGTGCGGATGAACTCAAATGCGCGCATAGTAAGGAATGTTGCAAGCGCATGAACGATCGGTATTCTGCCGCGTAAAGCAAGTCCTGCCGCCATTCCAATCAATGTCTGCTCGGTAATTCCGGTATCGATAAAGTTATTTTTAATTTTTTTAGTAATGTTTCTCATCGCCGCTCTGTTTTCGGAAGTCATGATCATATAGCGGTCGTCTTTGTTGATTAGTTCAAATATTAAATCTTCGTAAGTCATCTTATCTCGCCACAATAGTTTCTGAAGTTAATTTTGTTTTTTTACTGCCGTGAAGTTCTTTTAATAGCTGTTCAATTTCTTCTTCCTTAAAATTTACAAACCAGCGGTCAGCACGTTTTTGAATGCTGGGCAGTCCTTTACCGCGCACAGTTTCTGCAATTACAACGGAAACTTTTCCTTTCTCGAAAGGAAATTTCGAAAATGCTTCTTCCATTTTCTCAAAATTATGCCCGTTGATTTTTTTTACTTTGCATCCGAAAGCAGAAAACTTTTTCGCCAGTGGTTTTAAGGGAATTAAATCTTCAGTCTGCATGTTTGCTTGAAATTGATTGCGGTCAACAACGATTAAAAGATTATCAAGTTTGTAAGCCGAAGCAACAAGTAAACCTTCCCACATTGATCCTTCGTTAAGTTCACCGTCACCAACCACAACCACAATTTTATTTTTCTGTTTACGCAGTTTGCAATCCATCGCAGCGCCCATAGCTACAGAAAGATTATGTCCGAGCGAGCCGGAATGAAATTCAATACCGGGGATATTTCTGTTTGGATGCCAGTAAATGTTGTCAGTTGTCTTAAGATGATTCTTTAATCTTTCTTCATCAAGCCAGCCAAGTTCAACGTATGTACCATAAAGAGCAGGAACATCGTGTCCTTTCGAAAGGAAAAAATAATCACGTTTCGGATCTTGAAAATTTTTTGGTGAGACATTTAGAAATTCTTTGTAGAGATAGACAATAAGATCGGTACAAGATAAAGAAGCGCCGATAAAACATCCGCCATTGCCGCTCATACGGATAATATGTTCGCGTACACGTAAAGCTGTCTGCTCAAGTTCTTTTAATTTTTTCTTATTCATTTCGTTTGATTTTATTTTTGAATTCGTCTATGTGTGTTAATTCATTAAGATGGTCTTCGTACCAGTACTTACCAAGATACTGCTGATTTATTTCTGCAATTTCCGGTTTTTGTTTCAACAAAGTTAATATATCGTTTAGACTAAAAGCGGGATTTTTTGAATACAGTTCATCATAAACTTTTCTAATGAACTCGTAATCTTCAGGAAAATCAATTGTCCATCTGTGAGTTGAAGAAAAATCATACCCGGTTTCCCATATAACATTTCCAACGCAAAACACATCTTGATGTTCCCAGATAAATGGAGTTGTGTGCTCACGTTCGTAATCTTTAGTTGCATCTTTCCATGCGCATTCAAGAGATTCGAAAGAAAATATTTCAACATCGTTTCCATCCGGATAAGTTGCCGGATGCAGATTACTCACAAAATCAAACTCATCGGAATTAATATAATGTTCAATAACCTTATCAATCACTTTAGGATCAATGAGCGGACAATCGGACGGAATCTTTACTACTGCATCTGCATTGAATTGTTTGGCGACTTGGTAATGCCGGTCGAGAAGGTCTGTTAAATGTCCGCGGAAACAATGTAAATTGTTTTGATTACATAATTTTTCAATCTCGTCGTCATCGGCGTTTGTTGATGTAGCTACTATTACATCACCGACAAGTTTTGCTGAGTTAACGCGTTCAATCATACGGATCAAAAGCGGTTTACCTAATAACGGCAGCATTACTTTACCGGGCAATCGTGTTGATGACATTCGTGCTTGTATGACGGTAATGATTTTCATAGCTGATCTTTCTTCTTCTTTTGTATATCAGTTTCTTCATCTTCCATTTTCTTTACCTTCTGTTCGACAATCTGCTCAATAGCCGCATGCTTTTCTTTATTGTAAAATTCATATGCCGATGCAAACATAGATGTCGTTAAACTTCCGCCATGGTTTCTGATTCGAAGAGCAACTCGAACAAAAAAAACAATTACAACCAACAACACAGTTACTGCAAAAATCAAATTGAATGAATCGTTATTCATTTTCTGATTAAACAATTATGTTTTTATAAAATCAAACTTTTTATGAATCTCTTTCAACGTTATATTAGGAAATTCGAGCAAGTGTTCCCCAATCCGTGCAATTTTTTCTGCAGATGTCCCGTTGTTTTGAATCGGCATTAATAGTTTCAACTCTTCAATATTAAAAGCGGAATGCACTTCTTTATTGAACAAAATACCAACGTAAACCGTAGTAGAAAATTGAGTGATCAATGCATCGCAGTTGGCAATCATGTAATTTATATTCCCGCTTGTGTAGATCAATGCACCTGGCGCATATTTATTAATCTCTTGCGTTGCGCGTTCAATATTTTCGTTTGGATGCAGTTTGAAAATAAGCGGTCTCCCGTTTGCAATCTTGACGCAATCTTTAATCAACTTTTTTCTGTTTTCAATTTTATAAGTTTCGCGCGCATCTGAAGTTGCTACAAGGACAAAATTACTTTGCGGGAAGTCGCTCTTTGCAAATTGCTGCAGGTTGTCAAAGTTCGGAATTCCGGTTATAATAATTTTTTCCGGTTTAACACCTTTCCTGCGGATAAAAAAATCTTTATAACCTTCGGAGGCAACGCAGAATAATGTATATAAATCTGACATACCCATTGTTGAAGTGCTGGCTAACCAGCGCGGAAGTTTGAGATACTTAACCAGATGAAACATTAATGTTTCCGGATCGGTCATTCCTTCCTGAACTAGAATTACTTTTTTCTTGCGGATGTTTTTAGGCATGATCAGATCTGCGCATGTGTATATCAAATCATAATCATAACTAACTCCGCGGTAATCAAGTTTAAGATTATTTTTACGTAGGTAGTCTTCCGTCTTCTCCCGGAATTGACCGTTGAGTATTGAAAATTTAATATAGCCGATGCTAACAAGATAGTTTACAAATCCATCTGTGTAATATGGAGTAAAGAAGCAATCATAGTCATTCAAGTGCAAAGAGATCTGATGCATCATCGAAGTCTGATTAAGCGATCCGCAAATGAAAAGAATTTTCTTCTTATGCATGGTTATTTATTAATTGTTTTGAAAAACCGCTACAAAGATAGAATTTACCTATTATTAAATTGTTAATAATAGATTACTAAATCATTAAGACAAGAAAGTTTACTAAGACAAATCCGATATTTTCTCATTCTTTCAATATTAATTTAATTATTTCCTGTGTAAGATGGATATTGAGCTTTAAACGAATTGAAAGAGTCAAAAGCTTTATTTATTATTTCACATCAAAAATTGAAAGCATTATAAATGAAAGTTACATCACCATCAGTCTTAATTTACGGAGCGAACGGATACTCTGCGAAGTTAATCATAGAAGAACTGATTTCAAGAGGTATAAAACCAATTCTTTCCGGAAGAAATGAATCCGCATTGAAAGATCTTTCTTATAAATATGATTGTGAATATAGAGCGGTTGATCTTAATGATAGTAATAAACTGGATACAGTTCTAACTGGTATTCACACTGTTCTAAATTGTGCTGGACCGTTTAAGTACACTGCAAAAGAATTGATGGAAGCTTGTTTACGATGCAAGTGCAACTATCTTGATATAACTGGAGAGATCCCGTCAATGTATCTGGCATTTTATCTGAATCAAAAAACAAAAGAGACGGGAGTTGTATTCTTGCCGAGCGCGGGATTCGATATTATTCCTACTGATTGTCTTGCAAAGAGATTAAGCGAGCAAATGCCGGATGCAACTCATTTGAAATTAGGATTTTCAAATAAGGGTGGAGAAATTTCTCGCGGCACTTGGTTAACAACTCTGGAATTTCTTGGCGGAACCGGAAGAATACGTCGTGATGGAAAATTGATCGAATCAAATATCGGCGAGTTTACGATTGATGTTAAAATAAAAGATTTTTCATTTTGCGGAATTTCAATTCCATGGGGTGATGTTTATTCATCATATATATCCACAAAAATTCCAAATGCCGAAGTTTACATTGCTTTGCCGAGATTACTGGTCAAATCAAAATCACTTCTTTTGTTCTTCTTAAAAATTCTTAAAGTACATTTAATTAAAAATATTGTAGCAATTTTCATGAAGAAAACTTTAACGGGCCCTTCAAAATCAAAACGCGATTCTACTAAAACGTATGTTTGGGGCAGAGTGGAAAACTCAAATGGTAAAATGATTGAAGAAGTTTATCAGTTTATGGAAGGATATAATCTAACCGCTAAAGGAGCTGCAGAGTGTGTTGAAAGAGTTCTGAAAAATACTCTTAAACCTGGTACCTATACTCCGTCACTTGCGTTTGGAAGTGAGTTCATGGATCTGTTTGTTATTAAAACAATTCATAAAAAATTTTAAACTAATTTGGTGATAAAATGATTCGCAAAATCTTTTTAACATTAATTCTATTAACAAGTTTTTTATTTGCTCAGAAGTATAATCCTGTTGCAAATGAGAAAGCTGTAGTAGAAGTTGATAAAGCCCGCTTTACAATTCTAACGCCGCGAGTTATAAGAATGGAATGGGCTGAAGACGGCAAGTTTGAAGACAATGCTTCTCTGGTTTTTGTGAACAGAAATCTTCCCGTTCCCGTTTTTTCAAAAAATATTTCAAACAATTTGCTTGTAATTTCGACCGATAAAATAATTCTCACTTACAAGATTGGCGGACAGTTTACAAAAGATAATCTTTCGATAAAATTTAATTTAGGTGATGAAGTTAAGAATTGGACTTTCGGAATGGAGAACAAAGGAAATCTTTTTGGAACAACACGAACGTTAGACGGAATGAACGGCGATTGGATCGGGAATGATCCGAATAAAATATTGCAATTGGAAGAAGGAATAATTTCCCGTGACGGATGGTGCTGCATTGACGATTCAAAAAAACCGCTGTTCGATAACTCCGACTATCCCTGGGTGATGGAAAGACCGAAGAAGAATTATCAAGACTATTATTTCTCTGGGTACGGTTATAATTATAAACAAGCGTTAAAGGATTTTACAGATATTGCGGGTAAAATTGCGCTTCCGCCAAAATTCGCATTTGGATATTGGTACTCCCGCTACTGGCCTTATACAGATACCGAAATGCGCGAGCTTGTTGATACATTTGAAAGTTTGAATATACCGCTTGATGTTTTGATCGTTGATATGGACTGGCATCTTACATCTCTTCCGGAATTTTATAAGGATGGAAAAAGAATTAATGATCAAGCCGGTCAACAGATCGGTTGGACCGGTTTTACATGGGACAAAAATTTCTTCCCCGATCCGGCGGATTTTCTGAAATGGAAATCAAGCAAAGGTCTAAAGACTTGTTTGAATATACATCCGGCTTCAGGAATTCAGCCGCATGAAGAAAAATATGAAGAAATAGCAAAAGCTGTTGGAATAGATCCATCTACAAAAAAATATGTTCCTTTCGATATTACAAATAAAAGTTGGGCAAAAAATTATTTTGATATAATTCTCCACCCGATGGAAAAAATGGGTGTAGATTTTTGGTGGCTCGATTGGCAGCAATGGTCTAACACAACAATCCCCGGCGTTAATCCCATTTTTTATTTGAACTACGTTCACTTCAGCGATATGGAAAGACAAGATGATAAACGACCTTTCATTTATCACAGATGGGGCGGACTTGGAAATCACCGTTATCAAATTGGATTTTCCGGAGACACGTACATCACCTGGCGCTCTCTTGATTATCAGCCGTACTTTACAACAACAGCTTCTAATGTTGGATTCGGTTACTGGGGACACGATATAGGCGGACATATGGGTTCGCATGATAATGATCCGGAACTTTTAACAAGATGGTTCCAGTTCGGTGTGTTCAGTCCTATCTTAAAATCCCATGCAACACACGATGAAGGTATCAAAAGAAAAATTTGGGAATATCCATTTGAAAATTTTTCCATTATGCGGGATTTTATAAATCTTAGATACTCACTCATTCCTTACATTTATACAAATGCGCGCAAAGCTTACGATGAAGGAATTTCAATTTGCAAACCGCTTTACTATGAATATCCGCAAAACGAGGAAGCATATAAATTCAAGAACGAATATTTCTTTGGTGATGATTTAATAGTTTGCCCAATCACCAAACCGATTGGAAAAGATAGTTTGTTCACGGTTCAAAGTGTTTGGCTTCCGGAAGGAAAATGGTATGAATGGTCGAGCGGAACAGTGATAAACGGTGGAAAAGTTATTGACAGAAAATTTACAATTGATGAGATGCCTATTTATGTTAAGGAAGGTGCTGTTATTCCGATGCAGCCCAAAATGAAAAACACTTCCGAGAAAAATGTCAATCCGCTGATTCTGAATATCTTTCCCGGGGAAAGCGGCTCAACAAAAATTTATGACGATGAAGGGAATAATCAGAATTTTAAAAATGGAAAATTTACTTTCACAAAAATTAATTTCAAGAAGATTCAAAACAAAGTTGAACTGGTAATAGAACCAATCGAAGGGAACTATCCAGGCATGTTGAAAAAGAGAAGTTATGATATAAGATTTGTCCAATTGTTTCCGACAGAACAAATATTTGTTAATGGACAACGGATCAAACAAGAATCCGAACCGAATAAAAATTCCTGGTGCTATGACGGCAAAGAACTTAGTCTAAAAATTATTACCAATGAGTTCAGTGTGAAACAAAAAGTAACTGTAGAAATTATTCTTCCAAATTCGGATCAAAAATTGTTGAATGATAAAATTGGTAAGTTCAAACGGCTTTACTCATTCACAAAATTTTTAGCAGGCAAGCGTGCATTCTGGCAACAAGATAATTGGAACGATGCAATTCATCCGAGCGGGACTGTTGTTAGAGCGGCTCAAACCGGTTATTTGATTTCGCTGAATCCTAAGAACATAGATACCGAACTGAAAACTTTTGAAACGAACTATGTGGAGATTTTGAAAATGCTAAGCGAGGTAAGTAGTGATAAAACTTTATTTAAACCGTATTATGATTTGTTGAAGGAATAGAATATTAAATAATAAATTATTTTGAAGGAGAACTAATTAATTCTCCTTCTTTATATTCAATCGATGAAATTACCTTTCCACTTCGATCATACGTAAAACATTTTCCGTCAAGCAAATTATTTTTGTAAATACGGAAATCGGAAATGCCACCGCCTGGGAAATAATATTTTGTAATTCCGTCTTTCAATCCGTAGTGATATTCTATTTCAGCATTTAGCACGCCGGATTTGGAATAAATCTTTATAATCCCGGTTAGTTTATCGTTTTGGTAGGTCTGTTCGGATTCAAGTTCTCCGCTTGGATAAAAAGTTTTTGCAGAACCCTCACGCAAATTATTTGTATAATTTTCCTCAGATGTTTTGATGCCTTCTTTATTGAATTTTGTTGATATCCCGTTCTTAATATTGCTTATGTATTGTGCAATCTCTGCAAGGGTCCCGCCGTCGTTGTAATATTTACTTTCGCTTTCTAAAGAACCATTCTTATAATTTAATTCAGCTTTGATAAATCCGCTTGTGTAATATTCTTTTATTAATCCGTCAAGTTTTCCTTCACGAAAAGTAACTTGTCTTTTCAAAGTACCTTCATCCCAGTATTCATCAAAATTCTCTTCCACTTTGCTAACCTTAGCGCCGTAGTCGAAACGTTCGCGTTTGATGATCTGTCCGTTCTCGTATGTATCAATTACTTTTATTTTGCCATCGGGATAATATAGGCAAGAGATTCCATCAAGCAGGTCTTTCTTGTAATTTGCATCTAAAGCGATCGTTCCAAAATCATAATAAACTTTGCTTTTGCCCTCTAGTTTATCATTAACATAATTACGTTCTACTTCAACTTTTCCGTTTTCAAAAAATATTTTTGATTCACCGTTCAGCTTTCCATTCTTATAGTTCCATATTGCTTGAAGTTTACCGCTTTTATAATAGGTATTGCTAAAGCCGTCTTGTAGATCATTCACATAAACCGGTTCTGCCCAAAGCTCACCCGTCTCGTAATACCATTTGGATTTCCCTTCGAGCTTTCCATTGCGGTAATTCCACTCCATACTTTTTTTACCATCTTCAAAATACCAGACTGAAAGTCCTTCCTCTTTTCCGTTTTCAAAATTCCATTCCTTCCAAAGTTTTCCGCTTTCATAAAATTCTTTATAGAGACCGTTTCTTACACTGTTAACAATTGTGCCTTCGGATTTAAGCTTACCGTTTGAATAATATTCTCTTTTGATCTCACCTTGTGCAGATAATAAATACGGGATGATCAAGAATATTATTACTAAAAGGTATTTGATTTTGATTAATTGCACTAGTTCACGTAAAATTTTGTACGAAATTAGTCACAATAAAGTTAATGTGAAATAGTTTATAGTTGATTAAATTTAAAGAAAGAAAAGAGAGAGACAATGTTCACGACAAAAGTTAAAGTCTATTTTTATGATGCCGATCCGGCAGGAATAATTTTTTACGCAAGTTTATTCAAATACGTTCACGCCGCATACGAAGATATGATGAGAAGTTTTCATACAGAGAGAGACTATTTCTTTGATAAAGAATACATTTTACCGATCATTCATGCAGAAGCCGATTATGTTAGACCGATTAGAGTCGGCGATGAACTCCGTATTGATGTTATTGTAAGTCTTCTTAAAAATTCATCTTTCGAATTGAGTTATAAATTTTATAAAGATGATGGCACGTTTACGGCGATTGCCAAGATCGTTCATGTCTGTGTTCTGAAAGAAGAGTTTAAGAAGATTGAACTGCCGAAAGAATGTTATGATAAGTTGAAATCTAACTTAGCTTGAGTTTTTTGAATAACTCAACTCTATTTGCCTTGCCCATTTCATTTCTCGGAATTTCATTGACCGCAAAAATAAGCTTGGGAATTTTGTAAGAAGCAATTTTCTCTTTAAGAAAATCTTTTATCACGTCATCAGAAATATTCTCGGATACAATCGCAGCGCAGACTATTTGTTCCCAAGTTTTATCTTGAAGAGCAAATACAACCACATCTTTTATTAACGGATGTTTTTTTATAGCCGATTCGACCTCAGAAGGAGCAATATTCTCGCCGCCTGAAATAATCAAATCGTCTTTTCGTGATTCAATGTAGATGTATCCTTCATCATCAACCCATCCGTAATCACCGGTGTGATACCAGCCATTTTGCAGATTATTGGTGGTTGTTAGTTGATCGTTGTAATATTCCTTAAAAAGTGATTTTGAAGAAACAACAACTTCACCCAATTCATTCTTGTTCTTGCTCATGATCTTATTCCCTCCTAGAAGTTTTCCAACCGAGTCGGGTTTAGATTTTATTTCATCAGGATGAAGGGCGGTAATCATAGAACATGTTTCTGTTGAGCCGTAAACTTTTATGACAGGCCATGATTTATCTACAGCTTCCATAATTAATTCTGTTTGAGAAGGACCGCCCCCGAGAAAAACAAACTTCAAATTTTTATTCGGTTTAACATTATAATCAATCAGATTTCTAAGAGTAGTTGGTACTAATGAAATATGGGTAGGGTTTGACTGCTTGATTGTTTGATTGACATCTTTAAATTTGGGGGAAAATGGAAATGCAACTGAACTTCCTACTATCAAAGATCGGATAAGAATCATAAATCCGCCGATATGGTAGAATGGTAATGAGGCGAGCCAAATATCGTCTGGTGATAATTCGGCGAAAGAATTTAATGCCAAAACACTTTCGTATAAACTTTGAAATGTATGGACAACTGCTTTAGGATTTCCAGTGCTGCCGGAAGTGAACATTATTAATGCAGAATTATGAATTATGAACATGCCTGCCGGTAGGCAAGGTTTTGAATTATGAATTACGAAATTATGGTTTTGTGTTTCATGTTTTATAATTACGCTCATATTGAGTACGTTTTGAAAATTCAAAGCAGAGAATTGTGTTTTGAGAAAATCATCTATTATTAAAAATTTTATATCGGCAAGATGGATTTCATTCTCAATTTCGTTTGTTGTCTTTCTCGTATTGAGTGGAATCGGAATTGCTCCTATGAACCATAATGCATTTACTAATACAAAAAAATCATAAGTGTGCGTGAATAAAATTCCCACATGATCGTTTTCTTGAACATTTTGTTCATGCAGATAATGAGAAGTAATGCTGCACGCTTCTAAGAATTTTTTGTAAGAAACAGAATTTTCTTCTGTTTGAATAGCAGTACTGTTCGGATGTTTGGCTGTTTGTTCAAATAGCCAATGTTTTTTATTGTTAATCGTTATCATCAAAATTTAAATTTATATTTTGCGGATAATTTTCGGAAGCAAAAAATTGGGGAGGAGTTTTTAGTTGTAGTGAAAAAGAGAAGTGTCTAAAATCCTTTATTATCATAAAAGAATTCCAGCTGCAAACAGCAGACCATAAAGAGCTGATAGTTTAGCTGTAAGATCGAGCGTTTTGTTTAATTCACGTCCTCGTAACGTAAAAATCATCCGAATTAATTTAATTGATAATGGAAGAGAAAGAAGAGGAAGAAATATTAAAAAGCTTTTTTTGTAAGTGAAATAAACTACGAACAGAATTAAATACGAAACAATCATAAAAAAAACATACTGAATACGCGTAAACTTATCGCCAAAGATAACAGCTAATGTATTCTTACCGTTTGAGTGATCTTCCTCCCGGTCACGGTAATTATTTACAACTAAAATATTTGTTATAAGCGCACCAACAGGAATTGATGACCAAAAAACCATTGCTGTAATTTCATTTGCTTGAACATAATATGTTCCAACCGTACCGGCTAATCCGAAAAAAATAAATACTGCAATGTCTCCAAGACCGTTGTAAGCAAGCGGAAATGGTCCCGCTGTGTAAACTATACCGGCGATAATAGAAAAAACTCCGATAACAAAAATGAAGATTCCGCCTAGATAAACAAGATATAATCCGAGAAAGAAACTCAATCCAAACGTAAAATAAATTCCAACTTTCATTTCATACTTGGATAATAAACCTGAAGCTGCTGCACGCTGCGGTCCAATTCTATCTTTTTTATCTGAGCCGCGTAAAAAATCAAAAAGATCATTTACCAAATTCGTTCCTATCTGGATTAATAGTGAGCATATCAATGCAACAAGAGCTGCTATCGGATGAAATACTTCATCGTGTATTGCAATGGAACTTCCGACAATCACCGGTATAACTGCAGAAGCTAATGTTCTTGGACGGCTTGCAAGAATCCAAGCATCAAATTTCGAAATTGTATTTGTCTGTGATTCTATCATAACTACTATGGCACTCTTGGAAATTTTTTGAAATCCGGTTTACGTTTTTCATTGTAAGCGTTTCTTCCTTCTTGTGCTTCATTGCTCATGTAATAAAGTAAAGTTGCATTGCCGGCAAGCTCCTGAATTCCGGCTTGTCCATCAAGTTCTGCATTGAATGCGGATTTAAGTAATCGAATTGCAAGCGGACTCTTTTCTAAAATTTCTTTTGCCCATTGAATTCCTTCTTCTTCAAGTTTTTCAACAGGGACAACTTTATTTACCAAACCCATATCAAGCGCTTCTAGAGCATTGTATTGACGGCACAGAAACCAAATTTCACGCGCTTTCTTTTGTCCGACAATACGCGCAAGATAACTTGCACCAAAACCTCCGTCAAAACTTCCAACCTTTGGTCCGGTCTGTCCGAAAATTGCATTATCAGCTGCGATCGTTAAATCGCAAACAACATGAAGTACGTGTCCGCCGCCGATTGCATATCCGGCAACAAGTGCAATAACTGGTTTGGGAATACTACGAATTTGTTTTTGGACATCGAGAATGTTAAGACGCGGCACACCGTCTTTTCCAACATAACCTTTATTACCGCGGATCGATTGATCTCCGCCAGAACAGAATGCATACTTACCATCTTTAGCCGGACTTTTACCGGTTAAAAGAATTACACCGATACTGTTATCTTCGCGCGCATCGGCGAATGCATCGTAAAGTTCAAGAGTTGTTTCAGGTCTGAATGCGTTTCGTTTTTCAGGACGGTTAATTGTAATTTTTGCAATACCATCCATCTTTTCATAAATAATATCTTGGTATTTTTTAGCAACAGTCCACTTAAAGTTCATACTCACCTTTAAAGAGAATTCAAAAAGTCCAAGGCAAATGTAGTAAAAAGCTCCGGCTTTTCTAAGTGAACATTATGACCGCATTCTGGAATTGATTTATGGATAGCTTTAGGCAGTTTATTCTTCATTTCATAGTTAATGTTAGTGTATTTTTCATCTAGCTCACCGCTTAATAATAATACCGGGAATTCGAGCAGTGGAAGTTTTCCCCACAAGCTGGGCATCAATCCTGTACTGAAACTAGAAAGGATATTAGCTAATCCCGTTGAACTATTTTGATTCCGCAATTTTTTTTCATCTCCAAAGTACGGATGTTTTTTTAAGGATTCGAAAAGGGGAATATTGAACCAATACTCTATAAATGATTCAACGCCTTCTTTTTTTATTTTATCCGAAAGAAGAAAATCAAGTTCAACCCTTTCTTTCTTTAAACGGTAATCTTCAATTCCAGGAGAGGCACTTTCTAAAATAGCGGCATTAATTTTTTGAGGATTTTTGAAACTATAAACAAGAGCCGCTCTTCCTCCCATTGAATATCCAGCTATAATAAATTTTTTAATATTAAGCAGATTAATTATAGAATCAATTTGGCGGACGATTGCATGACATGAATAGTAATCTTGATTTTCCGGTGAATCGGTTTCGCCATGCCCGATAAGATCAATTGCTATAGGGGAAAATTTTTCTGGAATTTTGTCGAAGATAAATTGCCAATCGGTGGCTCTTCCTGTAAATCCGTGCAAAAAAACTATCGGTGTTTTTTCATTACTAAAATCGGATTCATTGATAAGAAGATTAAATTGAATATCGTCAACTTTTAATTTCATTTATATATAAATCTACTTCGTTTGACACAGCTTTCCAATACTTATCTCTCAGCTCTTTTGATTTTTTTGCATCGGTACGAATTTCAAGAACCGTGATCTTCTTATTCTTTTTCGAAGAATCGATTGCAGAGCTAAATTTTTTCCAATTGTTAATACGGATAAACTTCCCGCCATAAGCTTTAACCAATTTAGAAAGATCAAGTTCCAACGGAGTTAAGAAATTTTCGAGAAAATATTCTTTATAGCCCGATATCGGTAATGATTCAAAAATACCGCCCCCGTGATTGTTAATAAGTATTACAGTGAGAGGAATTTTGTATTTGATAGCATTATGAAGCCCGTTCATATCGTGATAGAATGCCAGATCGCCGATCAAAAGGTAAGTTGGATCCTTCGATGTTTTTGCAATACCAAGCGCAGTTGAGTTTATTCCGTCAATGCCGCTTGCGCCCCGGTTCGAAAATATATTTATGTTCTTATTATTTGACGAAGCAAAGAAATCAACATCTCTGATCGGTAACGAGTTTGAGATCATCAGGTTGGATTTTGGTGGTAATGATTTGATCAATTCATTTACAACTCTTCCCTCGAACGGGAATTTTGCGTTGTCGATCAATTTATTTTTTAATTCCTCAGCTTTGTTATTCATTACTTGAAGATCTATAAACCAACAGCTATCTCGCTTAATATTTTTTCCAACATTTTTTAATAATGAAGAACAAAATTCAGTAGGATTTATCGAGAAGATTTTTTTTGCAGTATGAGATGGGTCGATCCTGTCTCCGAATTCGTTGACTAATATTTTCTCCGCTTTGGAATTCTTAAAAAATTCCAGTACAACATTTGATGTGAGCGTTCCCCCAAACTGAATAATTAATTTTGGATCAAAATATTTCTGAAAATTTTTAACTCTGGTAATTGCAGTAAAATTATCAATGAAATATTCTTTAGAATGGCTACCGAATCTTAACGATGATGATCCGTCGGCATAAATAGGATAGCCAAAAGTTCTTGAGAATAGAACAAGATTTTTTGTAAAATCTTTGTTGTAATGATTTGAACCGACCAGAATAAGTCCGCGTTCCGTACCATGAAATTTTTTTGTGAGACCATTAAGATCAATTACAGCTTGTTTCTTCTTATTAAGAACAAGAGAAGGTTTTGAAAATATTTTTTGAATTTCAGTTATCTCGATCTTATCGGTATAACTTCCAGGTTCAAAAGGTTTCTCGAATGGAAAATTTATATGAACGGGACCTTTATTTAACAGACTGGAATTTAAAATTAATTTATCGGTTAGATCGTTGATATAATCTAGATTTGCAAGATCAGGCAAGCCTGCATCGGCAAAGTAACGAATGTGATTCTTAAAAATATTTTGCTGATTAATAGTTTGATTAGCACCGCTATTCCTAAGAGTATGCGGGCGGTCAGCAGTACAAATTATCAACGGAACACGTTCGTAATATGCTTCGATGATAGCGGGGTATAATTCAGCAACGGCTGTACCCGATGTTGTTACAACAGCAACCGGTGATTTAGTGTTCTTCGCAATTCCGAGAGCAAAAAATGCAGACGATCGTTCATCAACGATAGGGAAAAGGTTAATTGATTTGTTGGATGCAAAAGCAAGAGTAAGAGGAGTACTTCTTGAGCCGGGTGAAATACATGCATAACGAACACCAAGCTCGACAAGTCTATGAACAAATAGATCGCACCAAAAAGTATTACGATTTATTGATAGTTTCATTTGTGAATAAAGATAATATTGGTTTTAACTTTAGTTCTGTTTCATTGAACTCGGATAAGCTTTCTGAACCGGCAACTATTCCGCATCCTGCAAAAGCACGTAATAATTTTCCGCACAATAAAGCAGATCTTATGCCGACGATAAACTCACCTTCATTTTCAAGATTGAACCAGCCTAAAACTCCTGCATACATACCGCGGTCGAAATCTTCCAATTCATTAATAGTTTTTAATGCTTCAATTTTCGTCATACCGCATACGGCAGGTGTAGGATGAAGTAATTCTAATAAAGAGAAAATACTTGTATTCTGTTTTAGCTTTGCTCTAATCTGCGAATAAAGATGTTGAATGTTACGGTATTTTTTAATTGACGGATGTGAATCAAAAAGGATTTTTTCCGTAACGGGAGTAAGCTGCTCAAGAATAAAATCAACAACACTTTTTTGCTCTGCTAAATTTTTTTCGCTTTGAAGAAGCTCTTGTGTGAATTTATCATCTTCGTCTTGAGAAGTCCCGCGCGGGATTGAACCGGCAAGTGCATCGGTTTCAATAAATCCGTCGGATATTTTAAATAGTTTTTCCGGGGAAACGCCAAAAAAAACCGAATCGCCGTTTCGGTAAGTAAATGTATAACAGTTTTCAAAATTCTCTTCCAATACTTGAAGTAGAGTAAGAATATTTTGCGGTTCATTAAATTGCATATCCTTGCATCGTGCAAGAACAACTTTTTTTAATTGATCTTGCGAAATCTTTTCTAAGGCAGAATTTATTTGATTTGACCATGTAAGAATTTCTGAACCACGAGAATTTTTTTCAAAATATACAAATTCGGAATCATTCAATGATTCTGCATTATGTTTTAAATCAGAAATTAAAACAGTAATAATATCATCTGTATTTGTGAGACTGATTGTGCCTGGCAAAAAATTAAATGTAATAGAGAATTCATCATTCATTTTGAGAAGAAGGATCTTAGGTATGAACCATTTTTCGGCATCAAAATCTTTCCACATTAAATCATTTTTAGAAGAAGGGAATTTTATACCGCCGATAAATAATGGTTGCTTTGCTTTCTGAACTATATTTGAATAGACCCGCTTTGAGAGATCGTTTAATAATTTATTTTTTAATGCCGGGTTAGACAGCGGGAAAGAAAAAATTTCTTTATAACCGAAAAATGAAAAAGCATCATCCGGCTGTGACCAGAAAAACGAGAGTTCCGGATTGTTGATAAGATTTTCTATTAAGCTTTTAAAATCTTGTTCCTGAATTTTTTGAGTATAACTGATAATAGAGTCGCCGGATAATTTTTTAGATCTAATTTGTCCGATGAACTCTATAAATTCATTTCGATTTATCATAAAAGTTGATTTGTGATTGTTTTTTTTATTTCGATAATATAGTCTATCTGTTTATAGATTCAAACTCATATATCATTCAATTTGCCCGGTAAGTTTAATTATTGTTCATCTTATGATTGAAAAACGAGTGCACACCACTCATCCATTGTATTTTTCCCTATCAGCTTAAAGTTAAGCTGTGAATATTTTTCTACTATATCAATTTCGTCAATAATCAAAAGTCCGGACAGAATTAATACACCGCTTTTTTTAATCTTCGTTTTTATTTCTTCGGCTATATCTAATAAAATATGTTTGTTAATGTTCGCAGTAATCAAATCAAATTCTTTTTCTTCAACCTGCTGAATTTCCGCTAAACGAATTTCGACTTTACTGCTAAGATCATTCGCCTTAACATTTTCGTTGCCGTTTAATGCACACCATTCATCATTATCAATACATAGAGCGGAGGCAGCGCCAAGCATTACTGTACTAATACCCAGAACAGCTGTTCCGGAGCCAACATCCAGTACCTTCTCACCGTCACGGATATATTTTTCAATTAGTTGAAGAACCAACCGCGTCGTTGCATGTTCACCTGTACCAAAAGACATTTTAGGATCGATCGTAATAACGATTTGATTTGGTTTAG
>Ga0182021_10000795_pt1 | contig 35187 bp, 26 predicted proteins | sample 612E3MmetaG_FD_120493 | JGI IMG/M metagenome (GOLD analysis project Ga0182021, IMG submission 120493) | Permafrost microbial communities from Stordalen Mire, Sweden - 612E3M metaG (Illumina Assembly) | ecosystem: Environmental > Terrestrial > Soil > Wetlands > Permafrost | place: Sweden...
GGCGGCAGCCGAGCGCACATCGGCCAGCTCTTCGACATTCAGGGCGAGGGGTTTCTCCACGAACACATGTTTTCCGGAGCGCAGGGCACGTGCGGCATAGCGGGCGTGGGAATCGTGCCTTGTAGCCACGAAGAGGGCCGTAATGGCGCTATCGTCAAACAACGCGGCGGCGTCGGTGCCGCAGGAGGCAAACCCGAATTTCTGCGCGGCAGCCCGGGCTGAGACCGGGCGGCTGGTTACGACGCACTTCAGTGAAACCCCCGCCTTGCGCAGAGGCGGCAGGAGGTACGACTGGGCGAAGTTCCCGGCTCCGAGGAACCCGACAACGGGTGTTCCCGGTGCCGGTGAGGGAGACGCGCCCGCCATCGGGATGTGCCTCACAAGCTCCTCGGCCTTTCCGGACGGTGTGGGGTATTCCAGCAGGATCCCCAGGTACGGCTCCTTGCGCTTCCCGGTGATCAGATCGTACGCCGAAAGCGCCTCGCGGATGGGGATCGTGTGCGTGACGAGCGAGCGCGCATCGAGCCGGCCGGAGGACATCAGGTCGAGGACGCTCTCCATGTTGCGGTTCTCGGTCCAGCGGACGAACCCTATCGGGTAGTCGAGTCCCCACTGTTCGTACTGCGGGTCATAGCGGCCGGGGCCATACGACATCGCGATGCGCAGATCGAGCTCCTTCTCGTAGAAGGGGGAGCGCGGGACGTTCATCCCCACGGCGCCGACGACGACGACGGGCGAGCGCTTACGGGCAAACTTGAGCGCGAGCTCAAGTGGCTCGTTGGACCTGGTCGATGCGGTGATGATGACCGCATCGGTGCCGTGTCCGCCGGTGAAGGAAGCGACCGCATCGGAGGAGGCCTCTCCGCTCTTGAGGCAGAGGTCGCATCCGAGACGCCCGGCAAGGGCGAAGTTGTTCTTGTTGATGTCCAGGCCGGCCACCCTGCAGCCCGCCGCTTTCAGCAGCTGAACGGTGAGAAGGCCCAGGAGTCCGAGGCCGATCACCGCGACCCTCTCGCCCAGCCGGATGTCGGCCTGCCGTACTCCCTGCATTGCGATTGCGCCGAGCGTGCAGAACGCCGCCTGATCGAAGCCGACACCCTCCGGGATCTTCGCCGCCAGATGCCGGGGGACCGAGACGATCTCGGCGTGGTAGGCTGTTCCCGCGCACGCCACACGGTCTCCGGGAGCAAACGCGTCGGAGGCGGAGGCCAGCACGACTCCGGCCGAGCTGTATCCCAGCTCCTTGTAGTTGTCGAGCCTGTTCTGGACTTTCTTGTACGTGGCCCCGAGTCCCTCCCGCCTCACGTTTGCAATGACCTGTTTGACGAGGTCCGGCCTGGACCGCGCCTTGCCCACCATCGAAGCCTGTGCAGTCTCCACGGAAGTGCGTTCCGTGCCGGCGCTGATGAGCGAGCGGACATTCCGGACCAGGATGCTGCCGGGGGCGAGTGCGGGTGCCGGAACTTCTTCGACGGAGAGCTCGCCGGTTTTCTGGTACTGGATCACCTGAAGCATGGGGTTCCTCTTACGGTGAGTGCGTTGCTCAATAGATCCCGGTGTCGATCGCGTCCCGGATCGCCTCGCGCTGGTCGACGGAGGAGACGATGAACCGCATCTTGCCGGTGTCGGACCTCCAGATCGTGTCGCAGTATTCAAACCTGATCGCGATGGCGGGTCCGAGGCGGCGGCGCGCCTCTTCGAGGATCGCTTCTTCGTCGGCCTTCGAGTAACCCGGGGCGCGCACAATCTTTATCAGGAGCTCTGCCACGGACTCCTGGTACAACTGGGCCTCGATGACCCGGTGCCCGTCCTTGAAGAGATGGTCCAGACGGCCGACCATGCGCCCGTCGGGAGTGAAGATGTAGTCTTCCATCCGGCCTTCGATGGACTCCAAGATGACCCCGCCCCGTCCGCACCGGGATGACTGGTCGCGCGCCAGCTTCACGCGGTCACCGACATCATATCGGATCAGGGGGAAGGCGTCGTTGCCGAACCCCGTGCAGACCAGCCTGCCGGTCTCCCCCGGCGGCGACGGGGCTCCGCTGTCGTCGAGCACCTCTACATGGCTGTGTTCCAGCTTCAGGTGGAGCTCTCCCTTCTCGCACTCCACAATGTTCGCGCACATCTCCGCATTCCCGTACCAGTTGAAGACCTTGACACCGAAGGCCTCCTCGATCGTGCTCCGCTGGTGAGGCATGAGGGTCTCAGAGCCGGTGAAGATCCCCTTGAGGCGCAGCGTGCCGCGGCCGTGTTCCCGGTATGCCAGGGCAAGCAGGTAGACCGACGACGGGTAGCCGCCGAGCAATTTCGGGGAGAAGCGCTCCAGCTCACGGACATAGGCCGGGAGGTTCCGTCCCGTCAGGTGGTAGGAGGAGAAGAAGACCCAGTTGTTCGCCCAGTCGTGGGACCAGAACGGGGAGCGCTGGCGCTGCGGGTAGGCCACAGGATGACCCGCAGCAATGGCTATCCTGTCACGATCCTGGAGCGAGACTCCCGACCAGCTGTAGTGCATGGCCCTGAAGGCGTATTCCCGCTGGTAGCAGCGCGCGCTTATCGGAAAGCGGAGCCCCTTCCCCGTTGTGCCGCTCGTCTGCAACCAGTGCGCGTGCATTGAGAGATGGCCGTCTGCGTAGAGATCGTCCATATGGATTCTCACCGCGTCTTTGGTAAGTACCGGCAGGACCCGCAGGTCTCCTCCCGGCTTCCATGCTGCGTACTCCTCACGGGACCGGTAGTAAGGAGAGTTTTTCATCGCTCTTCGCACGAATGCATCGGTCTGTTCGGCCTGATAGCCCAGGAGCTGGCCGTTCGTCCAGCGCTCGCTCCTTCGCAGGAAGTCGAGCGACTCCCGGAAGGCAGGCCCATACCGTTGGCGCCGGCGCCTCATCCCGAAGATCGTTGTCATCACGTCCTTGAAGAGCGCGGGAAGGTAGTAGTACGCCAGACGCTGGAGCGTTGTTCCGTAGGCCATAGGGACTTACCGCAGGTGAAGAACGCGTTTGATCTGCACCCCCGCATAGCCGATGGCCATGCGGAGGTGTTTCCATTTCAGTGTCCGAAGCAAGAGCAGGAGCCCTGCGGGTCCATGTTCGCGGATTTTCGCAAGCCATGCCCTGGCTTCTCGCGCGGCAAGGTTTGGCAGCGCGGTTTCGTAGAATTTGTCCGTTCCGATATCCCGTGAGATCTCGCGGAGGAAGGCGCGAATCCTGCCAGTCTCCAGCTCGCCGGGAACGACGGTCTGCATGCTGCCGTCGATGAGGGTTGGCACGAAATCCATACCGACGACGCTCTTCTCGTCGAACTCTACACGGAGGACACCCCCACGGTGACCCAGTTGCCAGGCCTCTTCCCTTGGAGGGCGATCGAGCGTCATATCGGCCACGAAATTTCCGAGGCTGTAGGCGATCACGCCGGTGCCATACCGTTCGATCCCCTGCAACGTGTGGGGATGGTGCCCAATGATGAGGGACGCGCCGGCGTCGACAAGCGAACGCGCCAGGTGGACGTCAGACATTGCAGGGTAGGAGGAAAACTCCACGCCCCAGTGCAGGCTGACGATGACATGGTCCGCCCCGCCCTGCTTCAGCCGCACGACATCTTGAACGGCGATGGCCGGGACCAGCGGATTCGCGCCCGGTGACTCCGGGCCGGCATCGTATTCGCCCCGTTTGCAGTAGGCCAGAAAAGCGAATCGAATGCCCTGGCAGTCGACGCATGCCGGGGCCCCTGCCTCCCGGATGCTTAGTCCGGCACCGATAACCTGGGCACCTCCGCGCTGGAGGAGCTCGCGCGTGGTGGAGATCCCCTCGGGGCCCCAGTCGAGCACGTGGTTCGTCGCAATCGTGAAGACGCTCCACCGGCACGCGGCAAGCGCCTCCACATGCTCTGGCTCAGTGAACATATGCGGCCGCGCCGAGAGAATGTGCGCCCGGCGCTCCCGTGTGGCCGGAAACTCGAAATTGGCCACTACAAAGTCCGCCGGATCCAGAACTCTGCCCACATCCTGCAGAACCCAGGCCGGACCATGCGCTCTGATCGCATCAGCGATCTTCCCGCTCAAGGCAATATCACCAACGGCGCTGAGGCGTACCGTCATACCGGCCCTTCGGGCGCCTGAGACAGTGGGAGAGAATTCATGCCGCGGCCACCTCGACGGTCCCAAACTGCTTGAGATAGAGCTCCTTCCAGAGGACTGTGTTCACATAGCTCCAAAGCATGAAGTCGTTGTATTTCCCGGGTTGGAGGGAGCATCGTTTCAGTTTCTCATAGTCGATCCCGAGATCCGCATGCTCGTGGTCCCGCAGGAACTCGTCGAAGAGCCCCTGCCGCATCCAGGCTTTTATGGGGAGCTCGCCCGAACGTTTGGGGCGGTTGATGATGAATTCCGGTACCCGGCGGAGCGCGGCTTTTTTCAGGAGATGCTTGGTCGTCAGGCCCCAGTGCCTGTGTTTCTGTTCGGGGCTGACATCCTTGGTGTATTCCATGATTCGCCTGTCGCAAAAGGGGAAACACACCTCCCGTCCGATTGCCTGTCCCGCCCTGTTCTGTGACGAAAGCGTTGCACTGAGTGAATAGAGCTTCAGCGCGAAAATCATGTCAGCAATGGAGCGGAGCCGCTTGCTCCTGATCAACATGAGCTTCGGAGACCAGATCTCCTCGATTTCCTTTGCCGTGAACATTTCCTTGACCAGCGTGAAATCGACCGGCGAATCCAGCTCCGGAAGAAAGGCGATCGCATCATCCACGCGCTCGATCTTCCCCCAGTATCCGGTCAGGCGCCGGCTCTGTTGCCTGCGCGTTTCTCCACCCAGCGCTCCCAGAAGCCGGAGGAACGGCCCGGCAATGCCGCGGTACGGCGAAAGCTTGAGTGAGAGCCAGAACTTGCCGATTCCTGATCCGAATGACGCGTCAGCGCCGAAGCCGGAAAAAACAAAACGCTTCTGCGGCGGGAGTTGGCGTTGCGTCCAGAAATTCTGAGTGTTGTGCACCTGGTCCAGAGGGTACTGCGCGGCAACAATCGCCTCCGGTATGCTCCTGAAGAAATCATCCCGGGTCATCGTGTAGATGGTGTGGCGCGTCCCGAGACTCGACGACGCCGACAGCGCATAGCCTGTTTCGTCGTACACGTCCCCGTCCTCCCGGTACTGCATCGAGAACGAGAAGAGGGCATCGCCGTATACATCCGTGAGATGCGCTTGCATATAGCTGGAGTCGATCCCTCCGGTGAGAGCCACGGCGATCGACCCAGGGTCGTCGATCCGGTAATCCCGGATGACCGAGGCAAACCGGCCATCAATCTCTTCGACAATCTCATCATCCGTCGCTTTCAGGTAGTCCCCCCGGAAGTCGGAGTCCCAGGAGCACTCCCGCGAGAACTGGAGGTTTCCGTCACACCGGTACAGGTATCCAGGTTCAGCCCTCCGGATCCCTTTCACGAGAGTCCTCTCGCCTGTATTGTACCGGAAAATCAGCTGCTCCATGAGCGAATCGCGGGGGATGCTGGGGTTGATCTTGCGCCGGCGGAAGAGACGGAGCAATTCGTCCATCGAACTTGAGAGATGGAGAGTCCCACAGTCCACCCAAAAGAACAGGCTCTTCAGACCGAAATGATCCGCTCCGAATTCCAGGAGGTTCCGGCTGCGATCATAGTTGACATAGCGGTGCGGGGTGGCAACAGTTTTCGGCGTGGGCGTTGGAGAACCCCCGGGGAAGACATTGCCCAGGCAGCGGTCTGTGTCGGCCGACGCGGCACTATACCCGCTCAGGGCCGGGGCGTCTTCACCATTCCATGTCACCAGCATAGCATGGTTCTCGTCGTCTCTTCAAGGGGGCGTGCTGAGCAGGCCCCGGAATCGTGATGTGGCAACATCAATGTCAAATCTCGCCCGCGCAAGGGTACGATTTGCCAGGCCCATCGTTTTTCGTACTTCAGGGTTCTCGAGCAGGAATAGAAGTCCGTCAACAAGTGATGAAATGCACCCTTTCTCTGTGAAGAGCACATTCTCAGGTTCCGTGACAAGGTACGGAATATCCCCGACTCTCGTTGTGACGATAGGCAAACCCTGGGCGAGGCCCTCGAGAAGGGTTACGGGAAAAACATCGCCATGGCTGGGGCAGGCCAGAATGTCGGCCCTGGCATAGATGACCTGTTTCTGCTCTCCCTTGACGATTCCGAGGAGTCTTAGCCATCCCTTCGCTTCGAAATCCCTTATGAGATCATTCACCCCGTCGAGCGACTGACTGGTTTCCGGAGCGCCGCAAGCCCAGAACACAACGCCAGGATGTTTTTCTGCAACCCCGGGAATTGCCTGCAGCAAATCAAAAAAGCCCTTTGCAAGGCTCAGCCGGCCCATGAACAGGACACGCGTTCGGCCATCCCGGGGATCTTCATGCGGCCTGAAATCCCGCGTCACCACAAAATTCTCCACAATTGCAAGCTTTGCGCCGACTCGCCGGGAGAGGAACGGCCGCATATCCTCTACGAGATGCCTGGAAAGGCAAGCCACATGATGGGAAAAGGAAAAGCAGAGATTCAGAAAGAACCTGCCTGAGAAGGTTTCCGCGCTCTTTCTGCTGAAAGGGAATGTCCGCCAGGCACTCCGTTGACTCATGCCGCCGTGAAAATGCGTCACGACCGTGGCCCGTGTTGAGAGACGGATGAAGAAAGACGCAATCATCTCCCGGAAGCAGCTCTTGTCGCCGTTCATTTCGACGATGGCGGCGGCGGGCCGGGTGCTCAGCAAGGCCTTCGTGAGGACCAGGTACAACCTGGCAGCCTTCCAGAGGTTTACCCTCTTCTTCCCCGAGGTGTTCTCGGTCTCTTCCGACGGGAGATTGACGTTCACGGGAACGATTCTGAACGCGTCGTTGAGGTCAGACCCCGCAAGCTGGGCAGTGATATTCGCGATTCCACCGTACGGCGGAGGAAAGGGGCCGACAAGCAGGAGAACGGGTTTGACCTCCGGAGCGCCGCGCCAGGACTGACGAAAGCCGGTCATTGCTCAACCTCTCCGTCCAGAAGTTTCTCGTAGCCGCGGGCGCAAGCCTCGAATGAGGGGAATGTGATAAAGCTTCGAGAGAAAGTCCGCCTGGTTTCGGCAGACGGACACCAGTGTGTCCGATCGTCTGAGCAATCGCGCCTGCAGGAGGCTGCGCAGGTAGCCCTTCACGGAGTGGGGACGGGTAGAGTGAAGGGAGACCAGCACACGGAGTGAAGGCATGGTCTTGAACGCAGGGCGGAGGAACAGATAGTTGAATATCCCCAGTGTGAGGACCGTGCGAATGGAGCGGCGATGCAACAGCCGCGCGATCTCATGGGCGGGGCGTGTGTCAAAGCGCGATTGCCGGATGACGTGGTGCATTTCAGTCCCGGGGTTCAGCTTTGCTTCCAGCGCGGGACAGTGTTCCTGTGTATTCCGTCAGGCGGCAGAGGCGGGGTGCTGTCCCTTGAGCAACGCAATCATCCTGCGCGTGGAGATGGCAATGTCGAATCTCTCGACAGCAAGGCGCCTGTTGGCTTGCCCCATCGCCCGGCAGAGGTCCGGATTTTCCAACAAAGAACAGAGGCGCTCGGCGAGCATCTCCGGGTTCCCCGGAGTGACGAAGAGGGCATTCTCGGGTTCGCGGAGGATTGCCGGGATCACCCCCACGGGGGTAGACACAATCGGCAACCCCTGGGCAAGTCCCTCCAGGATGGTCACCGGGAACATGTCAAAGTGGCTGGGATAGACCATGATATCGGCACCGGCAAAGACTTCCGCCTTGCGTTCTCCCTGGACAATTCCATGGAGTCGGAGCCATCCCTTTTGCTGGTACTCGTCGAGCAAGGGTTGCAGCTCCGCCAGCGCCCCTTCGGTTTCGGGAGCTCCGCAACAGGAGAACAGCACATGAGGGCATCGGGCGACCACGGCAGGGATAGCTCGGACAAGATCAAGGAAGCCCTTTGCAGCGCTCAGGCGACCGACGAACAGGACCGTCTGTCTCCCCTGCGGATCGGGACGGTGGCCGGAGAAGCGGGAGACCGCCACAAAATTCTCCACCCAGGTGGCTTTTCTCCAGTTGCGCTCATTCAGCCCGTACCGGAACTGGTCTCTCAACACGGGCGACAGAAAGACGATGCTGTGAGTGAACGCAAAGACCCAGTTCAGGACGATGCGGTCGGGCAACTTCCGCATCCGGTCGCGCATGAAAGGGAATGCCCGCCAGGATCGCTCTTTCGGCCTCCCATGGAGATGCGTAACCACAGTCGCCCTGGTAAACAACCGGTAGGCCATCGTCACAAGCATTTCGCGGAAGCAGCTGATATCGCCGCTCATCACCACCAGGACGGCGTCGACATGTTCGCTCCAGATCGAGCGGAGCATCCTGAGGATCAGCCGGACAGCCTTCCACGCATTGATCGGCCTGTCGCCCGTGTTTTCCGTCTGCTCAGAAGAGAGACAGATATTGAGCGTCTTGACGGCAAAGGCGTCCTTGAGGTCCGACGCGGCGAGTTGCGCCGTTATGTTGGCAACACCTCCGAACGGCGGAGGGAACGGACCGATAATCATCAGGACCGGCTTTCCGACATCCAAAGGCGCGCCCTGATGCGTCTTTGACTTCACCGCGTTCTCCCTTCCGGGCAAAGAAGGTGTTGATACGATTCCACGCATCTGCGGAGCGAGAACCGTTGCCGGGCATTCTCCCTGATTTGCTGCCGGTCGTAGGCCGCTGGAGTGTCCAACACCCGCCGCCATGCCGAGGCAAGGGAATGAGGATCGGCCGGTCTGGCAATAGCGCCGTTCACGCCGTCTTCAATGACCTCTCTGGCCCCGCCGAGATCCGTCATCACCGACGGCAATCCGGTGGCAAGGGCTTCCAGCACGGTCATGGGAAAGCTCTCGGAGCGCGAAGACAGGGTAAAGAGATCGGCGGCCCAGTAGAAGGGCAAGGGATCCGCCTGCGGTCCGCAGAAGCGGACAGATGCCGATATGCCGAGCCCTGACGCCAGATCGCGCACGCCGTTCCGTAGACGCTCCTCTCCCCCGCCGACGAAGACCAGCACGGGCTTCAGGGGCGATCTCTGATGAACAATCGCCAGGGCGCGTACAGCATCATCCTGCCGTTTTTCACGCCTGAAGTGGGCGACCTGCACTATCATCGGGGTGCCGGGGGGAATACCGAGGTCCGCACGGAATTGCTCCCGGTCGAACGAAGGCGGAGCGCTTGTCCACCGGCTGTTGTCCACACCATTGTAGATCGTCAGAAACTTCCGCCGCGGAATTGCATACAGCTTCGAGAGATACCTAGCCTGGTTTTCGCAGACCGTGACCATGGTGTCGCCCTTGCGGACCAGCCGGGCGTAAGCGGCGGTATGCAGAAACTCCTTCACCGTACGCGGGCGGGTGGTATGAAGCCACAGGAAGACGCGGGTGGACGGCCGTGCCTTCAGCGCCCGGCGAAGGAACATGTAGCTGAACATCCCCAGCGTGAGGACGGTCTGAATGTCCTCTGCTTCGATGGCCTGTGCGATCCTCGTCTCCGGAGAGCGGTCGTACTTCCATGCGCGGGGAGCATGCAGAATCCGGATTGCAGGGTCGATCCGGCGCTCCAGATCCCCAGGCGAGGACAGCGAGAGCACCACGGGCGTGAGAGTGTCCCTGTCGAAGCCGTTCACCAGGCTGACCAGCATGGACTCTGCGCCGCCCACGAACATTCCATGCGTGATGAAGAGGACGGGCCGGGCTTTCCCTTCTGTTCCTTCCAGGCTCACGCGCGACCTGCCCTCCTGAACCAGGCAACGAACTTCGCGATCCCCTCCTCCATGCCGACGCAGGGATCGTAACCCACGAGCCCGCGCGCCTTGTCGATGTCGGCGTAGGTCTGCATCACATCTCCAGGCTGCATCGGCTGCCAGTCGATGACGGCTTTTTTCCCGACCTCTTTCTCGATGATTCCCACGAGGTCCTTCAGCGTGGTGGTCCGGGACTCGCCAAGGTTCAGGACCTCATAGCCGCGGAGGCAGCGGAGCGACTTCAGCACACCATCGAGGATATCGGTGATGAAGGTGTAGTCCCGCCGGGTCGTCCCATCGCCGTAGAGCGTTACCGGCTCGCCGGCGCTGATCTTGCGGACAAACTGGTGAATCGCCATTTCCGGCCGCTGGCGGGGGCCGTACACCGTGAAGTACCGGAGACAGAAGGTGTCGAATCCGTACAGGTGATGATAGGTATAACAGAGAAGCTCGCCGGCTTTCTTGCTCGCCGCATAGGGAGAGACCGGATTGTCGACGTTATCAGTCTCCGAGAATGGCACCTTGGTGTTGTTCCCGTAGACGGAGGACGACGAGGCAAAGAGCAGGCGGCGCGTCCCGTGACGGCGCATCGTCTCGAGAAGGCGCAGCGTGCCTGAAACGTTCACGTCGTAATAGAGCTCGGGGTTCTTCAGTGACGGACGCACTCCTGCCCGTGCGGCAAGGTGGATGACGGCATCGATCGGTCCGGAGGAAAAGCAGCGCTCTAGCTGTCCGGCATCGCGAATGTCACCCTCGACCAGGGTGAACCTCTTCTGCCCAAGTGCTGCGGCGATATTGGACCGCTTGACGGAAGGATCGTAGAAGGTGTCAAAGCTGTCGATGCCGACGACGACATTGCCGTCGGCGAGCAGGCGTTCCGTGACGTGGGAGCCGATGAAGCCAGCGGCTCCTGTAACGAGGATGGTCATCTGAGGCACGTGGAAAAGTAAAGAATGACGTCACAAAAATCAAACTTTGCAGCTCCTTCGCCGTGCCCTACGTCACAATACCTTCCACGGGGTGACCATGACCATGGGGATGGGCCTGCCTGGCCTCCGTTCGTGCAACAAGCTCCCGCATTGTCAGAATATCGAGCTTCCCCTCATCCCTGAGCTTCTGGCAGTAGTCGAGGATCGGGGAAAAGATATACTTCGCCTGGGCGGATGGAATGCTGGGGTGCAGCCAGAGGTGGGCGTTCAGACCGGTGGCGGCGGCGGCATCGATAAGCAATTCCAGACGCCTGCGGTGGACGCGAAGCCTTCGGGGGTTTGTCTCCTTGCCGTTTTCAAGGCAGGCGGCAGAGGGAACGATCCAGAGCCCGTCGGGCCGGAGCACGGGCAGACTGATGTCTCCCCGCTCCCAGGGGAAGACTCTGAAGTTTGAGAAGCCCGCCTCCTTCAGGGCCGCATAGTTGCCGAAATCGTTTCCCGGATGGATGAACGACCCGATTTCCACACCGGCGGCCTCCATCAGCACGCGGCAGGCTCTGAGCTCGGCCAGTGCGGTCTCGTGAGGGCAGTTCGCCCCGAGACCCAGGTGGGAGAAGCTGTGGCATGCGATCTCGTGCCCGGCCGGCGACGCCTTGATTTGTGCGATGAGGTCCGGCCCGTACCAGGCCGGATCCCTGGAGAGATCGGTGCACGGGTCATGTGCGAACCAATCCGGCCCGTCGAACCTCCACCATCGGGTTTCGAACGGGGCGATTGGCGGGATTTCCGGGTGTGCTCGTCCGTCTGCGCCGCGGCTGCAGGAGCCGAGGAAGAGGTGGCCGACCGCCGCCCAGGTGGCCCCCATGTGGTGCCTGTCGAACTCCGCGAGTATGCCCGGCACCTGCGCGCGTTCCCGGAGGCCAAGGGCAACGCAATCACGGGCCGAGCTTTTTGAGTATCTCCACGCCCACGCAAGCTCAAAATCCAGCGAGAACGTCACCGAACCCTTCCCCAGTCCGTCAGGGGCGTGCTGCTGGGGGTCGACATAGATCCTTGGCTTACCCCGGGATTTCCAGACGTTGCGCACGAGTGCCTTCCCCGCACGGTCGGGAAGGGCGCTCTCCAGGCTGGTGAACGACGTAGCGAGAATCTTGCTCATATAGCAATGGCTTCTTTCTCAAGCCCCCGTTTGTACCCGGCTTCCTGCGCGGCCGCCGCGAACAGCCGGGCGGCCGCCACCATGGAATGATGGTCGCGCACGTACCCGGAAAGTCTCGCAGGATCCACGGTAAATACCCCCGACCGGAGCAGCCTGAACAGCACTTCCATGTCCCCGCCGCAGACAAAACCAAGCCCGTACCGGCTGATGACGCCGGCGGGGTCAACGGACAGCGAGACGACCGGTGTTCCGAGCGCCCACGCCTCCAGAAATGTATTCGGAAAGCCTTCCGCCGGCGAAACGTTGAGGAGGACTTTTGCGCCTGCGATCCTTTCGAGGGTGTCGGCGCGGCGCAATTGCCCATGGAGGACGACATTTGGGCACTGCCGCAATTCCTCCCGGATGTTCTCGCCGTCCTGCCCGGATGGCGCACCGATGAACTCAAAGGTGATGCCGGGAAGCCGCCTGATCACAGGAATGAGTTCACGGATTCCCTTTTGCGAGGCAAGGAGCCCGACCATCAGTACGTTTTCCCTCGATGCAGAAGGGCTGATGCGGGATACATCCTCACCGACAATATTCGGAAGGAGGATCCCCGGCCTCCGGAGCAGCGCCTCCTGTGCCTCATGCTGATAGAAGACCCCGTCCGCACAACCGAGAATAATGCGGGCCGTAAGATGATTGGGAATGATCTCGGAGATCCACCTCCACAGTGACGTGTTTTTCCTGTAAAAGCTTGCATACCTTCGCCTGAAGCCGGTGAGGTCGAGGTCGGATGCAACGGCAAGAAAGAACAGGGCACCGGTAAGCCGCGCGAGCACCAGAAGGACCATGAAGAGAAACGAGAAACCCCTGACGTAGTAGACAGCCGGCTTTACGCTGAGGCAGATCCGGACGAGGTCCGGTATCCGGTGCGTGAGCACGCGGATGCCGCGGATGCCGCCGTACCACCCTGGCACGCTCCGGATCGCGATCCCTTCCACCGTGGCCGCGTCGGCATGAGCCCGGGGATCCACCACCGTAACGCTCCAACCGGTCGCAGCGAGCGACCGCGCCAGCAGCGCAGCCTGCAGCTCCGCCCCGCCGATGACATTGCCATGAAGGGCATCGGCAATCTGCTCGCCATAGATGCAAACTCGCGTTTTCCGCGGAGAGTCAATACCTTTCATCGTGGACCGAGTTCAGTACTGTGTCGTCGAAGAGTAATGCGGTTTCCCGGCATGCAGAGATCAGAAGGGCGGTGCGATCCCGGCCGCATCCATGGCGCGGCGCGTGTTTTCCACAAGTCCTTGCATGGTCATGATATCGATCAACCCCTTCTCGCGGAGACCGGCACAATGGTGAAGGAACGGGAAGAGGATGGATTGCATATGGACTTCCAGGAGGCTGGGATGGAACCAGACGTGCAGCGCCATCTTCTCGCGGATTGCGGCCTCGAGGTACGACTTCAGTCTCCGGAGCCGGACGGCCAGGTTCCACGAACCCGTGCGCGCCTCGACGGATTTCGATGAGTGGAGTCCCCACATGCCATCCGCACGCTGGACGGGAAGGCTTATCACCGCCTCAGGGACAGGAAATGTCCTGATGAATTTGATACCCTTCCGGGCAAGAACCTGGCAGTTGCCATCATCGTTGCCCGGAAAGACCCACGACACGGGTGAGACACCGAACTTCCCCATGGCATCGAGGCACGCATCCACCTCCGATGCGGCAACTTCAGGGGAACAGTAGGCCTCCCCGCAGCCGATGTGGGAAAAGGTATGGCATCCGACTTCGTGACCCGCCCGCGACGACAGGATTGCCTCCACGAGGTCCGGGGCATACCATGCCGGATCCCTTCGCACGTCGGTGCAGGGGTCGTGCTGATACCAGTCACCCGAGCCGAAGACCCAGTTCCGTGTCTCAAAATGCGGAATGCGCGGCATCCCGGCGTGAGCCAGCCCTTTCCCATCCCTGGAACAGGAAGAGAGGAAGAGGTGGCCTACTGTTGCCCAGGTTGCGGGGATTCCGGTGCTCTCGAACTCTCGCAGGATGACGGGGACCTGGGCCCGTTCCCGCAGGCCCTTGGCAGAGGGGCTCTCATCGGACGACCGGGCATACTGCCACGCCCACGCCATTTCGAAATCGATGGAAAAAACCACCGCCCCCCGCGCGAGGCTGACGCCCATATGCTGCGCAGGATCGCGGTAGACCAGCGGTCCGGGAGAAACCCTGTATGCAATATCCGACGCGACGGCGGCAAGGGGATCAGGGAGCCGGTCGTACAACTGCTTGAGTGAAGTGAGGCTCATGCAACTGGTCAGTAAGATGCGAATGGGCGAGGTGCCATGCCCGCCTTACACGGCAGCATGGCAGGCTCGCCCGGACCGGGCAGCGTTGCCAGCATCAGGCGAGGGCTGCATCAAGCCGCGTGAACGTCGAATTCTCTTTCCCGGCGGCCCGGGGAGAGCGATCTGGTCGCCCTCACGAGATCCTTCATGGTGTAGACATCGAGGTTCCCGCGATCCCTGAGCCGGGCGCAGTAATCAAGAATAGGAAACAGCACATACTCTGCCTGGGCGGGGAGGATGCTCGGGTGGAGCCAGAAGTGAGCATTCAGGCCCGTCGCGACCGCCGCATCGATCTGGACTTCGAGCCGGCGCCGCTGAACACTCAGCCGGTGGCGGTCGGTCTCTCTCCCCTGGGTCACGCATCCCGCCGAGGGAACCTTCCAGAGCCCGTCGGGGCGGCGCACCGGGAGGCTGATTTCCCGATCCAGACTCGGATATTCGCGGTAGATGGAATGTCCCGTCTCCACCAGCGCGGCAAAATTACCGAGGTCATTCGCGGGATGAATGAATGTCTCAACTTCCACCCCGTTTGCCCGCATGATGTTGCGCGTGGCTGCCAGCTCCGCCACAGCGACCTCGTGCGAGCAGTAGGGTCCCACACCCATGTGAGAAAATGTGTGAGAGGCGATCTCATGCCCGACGGGCGAGTCCCTGATGAGCGCGAAGAGGTCCGGGGCATACCATGCAGGTGAGGCTGCCGCATCCGAGCAGGGATCGTGAGCAAACCAGTCGGGTCCGTCGAATCTCCACCACTGGGTCTCGAATGGAGCTATATGCGGGATCTCGGGGTGAGCCACTCCGTCGTGCCTTCTCCTGCATCCGGGCAAGAGAAGATGGCCGACAATCGCCCAGGTCGCCGGAATGCCTCTCCAGTCGAATTCCGACAGCACGCGGGGAAGATAGGCCCGTTCCCACATCCCGATTCTTGTGCAATCGATGCCCGGACCCTTTGAAAAGCGCCAGGCCCACGCAAGCTCGAAATCGAGCGAAAATGTGACCGATCCTTTCCCCAGCCCGTCGAGGCGGTGCTGGCGAGGATCAATGAAGATAGATGGGTGACCCCGGTTTTTCCAGACGGTCCGGAGAAGAGCCTTGCCCGAACGATTGGGCATGTATCCGAGCAGATCGCGGTAGGCGGAGTGGATGGACCTGTTCATGCGGGCCTTTTTCTGATCGTGTGTCGGCGGCACGTCCCATGCCTGCTGCACGGGGAGTTCCCACACTACAAGAAGAAGGATTCGTCATAGAAACACCGTGTTCTGCATCACAGTTCACTCGATGGATGCCTGCGGTATCCATCGCCCTGGCGAGCCTGGATTGAAGGTGGGATCACCCTATAAATACCCGAGCCACCCTCCTTGTTGCACCTTTTCCCGGCTTTGCTCCGAAAAGATTACGGCGCCGGGATGAGCGCCTTTCCCACGGTCGAGCGGTCCTACCTTCGCGCGGCATGTACATCCGCTTTCCGCCCTGAGGGAAGGAGCTGACGATAGAGCTCTACGTAGGACGCCGTCATTGCCTCGATGGTAAATTCCGACTGGACACGCGTGCGCCCACACTCGCCCAGAGCATGGGAAAGCGCGGGATCATCCAGGATCTGCTGGATCCGTGCGGCCATGGCGCCCGGGTCCCTGTTCCCCACAAGGAAGCCTGTCGCCCCCTCCACGACCAGCTCGCCCGTCCCCCCCGTCCGTGTGGCGACGACGGGTTTCCCGAGTGCCATGAACTCGAGGAGCGCATTGGGGATCCCTTCGCCGTGCACATCGGCGTCCGTTGCAAGGACCCCGATGTCGACGGCCCTCATGAGCGACTCCACGCCGCTCACCCAGCCGGGGAAGAGAATCTTCCCCGCCTGATCCGGCTCCATCATAGCCTCCGCCGCCGCGCGGGTGGGCCCATCTCCAACTGCAAGGAACGTGATGTCGTCCCGGCGGGCCAGCAGCTCCCGGGCCGCGCGGATGAACGTGGAATAGTCCTTCTTGGGGGTGAATGCAGCGACCATTGCCACCACGCGCGGTGTGGTGATGCCGAGGCGTTTTCTCGTTTCCGCAGGCTCGTCCAGGCCCCTGAGTCGGTCAAGGTTGAACCCATTATGGATGCACCGCCCTTTCCCGGGGGGGACCCGGAACGACTGGAGGCCGGCCCTGGAGTTACCGACGACGGCGGCGGAGAGGGGAAACGTGAGGAACCCAGCGATGCGTTCGAGGCTTCGCCAGGAGAGCCGCGCGGGAGCCTTGGTGACCATGCCGTTGACCAGAGGAATGCCGAGGAGCCGGGCGACAGGTGCGGCGTAGAGCGACGTCATCGGGTCCCAGGTATGGATAAGGTCGGGAGCCCGCTCCCGGCAAAGCCGGTAGAACCGCCGGAAGACCCCCGGGTCATGGGGGGTGCGCCGGATCATGCGCAGAATCGGTATTCCGAGCGTCAGGACATCGGGGTACCGGATCTCCTCGGACATCACGACGAGCTCGACCTCCGCATCCCGGCGGGCCTTCAAGGACCTCATGAGCTCAACGAGGCGCCTCTCCTTGCCGCCCGGGTGGAGGCCGTCGACGACCATCAGGACCTTCATGGCCGGAGGCTCAGTGTGGAAGACTCGCGCCGAGAATGGCGGATCGATAGTAGGCGCATGTCCTGTCCAGCCCTTCCCCGAAGGTGATTCCCGGCCTGTAGCCGAGGACTGACACCATCCGGTCGATTGCCGCGAACGAGTGCTTCACGTCCCCTTCGCGCTCCGGTGCGTATTCCGGCTGGATGGACGTGCCCAGGATCCTGTTGAGCTCGCGCACCAGATCATTCAGCGAGGTCTGGCCGTGGCAGGCGCAATTCATGAACACACCGCGCTCCGGGAGGTCGACGGTTGCCGCAAGGAGGTTTGCCTCCACAACGTTCAGCACATAGGTGAAGTCGCGGCTCTGCAGGCCGTCTCCGTAGATCACCGGGCGCTTCCCCTTCACCATCGCCGTGATAAACTTCGGGATCACCGCCGAATACTGGGACGTCGGGTCCTGGCGGGGTCCGAAGACATTGAAGTAGCGAAGCGCAACCGTCTCCAGTCCGTAGAGATCCGCAAAGACCCGGCAGTACTGCTCGGCGGCAAGCTTGGAGACCGCATAGGGAGACCGCGGATTCGGAGCCATCCCCTCGTGTTTGGGGAGCTCAGGGGTATTCCCGTACACGGAAGAGGAAGACGCGTAGACGAGGCGCTTCACGCCAGCGTTGCGGGCGGCATGGAGCAGGGAGAGCGTGCCGTGGACATTGACATCGTTTGATGTGAGCGGATCGCGGACCGAGCGGGGGACCGAAGGAAGGGCCGCCTGGTGCAACACGACGTCGATGCCGGCGACGGCTTCCCGCACCATGTGGTAGCTCCGCAGGTCCACTTCGGCCAGCTCTATCCGGTCCATGAACGGGGCGAGGTTCTCGCGTTTCCCCGACGAGAGATTGTCGAGCACTCTCACCTTCTCTCCGCGGCGGACCAGCTCTTCGACGATGTTCGATCCGATGAATCCCGCACCCCCGGTGACAAGGATGTTCATGGTCAGGCCTTGTAGAGGTGTGGATAGGAAGAAGGAACGATGTTGCGCGTATCGACGATCGGGATGCTGAAGGCGGAGAAGTCAATTGCATGGTAGACGTCGTGCCCGGTGGCGACCAGGATCAGGTCGAAGTTGCCGGAGATCTCGACGGATGTCTTGCCGGCATACCGCGCGTATTCGCGGGATGGCCGGATGACGGGGATGAACGGGTCGTTGTAGCTGACCAGAGCCCCGCGCGCCTCCAGCTTCTCCATCAGGCTGTACGAAGGCGACTCGCGGTCGTCGTCGACGTTCGGCTTGTAGGCGAGGCCGAGGAGGAGAATTTTCGCCCCCCGCAGTGGGCGGGAAAGCTCGTTCAGGACTTCCATCACGCGGGTCACCACGAAGTCGGGCATCGAGGTGTTGATCTCGCCGGCAAGCTCGATGAACTTGGTCGGCACCCCGAACTCGCGCGCCTTCCAGGTCAGATAGAACGGATCGATCGGGATGCAGTGCCCCCCCAAGCCCGGACCGGGGTAGAACGGCATGAAGCCGAACGGCTTCGTTTTGGCCGCGGCGATGACCTCCCACACGTCGATCCCCATGCGCATGAACGCGACCTTGAGCTCGTTCACCAGAGCGATGTTCACGGCGCGGAACGTGTTTTCCAGGATCTTGGCGGCCTCGGCGATCTGGGTCGACGAGACGGGGACCGTGCTGACCACGATCTGCTGGTAGACCTTGTCCGCGACGGCGAGCCCCTCGGGCGAAGTGGCCCCGACGACCTTGGGGATGGTCGCGGTCGAATAATCGGTCCGGCTGGGATCTTCCCGCTCGGGGGAGAACGCCACGTAGAAGTCTTTGTCGACCTTCAATCCGCTGCGCTCAAGGATAGGCACCATGACCTCCACCGTGGTGCCCGGATACGTCGTCGATTCGAGCACGACGAGCTGTCCCTTCCGGAGATGGGGGGAGAGCGACTCGCAGGTGGAGACGATATAGGACATGTCGGGTTCCCTGTTCCGGTTCAGCGGCGTCGGGACCGCGATCAGGACCGCATCGCACCGGGCGGAGCGCGAGAAATCGGTGGTGGTGGAGAGCCGGCCCGAGTCGGCGGCTGCCTTGACGCGGGAGGCGGCAATGTGCCGGATATACGATTCTCCCTTGAGCAGCGCTTCGGTTTTCCGGGCATCGATGTCGAGGCCCACAACACGGAAGCCCTTCTCGACGAAGCAGAGGAGCAGAGGGAGGCCGACGTAGCCGAGTCCCACGACGCCGATGACGGCTTCTTTCGATTCGATCTTCTGGATCAGGGATTCGTGCATGGTTATCCTTCGGGTGTTCTAGGAAATGAATTGTGCAATGACAGAGACTGCCGCTGCCCCGCTGTGGTGATCGCGGATGTAGGCCCGTGCATGGGCCGGGTCGACTCCATACGTCTCGCGGCGGAGCTCCGCCGCCAGGCGCTCGAGGTCGCCGTTGCAGCACACGCCCAGGCCGTGTTCCCGGAGGATCCCTCCCGGGTCGACGTGCAGGGAAACCACCGGCGTGCCGGCCGCCCACGCCTCGAGGAAGGTATTGGGAAAACCTTCCCGGGGCGACGTGTTCAGCAGCACCTTCGCACAGGCGATGCGCCGCACTGTTTCGGCGCGCGGCAGAGGGCCGTGCAGCGTGACATTCGGAAGACGGGCGAGCATCATGCTCATCCGCCGGCCGTCCACGTCGGTCGCCCGGCCGACGAATTCAAACGGGACGTCCGGAAGGCTTTCGATCAGCCCCGGCAGGACATCAAGCCCCTTGTACCGGGAGAGCGTCCCCACCATGATCACCGATCTCCCGCGGGGTTCGCACCGTGCGGCCGCATGGAGGTCATCATCCACGATGTTCCTGCAGATTCGTGCCTTGAGTCCCTTCCCGGCCGCCATCCGGGCCTGGCCTTCGTGCTGGACGAGGAGCGCATCGGCACATCGCTGGAGAATGCCGCGGGTCAGCTCGTCGGGGATGATGGTGGAGATCCAATCCCACAGGCCTGCCCTTCCCCGGTACAGGCTCCTGTATCTGTCGAGGAACGGGAGGAGGTCCGCATCGGAGGCCACCGCGAGGATGAAGCGTGCGGAGCGCAGCCGTGCCGCGGCCCACGCGAAGATGGAAAAGAACGAAAAACCGCGGGTATAGTAGAGAGAGGCACGGACCGAGAGCAGCGCCCTCAGGAGGCCCGGGGCCCGGTGTGTGAGAAACCGGATACCCCTGATGCCGGAGTCCCACCCGTCCACAGCGACGACAGTACAGGGCCCGGAGGCCGTGCCGGCACTGCTCCGGGCTTTCGGGTCGACGATGACGCAGCGGATCCCGGAGCGGCCGAGCGCCCGGGCAAGCAGGGCCATCTGCAACTCGGCGCCTCCTGCAACATCGCCTTCGAATACGCGGCCGACACGGGGTCCAAGAATGCAGACACCCGAGTTCACCTCCCCATCCAGCGTTCGTGCCACATCTCGAACATCAACGGGAACCAGAGCCGGTCGATCCTGACCACCCTGCCGCCCAGGTATTCGTGCAGGAGTTTCTGCGTTGCCGCGACATTCAGGAACCCCTCGCGCTGCAGCCTCTCCGGAGAGAGGTACTCCACGAGCAGCTCTTTCAACTCGTTCTTGAACCACTGCTTGATGGGGACGCCAAAGCCCTGCTTCGGGCGGTCCAGGAGCTTCTCGGGGACATAGCGGTAGACGACCTTGCGAAGCAGGTACTTGCTCACGCCGTTCCGGAACTTGAGGGATGACGGAAGCGACGCCGCGAATTCGACGACCTTGTGGTCGATGAGCGGCTCGCGCGATTCCAGTGCCACCGCCATGCTTGCCCTGTCGACCTTGACCAGGATGTCGTCGGGGAGGTAGGTCACGAAGTCGCGGTACATCAGGCCGTTCATATCGTCGAGCCGGGAGGTGTCCCCCGGCAGAGGATAGGGATCGGGGAGGCCGTGCTCCGAGAGTTCTTCCTTCAGGTAGTAGCTCCGGGTGAGCAGGTCCAGCTCGTCGACCGTGCGCGCCCTGAGGCGCTGCCGCATGTTCCGGTACGTATTCTTGAAATCCCCGACATCGCCGAACATCGGCTTCACGGCCCTGTAGAGGTGATAGGCGACCTCCGGGTGGATCATCTTGAGCATGGTCCCCGCCAGCGGGAGACCGGGGTATGACCTCTGCCGCTTGATCCGGTTCTTGAGCGTCCGGTACCTCGCATAGCCGCAGAAGAGCTCGTCGCCGGCGTCAGCGGAGAGGCTCACCGTCACGTGGCGGCGCGCAAGCTGCGAGACCATGTGTGTCGGAATCGCAGAGCTGTCCCCGAACGGCTCATCGTACATCTCCGGGAGCTTCGGAATGATATCGCGGGCGTCATCGGGGGTGCAGAAGAGCTCCGTGTGGTCGGTGCCGAGGTGCTCCGCGATGGCGCGCGCCGGGGCCGCCTCGCTGTAGTCCGCCTCATGGAAGCCGATGGTGTAGGTCTTGAGGTTGAACCCTTCCTGGGTCAGGAGGGCCGCCAGCGTGGAAGAATCGATGCCCGCGCTCAGGAACACCCCGACCGGGACATCGGAGACCATCCGGTAGCGGAAGGCTTCCCGGAGAACGGCTTCGAGCTCATCGGCGATCTCCTCCTCGTTCTTCCTGGCCCAGTAGCCGCTCCGCTCAAGCTCGAGCCCGTGCAGGTACGCATCCCGGACGTCCCAGTACCGGGTGATCGACTTCTCCTGCCGGTCGTTGATGACGAGGATATGACCCGGTTCCAGGCGCTGCACGTCGGTGAAGATCGAGTGCTCGGCGGTGATGTAGCCGAGCTGCAGAAATGTCGACAACGAGCGGTGGTCCACCTCTTTTTCAAACGCGGGGTGAGCATGAAGCCCCTTGAGCTCGGAGGCAAACATGAAGACGCCGTTCTTGTGGAACCAGTAGAGAGGCTTGACGCCGGCCCGGTCGCGGCAGAGGACCAACTGCCGTTCCCGCCTGTCCCAGAGTGCGAAGGCAAACATCCCCCGGAAGCGCTTGACGGCATCGAGGCCCCACGCATCATAGGCCTTGAGCATCACCTCGGTATCCGAATTCGACCGGAAATGGTACCCGGCTTTCTGGAGATCGGCGCGGATCTCCTTGAAGTTGTAGACCTCGCCGTTGAACGTGATCCAGAGGTTCCCCGTGTCGTCCGACATCGGCTGGTGGCCAAGCGGCGAGAGGTCGAGGATGGAGAGGCGGCGGTGGCCCAGGGCCACCCCGGTTTCGGCGTCGACGTACGCGCCGGCATCGTCGGGTCCGCCGTAGGTCATGGTGTCGCGCATGGCGACAACCGTCGCTTCGGCGTTGCATGAGCCGCGGCGTTCAAAATCCCAGAATCCCGCTATCCGGCACATGGCATTCCCCGGATGATGGAAACAGGTGAATTATGCATGCCCGTGATTGTTCCCCCCTTTGTGAAGATGTGTCAGCCTCCCGACGAATTCCCTGATCGAGGGACCGAAACGCCTGTAGTCGAACTGCTCCGCGGCAAGCTCCCGTCCGGCCTCGCCTATGGCATCGGCCCTGCCGGGGTCGCCCAGAGCCTCCTCGAAGGCCCGTGCGAAGGCACCCGCGTCGTAGAGCGGGGCGACGAACGCGTTCACGAGGTGCGTGAACCGTTCACCCACTTCACCCACCGCCGTGGTGATGAGCGGCCGCCCCGATGCGCAATACTCGCCGATCTTATGGGGAAAGCGAGCGCGGTCCTGGTCCGTTTGGCGGAGCGGGATCAGGAGGGCGTATGCGTCGAGGTAGAGCTGCGACAGCTCCCGGTCCTTGATCCCTGAGATCACGACGACGCGGTCAGCCTTGCTGAGTCTCTTCCGCTCCCGCTCGAACTCCTCGAACTCCCTGGGCGATCCGTTGAGCACGAGACGGAGCTCGACCTCCGGTCCGGTGCAGGCCTGTTCGAACGCATCCAGGATGAAACGGATGATCTCCATGTAGCCCAGGTATCCGCAGAAGAGAAGATACGCTTTCCCGGGCTTCCGAACCAGTCCGTTGAACCTGTCCGGGTCCACAAGCCCCGGATCCTTGAGCCACGGTTTCCCCGGCGCATAGTGCTCGACCTTGTCTATCAGGGCGCGGCTGATGGGGAGCACGCCGTCCACCAGGCGGTACACATGGCGGTCGAAAAACCAGGCGTTGAGTCTCTTTTTCCAGCGGGAATTGCGGAACATCGCGGCGTAGTCTTCGACGAGGTGGACGGCGAGGGGAAAGCCCAGAAGGAGCGAGAGGACCCGGTAATAGACCACCCGGCTGAACGTCCCGGTCGAGACGATGCCGACATCCAGGCGTCCGGCTTTCCGCAGCCGGGTGATAGCGCGGATTTCCCCGGTCAGGCCGCGGACCCTGGCCCGCTTGCGCTCGAGCCAGGAAGAGGGGCGGTACAGGTAGCCGCACGTGTTGACGTACTCTATGCCGTCGAATATTCCGGAGGTCTTCAAGCCCGAAGTATCCTGCCACCTTCCGCTGCTCCACCAACGGCTCACAAGCGAGACGCGGCATCCCTGATGGATCAGCGCCCGGGACACCAGTCGCACCTTTTGCGTTTCGGCGAGGCCGAGCGGAAAATCGTCGAGTCCGAGATAGACGACGGAAAACGTGGCCTGTGGGGGGGCTGCCCCCCGGGGATCTCTGCCGGGGATTGTCATCTGACCCCTCCTCGAGAGCGACGTAAGCGACAGGGCAGGGATTGCCTCAAGGACTGCACTTCCGGTAAAGTCCGGCCGCGCCACGGGACATTAGAGAGAACGATTCTGGGCATTCAATGTCTTGAGCGTTTCAGGGATTTCAGGAGACGCAACGCACCGAGGGCCGCACGGGCGCCAGCGGGTCCAGAAAGCTTGACAGCGGATGCGGCAATCCGCACCTTTCCCGGGCTGTCGAGACGGCCGATCAGGGCGTCATAGGCCCGGGCACTCTCCCTGTCCCCCGCCGCCAGGGTATGGAGCAGCCCCTGGAGGCAGAACCCCGGGTAATCGGCGGGCCGGTACGCGGCGTGGAGTCTCAGCCAGTGTGGTTCGTTCACCAGCTCACGGTAGACGGCTGCCGCCTGCGCCCGTGTCCATTCCGATTGCGAGAGCCTGTCCCCACCGCCGCGGTGGACGATCTTAAGCCCGCGGTCGAGGTAGTAGATCCGGGCCCGCTCCCTGACCTTGAACCAGAGGACTTCCTCGTAACCGGGGAGGCGTTCGTTGAAGCGGTCGGAGCCCACGAGAGAAGAACCGATGATGCCCCAGTGATCGCCGTGCGTGTTCGCGATCGCCGCGGCTTCGATCGGTCCGCCGGGAGAAACTTCGCTCCCGGTGAATCGTCCGGACCCCGCGTCGACGCAGTTGCATTCGACCTGGGTGATCCCGGGGTTCGCGAGCGCGACGCCGACCAGGGTTTCGATTGCCTCGGGGACGATCTCGTCGTCGCTGTCGACGAACGTAAACCATTCGCCCCGAAGATGGTCCAGCCCGGTGTTCTTGGCCGAGGTCGCTCCCCTGTTCTTTTCATGGCGCACCACGCGCACACGGGGGTCGGCGATCTCCTTCAGCACGCGCGAGGTATCATCGGTGGAGCCGTCATCAACGACCAGGCAATCGATCCGGGCGTAGGTCTGCGCCAGCACGCTCCGTATGGCGCGCGGGACCATTCCGGCCCTGTTGTAGGTGGTGACGACAACTGTGACGAGCCCGGGTTCCAGCTCCGCGCGAGTGTTCATTTCTGGATCATCCACCGATGGTTGTCGAAGTCGCGCAGGATCACCGGTTTCCTGTTCCATTTCATGAGACCGAGCCGTTTCGCCGTGCTCCGGAGCGCGCGGCCGGGCCCGTTGTCGGTAAGGCGGACAATGTTGCCGCGGAAGCGGTCTCGAGCGCTCTGCGAATCCCTGAACTCCTTGACGAGGACACTGTGCCTCGCCGTGTCCCTGGCCGAGGGCTCGATCCGGTCCCCGTGGAGGCGGTATCCGGCAAGAACCGTATTGACATGGTAGAGCGGGGCGAGCCGCATGAAGCGGAGCCAGAGGCTGAGCTCGAAGACATGCCGGAGGCTCACGTCAAGCTGGCCGCCGGCCTCATCCCACAGGCTCCTTCGCCAGAACGTCGATTCCTGCTGGATATTCCCATACCGGCCGGAAAGGTAGTCGTACTTGTTCATGTACGCTTTCGCGATGCTCTGGGGGGCCATGCCCTCATCCAGGTGCGATGCCACACCGGTGATCCACTGAGCCTCCGGGACGTCGGCGAATACCTGGGCAACGGTGCTGAGCGTCCAGGAATAGTGGATATCCGAGCTGTTGATCCACCCCATGATCTCGCCCGTTGCCCGGGCGAACCCTTTGTTGATCGCGTCGGCCGGTCCTTTGTCCGGTTCGCTCACGTGCCAGGAGAGCCGGTCGGCGTAGCGCTCGATGATCTGTGGGCTGCAGTCCTTCGAAGCGCCGTCAATCACCATGTACTCGAGGTTGGGATAGTTCTGGTCGAGCACCGACCGCATCGTCTGCTCGAGGAACTCCTCCTGGTTGTACGAGATGGTCACGATGCTGATTTTTGGCAACGAAGGGGGCACTGCACTCTCCTTGTGTCCGGTGATTACGCTTGCTCTCCGGCGGCCTCTTCCGGCACGGGGTCATCGAACAGCACGCAGAAATTGTCCGGGGTGATGCGGAAGATGGCTGCCAAAAGGGTGACCCAGAGAACCCTCAACTTGAGAGACTCGGCCATGTGGATCGGGTTCGAGTACCAGACGATCATCATCATGATCATGAAGCTGATCAGGCCGGCCATGAGCAGCACAAACCTCTCGTCATGGCGCTTCCGCTGGAAGAAGATCTTGAGCGCCATGAGACACATCAGAAAGGCCAGGAGTGCGTAGAACAGGAACTGATACACCCCGTGGTAGAGCCACGACGCGGCAAAAACGTTGTGCACCCAGAGGTTCTTGGTGGCGCCGGGGATGTTGATCCGGGCATCGGTCCCGCCTCCATATCCCCAGAACTCCATCTTCGTGAAGGCGTAGGCGATCGTGGAGGACGACTCCTCAAAGTGCCCCGAGTCGCCGGCGTACTGCTCCTTCGAGCTCGGCGATTGCCCCATGCCCATGAACATGCCGAAGTACCGGTTGAAGTAGTACTGGGTCGTGTCTTCGGACACCGTCTGAAGCACCACCAGACCCCCAATCATGCCCAGGAAGGCCACGACGGCCACGTTCCTGATGATCGCCGCAATCCGCACCCTCACGAGGAGGTGGAGGAGGAGGACAAACAGGTTCGTCCCGATGACGATATACATGCCGCTGCGGCGGAACGAAAGCAAGATCAGCACGAAATTTGCGGCCCACATGAGCAGATACAGCTGCCTCCGCCGGATGAAGTAGAGGGAGAGGAAGAGGACGGTGAAGAACGCGAACACCACGAGGCTGTCCCCCTCGGTGAGCGTCGCCCCCGCCCCAAAGGCGAAATTTCCCTGTCCCACGGACCAAAGGCCGAGCAGCAGCACCGTCCTCGCCATCACGAGAATGCTGACGGCCAGTGTGGTGCGCTTCAGAAACAGCAGGAACCCTTCCTCGCGAATGAAGAACATCGCGAACATATACACCATGAAGACGAAGGTGGTAAGCTGTCCGGCCAATGGCATCCCGAGGAGCTTCTGGGACTCATCGTTCGGGTTCAGAAGATCCAGCAGAACGCACACCGCTGCAAAGATGAACAGCACCCTGAGGATCGGGCGGGATTTCAGGAACTGGAAGCCAAAGCGCTCCAGCAGAATCACGCCCACGGCCAGCACCGCCAGGTCGAAATATGAAAGGTAGAAGGCGGTGATCTTGGCCGCCTCCACGAAACGATTGTGGAGATTCTCGGTCAGCGGGGTACACAGGTAGGTATCGTACGACACAAACACGAACAGGGCGATGAATCCGAGCAGGCACACGGAGAGCACCAGGCTTGCCCGTTTCTTTGCCCGGGTAAGATCAGGCCGCCCGTCATCAGCGGTCTCAGGCTCCGGCATGTTCAGCGTGCCATCCGGCTGCACCTCAGCCTGGGAATATGTCATAGGTCCTCTCCTCTCCCTGGAAAAGGCTCAACACTCCCCGGGCTCCCCTGGGGCCCGAGTACTTTCCGGTAGAATTCCAGCGTCCTCTCCCCCATCGCGGGGATGGAAAAGCACTTGACCCTCTCGGCCCCCCTGTGAGCCATGGATGAACGGAGCGTGCCGTCGTTCAGCACGCGCCCGACGGCATCGCGGATGGAGGCCGCCCCCTTCGGATCGAAATAGAGGGCCGCTTCCCCGCCCACTTCCGGGAGGGAGCTCCCTCTGGCGGCAATCACAGGGCAGCCCCGGGCAAAGGCTTCGAGGATCGGAAAGCCGAACCCCTCATACAGAGACGGCAGGATCATCGCCTGTGCCCGCCCGTACAGGTCGAAGAGTTCCTGCTCGCTGGCATACCGGCTGTGCATCCGGTCAAGAACGTTGAGAGACCGGAAGAACAGCTCCTCCTCCGCCGAGAACGGGAAGCCCGTACAGACGACGTGGAGATCCGGTTCCTGTTCGAGGATCCCGCGCAGGGCCAGGAGGAAGAAGTAGAGGTTTTTGTAGCGGTCGCGCGTGCCGATGTACAGCAGGTAGCGCTCGGGCAGGTCTGGTGGAGGACTCCCGGATCGGACGCCGGGGGAAGCCTCGGCGTACGCCGTCCCGTGGTGAATCACGGCAATCTTTTCCGCCGGGACGCCCAGGATCTCGACAAGGTCGTTCCTGGTGTTCTCCGAGACGGCGATGAGTCCCGCGGCGCGTTCGACCAGCGCCCGCTTCCAGAGGGCGGTGGGATCGTCGAGCGGATAGTACTCGCAGTAGAGCTCCGGGATCATGTCGTGGATGGTCAGGACGTAGGGCCTGGAGCCGATGGCCTTCAGAAAGTAGGGGTCATAGTAGGTGGGATGGAACAGGTCGTACTCCCCGGCGGCGATCCGCCGGAGCGAAGAGGCACGATTGACCGACTGCCACTCCCTATCCGGGAACAGCCTCTGCCTGGCGTCGTACATCCGGCGTTTTCCCCGGAAACGGAGTCCCCCGCAGAACTCTTCGAAGTCGCCCCGGATGCTCCTGACCGGAGCGGCAAGAGGAAGGTGTTTCAGATACTCGTTGTCGCTGAACCTGACGCTGAGCTCCCACTCGGCGCTGTGCGTCGCGGTGAGCCAGGCACAGAGGTCTGCAAAGTACCTTGAGATGCCCCCCACCCGATGGCGTTCAAATATCTGGTGATCGTACAGGATTCTCATGCAGCCGGCACGCTCTGTTGCTCGACTACCCATGGAAACTCGGGCGCGATCACGCCGGTCCTTTTCTGCACCCAGTTCGGCGAGTCGCTCAATCCCCCCCTGATGACCAGGGAGACCGAGGGGACGCTCGGGTCCTGGAAATCGCACACGAACCCCTTGAAATGCCTGAAGACGGCCACGCTGATCCTGAAGTCCCCTTCATTGAGAAACCTGCTCGGGATCCGGGTCCTCACGATGCAGCGGCCGGGTCGCAGCCGGCTGAGGCTGCCCGGAAGGACGTCGTGCGTCGCGGTCTCATAGAGCTTGAGGTTGTCTTCGTTGAAGATCGAGTAGGCGACCGCGAGACGGTCGTCGAGCTCGGTCACCTCGCCTTCCACGCAGAGCCACATCTCATCATCGTTGCGGAAGGGGTTACCCCGGGGTTCACCTCCCGCACCGGCGAGGAAAACGCGAAGGGGTTTGAACCAGGGGTTTTCGAACTCAGCGCCCGAATTCTTCCATTCCGACGTGAGCCCCTCCTGCGCCTGTCCGAACAGGTAGCAGTTGATCACACTCCGGACATCGCGGCTGTCCAGGTCGAGCCGGCCTTTGCGGATGAAGAGGCATCGGTCGCAGAGCTGTTCGATCGCTGACATGTTGTGGCTCACGAAGAGCACCGTCCGCCCCTCTCTCCCCACCTGCTCCATCTTCCCAAGGCACTTTTTCTGGAACGCGGCATCCCCTACTGCCAGGACTTCATCGACGATGAGGATCTCCGGTTCCAGATGTGCCGCGACGGCAAAGGCGAGCCGGACGTACATGCCGCTGCTGTAGCGTTTCACCGGCGTGTCAAGGAACCTCTCCACCTCGGCGAACGCCACAATCTCGTCAAACTTCCGGCGAATCTCCGCCCTGGCCATCCCGAGGATGGCCCCGTTCAGGTAGACGTTCTCTCTTCCGGTGAGCTCCGGATGGAAGCCCGTTCCGACCTCGAGCAGGCTGGCGACGCGTCCCTTGATCGTGATCCTGCCCGTTGACGGTTCGACGATCCGGCTGAGGAGCTTCAGGAGTGTCGATTTCCCGGCGCCGTTCCCGCCGATGATGCCAAGCCGCTCGCCTTCACCGATCTCGAAGCCGACCTCGCGGAGGGCCCAGAACTCATCCCGCTCGAGTCCCCCGCTCTCGGCGTGCTGGAGCGGATGGAGCAGGCGCCGTCCGAAGTTCCGGCCGGCGTCGCTGATCACATCCCGCAATGCGACGTAGGAGCCGCGCGTACGGCTCTGGTGGCCGATGATGTACCGTTTCCCGAGATTTTCGACTGTAATTGCGGATGCCGCCATGTTCTCTCAGATGATATCTGCAAACGCCCGTTCAGTTTTCCGGAAGTAGATGATGCCTGTGACGTTCATGAGCGCCACGATAACGACTGCAAGTGAGAAACTCGTCAAGGGAAAAGCGATGCTCCCGAGCATCGACCACCGGAAGCAGTCGATGATCCCCACCATCGGGTTCAGCGAATAGAGCAGCTGGTACTTCCCGGGGACGATGCTGCTGCTGAACCCGACCGGCGACACATAGAGGCCGAACTGAACGATGAACGGGACGATGTACCGGAAGTCCCGGTATTTGACGGTCAGGGCGGCGAGCCACAGACCGGCTCCCATCGCGGCGCCGAACGAGAGAAACGCGAAGACCGGCAGGAAGAACACTGTGGCCGGCGGAATGAACCGGTACCAGACCATCAGACCCACGAAGATGACGAAGGAGATGAGAAAATCGATGAAGCTCACCACCACCGCGCTGGTGGGGATCACCAGGCGCGGGAAGTAAATTTTGGTGATCATGTTCGCGTTGGTGATCAGGCTGCCGCTGCTCTCGGTGAGTGCATTCGAAAAGAACTGCCAGGGAAGCAGCGCGGCGAAGGTCAGCAGTGGATACGGCACGCCTTCAGACGGGAGCTTCGCCAGTTTTCCGAACACCACCGTAAACACCACCATGGTCAGGAACGGGCGGACCAGGGCCCAGGCGATCCCGATGACGGTCTGTTTGTAGCGGACGAGCACATCGCGCCACGCGAGGAAATAGAAGAGCTCGCGATAGCGCAGGATGTCGCGCCAGTACTGCCGTTCGCCCTTCCCCGCTTCGATCACTAGTACGGGTTGATCCATGGTCCTTCCGGTTCGGTTATTTGTTGCGGGTTACCTGGATCACCTGGGAGACCGCGGTCGTGATGATGGCGACGCTGCCAAAGACGGCAAACGCATCCCTGATGCTCAGCCACGAGGTATGCTCGATGTAGATAGTGTCTCCGGGGTAGAGCGTGAGTTTTGCCTGCTCGACCTTGGAAAGCTCATCCAGGTTGACGAAGAATTCTCCCCGCGAGATGCCCGTCTCGCGTTTCAGGAACCTGGTCACTTTCACTTCGTCCAGTTTGGCGTCCTGGATTGGACCGCCGGCATAGGAGACCAGTTGGATCAGGTCGGTAGACGTGGGGACCTCATATCGACCCGGGTTGTGGACGAACCCCCAGATATTGACCTGCATGGTCAACTCGCCCGGTTTGGAGACGTAAAAATAGGATGCCGCCGATGCGCTCGGCATGGTGGGCGCCAATCCGCCGGTCACCAGCTGGGCGACAACCGCAGGTGCGCTCAGGGCGACAAGCGCGAGGAGGGCGAAGGCGCGGAGGGGGAGGCGCAATGTGTTCATCGAGTCAATCCTTCACATGGATATGAGGTCAACGTTTGTCGCTGGCGGACGATCGCAATTCTTCTCCTCCGCCGGCGATATGGGGTATGACATTCTTGGCACGCGGAACAGCATTTGGGAGGCCGCGGATGCGCGGCGGTTTCAGCTCGTGCGAGCCTTCACTTTCCCGCCGCCGCTGCCGTTGGAACGGTTGCCGTCGGACTTGTAGGCCATGCCGTAGTAGCCGTACCCCGTGGCCTTGGTGCCTGCCCCGTAGGCATGTTTGGGGTTGAAGTTGTTCAGCACCACCCCGAACACCTTGACACCGACGGCGTCGAGGGTTTCGACGGCCCGGTCGAAATCCTGCACCGGAGTCTTGCCCGAAGACACCACAAGGACCATGCGGTCCACCTGTGTGGCGATCACCGAAGAATCCGTCACTGCCAGCACGGGAGGAGCGTCGAACAGGACCACCTCGAACTGTTCCTTCATTTCTCCCAGAAGTGTCTGCATCCGGTCCGACCCCAGATACTCCGCCGGGTTCGGCGGTATGGAGCCGCTTGTCAGCAGGCTCAGGCCCTCGACCGGCGTCTTCTGGAGACATTGTTCGAGTGTCGCCACGCCGGCGAGCACCTCGTGGAGGCCCGGCTTCATCCGGAGGCCGAAGACCTTGAACATTGTCGGACGTCGAAGGTCGCCATCCACCAGGATCGTTCGCTTTCCGGAACGGGCGTAGGCCACCGCGAGGTTCGCTGCGGTGGTCGTCTTGCCTTCTCCTTCATCGGGGCTCGAGATCAGGATGGTCTGGCATGCCTCCGTCCGGTGCGTGAGGTGGATGTTCGTGCGCAAGTGGCGGTACGACTCGGCCACGGGCGCAAGGGGGTTGGTGATCATGACGACTTGAGGAGCAACCTGAGTGGCCTCGTCTCCGGGCTTGCCGCCCACCCGACGCCGCAGCTCGCTTCCCATGAGCATGATGGTGGAGAGCGGCGTGAAGCCGCGCTTCTTGACGTCCTCGGGAGTCCGGATCACTTCCTTGAAGTACTCGCGGCCGAACACAATGAGCAGGCCGAACCCGACCCCGCAGACGGCGCCAAGCAATAAGGCAACGATGACCTTCGGGCTGGATGGCATGTTGGGGACCATGGCCGGGTCGAAGATGTCGATGTATCCCGCTTCGCGCTGCTCGGAAATGTTGGCCTCGTTATAGCGCTCCTCGATGGTGAGGTAGAGTTTTTCCATGCTCAGCTTCTCGCGCTGCAGCCTGGCGAAATCCATGTTCTTCTTGGGCAGGTTTTCGAACTGCCTGTTGTAGTCCCGGATCGCTTCGGTCAGAGCGGCGCGGCGTGCCTGCAGGGACTGCAGCTCCACCTGGCTTTCAAGCATCTTCTGCTTCACCTGCCGAAGATATCCCGCGGGGTCATGCTCTTCCGAACTGGACCCGCTCCCCGGCAGAAGATTCGTGAGGAACTCGTCCGTCCGCTTCTTCAGTTTCCCCTTCAGCGACTGGATCTGCCCGTCGATCTCCTTGAGCTGAGTGTTGTACATTTCCTTGCCGACAAAGTCGGGATTCTGCGCCACGGTGATGTCGCGCTGGACCTCCAGCTGTGCCAGCTGCCCCTGGAGGCGGCTGATGTACGGATCGTTTGCCTCACCCATGACCTTGGCAACGCTCTGTTCCTGCTGCGTGACCTGTTCGCGGTAGGTCTGCAGTGTGCGTTCAAGCGACTGGACGTTGATGTCCACGGCGTCGCGCTGGGACTCGAGCTGGGAAAGCTGTTCGATGATACGCTTCGAGTTATCGTCGAGCGAGACGACGCCTTTTTCCTCCATATACTTCCGGAGGGATTCCTCCGACTTGGAGAGCGCCACCTGCTTGTCCTTCACCTGCGTCTCAAGGAATTCGCGGAACGTGCGCGACTTGTTCCTGCTCGCGTAGATGTTGCGGTCAAAGTACGACTGGACATAGAGGTTCGCGATCAGGGCCGCCTCGCGGGGATCCTTGCTCGCCGCGGAGATCTTGATGACCTCGGATTCACGCACTGGCTCGAATTCCACCGAGGCGAGCACGCGATTGCTGATCTGTTCGACGGTTGCCTGCCCCCTGATGGTGGGCTGGTCCCCGATGGGCTTGATGATCTGAATAGGCACTGTCTTCGTTGAGTCCACGAATTGCATCTCCAGCAGGCGCCTTGCGACAACCTCGGACAGAGCGTTCGATTTCAGCAGCTGGAGCTCGTTCTGGATGATGTTCAGGTTCCCGGTTGCGACCGAGGGCTGCTGGAACAGCGAGGACTCCAGCGCCTTGACGTCGATGCGCACGGAGGCGGTAGCCTTGTAGACCCGGTCGGCCACCTTGATGTAGAGCAGCGACGCGCCGAAGACGAGCGCGAAGGTGACAAGAACAATCCACTTGCCCCGCATGATGATGGCCATGTACTCTCGGACCGTACGTTCGCCCCATCCGTCGGGTATGCTTTTACGTTGCACCGGGTTCATCATTCGTTTCGAGCTTTCTTCTGTGGCAATCCTCTCCCCCCCATATGTTCCGGGAACACGGGAAAATGTGTACCTATAAGATACTGATGAGTAGGCATCACTGTCAACAGAACAGTGTGATTTGGGTCAATCGTTCCCTCAAAACACGCAGATTTCGCGGGTGAGAAGTTCGAAGTGTGACTGGGATCACGGAGAGAAGAGCCTGGCGGGGGCCTTGAGCCTGACTCTAGCGGATGAGAAGCATCTTCCCGGCGCTGGAGAAACCACCCATGCGGATGAGGTAGAAGTAGACTCCAGCGGGAAGATCCCGTCCGGAAAACTCCGCCGTGTGGACGCCGGCCGCCATCACACCGTCGACAAGGCGGGCGACCTCCTCCCCCAGGATGTTGTACACGGTGAGCCGCACGGGGGTCTCGGCCGGAAGACGGTAGGTGATACGGGTGGTAGGATTGAAGGGATTGGGATAGTTCGGATCGACGCCGTAGTCGTGCGGGGGCACATCCTGGACCAGGGGAGTCTCGGGAACGAGCACCCGCAGCTCGCCGACCGTGATGTAGCGCGAGGTGCCGCCCGGAGTTCCGAGGATCCTGATTGCATCGCCGCTCGCGGCGGTGAAGCGGAGAATGTAGGTTTCGAATGAGGGCCCGCAGGCGCTGTCATAGGCGGGGGCCGTCTGCAGCTTCGTCACGCCCTTCCAGGTCCCGCCCGAGCGGACCTGTACGGAGAGCGTGTCGAACCATCCCCCGTCTGTGCTGATGGGACCGTCCTGGAATATGACTCCTGTGAATGTCCGGCGCGCGGGGAATTCGTACCCCACCCACACCGCAACGCCCGGCTGCACGCCGGGGAGCGATCTGTAGGCCTCCAGGGAATCAGTGCTGCCGGGCGGCAGCATGGTGCCGTCGTTTATCGTTGCGATCAGAGGTGATGCAACAGACGCGACCGGAGTCCCTTCCGAGGTGATATCGCGCGTGGCAGCGGGGGGACCTGCGACGACGGAGACCTCGGCACGGGCAAGCACAATCCCCACAGCATTCAGCGTGAAGAGCCGCGAGGATGTCACCTGCACGTCGAGCGAACCCGATGCGGGCAGGGTCCCGAGACCGGGATCAATGCGTACAGAGTCGGTGTTCACCGCGCTCCAGACGAGGTGGACAAGCCCGCCGCCGGCGGGGAGGTTATCCGGTGACGTAGAGATCGAACCGGCGGGCACAGCAGACACCACGGTGGAAAACCGGAATGTTGCCGAGAAGGCCCCCACGCCGTTGCTGTTTTTCGCACGCACCCGCCAGAAGACCGTGACTCCTTCGGAAAGGTTCGACAGGACGCGCGTGTTGTCGGTGAGGGTAGTGTCATTCACCAGAAGGGTCATGAACAACGAATCGGTCGCCGCCTGCAGCTGGTAGGACGACACTCCCGCCAGCCTGGTCCAGATAAGCGTCACGCGCGATGGGCGGATGAGGGCTCCGGACGGAGGAGCCAGCGGCAGCACGATCGCGGGCACGCTGTTTGCCACTCTCACCGAGGCGGAGTATGTCCGCGTCTCCCCGTTGCCGGAGATGATGAATGCGAATGTTGTGCTTGCCGTGATCCGGACGTCCTGGTACCCCTGCAGCGGGACCTGGCCGATCCCCTGATCGAGCACCGCAGACTGCGCGTTGGCCGAGTTCCAGGTCACGCGGACCGTTCCCCCGCCGGAGGGAAGGGAATCGGGGTTGACGTCAAGCGTCCCTGTCGGTGAAGGGGCCAGCACGGTAAAGGTCCGCTTCTGTCCGAAAGAGTACTGGCCGTCTGCCTGGCGGACCCCCGCCCTCCACCAGAAGATGCCGGCATCCGACGAAAGCGCGAACGTGATGGCTGTATCGCTGACGGCCGTATCGGCAAGCACGGGTATGAATGAAGAATCGCGCGCGAGCTGCATAAGGTATGCTGCCGCCCCGCTGCCCGATGCGTGCCAGACGAATCTCAACGGGCCGGGAGCTACCATCAGGCCCGACGAGGGATACAC